>Ga0114938_1001094_pt1 | contig 19173 bp, 27 predicted proteins | sample AshMeaBigSpring_FD_88675 | JGI IMG/M metagenome (GOLD analysis project Ga0114938, IMG submission 88675) | Groundwater microbial communities from Big Spring, Nevada to study Microbial Dark Matter (Phase II) - Ash Meadows Big Spring | ecosystem: Environmental > Aquatic > Deep subsurface >...
CCGGAGTGGCACGGCCCGTTCGCGACGATCGAGAACGCGTGCCTCGCCATTGCGCGGCGACACGCGACGGAGCTCGCCGATCGGCACACCCGAACGATCGAGCACCACAAGATCGCGAGGACCAGTCCCCTCTACGGCTTGAAGCCGACCACCAAGCTCTGACGTTGCACTCGTGCCCCGCTATGATCTCGAGGGGGGCACGCTGTTGCGCCCATGGACGTAGACACGTACAGTTTCCGCAGCTCCCGAACATCTCGATCAGGCCGCGCCGCGCCATGCACGATCGGTGCCGCGCGGCCTGCGCGTGATTGCCTCACGGGCGGGGTGTTCCAACTCGAGCATGGGAGGCCCGCATGGCCAAACCAGCGTATCGCGCCTACACCGTCATCAAGCGCGAGGGCAAAGAAGACTATTGGCTGAACCTGGGCGTGGCGTTTGCCCACGACGACGGCGAAGGGTTCAACCTGCTCCTCCAGGCCTTGCCGATCGACGGCAAGCTCGTACTCCGGACCTACAAGGAGAGCGAGGAAGAGGCGGAGCCGCCCAAAGGCAAGGGCAAGAAGTAGGATCACGGGGTCGTCGCGCGCGAGTGCGGCGGCCTCACTTTTTGGGACAGAGTTCAATGTAAACTGCCGCCCGGGGCGATATGCCCCGAGGTTGCGTCTCCGTCTAGCGCACCGCGCGCTGCAGTCGCAGGACTTGCGCATGTACCACATTTGCATTACATTACCCCACATATGTTCAGGAGCGCCACCATGCCCAAGGACGCCACCATCAATGCCCGCGTCGACGGCCGGCTCAAGGCCAAGGCCGAGAGGGTCCTGGCCCAGGTCGGCATTTCGACCTCGGACGCCATCACCATGCTATTGCACCAAATTGTCCTGCAGAAGGGGCTGCCGTTCGAGGCACGCATTCCGAACAAGGAGACGGTGGAGGCAATCGAGCAGCTCGAAGCCGGAGCCGGCGAGCGATTTACCGGCTCTGGCAAGGAGCTGATCGACCATGTCCTCGGAGAACGTAAGAGCCGGAAAACATGAGGTCGTTCCGATACCGGAGCGCCTACAAGAAGGACGTCAAGCGCGTCGCTCGTCGTGGCTATAATATGAACCTGCTGGCTGCCGTTCTCGACCTGCTCGCCGCTGGCGATCCCCTGCCGCCGGCGCGCCATGACCATCCCCTCAAGGGCCAATGGAAGGGCTGGCGCGAGTGCCACATCGAGCCCGATTGGTTGTTGATCTACAAATCGACTGACGACGAGGTCTTGCTTGCGCGCACCGGTACGCATGCTGACCTGTTCAGGAGTTAGCCTCATTTATTCACCCGGCACTCGCTCTGTCGAGCGGGCGCGCGGCATCGGCCGGGTTGACGGCGGGGCTTGGCGGGGAGGTTGCGAATGCGCTGGCGGTTGGGGAAGAGGGGCTCGAGCGGCACCACGGCCGCACCGGTCACGGGCCGGATGCGGTGATGGAGCCGGCGAGCGCGATCAGGGTGGCGCGGTGGGGATAGCTGGCCGGGAACGCGAGCTTGATGCGGCTCTTCAGCTCCTCGACGCGCACCGCCACCTTCACGAAGCAGCGCCTGATGGTCTCGAAGGTCGCGCCGCGCCAGATCGAGCGCTTGGGCGCCGCCCGGCGCAGCGAATGCAGCAGCCAGTAGGCGCCCATGTGCAGGAACAGCCGGAACTGGTTCGCTTGCCAGCGCGAGCACGCGGTCTTGTCGGAGCGCGTGTAGAGCTTCATGTCCTTGATCAGGTTCTCCATGCTGCCGCGCGCACAGTACACCTTCTCGTAGAGCACCTTGCCGCGGCCTTCGAGGTTGGTGACGATGAAGCGCACGTCGGTCCCCGTGTCGGTTGCCTCGACGCGGGCGATCACCTTGCGCTCCTCGCTCCAGCTCTCGGCGGCATACTGGAACTGATGGAAGCGACGCACCTTGGGCCTCCACGTGGAGCGGAGCCGGTCGCACAGTTGCTTCCACGGTGCGGCCATGGCGGCCAGCCGGTTGTTGATGGCGAGCCCGAGAATGTAGTCGCAGCCGAGCCTTTTCAGCAGCGCGATCACGGGCTCGCCGCAGTAGTGGCTGTCGCCGCGAATGAGGATCTTCACCTTCGGCCAGCGCATGCGAATGCGACCGATGACGTGACGCAGGATGTGCGCGACCTCTTTGCCGGACGGGCGCTTGCCGGGACGGATCAGCGACAGCACGGGTTTGCCGGACGTTGCCTCGAAGATCTTGATCGGCTGGAAGCAGGTGGTGCCGACATGCGCATTTAACAGAGCGAGCTCCTGCTGGCCGTGCGCGGGATCGTCGGTGTCGTCGATATCGAGCACGATGCGATCGGGCACGCGATCCCAGCTGTTGCAGAACAGATCGATGAAGGCGAGCCCGATCCGTTTGAGCACACGCCGGTCGGCCAGGTTCTCGAGCCTGGACAGCGTCGGCTGGCTCATCAGGTCGAGGCCGGTCTCGGGTGCGCGGCCGCACGCGATATTGAACGCCGGATCGGTGCGCAGCGCATCGAGGTCGTCGCAGTCCTCGTAGCCCGCCGCGATCGCCATCATGCGCGCCATCGCCATGTCGGCGTAGGTGTGCACGACGCGCGTCGGATCGCGCTTCTCAGGCAGCGGCTCGGTGATGATCTCGGCGAGGCCGAGCTTCAATGCGATCTCGCGCAGGACGATGATGCCGCCGTCCGAGGACATCAGGCCGGCATCGAAAGTGGCTGTGAGCGGCTTGCCCACGACGGGTGACAGGCCGGGCAGAAACGGGGTAATTTCGGTCATGGTGGGCGGCGATCTCGAAGTTGGCGCGGACGGGTCTGTCTCGACAACAGAACCATACGTGATTCCAATGACTTGATCTCCGCTCATCACCTCATTTCACACAGTCCGACGAATAAAAGAGGTTAGGATCGTCGTCATTGCCCGGCCTTCCAAGGAGGGCATCCCATCAGGCGCGTTCGATCGCTCACAAGCACACTTCTTGAGTTTAGGAGATGGCGATGTACGTGGGTTACAAGACAACCGGCGTCAGCAGAAAGCTCCTCATCGTTAGCGTACTTGTTCTAACGACACTCTCGGCTGCATTCGCGCAAGGCGATTATCGTAGCCGTCCACATATAGGCGTTCTGTTGCAGTCACTCTCGGAAGATAATCGGGAGACATTTGGAATTACCCGTTCCATTACGTCGGGCGCTGTGGTCGTGGATATCTATGAAAAGAGCCCTGCCGTTGGGAACCTGCTCCCAGGTGATGTGATTCTTGAAATTGGACACGAGACAATCGATGACCCGACGCAGGTGCGCACACACATTGAACGCGCGCACTCCTCTGGACGTGCGGCCATACTCTTGCGGGTGGCGAGAGCAGACCTCATCGTTTACGCTGCCGTGGCGGTAGGTGCTCCCGAAACCAGTGCTCACATCGCGCCGACCCCACCTCGCATTGCTATCCGGAGTACGACGGCAAATCACATTGTTGAAAAAATCTGCCTCCCCGTCATCGAAGAGGCCTTCATCGGTCAGACTTCGGAAAGGTCGACTGATTTGAAGCAATCGCTGGCTGCGCATTGTGAGACATGTTTCGTGGATGGTGTGCTGAATGACGTTGAAGCAAATGATCGCCATGTTCTGGACATGCTGTTCGCAAACAAGTCGGCGAATATATCGGCAATGAGAATAGAACGCGCGCAGCAAAGCTACAGCCGTGTCTTTGCTGCGTGCTCGAAACAGCTGATCGAAAAGATCACCGCCGACCTGCAACAGAGAAAATAGTCACAAGCAACATTCGTTCCAGAGTCGAAGAGAGCGAGCGTGAGGAAAAATGGTGCTTGCGATATCCCCTTTCGACTGCGCTTCGGTTTTGTTGCATGGGGCTTGAGGTATAATGTTTACGTCCCAGATAAAGCACCGCTCAACGGCTCATGACTCCTCAGCACCTTCTTTTTTTCCGTCATTGTCTTATACATCGCTGTTTGCCGTTATCTCAATTTACGAGTCGCTGTGGTGGCCGTACATGCCTGGCACCTATACGTTAAATCCTACAATGCAGGTTCTTCAGAGTGTGAACGAATATACCGAGCAGATTGGTATCCTCTTGTTCTTTGCCGGCGCGGGGTTTGCAATTTGGAAACGCATTTCAAAAAAGGCGATATGATCGACCGTATGATCAATTCGCACAATGCATTCGCGCTTTCAAGTTTTTTATTTACGTCACTCGGGCTTATTGTGGAACTCTATGAGTGGCTGTGGTGGCCAGATATATATGTGCCAGGCACCAACGTTCTAAATGGAACGATGCAATTTTTGCTCAATTTGGGTGGCCCAGTGTCATCTATTGGAGTTTTTCTTTTTTTTCTGGGGGTAATACTTGCCATTCGCTGCAAATTCCGGGGGCGTCCACTTAAGTAGGCGCAATTACTGAGATCCGCAAAACCATTCCCCGCATTGGTTTCTGAGTCCCCAATTGTCAGTGCACCATCGCTGGAGGCGCCCAGGAGCGCCGGCACCGATCGAACATGCGCAACTCCCTTGGCCATCGAGTAGATTGCAATAGTCGAGAAATCTATTGGAGGGTATGGCTTGGACCATCGGTGCGGATCTTGGTTCCCCAGCTCGTCGTTTCTCTTCCGCGCGCAGCTCGGCCTGGCGTGCCTCATACGCCTCATCGGCGGCGCGCCGGTCAGCTTCCGCTTTCTTCTTATCAGCGGCCTTCTTATCAAGCTCTGGAGAGGGTCCAAGTTTTTGAGTGAATCCGGTCACTCCCGGAGGCAGTGCATAATCGGTTCTGTTCGCTTCCTCGATTTTCTTTTGAAGTTCGGTCTTGAGCGCATCCTTGCGAGTGGATTCTAGTGTCTTGAAGTCTGCCTCCTTGAGTTTCTGCTTTAGGCCACCCTTTAGCTGATGCGTCAAATCTTGTTCAGCTGATTTTTGCTGATCTGCAGCACGCTGTCGGGCAGCGATGTCAGATAGGCGCCTCTCTTCCTCCGCTTTGCGCGCTGCCTCCTGACGTTCCTGCTCAGCCCTCTTGCGTTCGTCTTCCCTCTTCTCCTCCGCGGCGCGCCTCTCGGCCTCACCGTGATCTTCAGTGGAACCGAACGGGGGCAGCATTCGACGAAATATGGCTGCGTTCTCTGGCGTCGCACAGTCCCGCCCATTGTAGCAAACATAGCCCGGTTTGCAGTAGCCGCTGCCGCATGCTTCGCCTTGCGGTGGTCGATATTGCGGTATCTGTCGCTGTGGGCATCCTTGCATGCCAGCATACGACCCATCTGGGCACTGGCACATGTATCCTCCTCCGACGGCAACCTGCACGCTTCCGGCCGGGCAGTACGAAGCGAGGCCGGGCGACAACAACAGTCCGGAGAATACGAGCAGGCCCGAGCCGACAGTCAGCGTCAGGGCGGATATAGAAGCCCGCAGGTGGTCGTGCGATTGACGAAACGTTCGAAGTCGTGACCACCAATTCCGTGGAGTTCGAGTGTGCATGTGGTTGCTCCAACCGACGGTCGCTCGTGCTCACTTGCGTCAGTAAGGTGCATTGATGGATATCGTCGCGTTACATACACTTCTTTATTGTCGACTGCACGCCGTGGTCAGCTTCAGGTCCGCGGGATTGCTCTTGCAGCGAGGTCCCGGACTGTTGAAGTGAAAGCACCCGCTGCTGAGGCACGCGTTGTAGCGCTGGGTGCACACCGCGGTGCAGTCACCCGCTGGGCAGGTCCGCAGGCACACGTTCCGCCAGCCGCCACAGAAGACGTTGGTCGGACACGACTGCGCTGCCGCCGGCGGTGCGAGCGACAGCACTGCGAGCGCCAGCAGTCCCGCGCACGCATAGGCGACGTGACGTAGCGCTATGAGCTTGATCATTTAGACATCTCCCTGACCTTCAACCCGACGCTCGCCAAGCCATGAGCGTCGATCGGGTGCCGCATATCGCCCGACGGTTGCCGCCGCTCACTCTTTCACTGGGCTCGTGTCTCGCACGACCCACTCCTTCTACCAGCTACTGGCACGGTTCATCTACGCCCTTCTCCCGAAGCGCATCAACAAGCTCTCCGAGACGACTGCGATCAATCGTCGGAATGACCTGCAGCGCTCGGCGGGCCGACATGGCCAGTGACAGCAAGAGCGGTCTGTTGCCCTGCTCCGTCCACTCGCCCACCTGGTGCCGCCCGACCAGGACCGGTGATCGCACGACACCCAGCGCGAACTCCAGGTAGCGACCGGGGTGACAGTACCGCGCAAGGTCCATGATCTGGTACATCGCGCGGTCAATCACCGGGTTCTCCTCTTTGAGCAACGTGAGCCAGCGCTCTTGCGTCTCCCCGCTCGCTGCTTTCAGGTGGAACATGATCTCGTTGTGGATCCTGGTCAGCTCGACGAGAGCATGCTGCAAGTCCGACACGCTCGGCTCTGCAATTCGGTCGATCCGATCGACAATCTCCTTGGCCTGCGTCGCGAATGACGGCGTCATGGCATCGGGTTCCTGCGCATCTCATCAGTCGATGTAGCGGACGCCTTTTTCTCGGAGCACCTCGCGAAGCTCGCCGATGCGGTGCCGATCGAGCGTCGGCACGAGCCGCGTCGCATTGCTTGCCGCCCACATGATCACGATCAAATCGACTTCGTTTCGGTAATCTTTACGCACACCATTACCCTCCGCAGCCGCCAGCACCGGTGACCGTGCCAGCCCGATCAGGAGCTCCACGAAACGATCGGCATAGAAGAAGCGGGCAAGCCGCAACACCTCCATGCACCCGTCTGCAAATCGCGCGGCGTTTTCTCTGCTCACCGCGATCCAATACTGCTGGGTCTCGCCTGACAACGAACAGACGTGCGACATGATCTCGCTCTGCAGCTGCGTGAGCTCGATGAACGCATCCCGCAGATCGTCCATCGGCGGCTTCGTCATGCGCCAGATGTGCAGCATGATCGCCTTGGCCTCAGCGCCATAGTCGGGGATTTCGACGCCCGCGGTCCATTGTCGGAAGTCGGTCACTTGTGCTCCGTCACGTTGGTCGTGCGAACACGCAGGCACAGCACATGCAATGATCGCGCAGTGTCGACTCGCCTTTGAGCAAGATGCCGACGAAGACGGCGGCCTGATGGCATCGTTCGAGATGCGTCAGAACTCACGCAAGTAGTTGCGTGACCAGCTCCACCCCATAATAGCGGTCCGACAACCTCTTGATCCTTCCCGCTAACACTGGAAGTTCCAATAACTCGTTGAGCCGATCTCGGAATTTCGAGATGTCGCCGGTCTCGGCATTGTTCTCGGCACACCATTGACAGTAATCCTCGAAGAGTTCGTCGATCATCAACGCTCTGGCGCGTGTCGTCGGACGCGCCCGCTCCGCCATCCAGGCCGCGACGGAGCTGTCATCGGTGAGCAGCTTCCGTTCCGTGGCAGGCCACGGCCTGTCGCTGCCGGACACGGCCGGCACCAGCCGGACATGTCCTTCAATGACCTTCGATCGGGCAAATGTCGCGTCAGCGTATGCTGCAATCCCGATCGGCCCGAATGCGGACACCACTTCGATCAGCAGCGCGAAAAAGAGGGGGAACCCAAACCCTATGTCTCGCACATCCAACACTCCGCGCGTCATCCAGGCATAGAACTCGCTCACGGGGTCCGGCGCGCTGGCAGCACCATGATCACGCAGTGTGCGCATTCTCGCTCGAAGCTGTTCGGCACGTCCTTCGAGTGCCTGGCCTTCGAGCGCACTTGCGAGTTCGGCGCGAAGTCGGAGCACATCGACACACAGATCCGCTGTTCGTACGTCGGGCTTCTGACAATTCTCGGACACGCCACCGACCGTGCCTCGTCGCCGTTCACTGACGACGACCGGTTGCCCGAGTGCACCGGCAATCATCGCTTCGATTTCTGTGACGCTTCGCGTCGTCGCAACTCGCGTGATGCGCGCTTCGATGACGGCAAGCTCCTTCACGACTTCGGCGTAGGTGAGCCGGCGTGCGTCTCGTTCACTCGTCGTCGCGGTTCGATCCTGGACGTAAATGCCGATCGCGGAGTTGAGGCCCGACAGGAGACACAACAGCCATACGACGACGGCTCCACTCGCCGCGAGGTAGCGGCGCACGCGCCACAGCGCGCTGATCGCAATGAGCCCGAATGCTTTCCAGATGTCGGCGGCAACATTCGCCCAGGCGAAGAGCTGTCGCTTTTCCTCTGTCTGTCCCAGCTGATAACCGAACAGGTAATTGCCGCGCAGGGAAACAACCAGCATGCCGATGGTCGCACTCGCAAGTGCGACAAGGACGAGAAGTCGGCCGCCTCTGCTCGCGCCAAACCCGATCATCGATCCAGTTCCTGAGAGTCCGCGACGTGCGAAATCAGTTCGACACGTCCGTGCTCGCGCTCGTAGAGGTCCAGCATTCTTGTGAAGACGTGATTGATCGCGACGCCCTCCCGCAACGCGAGAAGCTCGACCCGCTGCTTCTCCGCATGCGTGATGCGCAGGTCCAATCGCGCCGGTCGTGGCGTTGATCGCCTTTCCCCGACCGCGGAGCCGACAGTCGTCTGTCGGGTGGTTGGTGCATTGGAATGCGGCGCTTCCTCGTTGCCGCTCCACACCGATTTCAATTTGTCGATCGCTCGCACCGCGTTCATGCGTTATCTCCGCGACGTCAGCTCGAATTCCATTTTCGATGCCGGAGAGCCGGAGTGGCGTCAACGATCGCGGTTAGACATGACGCTATGGTACGCTACGATACCTCCTGAAATTTCGGTCGCGCGTCCGCCAATCAGCTTTGGGGATAATTGAATGGGGTATCACCGTCACGATGTAGACTGACACTATGTCTGACATGCCCGGCCATGGCCTGCCGCACCCTGACGCCGACCTGCTCCGTCATACCTTGTCAGTCCACGATGTGGGTCGACAGCTCACCGACGCTGGCGTGCCGCGATCAGAGAGACAGATCAAGCGCTATTGCGAGACGGGCTTCCTGCAAGCGGTGAAGGTACCAGGCCCGACCGGCGATCAATGGTACGTAGCACCGGTCTCGGTGCCCAAGCTCATCGGCGACTTGAAGCAATGGGCCGCACAAAGGGCAGGACATGTCCAGCAACAGCCGGCCACGACCGCCTCTGTCCCGGTTGATCCACCGCCAACTAACGTGACGGACACGGCCGGCCAGGGCCGGCATGAGCCGGCCTCGTCCGACCATGACCGAGCTGAAAGGGGAGAGGATGGGCGGGTTTCCAGTGCTTATGTCGAACAGCTCGAACGGCGCATCGGCGAGAAGGACGAGACAATCAAGTTTCTACAAGAGGAGCTGATCGATCGGCGTCGGCAGATCGGCGGCATGGAGACCATCATCGACGGTCAACGTCAGTTGCTGGAGAGCATCAACAGGAATGTCTCGCCGGTGTTCGGAGCGCTGGCTCAGCTCGTGCAGGGGAAGCAGGGCGCCGACGACAACATAAAGGCCAGCATCATCACTCCGTCAGCGAATGACGAGGCGACCGAGCAGCAGTAGCACATTGTGCGCACAACATTTATTTCGCGCACTGTCAAGACCGCCGACTTCTAGGATATGCCTTATCCCCACGACGCCGTTAGCTCGCGTTTCGCGCAGGTCGTGCCTCCTATAATTGGCACATGGAGCACATTGGCCCTGAACTCACCCGCATCCAGCGAAACATGGCGATCGACAGCTCCGATCCCATTGCGCGCCATGGGTTCACCCAGCTTCCGAACTTCATCCTCCGCCACTCGGGCATATCGGTCGGCGCCAAGACGGTCTACGCCGTGCTGCTCAGCTACGCCTGGCACAACGATCTGTGCTTTCCCGGTCAAGAACGATTGGCCTCCGACATCGGCCTCACGCGCGTGCGCGTGACGCAATTGTTGGACGAACTACAGAAGATCGGACTGATCGAAATTCAGCGCCGCGGCCAAGGGAAGACCAACTTCTACACTGTCAAATTCGTCGTCAAGAAACAGAAGCCGTGACATCCTGATGTAAGCCGGCTTACTTCTGGATGTAAGTCCATGAACCTCTTGATGTAAGCCAGTTTACTTCTCTCTATTAAGAATACGCATTCAATAATATACAGATTAAAAAGACTCAGTATTGGGAATTTTTCAAAAAGATCCCAGAAGAAGCCGGGCCTTGACGGCCGACGGTATCGTGGTGTGATGAGACCAAATCCGATCGAGTGCCCTAATCGGACATGTCGCGATACGTGGTAATCGAACACGTCCGATAGGACGAACCCCTGTCACCACCCCTTCCGCCGGCCGGCAGGGGCTCGCTCTGGTCCCGACAAGCAAGAAACCCTTGCTTGTCAACAAAATGCGCCTCGGGGGGATGTCGGGCTTGCAGCCCGACCAAAATGCCGCCACCCCGCAAAGCAGTCACGCAATAACGTGTCCTTGGGCGGGGCTGGCGGCCTCGCGCCGTCCTCGGGAGTTCTCACGGTCCCTCGGGCGCTCGGCTGTCGGCATTTTGGTCGGCCTGCTGCGCAGGACGCACGCCGCATTCCGCTCGGCCGCGGCTACCGCCTTGCCGCGCGGGCGGCTGAGCTCCGACATCCCCCCGAGGCATGCAGCAGCAGTGCTCGACGGCTTTTCGGACATGCCGATAGTCCTCGTTCCTGCGGGCTATCGAACATCCGAAGTCGCCGTCATGGAATTGAGGGTGCCAAGGTGCCTTGGTGTCTCCGATGGGAGACCGGGCGGTCTGCCCGGCGGGCAGGCGGATTGGTGCCCCGGCACCTCCCCGTCAGTCCCCGCGTCCTCTCCCATGGTCGTCGGGCGCAGCACGGCGTCAAGGCACCCGCCGGCGAGGGTTGGGGCGAGCGGCGGAGTGCTCAGCGGGTCCCCCGCCTTGACCCCGCGCCTTATACGCCCGCCATCGGCCCTTTGAGGCCGCGGGGACAAACGGCCGGTCGAGCTTAGCAGCCATCAAGACCAAACCTATGGCAGATCAACAACCCACGTTCGCCGAGCGGAGCGCGCGCATGCGCCGAGCCGCCGCCGAGCTGAAAGCCATCCTGGAAATCGTTGACGTCGAGGCGGCATCTATGACCGCCGCCGAGAAACGGTTCGCGGATCGGCGCACCAAGAAACCGGCGCGATAGCGTTCGCGTCGTCCTTACCAACCTCATTACCCTTCGCATGAACGACCCACATCGTATGCGCGTCCAGAAGCTCAACGACGCGTTCCGTATCGGCCTGAATGGCACCGGCGCGCTCCTCCCGCTCGACCCGATCTGCGTGACGAGCGGCGTAGACGCACGCGGCAGCGACTTCGTCCAGCGCGCAGTCAAAGCCGTGAGGGACTTCGACAACTTTACCGACGGGAACGATCCGTACGGCGAGCACGATTTCGGCTCGTTCGAGATGGACGGCGTCCGGATGTTCTGGAAGATCGACTACTACGACTTGGAGATGGAGTATGGCTCGCCGGACCCGGCTGATCCCGATCTCACCTGCCGCGTGCTCTACCTCGCAGAGGAATACTGACGCTCGACCGGAACCCTCGGCCGGGGACACGGCCGAGGGAATTCGGTGCTCCCACCCACCCCTCAAATGCACCTTGATGGATGACAGAGGATGGTCGCTCATCGCGTCTACAATGGATGGCACGATCGCGCGTAGCGGTCGGCGTCTGCCCCCGGCTCGCTGTCTGGCCCCAAAAGACTGGCGTGACCGTGCCCGCCACTGCGGTGGGCATCCGGCCGGACGCCGGCCCATGCACGAGGATGGCTGCTGCATAGGGACAGCAACGCGCGGGCTCGACATCGCAGCCCCGGTCGTGCTCACGCGCGAGGATCGGCAGCATCACGTACATCTCATTGGCAAAACCGGCGTCGGAAAATCGACGCTACTGCGAGCGCTGATGCACGATGATTTGGTCAGCGGTCAGTCGTTCGCGCTCCTCGATCCGCTCGGAGGGCTGGCAGAGGCCGTCGCCAATGCGATCCCGTCGGCACGAAATGACGAGACGATCTACCTCGATCCCGGTGGCGATCTTGAGCACTGCATCGGGTTCAATCCGCTCGATCGCGTGCCGCGAGACAAACGCCATCTCGTCGCCGATCACGTCGTCAGCGCCTTCATGCACATCTGGGGCGCGAACTTGGAGGACACGCCACGCCTCATCTACATCTTGTATCATGGTATTCGGCTGCTGCTCGATGTTGATGGATCGACGCTCCTCGGTCTCCCCCGCCTCCTCATCGACGACAAGTACCGAGGACGACTTCTGCGATCGTGCACGGAGAACGCGGTCGCAGGTTTTTGGGCCAACGAGTTCGCTGCATACGACGAGCGGTTTCGCGTGCAGGTGATCTCTCCCATTCAGAACAAGATCGGCATGCTCCTGGCGCCGCCGGCTCTGCGCAACATCCTCGGGCAGAAGCGCTCCACGATCGACATTGCTCGCCTGATGAATGTGGATGGCGGCATATTCATCGCCAACCTGAGCAAGGGTCGCCTCGGAACGACCGGAGCGCATCTTCTTGGGGCGATGCTTGCGACCACGATTGCTCACGTCGCGGAGGAGCGAGCGTCAATCGACTTCAACGAGCGCCTGCCCTTCACGCTGTACTGCGACGAGGTCCAGAACTTCGCGACGACGAGCTTCGCGTCCGTGTTGAGCGAGGCCCGCAATTTCCGACTGCACCTCGTGCTGGCGCATCAGTTTCTGGGTCAGCTCCCCTTGTCGGTGCAGGAAGCCATCATCGGTAACTGCGGCACATCGATCGTTTTCAGAGTAGGGGCCGACGACGCGCGAAGACTGGCGGCCGAGTTGGACATGGACAACCACGCAGCGCTCTCGAACACGCCGAACCGACGAGCCTGGGTCCGACTGTTGCAAGACGGCGTTCCCACGGAGCCGATCTTCGTCGAGACGCTGTTGCCGGAGGCACCCGCGCAAGATCGCAAGGCAGCGGTGATCGCGCACACGCGAGCGAGACACACGAGACGGCGCGCGAGCGTTGAAGCAGCGATTGCACGGCAACAGCAGGTTTAGCGTTCTCGCTTTCTTGCGAGCCCTTTTTTCGGGTCTTCGGGGAGGTCGGCGCACGCTTCCAAGATCCCGCGAATTCCTACGTCTTCGTTGCACTCGACGAGAAGCTTTGCGATCTGTTCGCCTACATCGTCCACTTTATACCAGGGCGAGCCCTTTGGTATGAGTGCTATTCGTCCGGCGGATACGTTTCCACCGCCAGCTCTTTCTTCTTCCAACAAAATGCCAACAAGCGGAGCGGTCTTCGCGTCTCCGTGGCTCTGAACGATTGCGAACCGCATGTGATCTCTCTGGACAGTAAGCAGGTAAAGACGAGCGCCCAAATTGAACACGAAGCCGACGCGCGGCCCCCGGATCGACTCGACCTTGAAGAGAACCCGCCGACAGGTCTTGCAAGGACCGATCGTCGCTTCGAAGTTCAAGAAGCGCTTTTCGCTGAGGTGAATTGAGCGGTAGTTTCCATAGAATTGCTTGAGTGAGGTGATGTCGGGCTCACCGAATAGCATCGTCTCCAAGTCGGACCAGGCACGCGCCATTGGACAGTGGCGTCGCGACGCAAGGATGCCCGCATCGATGACGGCCTGCGGTATCTCATCCTTGACTGGGAGCTTGCCATCATCGCTGAGCATCTTCTTGAGTGCGGAAATCTTCGGTCCCTTGTCGTTTAGGAAATAGTCTTTCAGAATTTTTTCCGCACTTTCTTTGTGTTCCCTGCGGCACGTCCGGAGCATCTCGACGGCCGCAGCGAGGCGTACGTGTTCACGCTGTCGCTCCTGCTCGCGTCGTTGTGCGAGATCCGCCGTCGGTTCGAGCGGTTCGTCTGGTGAGCACGTGTCGGTCATCGAACCCTCACCGCCAGATTCCACGGTCTGGCGCCAGATTCGTCTGCTCGTACGCCAGTGCATTCTATGCCATGTCGATCTTCACGATTGGCGGAGCCCAGCTCCATCGCATCAACCAGGACCGAAAGGAGGTGCAACGTAAGTGACCCCCCTGCGCTCCAACGCAGAGGGGTCTGGAGACATAACCCCGTTCAACCTTAAGCAGCTACGGAGCTACGCCCGTGATGAACCCTACCATACCAGGGCTGATCCTGCACGCCCAGGACAGACCTCTCGCGCCCGTCGATCACGATGGGGCGCAATCCGTGCCGCCTCCCGAGTGCGCGCCACAGCGCCGCCCGCGGCTCATCTATTCTGGTCTCACCCCCATCGGCCACGTACTGATCTGGCGCAGCCAGCAGGTTGCGTGCGTGATCTACGACCTCCGTGTGGACGAGCCCGTATCGTGCCGCGAAGTCGAGCGGCATCGGATCGTTCGGGCCGGCACAAGGCCCCCGCTCGACATCGAACTTAGGTCCATCGACGGCACCTCGTTCCGGTTCGATGAGACGCGACCCGACGGCACAATCGGCGCCCGCGGTCCGTAGACCGCATCGGCTCGAAAGCCCGCGATTTTCCCGAATGCCGGCCCACTCGATGGTCAGCGCTCGCCACGCTGCCCCGCCCCCCGCTGTCGGGTGGGCCGGTCTGAGACTGTCGACAACCCACACCACGCCACTGGAGACCATTATGACCAAGCTCGATCTTTCGACCTTCGAGTATTCGGACCTGTTGACCCTTCGCGCCGACATCGATGCGCGGCTCGAAGAACTGCGATCGATGCACGGAGCGCAGCTCCTCGCGCGGTTCGACGAGGAAGCGCAGCAGTTCGGGCTGACGGCAGCCGAATTGGTGAGTGGACGCCGCCCGAGGCGCCGCTCGCGCAAAGACAACGGGTCGCGCGACGAGGACGCGGCATGAGCGAGCAATCCTCCGTCTCACGCGTTCTCGCACATCCCGCCACGCAACTGGTTGTGGTGGTTGCGACGATCGAGGATCGGCATCTCAGCATCACGATCGAGCGAGAGCGAACGTGCCTCGGCCGCTTCATCCTCGAAGAGCTGTGCACTCTGAAGGATCAAACGATCCTGATCGGTGAGCATCGACTTCGTCCGGAGTTCCGTCGATGAGTGATCAATCACTCGCCCACCACCTCATCGCTGTATTCCTCGCACCCGACGAAGGGCTTCCCTATCGCCTCGGTTTCGCAGCGCTGGGCACGCTCGTGTTGATCCGCGCGCTCTACGTGGCCGCGCTACCGAGAACGCCCGTCGTGGCATCTGGGTTTGTGCGCGACACGCCAATCCAGACCGCGGCAACTGACGTCGCCGCGCAGCGACGCTGGTGGCCGACGCGCGAGGATCGCCTGGTGCGGGCCATTTCTCTCGTCCGCGCGGAAACCGATCTCACTCTGTCGAAGACCGATGCCGCGAACGCGACCCTGCAGTTCGCCCGTGCGCGCGCGGAACTCGCGGCCGTTCTCCAACAGCTTCAGCCGTCGCGCGCTTCCGAACAATCACCGACAACTGAAGATCGCGCCTTATCTCGATCTGAAATGGAAGAGCTCATCGACCTCGTCGATCTCGACGAACGGCAGCGCGCAGCGCTTGACGCGCTCATTCAAGCTCGGCTGCAGGAGCGGTCGTCATGAAGACGCAGACGCAGGCGGTCGCGACCTCGCAAAACATCGCTGGCATGCTCGGCGACCGGAACGTCTTGATCACCGGCGGCACCCGAATGGGCAAGTCGGGTCTCATGAGCTTGATTTCGATCGGATTGTTGCGCGCGGGAGAAGGCATCACCGCGATCGATCCGCATGGCAGCTTCGTGCGGTACGTCCGCGACTGGATGGCCAATCCCGAGAACGGGCAGCACCACCGGAAGGTTCACTATCTCGACCCTGGATCACCCTACACGATCGGGATCAATCCGCTCCGACCCTTCGATGATAGTTGGGAGGCCTGTCATGCCGCGGCAATCGCACTTTCGTCGGCTATCGAAAGTCGCTACGGCGCATCGCCCGAAGAGACCCCCCGACTTACGCGATTGATCTACGTAGCGGGGATGCTCTGTGCGCGGCACGGACTCACGATCGTCGAGCTGCAACAGATACTCTCGATCGGCGGATCCGAGTTGCGGCTGTTCCTCTTGCAAGACTGCGATCATCCCGTCGTGCGCCGCGAGCTTGAGGAGTTGCAGCTTCTGGCGACCAAGAGCCCGCGTGAGTTTCTCGCGATTACAGAGTCCTCCAAGAACCGCGTTCCACTGTGGCTCGGCCATCCAAGTATCCTTGCACTTCTGGGACAGAAGCAGGGGCTGGACCCGCTTGCCGTGATGGACCGCGGCGAAGTTGTTCTCGCCGACCTGTCGTCGCTCACCCATTCCGATGCCAGTCTCGTCGGCACGATAATCACGAGCACCTATTTTGCCGCGGCACGCAGGCGGCAGCCGCTCAACAGTCGGCGGCATCGCACGCTGATCGACGAAGCGGAATCCATGCTCACCGTTGATGTCGCGCGGAGCACCGATCAGCTGTCGAAATTCGCCGTCAATAGCATCTTCTCAGTGCAGCGGCTCGGCCAGCTGCGCAATCGCGGCGACAACGTCTTCGACGCGCTCATCACCAACTGCGCCGTCAAGGTGTGCTTCGGCGGTCAGGAGTTCGAGAGCGCGCGCTACATGGCGCAGACGCTGTTCGCCGGTCATGTCGATCTTGAAGACTGGAAGCCCGCCAGCGTCCGTCCCGTCGCCGTCGGCAACGAAAAGGTCACCCTCCGTGGGCGCGCGGAGGCGCAGCACCATGCCGATCACTCGGCCGCAGCGCGGAGCTCAGTTCGATCGAACGGACGCATGACCGCACTGTCCGATCTCAGCGCGTCATCGTGGGGATCGGTCTTCTCGTCCGCGACGTCTACCGGATCGGTCTCGCTTCCCGAAGCTCCGGTATTCAGTCCGCCGACACAGTTGTCGAGCAACGCGTCGCGCAACCGCGGGCAGTCTGCGAGCGCCAGCGGTTCGCGAGCTCGCGGCCGGACCAGCGCTCACCATGTTTCGCACGCGGACGCCAGCAGCACGAGCCACGGCAGCGTCGACGGCACGTCTCGCGTCGCGACGCAGAGCGAGGCGTACATCACGCGTTACGAAGACATGCCGACGCAAATGTATACGCTCGAAGAGCAGCTCTTCCGGCTCGCGGGTGAACTCGCCAGTCTTCCGCGCCGCGAATGCTTTGTGCGGGTCGATCATCAGCCGCCGTTGCGGATGCGCACAGCCGATCTGCCACCGGCATTCAGGTCGGCCGCGTTTCAGGAGCAGGTACTCCCCCTCTACATGGCGAAGATGCGCCGCATCAGCGGCTACGTTCGCTCACTCGACGACGTCGAGGCCGAGATTGCGGCACGGCTCGATGCTCTCACGCGCACTACCGCTGAGCCCGATCCCGATTTCACGCAACCCGAGCCATCAAGTCCCCAGGCCACACATCTTCGCGTCGTCGCCCGACGCGATCGTGGCGGCACGAGCTGAGGAGGACACCCATGCGCGATTACTCACTGAGAGCTTGGCTCCAAGAACTCGCGTTCTACGCGAGCGTCGGCATCGTGCTCACGCTCGCCGGATTGGGCCTCGGGGTCGGGCTCGGAATTGCGAGGCCCGCGTGCCGGTACGTGATCGAGGAGCGCGCGCCGATCATCGACGCATTCCTGCCGTCCCCGTTTCCATCTGGAGAGCCGCCGCGATGACATACAATAGTAGTATGCCGGCTGTCGGCCCGCGGGAGCTGAAGCACCTCACGCCACCGGGCGAGGCGCTCCCCTACGTCTTCACCGCACGGGATGCACAGTGTCTCGAACTCTTGGCGGCGTTTCGATATCTCACGGCGCGCCAGCTTCATCAGTGTCTCGGCGGTTCCGAGCGCAACCTCGGGCGGCGCCTCTACCTCATGTGGCGCGACGGACTTGTCGAGCGACCGGCGCAGCAGGCAATTCTCGTCGCGAGCCACTTCCACTTCGGGGACACCGCGCGCGTCTACGGGCTGACGCGTAAAGGGGCTCGGGTCTTGGCCGAGCGCGGCGTGCCGCTCGCGCACAAGCTCGACTGGACCTTCCGACCTGGTACCACTCGGAACCTGCTGCACACACTCGATGTCGCCACGACGATGATCAGCTTCCGGCGTGGCGCCGCGCGGCTCGACGCCACGCGCTTCGTCGATCACGCCGATCTCGTTCCCCATTTTCCGGAAGCAACACGCTCGTTGCGCCGACCATTCACCGTCTCGGTCAATCTGGTGTTGGCCGGACAGCAGGTTCGCATGACCAACGTGCCGGACCGGTTGTTCTCGCTCCACCTCAGCGACGGCACACGGTTCAACTGGGCGCTCGAACAGGACCGCGGCACCGAGACCATGAGCCCGGAGCGGTTGTCGGGAAAGTCGACCATCCGCCGCAAGCAAACTGTCTTCTTCGAGGCCTTCAAGCAGAACCGCTACCGAGAGCTGTGGGGCTTCGAGCGCTTGCGCGTGCTGTTCGTCACCACCGGTTCGGATCGACGCATCGAGGGCATGATCCGATCGCAACTCGAAGTCACCAACGGTCGTGCCGCCGGCATGTTCCTCTACTCCACTACGGATCGCATCGCGGAGCTCGGCGCGCTCGGACCCGCGTGGACATCGAGCGAAGCAACCGGGCTCTCGCTCCTTCCTTCCCCACTTGTCTCCTCGAGCACGATGGAGGTCGCGTGATGCATGACGCTCGTCCCTTATCTCCGCACATCGTCGACTTCTCGCGGCACGAAGGTCTGCTCGATCATGGACTTCTTTCCCGCCTGCATATCGCGTGCGTTGGTGTCGGCGGAGCCGTCGGTCTCCTCGCGACGCTCGCCCGCGCAGGAATTGCGCATTGGACCCTCGTCGACTTCGATCGCGTCAGCGCGACGAACCCCAGCACTCAGGCGCACGATCTAGCTGACCTCGGAATGCCAAAGGTGATTGCCGCCGCATCGCAGCTGCGACGGATCAATTCGTCGTGCCGGATAACGACGCACACCAAGCCATACGCCGAGCTTTCAACGACCGAGCTCGAAGCCCTGTGGCGAGCCGATTTCGTGCTCGCGATGACCGATGATTTCCAGACGCAGGCCGTGCTCAACAGATGTGCGGTGCAGACCGGCACGGACACGATCTTCGCCATTTGCTACCTCGACTGCGTCGCTGTCGAAATCACAGCGTCGTTTCGGGAAACGATCCGCGATGGCGGCGGCTGCCATCGCTGCCACACCAAGGCGCGCTACGATGCG
>Ga0114938_1001096_pt1 | contig 19157 bp, 17 predicted proteins | sample AshMeaBigSpring_FD_88675 | JGI IMG/M metagenome (GOLD analysis project Ga0114938, IMG submission 88675) | Groundwater microbial communities from Big Spring, Nevada to study Microbial Dark Matter (Phase II) - Ash Meadows Big Spring | ecosystem: Environmental > Aquatic > Deep subsurface >...
ACTCCGTGACTAGGGACAAACAATCGTACGACAACGATTATCACAATCGTGGCGGACGAGGCGGAGGACCGTTCATCGGAGGTTTTGGCGGTGGCTTCGGCGGAAGTGGAGGTGGCTTTAGCGGAGGAAGCTTCGGTGGAGGAAGTGGAGGAGGCGGAGGTGCCGGTTCACGATTCTAGTCGTTTTAATCTCCCAACAAAAAGAGGAATACAATTCCATAAATCGTAATATCATTCGCATAAAAGTAATATAATCAAAAATAGAACAAAACATGAAAAAGTCACTCATCATTATTATCGTGTTAGCCGTTGTCCTTATTGGGTTCGGCGCTACCTCATACAACGGTCTGGTAACAATGGAAGAAAACGTAAGTGGAAAATGGTCGAATGTGGAAACACAGTACCAACGCCGTGCAGACCTGATCCCTAATCTGGTAAACACCGTAAAGGGCTATGCTTCGCACGAAAAAGAAACATTAGAAGGAGTCGTTGCTGCACGTAGTCAGGCAACACAGATCAAAGTTGATCCGGCTAACTTGACACCGGAGAAACTTGCCGAATATCAAAAAGCACAGGGAGCCGTTACTTCTGCTCTAGGAAAATTGCTTGCTATCACCGAGAACTATCCCGACTTGAAAGCTAATCAGAACTTCTTAGAGTTACAGGCACAACTTGAAGGAACAGAAAACCGGATCAATGTAGCCCGCAAAAACTTCAATGATGCTGCACAAGCATACAATACAGCGATCCGCCGTTTCCCCAAAAACATCTTTGCAGGAATGTTCGGTTTCGAGAAGAGAGCTTATTTTGAAGCGGAAGAAGGATCAGAGAAAGCTCCGAAAGTGGAGTTCTAAACCAATTTATTGGCTATAAGGAAAAAAAGCCGTATTTTTGCGGCCGTATACAAAAAACTTCAATAACTCATGAGTAATCAACGATACATGATGCGGGGTGTAAGCGCATCTAAAGAAGATGTGCACAACGCCATCAAAAACATCGACAAAGGTATTTTCCCACAAGCTTTTTGCAAAATTATTCCCGATATCCTGGGTGGTGATCCGGAGTATTGTAACATCATGCATGCAGATGGTGCAGGAACTAAATCATCACTTGCTTATATGTACTGGAAAGAAACAGGTGATGTTTCTATCTGGAAAGGTATTGCACAAGATGCACTGATTATGAACATCGACGACCTGCTATGCGTAGGTGCGGTGGACAACATCTTAGTGTCATCGACCATTGGACGTAACAAACTACTGATCCCGGGAGAAGTGATCTCTGCAATCATTAATGGTACAGACGAGCTACTCGCCGAACTACGCGAGATGGGCGTGGGAGTTTATGCAACCGGTGGTGAAACAGCCGATGTGGGCGACCTTGTGCGTACAATCATTGTCGACAGTACGGTTACTTGCCGCATGAAACGCTCAGAAGTTATCAACAATGCCAACATCCGTCCGGGAGACGTGATCGTAGGTATGGCTTCTTTCGGTCAGGCAACTTATGAGAAAGAGTACAACGGAGGCATGGGAAGCAACGGCTTAACAAGCGCCCGTCATGATGTATTTGCTAAATATCTCGCACAAAAATACCCGGAAAGCTTCGATGCAGCCGTTCCCGATGAGTTGGTTTATTCAGGTAATCTGAAACTGACTGATGCGGTAGAAGGTTCGCCATTGGATGCCGGCAAACTGGTACTTTCACCTACCCGCACTTATGCTCCTGTAGTGAAGAAACTACTAGATGCACTCCGTCCGGAGATCCACGGTATGGTTCATTGCTCGGGTGGAGCACAAACCAAAGTCCTTCACTTTGTGGATAATGTACGCGTGGTGAAAGATAACTTATTCCCCGTTCCCCCATTGTTCAAAACGATCCAGGAACAGAGCGGAACAGATTGGGCAGAGATGTATAAGGTATTCAATATGGGTCACCGACTCGAAGTATATCTTTCTCCCGAACATGCAGAGGAAGTGATGGCTATCTCCGAATCGTTTGGTATTCCCGCACGCATCGTAGGACGTGTAGAAGAAAGTGAGAAAAAAGAGTTAATTATCAAGAGCGAATTCGGAGAATTCAGATATTAAAGAATGGCAGACAATAGTAACATTTTAGAAAAGTTAGACGGACTTGTTGCCCGTTTCGAAGAAATATCAACCCTGATTACTGACCCGGCTGTTATTGCCGACCAAAAACGGTATGTCAAACTGACCAAGGAGTATAAAGAACTGGATGATTTGATGAAAGCTCGTAAGGAGTACATCCAACTGCTTGGAAACATTGAGGAAGCCAAAAAACTTTTAGCAACCGAATCGGATGCCGACATACGTGAGATGGCAAAAGAAGAGATGGACAACAGTCAGGAACGTCTGCCACAACTTGAGGAAGAGATCAAACTGATGCTCGTTCCTGCCGATCCACAAGATAGCAAGAATGCCATTCTTGAGATCCGTGGAGGTACAGGAGGCGACGAAGCCGCTATTTTTGCCGGAGATCTATTCCGCATGTATGCCAAATACTGCGAAATAAAAGGATGGAAAATGGAGATCTCGAGCGCCAACGAAGGAACTGCCGGTGGTTTTAAGGAAATCATCTGTAGCGTAACAGGCGACAACGTATATGGTACACTGAAATATGAGTCGGGTGTTCACCGAGTACAACGAGTACCTGCAACCGAAACTCAAGGACGTGTACATACCTCGGCTGCCTCTGTTGCTGTACTACCCGAAGCGGAAGCTTTTGATGTAGTGATCAACGAAGGAGAAATCAAATGGGATACTTTCCGAAGCGGGGGTGCCGGCGGACAGAACGTAAACAAAGTTGAGTCGGGTGTTCGTCTGCGTTATCTGTGGAAGAACCCGAATACCGGCATTACTGAAGAGATCCTTATTGAATGTACCGAGACACGCGACCAACCGAAAAATAAAGAGCGTGCATTGGCTCGACTCCGCACATTTATCTACGATAAAGAGCATCAGAAATATCTCGACGACATCGCTTCGAAACGTAAAACAATGGTTTCTACGGGCGACCGCTCGGCTAAGATCCGTACCTACAACTATCCTCAAGGACGAATCACAGATCATAGAATCAACTATACCATCTATAATCTGTCGGCTTTCATGGATGGCGATGTGCAGGATTGTATCGACCACTTGATCGTTGCCGAGAATGCCGAGAGATTGAAAGAGAGTGAATTGTAAGCCTTTGAATAGTAATTATACCGCAACAATAAATAGCATATAAAAATGGATAAACAGCAGTTATTTGACAATATTAAACGCAAAAAGTCATTTCTTTGTGTAGGTCTGGATACAGATATTCAGAAAATACCGGATCATCTTTTAGACGAAGCCGATCCTATATTCGCTTTTAACAAAGCAATCATTGATGCCACTGCTGACTTATGTATAGCCTACAAACCCAATTTAGCTTTCTATGAGAGCATGGGAGTGAAAGGTTGGATCGCTTTCGAAAAGACGGTGAAATATATCAAGGAAAACTATCCCGATCAGTTCATCATTGCCGATGCAAAAAGAGGAGATATTGGAAATACGTCGGCTATGTATGCCCGTACTTTCTTCGACGAACTGGATATTGATTCTGTAACGGTAGCTCCATATATGGGCGAAGATAGTGTAACTCCTTTCTTAACTTACCCCAACAAATGGGTGATTTTGTTGGCACTCACATCGAATAAAGGTTCACACGACTTCCAGTTAACAGCTGATAGCGAAGGAGAACGTCTGTTCGAGAAAGTATTGCGCAAATCACAAGAATGGGGAAGTGAAGACCAGATGATGTATGTCGTTGGTGCTACTCAAGGTCGTGCTTTCGAAGATATTCGCAAAATCGTTCCCAATCATTTCCTACTGGTACCGGGCGTCGGTGCGCAAGGAGGATCCTTGGAAGAAGTTTGCAAATACGGTATGAACAGCACATGCGGTTTGATTGTTAACTCTTCACGCGGAATTATTTACGCAGATAAAACAATCAAATTTGCAGAAGCTGCGCGTAATGCCGCACAAGAAGTTCAGTCGCAAATGGCTGAGCAGTTGAATGCAATCTTATAATGCATAGCGAAAGAAAAATAATAAACGATCCCGTATTCGGATTCATTAATATTCCAAAGGGGCTGTTGTATGATCTCATACAGCATCCCCTTTTACAACGTCTTACCCGAATCAAACAGATGGGGTTATCCTCCGTTGTTTATCCGGGAGCGCAACATACCCGCTTTCAACATTCATTAGGCGCTTACTATCTGATGAGTGAAGCGATCACCCAATTAGCAGCCAAAGGAAATTTCATATTCGACAGTGAAGCCGAAGCTGTACAAGCAGCCATCTTGCTACACGATATCGGACATGGTCCCTTCTCCCATGTACTTGAAAATACCATTGTCAAGGGAGTGAAACACGAAGAGATCTCTCTGATGTTGATGGAACGTATCAATAAAGAGATGAATGGCCAACTCAATCTGGCAATTCAGATATTCAAAGACGAATATCCCAAACGCTTCCTCCACCAGCTTGTCAGCGGTCAGCTCGACATGGATCGTTTGGATTATCTCAGTCGCGACAGTTTCTATACAGGAGTCACCGAAGGAAACATTGGATCGGCCCGAATCATCAAAATGCTCGATGTAAAAGACGATCAATTAGTGATTGAATCGAAAGGCATCTATTCGATCGAGAATTTTCTCACTGCACGCCGACTGATGTATTGGCAGGTCTATTTGCACAAAGCCTCTGTCAGTTACGAACGCATGCTGATCAGTACGCTATTAAGAGCAAAAGAGTTGGCATCGAACGGTGTAGAACTATTTGCCTCGCCTGCTCTCCGTTTTTTCTTGTACCATTCTATCAATCAGAATGACTTCTACAACAACCCTGAGTGTCTGGAGCAATTCATCCAGTTGGACGACAACGATATCTGGACCTCTCTCAAAGTTTGGAGCAATCACTCCGACAAAGTTCTCTCTATTTTAAGCAAAGCAATGATTCATCGAAATCTTTTCAAAGTTGAAATATCTGCTCAGCCCATTAGTGAAGAACAAAAAAAAGAACTAATTTTGCAGATCAGTAAACAGTTGAACATTACTTTTAGCGAAGCGAGCTATTTTGTCTCTACCCCCAGCATCGAAAAGAATATGTATGACCCCGCAGATGATAGTATAGATATAATTTATAAAGATGGTATCATCAAAAACATAGCAGAAGCATCCGATATGTTAAATATCTCACTACTGTCGAAGAAGGTAAAGAAATACTATCTTTGCTACCTGCGATTGCATACATAAGTATAAAATATTCATCTAAGAGGACGGAAATCTAAAAAAAAAGTCCGTTTTTGTGAACTAATTTAATTTAAAATAAAGACATGGAGTTCTCGGCTAAGCAAATTGCAGCATTTATCCAAGGGGAAATTGTCGGAGATGAAAACGCTACGGTACATACATTCGCTAAAATTGAAGAGGGAATGCCCGGAGCAATCTCCTTTCTTTCAAACCCTAAATATACATCTTATATATATGATACTTTATCCAGTATAGTACTGGTAAACAAAGACTTTATACCTGAGCATCCTGTTAAAGCTACGCTGATCAAGGTAGAAAATGCCTATGAGAGCTTAGCTAAACTACTCAATCTATACGAGATGAGCAAGCCCAAAAAGAAAGGGGTCGACTCATTGGCATTTGTTTCGCCCAGTGCGAAAATAGGAGAAAACGTTTATATCGGAGCATTTGCTTATATCGGTGAAAACGTGACTATTGGCGATAACACACAGATATATCCTCATACATTTGTGGGCGACGGAGCAAAGATCGGGAACAATTGTTTGCTCTATTCCAACGTAAATATCTACCACGACTGTCGCATAGGCAACGAATGTATTCTGCATTCAGGAGCCGTAATAGGGGCAGATGGTTTTGGATTTGCACCCACCCCAGAAGGATACGATAAGATACCTCAAATCGGTATTGTCATTTTAGAAGACAAAGTCGATATAGGTGCCAACACTTGCGTAGATCGTGCAACGATGGGAGCTACCGTGATACATAGTGGAGCAAAAATTGATAACTTAGTTCAAATTGCTCATAACGATGAGATCGGTTCTCATACAGTCATGGCCGCTCAAGTAGGCATAGCAGGCTCTACCAAAGTGGGAGAATGGTGTATGTTTGGTGGTCAGGTAGGTGTTGCAGGACACATCACCATTGGCGATCATGTAAACTTAGGTGCTCAATCAGGTGTGCCAGGCAGTATAAAATCGGGCCAACAACTCATTGGAACCCCTCCGATGGAACTCAAACCGTACTTCAAAAATGCAATCTTAGCCAAAAGACTGCCAAGTATGTTTACAGAGTTGAGCGAACTGCGCAAAGAAATAGATAGTTTAAAACAATTATTAAATAAATAATAACCAATGCTGAAACAACAAACGCTGAAAGATAGCTTTTCACTGAGCGGTAAAGGCCTTCATACAGGACTTGACCTAACTGTGACATTCAATCCTGCTCCCGACAATCACGGATATAAAATTCAACGGATTGATTTGGAAGGACAGCCAATTATTGATGCAGTGGCAGATAATGTAACAGAAACCACCCGTGGTACTGTATTATCAAAAAATGGTGTTAAAGTAAGTACAATAGAGCACGGAATGGCCGCTCTTTATGCATTAGGTATCGATAACTGCCTAATCCAAGTGAACGGACCGGAATTCCCAATACTAGATGGCAGTGCACAATATTATGTACAAGGGATCGAACGTGTAGGAACCGAGGAGCAAAATTCCGTAAAAGATTTCTATATCATCAAATCTAAAATAGAGTTTAGAGACGAAGAAACCGGTTCCTCTATTATTGTTCTTCCAGACGAAAACTTTAGTTTGAACGTATTGATCTCATACGATTCTACCATCATACCGAATCAATTTGCGACACTTGAGGATATGCACAATTTCAAAAGTGAAATAGCCCCAAGCCGTACCTTTGTTTTTGTTCGCGAAATAGAGCCTCTATTATCTGCCGGACTAATTAAAGGAGGTGATCTCGATAATGCAATCGTGATCTACGAACGCCAGATGTCGCAAGACAAATATGATACACTAGCCGATGTAATGGGTGTTCCACATATGGATGCCGATCAATTGGGATATATCAATCACAAACCCTTAGTATGGCCCAACGAATGTGCTCGTCACAAATTGTTGGATGTGATAGGCGACCTTGCCTTAATTGGTAAACCCATCAAAGGACGCATCATTGCTACTCGCCCCGGACATACCATCAACAATAAGTTTGCTCGTCAGATGAGAAAAGAGATACGTATGCACGAGATTCAAGCTCCTACATACGCATGCGGACGCGAACCCGTGATGGATGTAAACCGTATCCGCGAACTCCTCCCCCATCGTTATCCGTTCCAACTAGTCGACAAGGTTATTGAGATCGGAGCCAACTATATTGTGGGAATTAAGAATGTAACCGGTAACGAACCCTTCTTCCAAGGTCATTTCCCTAAAGAACCCGTTATGCCGGGAGTACTTCAAGTGGAAGCAATGGCGCAAACAGGTGGCTTACTCGTTTTAAACTCAGTGGACGACCCCGAACGTTACTCAACCTATTTCATGAAGATAGACGGTGTTAAGTTCCGCCAGAAAGTGGTACCCGGAGATACTTTGATCTTCCGTGTAGAACTACTTGCACCTATCCGTAGAGGAATATCAACCATGAAAGGATACGCTTTCGTAGGTGAAAAAGTTGTTTGTGAAGCAGAGTTTATGGCTCAAATTGTAAAAAATAAATAAGATAATAATAATAATGATTAGTCCTTTAGCGTATATACATCCCGAAGCTCAAATTGGGGAAAACGTAGAGATTGCACCTTTTGTTTTTATAGATAAAAACGTAGTGATTGGCGATAACAACAAGATTATGGCAAATGCTACGATTTTATATGGTTCACGAATCGGCAATGGAAACACCATCTTTCCGGGAGCTGTGATCGGAGCTATTCCCCAAGATTTAAAGTTCCGTGGAGAAGAAACGACTGCTGAAATAGGTGATAATAATTCAATTCGCGAGAATGTAACAATCAATCGAGGTACTGCTGCTAAAGGACGTACGGTGGTAGGTAGTAATAATCTTTTAATGGAAGGTGTACACGTTGCCCATGATGCACAAATAGGCAACAGATGTATTATTGGCAATTCAACGAAAATGGCCGGTGAGATTGTGATCGACGACAATGCGATCATCAGCGCCAGCGTTCTGATGCACCAATTCTGCCACGTAGGAAGTTTTGTAATGATCCAAGGAGGTAGCCGTTTTAGTAAAGACATCCCTCCTTACGTGATTGCCGGACGCGAGCCAATCACCTTCAGCGGAATCAATATCATTGGACTTCGTCGCCACGGATTTTCCAATGAAACGATTGAGGGCATACATAACGCTTATCGAATCATCTATCAAAGCGGCTTAAATACAACTAATGCTTTGAGCAAGATAGAAGAGGAGATTACAATGACACCGGAAATTGAGTATATTATAAACTTTATCCGTAGTTCTGAAAGAGGAATAATCAAGTAAACGATAAATATTATAACGCAAGAAACTATGATATACAGATTTACTATTATATCTGATGAGGTTGATGATTTTGTCAGAGAAATACAGATTGATCCGGAAGCAACATTTTTTGACTTCCACGCAGCAATATTAAAGTCGGTTGACTTTAAAGATGATCAGATGACATCTTTCTTCATTTGTGATGACGATTGGGAAAAAGAGAAAGAAATCACACTCGAAGAGATGGATGATAATCCGGAGATGGATAGCTGGGTGATGAAAGAAACTCCACTGAGCGAACTCATTGAGGATGAGAAGCAAAAGCTATTGTATGTATTCGACTATATGACAGAGCGTTGCTTCTTTATCGAACTGACTGAGATCATCACTGGAAAAGAGATTTCAGATGCTAAATGTACCAAGAAATCAGGAATCGCACCTAAGCAAACAATCGACTTTGAAGAGATGGCTGCTACCGGTAACTCACTCGATTTAGATGAAAACTTCTACGGTGATCAGGACTTCGATATGGAAGATTTCGACCAAGAAGGTTTCGACATGGGCGACAATAGTGGAGCAACTTCTTTTGAGGAAGATAAATTATAAAGTTATTAATCTCTGCTATTAGTCATTAATAATCAGTGCATACACTCATCGTCCTAATAGGACCTACCGGAGTAGGTAAAACAGAATTAAGCCTTCGATTGGCGGAGCACTTTCAAACAAGTATTGTCTCCGCCGATTCGAGGCAACTTTATGCCGAACTGAAGATTGGAACGGCCGCTCCCACCCCCGAACAACTAAACCGTGTACCTCACCACCTAGTTGGTACACTTCATCTATCCGATTATTATAGCGCAGCTCAATATGAGCAAGAAGCAATGGAAGTCCTTAGTCAACTATTTACCCAAAAAGAAGTAGTGGTATTGACCGGAGGTTCCATGATGTACGTCGATGCTATCTGTAAAGGGATCGACGACATTCCTACCGTAGATGCCGAGACTCGTCAATTGATGTTGCAGAGGTATGAGGAGGAAGGACTCGAACAGCTCTGCTCCGAACTCCGTATCCTAGATCCTGAATATTATAAGATTGTAGATTTGAAAAATCACAAGCGTGTCATTCATGCCTTGGAGATCTGCTACATGACAGGGCAGACTTACACCTCATTCCGGACAAAAGAAAAGAAAAACCGTCCTTTCAGAATCATAAAGATCGGATTGATCAGAGATCGTGAAGAACTTTATCAACGGATCAATCAAAGAGTTGATCAGATGATAGAAGATGACCTAATAGAAGAGGCAAAGTCGGTACTTCCCTATAGGAATCTAAACTCCCTCAATACAGTAGGATACAAAGAGATATTCAAATATTTGGATGGTGAATGGGATCTCCCCTTTGCTATTGAGAAGATTAAGCAAAACTCTAGAATCTATTCCAGGAAACAGATGACTTGGTTCAAAAGGGATGAAGAAATTAAATGGTTTCACCCAGACCAAGAACAAGAAATTCTCGAATATCTTAAGGAGGTATTCACTGCTTAAATCATACCCCATCAATAACTAAAATGTTACCGTATCTCGGAACAATTAGGACCGTATCTCGGAGATAAAAGGACCGTACCTCGGAACAAATAGGACCGTATCTCGAAACAAATGTTACCGTATCTCGGAAAATTTGTTACCGTATCTCGGAAGATATAAAACTTCACCTTGTCAATTGCCGTTGTTCCTAAGCATTTAGCTCCGCTTGATTCTGATCTGATAGTTCTCATTCTAATCTGAATCACTCAGTTTGAACTTTGTCTCGTTCACTGTTTAATCTGAATCGCTCACCTTGAGATTTGTGTCATTCTCCGTCTGATCAAACTCATTGTTAGTCTGATCTGAATCGACCCCATTGGGTTTTACTCGTTCACTGTTTAAACTAAATCGCTCACCTTGAGATTTGCGTCATTCTCCGTCTGATCAGACTCATTGTCAGTTTGATCAGGATCGCTCACCTTGGGTTTTGTACCATTTTCTGTCTTTTTCTTCAATCGACCATTCTTCTTCAAAGCTTCCGCAATGATCCACTGAAGCTGGCCGTTGGTACTTCTAAACTCATCAGCTGCCCACTTTTCAATAGCATTCATTGTCGCCGCATCCACCCTCAAAACAAAACTCTTTATGGACGATTCTTTCTTAGCCACCGTATTTTCTCCTTCCTTTCAAAAAAACTATTTAAAAATCTATTTCGTAAAGCTATTTCGTAAATCTATTTCGTAAAGCTATTTCGTAAAGCTATTTCCTAAAACTATCCTGTAGAACTATCTCGTAAAGTTATTTCACTAATCAACTTTATGGATCAACTTAATGAATCAACTTCACCAATCAATTTTATCGATCTACTTCATTAATCTATTTCGCAAAACTCACTGAACCTTTATGGATGAAAGTTGCCATATCCTGTATCAAAGAGCTATCCACAGGATTAACCTGAGAATATTCTTGAGGAGTCGACTTTCCACTTCCGACTTGCAATAAGTGATTCAATGCCGGATACGACTTAAACTGAACTTTCTTCTTACCAGATAAAGCCGAACGCCACAACTCAAAGTCCGTCATGGTTACTTGATAATCTCTTTCTCCTTGCAGAACCAGCATGGGGATATCCAGACTCTTTGCAACCTTTACCTGATCGTATTCGTGTAACGATTGCCAATACGAAAGCGGTATATTAAAGGGAGAAAGAATGGACCGATCAAAATCAACTGTTCCAAGTTTTTTAATGTTGATAATTCTCTTTTTCATCTCTTCCATTTGAGCATTAGCTAATCCGGATAAAGGAGAAAGAGAGGCCAAATACGCTGTCTGTTCCAGAATCAGATCCTCCAAACTACGAGCATTAGCAGCTAACAGAATAATACCTGAAAGCGGCTTGCGACTCCTTTCGGCAATTCTGGGTGCCAGCATTCCTCCTAAACTATGTCCAACCACATATAACCGCTTAGCATCCACTTCTTTGAAGGTTGATGCCAGATCGATGGCAGCCAACGCATCGTCCGTTGTTTCAGCATCAATTATCATACTATCATTCGGGAACGACTTAGCACCATACACTTTCGTCCGTTTTTCGTACCTCAACACGGCAATCCCTTTCGCTGCCAAACCATGAGCGATATCCCTAAATGGCTTGTTCGGTCCAAACGTTTCATCTCGGTCACTCGGACCTGAACCATGGACAAGCACCACTATCGGAAAATGACTTCCTGCCAAAGGCAGAGTCAGTGTACCGGGTAACTGAAAGTTTCCCGAACAAATCGTGATCTCTTTTTCACGAAACACTTCATTGTCGGAGAAAGCCTTGCCGACTATCCCCAACAAGAACAAACAAACGAAGAACAGCCTATTCATATTAATGATTTAAAGTTCCTGTATTCACAACCGGTTGTGCAGCCTCATCCGCACAAAGCACTACCAATAAGTTGCTTACCATAGCCGCTTTCTTCTCCTCATCCAATTCAACGATCTCTTCACTAGAAAGCTTATCTAAAGCCATTTTCACCATCGAAACAGCTCCTTCAACTATTTTCTCACGAGCAGATATGATAGCAGAAGCTTGTTGACGACGCAGCATCACAGCAGCAATCTCCGGAGCATAAGCCAAGTAGTTGATCCGAGCTTCCAGCACTTCCATTCCGGCCATAGCCAAACGCTCATTCAACTTCTTCACTAACTCTTCATTAATTTCATCACCACCACCCCTCAATGTGAGATCCGAGTCCGCCGATTCATTATCATCGTAAGCATACAAACCGGCAACCTGACGAAGAGCTGCATCACTTTGCACGCGTACAAAATCTTCGAAAGCATTCATCCGACCGGCAACCGTAACACCCACCTGCCCTGGCACTTTATTATCAGCCATCGTCTGTGAATCGATCTCAAACATTGCTTTATAGGAGTCTTCCAACTTCCACACAAGTACTAACCCGATCAATATAGGGTTACCAATCTTATCATTCACCTTAATCGGCTTCACATCTAAGTTACGCGCTCTCAAAGAAAGTTTTTTCTTATTCATGAAAGGATTCACCCAGAAAAAACCTGTTTTCACAAATGTTCCTTTGTATTTACCAAAAAACACCATCACTCTCGCCTCATTAGGCTCCTGAGAGAAGTATCCCGGAATCATCAAAATGAAAACGATCAATAACAAGATAGGAAGAATAACCGCTAACGAACTTTCATTAAACATCCCGATAGAAAAAACTACCAAAGCCGGTAAGAGGATAAAATTGATGATTAATGCGATAAAACCATTAATCAGCACACCTTCATAATTCACAGTTTTTGTTTCCATAATTAATTTATTAATTGATTATAATTTGTGATATCAATATGATATCACAAATATATCAGAAACTAAATAAGAAAAACAAATAATAGTAGAGAAATAATTTATAATTAACACTAATTAATTAAGCACTGATTTTTCTCTTTATTGATTACCTATATCAAACAGTCATTAAATAGATAAACTATTCTTGAAAATAAATATCTACCTTTTGCTGTCTATAAGTTTATTATTACCTTTGCAATTAGTGATCAATAAAAATAAAAAAACAACAATAACAACATGAAAAAAGTATCCTTAACATTATTACTATGCCTTTCATTATGCATGACAAGTTGGGCACAAACCAAATTGCCACTTGAGCTAAAGGATGTTACATCAGGACGTTTCCGAATGGAAAACATTTACGGGGTAATACCTACACCTGATGGAGAAAGTTACACACAAATGAATGCCGACAGAACACAAATCATTAAATACTCTTTTCGCACAGGAGAAGCTGTAGAGGTTTTGTTTGATGTTGCCAAAGCAAGAGAATGTAACTTCAAACATTTTGATAGTTATCAGTTCTCGCCAGATGGTCAGAAACTCCTGATTGCAACAAAAACCACTCCGATCTACCGTCACTCATTTACTGCGGAACATTACATCTATCCATTGAAAAAGAATCAAGAGGGGGTGTACACTAATAATATCATAGAGCACTTATCTGAAGGAGGACCTCAACAAGTACCGGTCTTTTCTCCAGACGGAACCATGATTGCGTTTGTACGCGAAAACAATATATTCTTGGTCAAACTTCTTTATGGAAATAGCGAAAGCCAAGTAACAGAGGATGGCAAAAGAAACAGTATTCTCAATGGAATTCCTGATTGGGTCTATGAAGAAGAATTTTCTTTCAATCGCGCTTTAGAATTCAGTGCCGACAATACAATGATCGCCTTCGTACGATTTGATGAATCGGCCGTTCCTTCCTACTCTTTTCCTTTATTTGCAGGTGCAGCTCCTCAATTAGAAGAGTTAAAAGATTATCCAGGTGAATACACTTACAAATACCCTAAGGCAGGTTATCCTAACTCGAAAGTAGAAGTACGCACCTACGATATCAAGTCGCATGTGACACGCACCGTGAAGCTTCCGATAGATGCTGACGGATATATTCCAAGAATCCGCTTCACCAAAGATGCTAGCAAACTTGCAATCATGACTTTGAACCGCAATCAGAACCGTTTTGATCTTTATTTTGCTGATCCCCGTTCAACAGTTTGCAAATTAGTATTGAGAGACGAATCGCAATATTACATCAAAGAACAGATCTTCGACAATATCCACTTCTATGCTAATAATTTCAGCATTCTTAGTGAACGCGACGGCTACAATCATTTGTACTGGTATAGCATGGGAGGAAACTTGATCAAGAAAGTGACCAGTGGTAAATTTGAAGTAAAAGAGTTCTTAGGATACGACGAAACAGAGGGCACTTTCTATTTCACCAGCAATGAAGAAAGCCCGCTTCGTAAAGCCGTTTACAAGATCGACCGTAAAGGTAAAAAGACCAAACTATCACAGAAGTCAGGTATCAACGAACCGATATTCAGCAGTTCGATGAGATACTTCATGAATAAGGTTACGAATGTGACTACCCCAATGCTGATCACCCTCAACGACAACACCGGAAAGACATTAAAGACCTTGATCACCAATGATAAGTTGAAAGGTGAACTTGCTAAATATGATATTCCTCAAAAAGAGTTCTTCACCTTCCAGACAACCGACGGTGTGACTTTAAATGGATGGATGATTAAACCAGTCGACTTTTCGAATACGAAGAAATACCCGGCATTAATGTATCAATATAGCGGTCCCGGCTCACAAGAAGTCAAAGATTCTTGGGGCATCAGTTGGGAAACCTACATGGCAACACAAGGTTACGTTGTAGTCTGCGTTGACGGTAGAGGAACAGGTGGCCGAGGAGAAGCTTTCGAGAAATGTACCTATCTGAATATCGGAGTAAAAGAGGCTAAAGACCAAGTAGAGACCGCCCTTTATCTAGGCAAACAAAACTACATCGACAAAGACCGCATCGGTATCTGGGGATGGAGTTACGGAGGATACATGACTTTGATGAGTATGAGCGAGGGCACACCCGTGTTTAAAGCAGGTGTAGCTGTTGCAGCACCTACCGACTGGCGTTTCTATGACACCGTATACACCGAGCGTTTCATGCGCACTCCTAAAGAAAATGCCGAAGGGTATAAATCATCATCCGCCTTTACAAGAGCAGACAAATTACACGGTCAGTTACTATTAGTACATGGCATGGCCGATGATAATGTGCATTATCAGAACTGCACCGAATATGCTGAACATCTAGTACAACTGGGTAAACAGTTCGATATGCAGATTTATACCAATCGCAACCATGGCATTTATGGTGGAAACACCCGCAATCATTTATACACCCGATTAACGAACTTCTTTAAGAGTAATTTATAATGGCTGACAGAGTAAGAAAGCCTGATTGGCTTAAAATCAATATTGGAGCTAACGAACGATATACAGAGACGAAAAGAATCGTAGAATCCCACTGCCTGCATACTATATGCAGCAGTGGTCGTTGTCCGAATATGGGTGAATGTTGGGGAAAAGGTACCGCTACGTTTATGATAGGCGGGAATATCTGTACCAGAAGTTGCAAGTTTTGCAATACACAAACAGGAAGACCACTTCCTTTAGATTCGAACGAACCCACTCACGTAGCGGAATCAATCCAATTGATGAAACTTACACATGCAGTTGTTACCTCAGTCGACCGCGATGATCTGACTGATCTAGGAGCGTCGCATTGGGCAAATACAATTAAAGAGATCAAGCGACTCAATCCGGAAACCACATTAGAAGTTTTAATTCCCGATTTTCAAGGGAAAAACGAACTGACAGATTTGGTTATTGAGGCACAACCCGATATCATCTCTCATAATATGGAAACAGTACGACGCATCAGTCCTTTGGTACGCAGTGCAGCCAACTATGAAACCAGTTTAAGTGTAATTTCCCACATTGCTTCTAAAAAGATCAGAACAAAAAGTGGAATAATGGTAGGTTTGGGAGAAACACAAGAAGAGGTTGAAGAACTGATGGACGACTTACTGAAAGCCGGTTGTCAAATCCTTACAATCGGACAATACCTCCAGCCAACCCATAAACATTATCCGGTAAGAGAGTATGTAACACCCGAGCAATTCGAAAAATACAAAAACATCGGACTTCAAAAAGGTTTTGAAGTTGTAGAGAGTGTTCTACTAGTTCGCTCATCCTATCACGCAGAAAGACATATTCGATAAAACAAAACTCACATTTATTTATTAAATAATAAAGTTGAGGAAATACAAATATGACAAATAAGGGAGTGCTATCTTCGGAATTTAATATGTCCTTGGGATTCGTCCCCATTATTATTTCCATCCTATTGAGTGAATTCGTAAAACAAGACACGGCAATATATATCGGTACAGGCATTGGCATCGGTGGAGTTTGGTATTTACAAAAAAGAAACGGAATTCGTGTTCCCAATTTTATATTGTATCTATCAACCTCCGTGCTTTTGTTTTTATCGTTAGTAACCATTATCCCTTACGACTTTGTCCCTCCTGGAAAATTAGCAATCACACTAGAAATCAGCATTATTATTCCTTTACTCCTTCTTTACATTCACAAAAGAAGATTTCTCAGATATTTCATCAAACAAAAAGATACATGCAGCAAGCGTTTATTTGCCCAAGGAGCAGAGTCAGCAATTGTTTCTGTCAGGATATCTCTCATTCTGGCATCACTACATTTCGTTGCATTCAACATTGCTTTATTGTTTCAGAGACCATTAAATTCCACACACGAGTTTATTTTATGTAATATTTTTCCCAGTTTAATCTTTATATTAAGTATCTTGCTCAATCAGTTTGTTATTCGATATTTCAACAATTTGATGAAACATACCGAGTATGTACCGATCGTTAACACCCATGGGGAAGTGATTGGAAAAAGCATTGCTATTAATGCGATGAATATGAAGAACAGCTACATCAATCCGGTTATTCGTATAGCCATTTCTACCCGTTGCATGCTGTTTCTATGCAGTAGACCCACCACTGTAGTATTAGACAAAGGTAAGATTGACATACCGATGGAGTGTTATCTTCGATATGGTGAATCCTTGCTCGAAGGAGTAAATCGCTTAATAAGCAATTGTTTTCCGGGAATTGAGGGATTAGAGCCTCGGTTCAACTTGATGTATCATTTTGAGAATGACATAACCAACCGATTGATCTACCTATTCACCATTGATATTGAAGACGAATGCATTTTATGCACGCCCCACTTCAAGGATAGCAAGTTATGGAACTTCAAACAAATTGAAGAGAACTTAGGGAAGAACTATTTCAGCAGTTGTTTTGAAGAAGAATACGAACAACTCAAAGAGCTTATTTATATAAGAGAAAAATACAAGGAATCTTAGAAAGTTCCGGTATATGTCCTTTCCACTCTTTAATTGTTCGTGTTTGAATGAACTCCCCCTCACAAGTTATATTGGCAGCAATGCAGAGTTTAGTCTGTGGCTTACAGTTATGAAGAAGATCTTCTATCATTTTATGATTACGGTAAGGAGTTTCAATAAACAGTTGGGTTTGATCTTCCACATAGACACGCTGCTCCAAAGTCTTGATTTTTTTTGCACGCTCGCTCGCTTCAATAGGTAAATACCCATGAAAAGCAAAGCTCTGTCCATTGAAACCGGATCCCATAACAGATAGTATAATTGAAGAAGGACCTACAAGAGGAACAACTTTTAGATTCTTACGCTGGGCAATAGCCACAACGTCAGCTCCCGGATCGGCAACAGCAGGGCAACCAGCTTCTGAGATAACCCCCATAGAAGAACCTGCAAGAAGAGGTTTTAAGTATCCAGAGATCTCTTCAGGAGTGGTATGTTTATTCAGCGTGTAGAAAGTGAGCGAATCGATATCGATCTCATGATCAACTTTCTTCAGAAAACGACGAGCTGATCGCACATCTTCTACGATAAAATGAGATATACCACAAATTATTTCCTTATTATAAGAAGGTAGTACTTTTTCAATCGGGGTGTCACCCAAAGTAACAGGCAACAAGTATAAAGCTGTATCCATATTCTAAATTACAAATATCCAGATTCATCATACATCTTATGATAATCGGTTATTTCCAGAAGATCTTTAATGTTTAAATCTTTATGACACTTCATATAAGAGTCGATGATTTGAGTTCCCATCCATGTACCGATCAGTGCAGGGACAGAATCACCAAACATATCAATAGACGGGGATGGTTGCATATATTTACGGACAACCATTGGGTCACGTGCGTAGAGATGATTGTTGGTACAAATATAGTTCCAGATCTCTTTCTCATACTTTTTGCACCAATCATTTTCATTTTTAGTGTACCCCATCGTAGCTCCAGTGTCCTTATATTCCAAAACCTTTTTTACCACATAGTTTATTTTTCCATAATGCATCATTGCATCGAGCAGGCAGATACCATCATGGTAATCCATTCGGTAACGATTCTGCAAATAAAACACAAAACAGTCGGGCACGATGCGGTCGGGACGCATAGAACGGCATTGATAATCGTAATAAAAGCGTTTATAAAGAGGATAATCCTCTCCCATGTATTTATCCAAGCTGATTCCCATGAGCGAATCTACCAGAACAATCGATTCATTGAATGCAGACACTTGAGAGTATATAAAGGGGATTTTTACATCCGGGACCTCTTTCTTGAGCTTATTGAACCCTTTGTTAAGTTCCTCTTCCACTTCATCGAGATTAGGAAATTTATGATCGACATCGCGAATGAGTCGGAGAAGAGTAGTGTCCGAATAAAAGTTTTGTAACTTTTGAGAAATCGTATCATCCATGATAGAGCCAATCGACAAAACATCTTCAATTAATATTTTAGTCGGCTGACTATATTCCATGTTCATCTTCTGCCAAGCAGAAAAACTGTTTGAGCGAACATATTCGCTCAACAGTTTATCGTATCTGAATACAGAAATCTCTTTTTCTTTATTTGCATAGCCTCTATTCGCACCAAAATTACATGAAGCAACCAAGGCACAAATACATAATAACAAAAGAGAAGTCCGTAAATTCATCTTTGTATTATTATCCGTAAATTACATTACCGTTTTCGTCCTTGTACTC
>Ga0114938_1001097_pt1 | contig 19156 bp, 21 predicted proteins | sample AshMeaBigSpring_FD_88675 | JGI IMG/M metagenome (GOLD analysis project Ga0114938, IMG submission 88675) | Groundwater microbial communities from Big Spring, Nevada to study Microbial Dark Matter (Phase II) - Ash Meadows Big Spring | ecosystem: Environmental > Aquatic > Deep subsurface >...
CGCAAAAAACTCTTGGCTTTCGCGTGAGCCCGTGCCATTGCCAATCGCCACGGCAGTAATGTGGTACTTTTGCGTCAATTCTTTAATGACTTTAGAAGAATTAGCATAGTCGCTTTGCGGCGGTGTCGGGTAAATCACGGCATGCGTCACGTATGTACCGTGCTCGTCCACGACGGCGAGTTTACACCCCGTGCGATACGCTGGGTCAACGCCTAAAATTACGCGTTTGGTGACGGGAGGCGTATTGAGCAGTTGGGAGAGATTTTTACCAAAGGTCGCAATCGCCTGCGTGTCGGCTTTTTCTTTGATAAGGGCATGAATCTCGCGCTCTAATGAGGGAAATAAAAGTCGCTTAAAACCGTCCAAATAGGCTTCTAGCAAATAACTTTTGGAACTTCTCGCGTTGCGCGGAATGCGGTAACGCTCTATCGCACTCTCCACCCGTTCCATGTCATGTAGTATCTTTACATGTAACTCTTTTTCGCTCACGCCTCGCATCATTGCAAGGTAACGGTGTGAAGGAATCGAAGCGATGCGTTCGCTTTTGCCTGCCAATTTGGCATAAAGTCCATCAGGCTTGAGCATTTTGGATGCTTTGATCTCGAATGAAGCATAGTCATGGAGTTGCGCCCTCCAGTATTCACGCTCTTTGGCATCGTCGCTGTAACGCTCCGCGATGATGTCTTGCGCCCCCGCAATCGCCTCTTTCACACTTTTTACAGTGTCGTTCACAAAACTTTGCGCCTTTTTCTCAAATGCTTCTTGCTCTAGTTCGGCACGCTCTAAAATGTCCGCTAAAGGCGTCAAACCCGCCGCAATCGCCACCGCGGCACGCGTGTTTTTCTTCTCTTTATAAGGTCTGTAAATGTCCTCCAACGCCTGCAAACTCTCCGCCTTTTCGACGGCACTTTTCACCTCATCACTCAGTACGACTTTCTCCGCAATCAGCCGTAAAATCTCCTCTTTGCGATCATGCAATTTCTTCGCATAGGCATAAATGGTCTCAAACTCCCGAAGCTGTTCATCACTCGCCCCACCCGTCATCTCCTTGCGGTATCTTGCGATAAAAGGAATGGTCGAACCTTCGTCTAACAGCTTTAAAATATTGATGATATGTTCTTTGGCAATGCCGGTTTTTTGGACTAAAATGGGAATCAGTGGGTTCATAAATGCTTCTTTCTTGGTTTTACATGTAAGGTTTTTGGAGAGGTATTTTAGCGGGAAATCGACATTAATTTCTTTGCAGTTATTTATATCTAAATTTAATAAACGCCCAATAAAGCAAATTTATAATAACACATGTCAATGCAGGATAAAGTGATGCCATATAAAATAATCCACTAAAACAACCACCGCCACGACATGTTAAAGCAATATATGTAATGTAAAGATAAATTCCTAATGGAATTAATGAAAAAACAGCAAGATAATAAACCACATTTGAATCTTTTTGCCTTTGCTCTAAATATTTTAAACTGAGATAACTTTGCAAAACAGGCACTAAATGCACTAAGAGAAATAAAGTAAACATCATAAAATCTACAACATAAGTACCAATAGTTGTTATATAGCTCAATAGAAATACCTTAGACTCGATTTCGCAATTTCAAAACTTTCCGCTCCAACTCTTCCAATTCATTACTACAAATATCAAACACGATTTCCGCATCAATAGACACATAATGATGTGAAATAAAATCACGTGTTTTGATAATCTCGCTCCAATACGTTTCATCCGCTACTTTGAGTAAAAGCTCTTTTTCACGTTTCATCAGATTTTTAAGTGCTTCACCGATGGATTGAAGACGCATAGCGATGGCATCAAGTTTTTCAACTCCTGCGTCATTTTGTAAAAAATCGTCACTTGAATGTATGCTTGCAAAACGTTTTTTAACAAGCGTCAAACTCTCCAAAAGAAAGTCTAAAAGCTCTTTGGTGGTTGCTTTATCCATAAATGACTTCCTTTTGGATTTGCTCGAAGATAGCACCTTTACTTTGACTATGCTTATGTAATAAATCTATTTTGTGATGGTACAATTTTTCAAGGTAAACCCAAAGTCCTGCAATATTGCGAAATGTTTTATGCTTAAATTCTACATAGATGTCAATGTCACTCTCTTTACTTTGCATCTCTTTTGCATAGCTTCCAAAAAGACCGATTTTATCGACTTCATAGTTTTTTTGTAAGAATTCTTTATGGGCACTTAACATTGCTAAAATTTCATCTTTTTTAAGAGATTCTGGACGAGAAGCTTGCATGATAATTTACCTTTGATTCCTCACATAAAATTTGATTTAATTGTACCAAAACTTTACATGTAAAGCTACTCGTCCTTAAACGCGAACCCTTGCGCTTGCATATCTTTCGCCGTACTTCGGTAGTACACATCCGCGTAGTAATTGGTGGTAATCTCCGCGTAAGTCGGCATCGAGCCACTGCCCGTTTGGTCGCGAAATGCTTTGAGCGTTTTATCGTATGCCAATGCGCCGTTTCGGACTTTTTCACTGTCGTAGCGATCTTGCATCGCAAAAGTATCGAGAGCGACGCGGGGTTTTAAAGGAGCGCTTTTGGCACGCTCGGTTGGAACGCCGATGGTGCAACCCACGGCTAAAAAGGTTTTTGGCGGCAGATTAAACAGCTTTGCATACGCGGGAGAGTTTTTGCGTACCGCGCCGATGCAGGTTGTGCCATACCCTAAAGCACCGGCGGCACTTTGGAGATGATCTAACATGATACCCGCATCAATCGCGCCCACCATGATGCCCTCGGCACTCTGCTCGATGACATGCTTGCGCCCCACGCTCTCCACGATCGCACTCGTGCGGTTAAAGTCGATAATAATACCCACAAACACGTCCGCTTCGGCGATGTGCGCTTGTCCGCCGCACAGTTCCGCGATGATTTTGAGCTTCTCTTTGTTGCGCGTATACACAAGGCTGATCTGCTGGCCGTTGATGGAGTTTGGAGCGCGCTGTGCGGTTTTGAAAATGGTCTCTAAATCCTCATCGCTGATGCGCTCACCCGTAAAATGGCGAATCGATTTTCGGTTTTGTAAAAGGCTTAACATCGCATTTTCCATGATTTATCCTTTAAAATTTTCGCTCAACACTTCGATCAGTCGTTTTTTCTCCGCTTCAATATCAAGGTCGCCTTTAAAAATATCGTGAACGGAAAAGGTTTTCATCGGCGTTGCGCCGCAAAACTGCCATGTTTTGTGTGTCGCGATATTGGCTTCATCAAGGCTGAGTCCGTCGAAGAAGCGCTCTTTGACGACAAATTCGGAGCTTGGACAATTATACGTCAATGAAAGCATATACCGTTTGCCTTGCATCAATCCGCCGCTGCCGTAACGCTTGCTCGCATCGCTTCGGCTACGCCCGTCGCTAGCGTAAATGCCGTTGTGCGCACCTGCGGAGAAGACTTCATCGATGTATTTTTTCATCATCCACGGCACGCCCATCCAATAGACCGGATATTGAATGATAAAATAATCCGCCCACTTAAATTTTTCGACCTCTTCAAGCGCGTTGTAGTCGCTCTGGGCTTTAGTACATTGGACGTCAAAGCCTTTACTTTTTAAAAAGCTCTCCGCCGTATCGATAAAAATCTGCGTCAGCTTTCCTTCCGCAACATTGGGATAATACTGGTGTCCGTTGATAATCAATACTCGCTTCACGGTGTTCCTTTTTTCTGATGTGATATAAAAGTATAAAGGGCTTGCACTTAAAATATCCTTACGATACTTTTGTAATGTAATGATAAATTATCCATACTATGCTATAATACGCCCAATAAAAAGAGAAAAGGAAATGCCATGTACTGCGTCAACGGCAAAGAGTACGTCTGCTCCGTCGCCATCGCCCAAGATATTTTCAACGACAAATGGAAACTGGGGATCATCTGGCATTTGTTAGAGGGCGAGAAACGTTACAAAGACCTTTTTGAAGAAGTGCGCGACATCACGCAAAAAACACTGACGGTCAAACTGCGCGATTTGGAAGAGAAACAATTGATCAAACGCGTCGTATTTGCCGAAATTCCTCCGCGCGTCGTGTACTCTCTCACCCCGATCGGCGAAAAACTGCGCCCCGTACTCAAAGCAATGTTTGAATGGGGCATCGAATACGTCAAAGAGTGCGGAGAATTTACGCAAGAAAACGTATGCGAAGCCAAACTCTCCGATCAAAAAGCACTTTAACAAGGAATCGTGTTGGAAAACAACAAATACCGTCTCATTAGCGAATTTGAACGTGACCTCAAGCACTATGAAAGTTTTAGCGATAAAATGAACCTTTTGCTCAAAGAGCTTTTGAAACAAGAACACATCTCTTACCACTCCATCGAGAACAGAGTCAAAGAAAAGAACAGCCTTTCCAAGAAAATCGACGGCAAAAACAAGTACCAAAACCTAAACGAGATCACCGACATCGTGGGCTGCCGCATCATCAGCTATTTTGAGATCGACGTCGAAAAGATCGTCGTCCTGCTTCGTAAAGAGTTCAAAATCGACGAAGTGAACTCCATCGATAAAAAGAAGATGCTCGATCCCGACCGTTTTGGTTACCTTTCTTATCACATCATCTGCTCGATTAGCGATGAACGCGCCACGCTTCGGGAGTATCAAAACTACAAAGACCTCAAATTTGAAATTCAGGTGCGTACCATTTTGCAGCACGCGTGGGCGGAGATCGAGCACGACATCGGGTACAAGTCCAACATCGCCGTTCCAAGAGAATTTCGCCGAAAGTTCTCACGCATCGCCAGTATCTTAGAGATCGCCGACGATGAATTTAGCCAGCTTAAACGAGATATCCACGACTACGTGGAAACCATCTCCAAACAAGGTTTTGAAAACATCGACATTAATGCCGAGAGCCTCAAGCTTTTCATCGAACAATCAAGCGATCTTGAAGAGATCGAAGCGTACATCATCGACACTTTAGCCTTGAAAAACCTCTCCTTTTCCGAGCAGATGCAATCGGCAAACATCAGCCTTTTTCTAAACATCATCAATACGTTTACGACGTTCAAAGAGATTTTAGAGATCCAAAATTCTCTTCAAAAGAAGAAAGAACGCATCAAAAAATTTATCGTCGCATGGGCGCATGCCAGAGGCATGTTGCTGGAACGGTTTCGTGAAAATTTTGAGCAAAAAGACGGATTTATCATCGGTTATGCTCTCATGCTCGAATTTTTAGAGACCAACCACACCGAAGGTCTTGCCGCGTTTTTCCCAAGTTCTTCCCTTCAAGCTAAAAGTGAAGCCGTTGCATTGGCGATGAAAATTTACCGCGAAATTACGCCCGCGAAATAAAGAGAACGTTCTTTACATGTAAAAGACTCAAAGTGCGAAAACGTCACTTTGAGTCTTTTGAAAACCGACCCTTATAAAAGAGCCATCCCGTATTCGCCAAGAGGCAATAAAGGTAAGCAAAGTTTCACAAGATCAACTCCGCTCCCGTCTATCTCCTCTTCGATTTTAGTCTTGACGATTTTGTAGCCCTCTCCTTTAACCGTTTCAATGAGATGAAGCGGTAAAAGCTTCGTGCGCAGTTGCCGTACAAGCGATCGAACTCTTTCTTGGCTGATCACTTCGTTATGATACACGTAACATTCGATCTCTTCGAACGTAACGACGTGCGGTGCTTTTGCGAGAAGGTATTTGAGGAAAAGTGCCTCTTTTTTGCCCAAAAAGATTTTCTCTTCATGGTACAAAAATAAGGCATTTTTAAAATCGAAACAGACGTCTTTGGCAAAGCAAAACACGTCGTCGTTCCAAATATGGCACAATTTGTAAATTCGAAACGCAATTTCGTCGAGTGCAAAATCTTTGACGATCAAATCATCGTAAGAGAGATAATAAAGCGTCTTCATAATGGTAGGGTCGGTCTCTTTGTCCAAAATCAATAAGATAGGCGCTTCGTTGCCCGCTTGCCTGATGAATTTCATAATCGAAGGATCGGTAGGGTTTTTAAGGTTCAAAATAAACAAGGAGTAGCTTAACAGATCAAAATCTTCTTTGTAAATATCCTCCTCTTGAGATATCTTTTTCATCTTCATTTTAAGACGCAATCGATTCATAAAACTATCGATATTGTTTGCCAAGACTTGATCCGGTTCAAGAAAAAGAACTTTCATTTTTCTCCTTTCACAGTAAGTGTATTTTGATGCACGGCATGTTTCGGTCTCATGCCAAGGAGTACGAGATTATATCATACTCCTTGTATAAAAATATTATTTTAGAACTTATACGACAGGTAAAAACGGGCGTACGTAAAGCTGTCTTCGCCCGGAACGTCATACGTGCCGTATCCTGCCCAAAGACGCGTCGATAGCCCTTTGAGCGCTCCGCTAAAAGCGTACGTCAAATCAATATTGACTTCGTCGGCGTCATCAAGGTACATACGATTTCCGACCCTTCCCGACGTGGCAATCGTGCCGGTCGTACCGCTGTTCATATACCCTTTTTCGCTTTGGGTATAGTGAGCAAACTTAAGTCCCGAGTTAAAGCCCGCAATGCCGAAACCGTAAAGTGCTTCGATAGAGTAAGCGTCAACACCCGCAAAAATAGCGTTATTGGTGAGCATATCGGTATAGGCGATCGTATCGGGAACGTGTCCGAAGGTTCCGGGGAAATTCGCCTCATCGTCCATCGTCGTATAGGCGAGGTTGAATTTTACGCCGCTCAGTGCCGTCGAGACTTTAAATCCGTACAACGTCGCATCGTCGTTACCCGCAACGCTTGGAGTATCATAATGCGCACCGGCGTACGTCATCGCTAACGAGAGCGGAAAATCGATCGGAAGCTTGTATTCGGCTTGGAGATAATACTGATCATACCCTCCCGCATTGATAAAAATAGGAGCGTCCCATAGCTTTTTATTTTCATCGGTCGTCAGATACTGCCCGTCTAACGCTAAGCCCGATAAAGAGGTATTTTTAAAGAAGACGGAGTACATGCCCTTATCGAAATGCTCGTCTTTTTGCGTCGGAGAAGTGGTTGCATCGCTTCCGTATCGCATCTTCCAATCTTGAATATAGAGCAATTTAATCATCGTTTTCGGAAGATCGTTAATCGTCAAGACCGCCGCATCGAACGAATCTTCGAGTGCAAATGCCGTACTGGTCATAATCAGCGGTAATTTAATTTTTTGACGTCCTACTTTGATATCCGATTTGGAAAACGTGTATTGAAGGTATGCTTCCGAAAGCAAAGTCGTACTGACGGAGTTACGCGCATCGTCTTCGCTCGCATAGTCCGTAGCCCCCGTAGAATCTCGTTTTTGCAAGTCCAAATCGTGTGCCGATTGAACACCGAGTCCGAGTTTAAAGCCTTTGAAGTCGTCCGTGACGTACCTCAACTCGGCGGCAATCGAACCGACGTTAACGTTATTGACGGGAGCCGTTTGGTTGATCGCGTCCGATTGGCTACCGCCCGTATAGACAAATCGAAGATCGCCCGTGACTTTTGCGTTTTTAAACGCTTCTTCCAAAGAGTCGCCCGCAAATACCGCCGTACTCAACAGTGCTACCGCCGTTAAAGATAATCTAGCCCATTTCATCGTTTTCTCCTTTTTGACCCATGCGGCATGTTACATGTCGCATACGATGCCTACTTCGCCCGTTGACGTATCGCTTCAACGGGTCTGTTGTTATTTCATCTCTTCAGCCAATTTTTTCTCGACCGCATCTTTGTATTTGTCTAACTTGCCTTTATAATAGTCATACTCCGGATGATAGTAATTGAGCATACTTCGTAACCCTTGATGACCGACTTCCGCGTGGCAAGAGGCACAACCTACCGCCTGATCCGTATTTTTTAGACTCGCATAATGCGCATGCATCGAACGACCTTTTTCGCTGATGTTGGCATTGTCTCGATAATTGACGTGGCAGAGAATACACCCCTCGTCTTTAACGAAATGATCTTTATTGACGCGATTGGCTTGCCAATCGATCGCATCAACGTTACCGAAGAAATGAATCGCTCCCTCGACAACGCCGTTTTTCGCTTTCGTGAAAATGTAGCCCAAGACATTGTCTTGCGGTAAGTGACACGTCACGCACGTTACTTTGATGCCGCTTTTACCCGCACCGCCGTGAACATCGTTACGATAAGCCGCAACCATCGGCTTCATTTCGTGGCAGACGATGCAAAAACGATCGTCGCTCGTTCGATGCAAACCCTCATAAACGCCTAGAGAGAATAGAACTCCGAATAACGCACCGCCGAGTGCTATCCAAACCAGTTTACTTTTTAAGATGAGAACTAGTTTTTTCATCATGGCGTTTTCCTCATCCAAATTTTCACGTCGTTACTATGGCAACTCAAGCACATATTGTCCGAGGGTTTATGCTCGTTATGGCACTCGTCGCAATAGAGTTTCGGCCCGTCGTGAATCGAGTTGTGCGGATTGACATGTAAGGCATCCATAAATTTAAGTCTGTCCGCCAAATACTGTTTCGTCTTATGACAAGAGAGACAACCTTCATCGCCGATCGCTTTGAAATCTTCGGGATTATCGCCTTGTTTTTCATGGCAATCGGTACACCTCAGCGAAAGCTTCGCATGGTGTGCCTTGATAGGGTATTTTTCTTTGAGCTCGGGCGTCATCGCGACGTGAGGGGAAGCCGGAGGCGGCGACCCTTCACTGGCGATTAAGAAACTCACCGCACTCAAAATAACAAAAAACCCTACGGTGAAAAGAGTTTTTTTGCTACGCATGGTTAGATGTTCTCTCCCGCAATCAAGCCGAACGTGAGACAATCGGTCACCGCAACCGTACCTAAACGGCTTGCGCCGTGCGTTCCGCCCGTCACTTCGCCTGCGGCAAATAGACCCGGAATCGGTTTGCCCGTGTTGCCGGAGATGACTTGCGCTTTGGTGTTGATTTGTAAACCGCCCATCGTATGGTGAGGTTTTGGAACCAAACGAATCGCGTAGAATGGTCCTTTCATATCGATCGGATCGCCGCCTTTGAGCTCTTTAAGAGAGTCCCCTTTAAGGGTCTGTTTTTTGAACTCGTCTTCGACACCGTTTTTCACGTCTTCGTTGTATTTTTTCACCGTTGCTTTCAGCGCGTCTGCTGGGATTTTGTAGTTTGCCGCCAAAGCATCGAGCGTGTCAAACTTTTTCATCACGCCGCCGGTGAGCCCTTTTTCGATAATGGGGTAGATTTGCTCTTCAAACGTATTGTACGTACCAAGCGTTACCGGGTATGTTTTTGGCGCTTCTCTTAGAATGACATACTCAGCGTCCGCTCTGGTTTTACGATCCGCCATTTCGTTCATAAAACGTTTTCCGTTTCGGACATCCACGGCGATACCAAATTTAAACAAGCCTTGTTGAGTCAAAAGCGGTGCTACACCAAAACCTCTCTCATCCGGGCTTGCCCATGGTCCTTGTTGAATCCAGTCGATATGCACGGGCATTGCACCGATTTGGAAGGCTTTTAAAAGCGCACCCGCGGTTGCACCGTCGTGATTGGTGGCATCCATATCTTCGACAAGGCGCGGATCTTGAAGTTTTCTAAACATTTTATCCATCGAAAAGCCGCCGCTCGCAAGCACGACGCCTTTTTTGGCTTTGTAGACTTTTTTCTCACCGGTTTTGTTTTCGATGTCGTCGCTGAAGAGTTTTGGGTCGAAACGGTAATTGATACGCGCCGTAACGCCTACAACGCTCGTACCGTCCGCACTCATCACAAAATCATCCATTTTCGTACGCGTCATGATTTTACAACCGGGAAGTTTTTCGACAAACTCGTGCATCGGTTTGATAACGCCCGAACCGCTCATATTGTCGGTAACAAGAGACCTTGCAACAGAGTGACCGCCAAACCATGCGGGTTTAACGTCTTGCCATTTTGCACCGCATTTGATCGAGAAATCCAGTGCGTCTTGGGCACGTTTGACGATGGTTTCTAAGAGTTCGACGTGGTTGATGCCAAGACCGGCTTTGAGACAATCTTTGATGAAAAGCTCACCGGAATCTTGGATACCGTATTTTTTTTGCCACGTACTGTTGGGAACCGCCATACCTCCGCCGTTGATAACGGAGTTACCGCCTATACGTCCCATTTTCTCTAAGATCAATACTTTGTAACCGCGTTCCGCCGCTTTCGCCGCCGCCGCGAGTCCCGCAAAGCCCGTACCGATAACGATAACGTCGTACTCTTCGTCAAATTTAACGTCTTTTTCGGTGGGAGCCGCCGCCATAGCGTTAGTTGCGCTTAGCATTGCCAAACCGGCGGTACTCAAAGCTCCTAATTTCAAAGCGTCTCTTCGAGACATCGTCTCTTTATTGCTCATTGTAATACTCCTTTTGAAATAGTGTTTTTTATTTCTAACTTAATTTTAATGATTAATCGTGAGATTTAATGTGAGATAGTTTCAAAAGAGCCTAATCCAAAAAAGAGTGTTACATGTCATGCCCTAGCATTGAAAAAAAAGAAAAAAACTTCTCTTTAAAAGGCTTAAACGAGCCGTTTGGCTTCATGGGGTATCATTCGTATTGAGATTAATGTAAGGATTTAAGCCGATGCCGACGATTGAGGGAGATAGGGAACGGTGTTACCGCTGTTACCGACCGAAAAGTTCGTGTATGTGCGCTTACGTTCGCGCGATTGAGACGCAAACCAAATTCATTATTTTAATGCATCCGAAAGAGTTTAAAAAAACCAAAAACGGGACGGGGCGACTCACGCATCTCTCTTTGCCCCATTCCGAGCTGTTTATCGGCATCGATTTTAGCGACAACGCGCGTATCAATGACATTATCGCGACACACGAGAGTTTCATTCTTTACCCTTCCCGAGACGCGATCAACCTCAGCCGCCAAAATCCGCGGGATCCAAACATCTTACATGTCAAAAAGCCGACGGCGATTTTTTTGATCGATTCGACGTGGGCGTGTTCACTGAAAATGATGAAAGAGAGCCGCAATCTTCACGTACTGCCACACCTCAGTTTTGATGCGACCAAGCGTTCGGAATTTAAAATCAAAGAGCAGCCCTCGCCCTATTGCCTCTCGACGATCGAATCCGCGTTAAGGGTTTTAGAACTTTTGACGCAATGGCATATCGAAACGATCGCACCCGCAAAACTTGAGGCGTTTCTCACCCCTTTTCACGCGATGGTCGATTATCAATGGGAGCGTATCGCGCACCTTCGTACCTGAAAGACGTAGCGTATCGGCGTCCGGTTTAACGGTAAGCCAATTTGGCTTGGCCGGGCATCACGAAGAAAAAACCGACCGAAGCGATGATGAGGAGATTGACCAAGGTCGTAAAGTCGAGCGTTAGCATAAAAACGACCAACCCGACGATCGCAACGGCATCAAAAATCGCCAAATGTACGAACATCTGCGTCGTATAGGCTTTTCTCAAAAACGCCAACGCCGCTTCTTCGCTCTCAAACGTTTGTGTTTTCATGGAAGCGATCAAAGCTTTATGAACACGGTTGAAGTGCGCTATGCCGATTGCCGTCACGATGACGGAAAAGAGATAAATCACGCTAAGCCACGTCAATCCCAAAAAGAGGGGAACGTGTAAAACTTCGGGCGTATAGCGCGGTTTGTACGCGGCGTATGCCATCAAAAAGTAGCAAATCGCTCCGTAAACGAGGAGTGCATTTAACATCGTGAACCAAACGACTTTGAGCGTCTTTAACGCTTTTACGTCCTGAAACCGGCGATCGTGCATGAAAGCTCCTTTAAAATGAATGCGTCATTATACATTAAGCCGCTCGTTTACGCGTCCGTATCCTGAAATTTAACCTTAAATTAATCGATTCTGATCTACTATTGCTTCAATATTTAACCAACCAGTCGGTTAAATATAGAGAGAAAAAAGGGATAAAATGAGAGAAGATACGAAAGAAAAAATCCTCACAACCGCCTACACGCTCTTTGCACTTAAAGGGTTTGAGTCGTGCAGTATGAACGATATCGCCAAAGAAGCAAATGTTAACAAAGCTTCGCTGTACTACCACTTTCCAAACAAAGAGGGGCTTTACGAAGAGGTCATAAAAGGCATTTTGGAAAGTTTTTACATGCGGGTTTCGAGTGCCGTGAGTCAAGAGAGTACCCCTCACGCCAAACTCTATGCGTTTATTTACGCTTTTGGAGAAAATTTTACCGACAATCGCCATATGGCACCCTTGATGCTACGTGAATTGGCCTCAAACGGCGCGAATCTCTCTGTGGACGTCAAAGCCATTTTACTGCGCAATATGACGCTGCTTCAAAGCATTTTAGAGCTGGGAAAAACGCAAGGTCTTTTTAGAGACTCTCCCGTTTTTGTTGTCTATTTGACAATCGTCGGGACGATGAATATGTACACGGCAACCTCAAAACTGCGTAAAAATATGCGCGCAAAAAGCACTATCGGCGGATTTGATCTTGGTGCTAAAGAGCTTGCAAACGAAATTATGCAACTGCTTTTAGCAGGATTAAGCGTAAAGGAGAGCATATGAAAGGGGCAGACATCGTCGCTAAAAGCTTGGAAGATCTCGGCATTGGCTACGTTTTCGGTTACACGGGAGCCGCAATTTTGCCCGTTATCGATGCTATCGGACGTAGTAGCATCACGATGGTTGTCAATTCCAACGAACAATCAGCCGCTTTTAGCGCGGCAGGCTATTCGCGATCCGGCAACCGTGTCGGTGTCGCGGTTGTGACCTCAGGTCCCGCAATTACCAATACGCTGACGGCGGTTGCCGACTCTTATGCCGACAGTATTCCTCTCATGGTAATCTCGGGGCAAGTGCCCGAGCACAAAATAGGCACGGACTCGTTTCAGCATATCGACGTTGCCGCCGTTTTCGGGGCTACGGCAAAAAAAGTCGTCACCATCGATAAAATCGAGCAAATCGAATCGGCAATCAAAGATGCGTATTATTTCGCGCTCTCGGGAAAACCGGGTCCCGTCGTTATCGACATACCCGTCAATCTCCTCCAAAAAGATACGGCATATCTTGCAACGCCGATAGAAACGCATCAGGCGGTTTACACGCAAGAAGCTCACCTTTCGGATACGCAATGCAAAGCCTTTTTTACCTTGCTTCAAGAAGCAAAACGTCCGCTTTTGTATTTGGGCGGCGGCTTGAATTCTACGCTTGGAAGCGAAGCGATACGAGAATTTAACGCTCTTTTCAACTTGCCCTCCGTCAACACCTTGATGGCAAAAGGCGTTATTGACGAAAACGACGATTTGTGTATGGGACTGCTCGGTATGTTCGGCACGCCCTACGCCAATACGATCATTCAATCCAACGATTTTTTCTTCGCCATCGGCGTTCGATGGGACGACAGAGTCGCCGATAAAGTCGGCTTCGCTATCGACGCAAAAATCGCGTACATCGATATTCATGCCGATAAAGTACGGCAAATACGCAATGAGCGCCGTGTGGATTTTTCCTTTATCGGTGATGCAAGCGTCGCGCTGAACGATTTGACGCGGTACGCCAAAACACATGCCATCACGCTTGACATCCCAACATGGCAGGACGAAGCAAGACGTCTGAAACAACATCGTCCGCTTAACTACCATCGACACGCTCCGCTTCTCCAGCAAGCCGAAGTGATGGAACTGCTCAACACCCTGATCGATGAAGAGACGATTATAACAACCGGCGTAGGCAATCATCAGCTTTTAGCGGCACAATACCTTAAAATGAAAAACCCTAAACACTTTCTCACTTCAGGGAGTTTCGGTACGATGGGCTTTGCGATGCCAAACGCGGTCGGTGCGCACCACGCAAATCCCAACGCTAAGGTTGTGGTCGTTGACGGAGACGGAAGTTTTAAAATGAATATGGCAGAACTCTATACCATCGGTTCGCGAGCATTGCCTATCAAGATTCTCTTGCTCAACAATCAAAGCGACGGTATGGTGTCTAATCTGGAAAACGTTACGTGTGACGGGCGACACTTTGCTTCGCGAAGAATTTACGACGTCGATTTTTCCGCTCTTGCTCGCTGTTGCAATTTTAAATACGCACGCCGTATTGACGCGCGAGACGAACTTTTGACGGCTCTTCGTACATTTTTAACCACCCAAGGTTCGGCATTCTTGGAAGTCATGACCGATCAAGAAGAAGTTCTCTATCCGGTCGTTCGCCCGGGCACGTCGTATAAAGATATGGACGTAGGACCTTACATGTAAAGCTTACCCAAACGCCAACCACACGCCCACGCCGAGCATCAACGTCCCTGCAACGCGGTTCATGAGCCTGACGTTGTTGCTCTTTTGCAAAAACTTACGCATCGTAGAGCCGCCGCTGGCGTAGATAATCAAACAGATAAATTCTAGCACCAAGATAATCGCTAAAAGCACCGTCACTTGCGGTATCAGCGGCTTTGCTTGGTTGATAAACGGCGGTAAAAGTGCGATGAAAAATGCCCAACCTTTGGGGTTGGCGATGGCGGTGATAAACCCTTGTGCCGCAAGCGAAAACGCCGAAATACTCGGCGTACAGTGCATCTCCGTGAGTGCCATCTTACCGCGATTGAGCCAGAGTTGCACGCCCAAATACCCAAGGTAAAGTCCGCCCGCGTACTTGAAAATCGTAAAAATATCGGGATGGTTGATCATGATCGCCGCTACGCCGATGACCGAAGAGAGCGCGACGATCGCCACCCCCACCAGCTCGCCCGCCATCATGTAAAACGTGCGCTTAAGACCGATGCTCATGCCAAGGCTCATCGCCAAAGTCATGCACATCCCGGGCGTGACCGAAACAAAAAAGAAGGTGGGAAGAAAAAGTGCCATAATCGAAAAATCAACCGCAGAAATCACGTTGCGTCCTTTAAGCAAAAAGGCATTATACCCCAGATCGGTGCGAAAAAACGTTTAAAAAATATGCTTACATGTAAGGTTTGGGTTTTGCTACAATATGCAAAAACAAAAGGCTCACATATGCGGCTTTTAGGCAATATCATCTGGTTTTTATTCGGCGGTGTTTTTATGGGACTTTCGTGGTGGTTTTTCGGACTCATAGCTCTCATAAGCATCGTCGGCATACCGTGGGCGAAAGCCTGCTTCGTCATCGGACAATTTACCTTTTTCCCGTTCGGCAAAGAGGCGATCAGCCGCAAATCTTTACACCGAAAAGAGGACGTCGGAACGGGAACGTGGGGGCTTGTCGGCAATATACTGTGGTTTCTTTTTGCAGGTTTTTGGCTCGCTATCGGTCACATTATGTCCGCGTTTGCTTGCGCGATTACCGTCATCGGCATCCCCTTTGCAATTCAGCACTTAAAACTTGCCGTCATCTCTTTAGCACCTATCGGCATGACCGTCGTCGATAAAGAGGTCGCCGCACTCCTTCGCGAACAAGAGGCGCAAGCGTTTGCCAAGAATAGGTAGCCTTTTGAAGGCAATTGAGTATCCGCCAAAAAAATAACAACGGTTTCCCATTTCAGCGATAGCCGGATCCCGCATACCAAAAATAGTGTCTTAACAATACTTGTCTTGACAATTAAATAGTTGCTCGTTATAATGCATCGAAAGGAGTAACTATGAACTTTGATATGGACAATTCATTAGGGTTTATTCTAAACAAAACCGCCCTCTTTTCCAAAGCGCATTTCAATAACCTTATCAAACCGTACGATATTTCGCCCGAACAGTGGTCGCTCATTTTTCGTGTTGTGGAGCGAAGCGGTCTAACACAAAAAGAGCTTTCCGATTCGACTTACAAAGATCAGGCCAATATCACGAGAAGCATTGACCGTTTGGAGCAAAAAGGATTATTGAAACGTATCGAACACCCGAGTGATCGTAGGTCTTTTCAACTGATTCCCACCCAAGAAGCGCTCGCACTTGTGGAGCAGGTCGTGCCGCTTTCTCAAGCATTCAACCAACGCCTCAGCAAAGGTTTGAGTGAAGAAGAGGCGCAAACGCTCATCGTATTACTCAAAAAAGTACATCACAATTTAGAAGGAGAACCATGTTAACCCATAAAACCGTTTTAATCACCGGAGCCAACGGCGGACTAGGCACCGCACTGCTCAAAGAAGCCCTAGCGCACAATGCCAAAAAAATTTACGCATGCGTACGTGACCCGAGAAAGGCCGAGGCGCTTACAACACTTGATCCATGCGTTGAAGTGATCTCTCTTGTCACCACCGATCCATCAAGCGTTCAGCATCTCGCATCGGTTGTAGATACCATTGATATTTTGATTAACAATGCCGGCGTTAACAGCGAAAAGCGGATTTTAGAGCCGTGCATGAGCGACTTTGAAACCAATGTTTTTGGAACACTGAACATGTGTCGTACGTTTGAAACCAAAATAGCCCATCAAGGCGCCATCATCAACATCAGTTCCATTTTGGCACTGGTAAATCTACCCGTCATGGGACTTTACTGTGCCTCTAAAAGCGCGCTTCATTCGATCACACAAGCCTTGCGAGCAGAGTTTGCGCTCAAACACATCGACGTTTACGAAGTTTTCCCAGGGCCCATGGATACCAAAATGACACAAAACCAAGTGTTCGATAAAGCCGACACAAAAGACGTCGCACAGGAAATTTGGGCAGGTTACAAAGCAAAAACATTTGAAATCTATCCCGACGCTGCCGCCAAAGGCATGAAAGAAGGACTTCTCCACGCACCCGAAGCCGTCATCGCCGAATGCACCAAATCAATTTTAGGCTAAGTTTACATGTAATACTATAAATAATAAATTTATAGTATTACTTGAACATAAAAAGTAGCCTGTCACCATTAATTCCCTTCGAAGAATGGTCCTTCGATAAGTTGCAAAATTCCATTAAATGAGCCAATTTTAATTAAGCCGAATGAATATATTATCTATTCACTACAACCTTATTGTGGGATTCCAAGATCAATATATGAAGAAAATAAATTCTATTTGCATGACTTAAAAAAAGATCCAAGAAAAGCCAACTGCAAAATATCATTGGACGTAATGCAACAAGGTCATATAAATACATACAAAAATCTTGAATTTGAATGTGTATCTAACGAGGCTATTTCAGATGTATTTGACGCTATGGAATCTAACAAAACTTTGGGGAAAGGCATAAAATAAGGGACAAGAGATAAATTTTTAGTGTTTTACATGTAAATTTTTTAATTTACCACTGAATCTTAGGCTCAATATGCCTTTGAGCGCAGTCCATCAAAAATGAATTAATCAGCGTTTGATACGGCATTCCCACTTTGGCGGATAATGCTTTAAAATAGTCAATGGTCTCAATGTCAACATTAAGCGAGATCTGTTTTTTAACCTTTTTAGCATAAGGATTTTTAACAGATTGGCTAAAATCGTACTCTTTTTTCATGGTAAAAACTCCTTATATTGTTTTGTTTCATTTTTGGTTGATTTTCGTGCCGAGATGATTCGGATGACACCTTCATTATCTCTGTAACAATGCACAACCGTCAAAATTTTAAGTGTGTAACTCATACCAAGTAAGATGAACCGCTCTTCTTTTTCTGAATGCTCAGGATCAAGTATCAACCTTGCGTTTTCATCGTCAAAAATGGTTTTGGCTTCTTCAAATGAGATGCCATGTTTTTTGAGGTTTAATTCTGCTTTAGTCTGATCCCATTCAAATGTGAGCGTTTTCATGTAGATATTGTAATGATATTATCATGATATGTCAAGAAGAAAATACATTTACATGTAAGGAAAATTCCTTACATGTAAACCCTCTCACTCCTCGATTTTCTGCATTCTGTAGTACAAAACAGGAATCACTAAAAGTGTCAAAATAGCCGAACTGACCACACCGCCGATCATTGGGGCGGCGATGCGTTGCATGACTTCGCTTCCCACGCCATCCAACCACATGATGGGTAAAAGTCCGCCAAGGATAGCAAAAACCGTCATCAGTTTGGGGCGTACCCGCATGACCGCGCCTTCAAAGATGGCTTCTTGCACCGCCTCTTTGGTTCTATGTTTTACATGTAAAAGCGCTTCTTCAAGGTAGATGATCATCACGATCGCCGTTTCCACCGCGATGCCAATGAGCGCCAAGAAGCCCACGATAACGGCAATGGAGAGGTTGAAGTTCAAGTAATCCACATACAAAAATCCGCCCACCGCCGCAAGTGGCAAGGTCAAAAAGACGAGAAGCGCGTTTTTAAACGAGCCAAGCCCTAAGTAGATGAGCATAAACGTGATGAGCAGCGTCAGCGGAAGAATGAACTGAAGGCGCTCCATCGCACTCTCTAGGTACTCGCTCTCACCTGCCCAACCGATGTAAAAACCCGTGGGAAGCTCTACACTCTCTTTTAAAAGCTTACTGGCTTCATCTTTATAGGTTTTAGACGAAAAACCCTCTTTGAGCGTGATGTAGATGTAGTTGACTTTTTTGCCCATTTCGGACTTGAGTTCACTCGCCCCCACGTCGTAACCCAGTTCCACAAAATGCCCTAAGCGTTGGAAACCATACGCCGTTTTGATGGGAAGCTCGCTGATGGCGCTCAGGTCTTTGCGATGTTGCTCTTCCAATCTTAACGTGATCGCATAGCGCTCGATGCCTTGATAAAAGGTACTCACTTTTGAACCGCCAATGGCGTTGTCAACAAAATTAAGGATTTCCTCTTTGCTGAGCCCGTACGCGGCGATATTGTCAGGTTTCAGCGTTAAATTCAGGTAGTAACCGCTGTTGGCTTTGTCTGCAAAAACACTTTTCGTTCCTGCATAGTTTGCCAACACACTCGCGATTTTATTGGCACTCTCTTCCAACGCTTGGTCATTGTCGCCGTACAGTTTGATGCCAAGGGGTGTGCGTATGCCTGTGATCAGCATGTCGATGCGCCCACGAATCGGATACGTCCACGAGTTCGTCAACCCTCGCATTTGAAGCTGTTCGTTCATCTCATCTCGCAGCTTCTCATAGGTCATACCTGCCCTCCACTGCTCTTTAGGTTTAAGCTGTATGATCGTCTCGATCATCGAAAGCGGAGCGGGGTCTGTCGCACTTTCCGCGCGCCCTGCCTTGGCAAAGGAACTCTGCACCTCCGGAAAACTTTTGATGATCTCATTGCTCTTTTGCGCGTACTCTTTTGCCATCTCTATGCTGATACCAAACGGAGTGACCGGCATGTACATAAACGTCTGCTCATTCAGAGGCGGCATAAACTCCCAACGCTGTTTCGTAAACGTGTGATACCCCAG
>Ga0114938_1001099_pt1 | contig 19103 bp, 20 predicted proteins | sample AshMeaBigSpring_FD_88675 | JGI IMG/M metagenome (GOLD analysis project Ga0114938, IMG submission 88675) | Groundwater microbial communities from Big Spring, Nevada to study Microbial Dark Matter (Phase II) - Ash Meadows Big Spring | ecosystem: Environmental > Aquatic > Deep subsurface >...
TACACTGTGGCAACAATTTACTTTCACCTTTTGGATTGGTGTGCATCATGGCAACAATAATATTTTTAGCACTCGCAACTAAATCCATTGCTCCCCCCATTCCTTTTACCATTTTACCAGGAATTTTCCAATTAGCAATATCGCCGTTATCGCTTACTTCCATTGCACCTAAAACTGTTATATCAATTTTTCCAGCTCTAATCATTCCAAAACTTTCAGCACTATCAAAAAATGCAGCACCATTAATAGTTGTTACGGTTTCTTTGCCTGCATTAATTAAATCTGCATCCATATTTTCGGCTGTAGGATATGGTCCCATTCCTAAAATGCCATTTTCGCTTTGAAAGACAACGGTTATGTCTTTAGGCACATAATTAGCAACCAAGGTAGGTATACCTATACCTAAATTTACATACATACCATCATTTAATTCTTGGGCAATTCGTTTTGCAATACCATATTTATCAAGCATAATCGTTGTAATTTTTTGTGAAGAAATGAGAACAAGAAATATTACAGTTGCACCGTTTTTTTCTCGATTCGTTTTTCATAATTTTTTCCTTGAAAAATTCGATGAACATAAATTCCTGCTACATCAACCTCATCTGGATCAATTTCACCAGGTTTTACCAATTCTTCTACTTCTACAATAGTAATATCGGCTGCTTTTGCCATAGAGGTAGAGAAGTTTCTAGTTGCTTTTCTAAAAACCAAATTACCCATTGTATCGCCTTTCCATGCTTTTATTAATGCAAATTGAGCATGTAATGCATGTTCCATTAGATACATTTTACCATTAAATTCTCTTGATTCTTTTCCTATGGCTACTTCTGTTCCATAACCTGCAGGTGTAAAAAAAGCAGGAATACCCATTGCTGCCATTTGAATGCGGGTAGCCAATGTTCCTTGGGGAATTAATTCTACTTCAAGTTCACCACTCAACAATTGTCTTTCAAACTCTGCATTTTCACCTACATAACTACTCATCATTTTATCTATTTGCTTCGTTTTTAATAGCAATCCCAATCCAAAATCGTCTACACCAGCATTGTTTGAAATACAGGTTAAATGCTTAATTTGTTTGTTTACCAAAGCTTGAATACAGTTTTCAGGAATTCCATTCAATCCAAAACCACCAAGCATAATTGTGGATCCATCTTCAATATCAAAAATGGCAGATGTAGCATCTGTAAATACTTTATTCATACGGCATTATTTAGAGAAGAAATATTATTTGGCAATCGTTTTTTTCAAGGCAATAGAGTCTTGTATATTTTTTATTCTTGAGCCATAATTTTCCACCGAATCTATCAATATTTTTAATTCAGTAGGATGCATTTGATAGTAATTATAGCTATTATAGAATTGTTTTTTAGTGATTTTATATTTCTCAAAAATTTGATTGTATAACTGGGTGTTTTTCTGTTTTAATCTAGCTGTAGAATCGGTAATTGCTGTTTGATTAAACCATTCATCGGCTGTTAATAAATCCCACATAATGGGTTTCATTTCGTTGATTGGTAAAATATCTTTTTCAGTATTGCAAGAAAAAAAAACAAACATTAATACGATTAACAACTTTGTGTATTGTTTACTCATTTTAATTCATCTTTATAACGTTGAGCATTGTTAATATCTACAGCAACCAACAGTTCAACTACTTTTTGTTTTACATCAGATGGTGCTTTTTTAAATAATCCAATCCATTCCAATTCTCTATTTTGCAAGAAAAACTGTACAATAAATGTATTTGGATATTCTTTGTTAAATGCATGTAGCTGTTGTAGGGCTTGTACAATATTGGTTCTTGCCTCGGTTTCGTTTTGTGCCATTCTATCTAAACCTGATCTAAAATAAGCATATACAACATCATGAAAAATATTGTATCTATTATTGATAAGGTTTTCATTTAACCAATATCTATTTCTTAATCCATCAAACAATTTCCAACCGGTAATATTCCCTGCTTCTGGTGCATTGTTCACAATATTTTGTGCTTTTTGAAAATATTTATCACCACCTTTTGGAGCAAAAGAATCATAATCTAAACCTAGAATGGTATACACATAAAATGCAAAACAGGCAGATAAATTTCCGATTAATGGGTCAGCACCTTGAATTCTATTCTCATTAAACTCTATCGGCTGAAATTCGATGTATTTAAACGTAATTTCTGCATCTTGAAAATTTACCAAAGCAGATTGATAAGCACTGCCATAAACAGGTCTTGCTGCTTGAATGATGAGAGAAGCCTTGTAAACATTGGTTTCTACAATACTTTCTATGTTTAATAAAAAGCCACATTCAATTTTTTCATTTGCCTTAAATGCATCGGAAGTCCACTTTCTATTATTTATAAAGTTGGTTAATTGATTTTGTAGGGTTATAAATACTTTTCTATCTACAGTAGTGTTTACTCTACTAGCATTAACGGTAACTTTTGCTTTTATTTCTTGAGCATTGCTTGCCAAAGAAATTACTAATAAGCACAAGCATACATAAACTGGTTTGATGAATCTATACATTAACTTGAGTATAAATATATGATACAATATCTTCAGCTACTTCTTTCTTAGATTTTAAATCGAAAGCTATTTTTTCTCCTGATTTAGATAAAATGGTAATTTTATTGGTATCGAATTGAAATCCAGCTTGCTTATCTTGTAATGAATTTAGAATAATACAATTTGCGTTTTTTCGAACCAATTTATCCAAGGCATTCTCTAATTCATTGTTGGTTTCTAAAGCAAAACCCGCCAAAAACTGGTGTTCTTTTTTTTGTTTTCCCAATTCAAATAAAATATCGTTTGTTTTTTCAAGATGAATTGTAAAATCGTCGGCTTTTTTCTTAATTTTTTCAGTTGCAACTGTGTTTGGTTTGTAATCAGCTACTGCTGCACTCATAATAGCAATATCAACTTCTTGGAAAATGTTATTACAAGCTTCAAACATTTCTGCCGCACTTGTTACATCTACCCTTTTAATATTATTGAAAGCTAATTTTTCAGCTGTTGGTCCAGTTATAATTGTTACATCAGCTCCTTGCAAATACATAGCCTCAGCCAAAGCAAATCCCATTTTACCTGATGAATGATTACCTATAAAACGAACTGGATCTATTGCTTCATAGGTTGGGCCAGCAGTAATTAATACTTTTTTGTTTTGAAAAAATGTTTGCCGAAAAAAATGTTCAATTAAGTAGGTAACAATTTCTTCAGGTTCTGCCATTCTGCCTTCACCAAATAAACCACTTGCTAGCTCTCCATTTTGAACACTAATTACTTGATTGCCATTGTTAATGATGGATTGAATATTTTTTTTTGTTGTAGGATGATGCCACATATCTTCATCCATTGCTGGTGCTACTACGACAGGACAAGTAGCAGATAAATAAGTTGCCAATAATAAATTATCGCAAAAGCCATTTGCCATTTTTGCTAAAGAATTACAAGACAATGGAGCAATTAAAAAAACATCTGCCCAACGACCTAATTGAACATGATTTGCCCATTCATCGTTTGTAGATAAGTCTTGTAAAACCTTATTCTTAGAAAGTGTTGATAATACCAAAGGAGATACAAATTCTGCAGCTGCTTTAGTAGTAATTACCTTTACTTCTGCTCCTGCTTTTACCAGTAATCGCACCAATAAAATAGCTTTATAAGCTGCTATACTTCCTGTAACACCTAAAAGTATTTTTTTTCCTTGCAACATAATTTTAAAATTAACAAAAAACGACAGTACAAAGACTGTCGTTTTTAAATGTTATTGAGGAAAAACTTATCTGAATAAGTCGTTCTCGTTATTTTTTCTGTAGTAGATTTTAGATTCCATAAACTCTTGTGTAGCCAAAATAGCAGGATTAGGCATACGCTCATAAGCTCTAGAAATTTCTATTTGCTCTTTATTTTCATGAATTTCTTCTAAACTGTCTGTATGACTAGCAAATTCTTCCAATTTATTATGCAATTCTTCTCTCAAAGAAATATTGATTTGATTGGCTCTTCTTGCAACAATAGAGATTGATTCATACAAATTACCAGTTTTAGCCTTAATATCAATTAAGCTTTTTGTTTCAACAACTGCTGGTATATTACTGCTATTAAAATGTCTTTTTAGCTTGCTCATTTGGTTATTTTTTTTAAATAGTTATTGGTCTGTAATTTATATTTATTTACTTCTTCGTTGTATTTACTATCAACGAAACGTTCTTTAAAATCTGAGCATTCAGATAATACCTTTTCAAAACGCTCCTTTTGCTTTTCTTCATAGCTCATTTCGGCATATTTGAAGTAAGATTTAATTACTAAGAGCTTATATTCATCACTTCGTTTTGAATCAGGAAAGTTTTCAGAAACGGTAGTAAATGCAATTGCTGCTGCTTTATATAATCCTAAATTGTAGTATAAATCTGCACTCTTAAACTCTTTTAGTTCTAATTTTTCTCTGCATAAATCCATTAACTCGTTTGCTTCTTTCGTTTTAGGTGAGGATGGATGTGTATTGATAAACGCTTGTAGTAAACCGATTGCTTTAGTAGTATTAGTTTGATCTAACTCCACTTTAGGTGATTGCTTATAAAAAGTATAAGCCCTCATATACTCACACTCCTCTGTGTGTGTACTAGATGGAAAAGTTTCAGTAAAAGTTTTAAACAAATTTTCTGCGTTAATGTAGTCTTTTTGATAATAATAACTATACGCTAATTTGTAATATAAGTCTTCATAACGAGCTGTTCCTCGTATGAAAGGAGACACTTCTTCATACAATTGTTGAGCAAAAATGTATTTTTTAGCTGCATAATATTCATCAGCTTTTTTGTATTTATACTCATAATCTTTACTCTTTTGCACCTTTGCAAATTTTGATACACAAGAAGTAAATGCTAGAATAAAAATAAAAGGAACAATAAATCTAAACATAATGAATTGCGAAATTAGCTATTTTGTAGCAAATAAAGAACTAAGTTGAGAATATAGCAAATTGTAACGGTTAATTATAACATAAAAAGGTTGTTTCAAAAATTTGAAACAACCTTTTAGATTTATTGGAAATGAAATTATCCTTTAGATTTTAAGTTTGGATGAGGAGCTGGTACAGAGTTTGGACCATCTTCAGTTGTTCCTTGTAAGTCCACTGTGTTAGCATCTCCATCTTGACCATATACGAATATGATTCTTGACTCAGAAATACCTTGTTTTTCAATCAAATATTTCTTAACCGCATTTACTTTATCGAAACTTAATTGTTGAGATGCTTTGCTAGAAGCTCCGTAACCAATTAATTTAATTTTGCAATTGGGATTAGCATTTAATTGAGCTGCAGCAGATGCTATAACTAATTCAGCATCTTTTGAAAGTTTTGCACCACCCTTAAATTGTACACTTGGCAAATTTCCCACAGCACAGCTAGCTTTGCTAGTTAAAGTAGAAACAGACTCCTTTATTTTAGATAATTCATCTTTCACTTCTCTGCAGCAAGCAGGTTCAGGTGCAGTACCAATACCGTCAGCATTTACAGGAAACCATTTACCAGGGGTAATTGGTTCTTTATCTCTGAAATCTGGAACACCATCTCCGTCTGTATCTTTAGCAACACCTCTTTGATCTACAGGAGACCCTGCAGGTGTGTTTGGCTCTAAATCGAATTGGTCAGTAATTCCATCACCATCTGCATCAGGCAAAACTGGTTTTGGCAGTTTCATATGCTTAGGAGCATTTACTTCATTATAAATGTAATTGTTAGGATTGATCCACCAAAGAGGCTCAGTTCTTTTTTTTCCGCTAGATTTAGACTGAGCAAATGAGCCTGCTGCTACAAAAGCAACTAAAGCTACGATTAATAAAAATTTTTTATTCATTGTAATTAATTATAAAATTGAAGAAATGTGTAATAAAATGATGTCATTAATTTCTAGTTTCCTAAATTAAAATTGAATCTTAAGCTAGTAAAACTATAAACATCACCTTTTCCACCGCCAGCAGTACCATCTAAATAATCATAACCGGTAGCCATGGCCGTAAAACGTTGTTCTAAACCTAAGTTAAATTTAGGGCTAACTTTAAATGCAACACCAGCACCATAGCTAAAGCCATGTAATAAAGTCCATGCTTTTCTTCTATTGACTTCTGCACCGCCAAATGTTGCTATAATATTATCACTTGTATTAAATAAACCCTGTCCATAAAAAGTTCTATATTGGTTATTACTTTGCAATTGCAATACTCTCGTTGCAATTAAATTATAACCACCTAACAGATAAACATTTGACTTGGGATTACCACGGTTAAAGCTAATCGTATTTAGTGAAACAATTAAATCTAATCCACCAGAATGCAACCAGTTTTTATATTTTTGTTGTTGATTTCTTAAATTATTAGTTGGTTTACCGTATTGATATCCACCAAAATAGCCTGCTCGCACTGAGAATGTATGGTTAATTGCCTTTCTCAAGGTTATTGAACCACCAATACCTGGAGTCGACTTAACATCACCAGTTATTGCAGAATATCCTGTAGCAACACTAAATTCCCAAGCATTGCGAGGTTTTGGAGGATAAGGATATTTGTTTTGTAAAAATTCGTTGTATTGAGGCATGCTCTTTACAGGTACTTTAGATGAGTCTTTCCAATCCCAACCCCAATCGGTAGATTGTGCAAATGTAGCAGCCTGCAACATAAATAAAGCAGCCACTAATAGAGTGTACTTTTTGATTACCATAATTATTGTTTAAGAAGTTATTATAACAAGTGTTATTAAATTCCATGCCAAAAGTATGTAAAGCAATTCAAATACCAAATTTGAATTGCTCAAATGTTTAATTTTCTTGCTAATAACGATATTTTTTATGCTTTATTTTATAGTATTTATCTGCTAAGCATGGTATATTGCACCGTATTATATGGATTTAGCAAAAAAAATTATATCAAAAGAATTAGAACAGTTTGAGATTCACTTTAGAGAAGCTGTTAGAAGCAGAGTTCCGTTGTTAGACAGAATTATGCAATATATAGTAAAGAGAAAGGGCAAACAGCTTAGACCAATGTTTGTGCTTTTAAGTGCAAAATTGGGGGGAGATATTGCAGATCCTAGCTATAGAGCAGCATCTTTAGTAGAATTATTACATACTGCAACATTGGTTCATGATGATGTTGTAGACGAAGCAGATGAAAGACGTGGATTTTTTAGTATTAATGCTTTATGGAAAAATAAAATAGCCGTTATTGTTGGTGATTATTTATTGTCGAAAGGTCTTTTGCTGTCTTTAAATAATAAAGATCATTTAATACTTGAAATTTTGTCAGAAGCGATAAAATTAATGAGTGAGGGTGAGCTTCTACAATTAGAAAAGGCTAGAAAATTAAACTTAGAAGAATCTATTTATTATGAAATAATACGTGGAAAAACTGCTTCTCTTTTAGCTGCTTGTTGTGCTGCTGGTGCTGCATCTACCTTTGAAAATAATGCTGATGCCGTTGAAAAAATGCGATTATTTGGAGAAAAAGTTGGGATGGCTTTTCAAATTAAGGATGATTTATTTGATTATGGCACTGCTAATGTTGGAAAACCAACTGGTAATGATATCAAAGAAAAAAAATTAACCTTACCGCTTATTTATGTATTAAACAATTGTGACAAAGCGACAAGAAAAAAAATTATTTACATCATTAAAAATGAAAATACCCAAAAAGACAAAGTGGCATTTGTATTGGAAGAAGTAACTAAATGGGGTGGAATAGCTTATGCAACTAATAAAATGTTTGAATTTAGAGACGAAGCTTTGTCAATTCTACATGAATTTGAAGAATCTGATACAAGAAACGCACTGGAAGAATTAGTGAGATACACCACAGATAGAGCATATTAGTTGTATACGACTGCCGATTAGCGAAACAAACGTACAAGTGAGTGACACAACGGCGGCTGAAAAAAGATATATTGTTGATTACATCATTTTTTTGATTTTACTGCATGCAAAAACGTTGGACAATAATACCTACAAATGAAACTCAGGCAAATGCATTGCAAGCATCACTAAACATAAATGCTACTATTTGTAAAATATTGGTTCAACGATCGATTGATGAATTTGAAAAAGCAAAACAATTTTTTAGACCAAAGTTAGACATGTTGCATAGCCCCTGGTTAATGAAGGACATGCAAAAAGCTGTTGACAGAATTGTTACTGCTTTTAACAATGAAGAAAAAATACTTGTTTTTGGTGATTATGATGTGGATGGAACAACGAGTGTTGCAAGTATGTATCAATTTTTGAAACAAATTTATACGCATGTAGATTTTTATATTCCACACAGATATAAAGAGGGCTATGGTGTAAGCAAGGCTGGAATTGACTTTGCAAAATCTGAAGGAATTTCTTTGATCATATCTTTAGATTGTGGTATAAAAAGTGTGGAACTGATTGATTATGCTAATAATCTTGACATTGATTTTATTGTTTGCGATCATCATTTACCCGATGCTGTTATACCAAATGCAGTAGCAATATTAAATGCAAAACAAAAAGATTGCCCCTACCCTTTTAAAGAATTGTGTGGCTGTGGTGTTGGCTTTAAACTTATGCAAGCATTGGCTGAAACGCTGCATTTACCAAATTCTTCGTATTTAAATTATATCGATTTAGTTGCTGTAGCAATTGCCGCAGACATTGTACCAATTGTTGATGAGAACAGAGTTTTGGCTTTTTATGGGTTAAAAAAAGTAAACGAAAACGCTTGTGCTGGAATTAAGGCTTTGATGGAATTAGCCGCTGTAAAAAAAGAAATGCAAATTACTAATCTTGTATTTGTAATTGCACCAAGAATTAATGCTGCAGGAAGAATGGATGACGCCAAAAAAGCGGTTCAATTGTTTATAGAACAAGATGCTACTAAAGCTATAGAAATAGCTAAAATGCTGCATTTGGATAATATGGATAGAAAAGAAGCTGATAGTACCATTACTGAAGAAGCTTTAAACTTAATTAATGACAATGAAGCATTAAAAAATAGAAAATCTACCGTTGTATATCAACCACATTGGCATAAAGGAGTTGTAGGAATTGTTGCTAGTAGATTAATTGAAACTTTTTACAGACCAACAATTGTACTTACTAAAAGTGGTGATATGGTTGCTGGAAGTGCTAGAAGTGTGAATGGATTTAATATATACGAAGCCATACATGCCTGTAAAGATTATTTATTGGGTTATGGTGGTCATTTTGCAGCAGCAGGTATGACGCTTTTGCCTGAAAATGTGCAAGCTTTTGCAGATGCATTTGAAATTGAAGTAGCGAATACTATTTCAATAGATTCTTTAACGCCTGAAATAATTATTGATGCAGAATTAAAGTTTGCAGAAATTACACCAAGTTTTTATAACATCATCCATCAAATGGAGCCATTTGGGCCAGAAAACATGCGTCCTGTATTTATAACTCGTAAAGTAATGGATACTGGTTTTAGTAAAATTGTAAAAGAACAACATGTTCGTTTTTTAGTAAAACAACACAATATTACTTTTTCTGGAATTGGATTTAATTTGGCTCACAAATTTCACTTGTTGCAAATGAATGAACCTGTAGATATTGTGTATACGATTGAAATGAATGAATGGAACAATGAAAGTAACCTTCAATTAAGAGTTATTGATGTTCAACTTTCTTTTGCTTAGATTTATTCTTCTTTAAAATTAAACAGTGTGGCAGTAAATACACCACTCTCTCTTTTCATAAAAATCACGTCCCAATTGCCTTTGTATCTCAATATTTTTGGAACGATTAGATGATGAAAACGAGTCATTTCTACTTCCATTGTTACATCAAAATCGTACACACCCGCTTTATAGCTTAAAGAATAATTTCGAGCCAACACTTCTAGCGTTTTTATATCAAACCAAGTTGTCATTTCATCTACCACAACATTGTCTTTTTTAAATAATCCAAGATTGTCTTTTGGTTTGATAGAAAATAAATAACAATTGCTGCCTTTGTATTCTACAATGTCTAATTTGTAATCATATATTTTGTGGGCATTTTCGTCGTATAAATCTAGTTTATCGCCAATAAAAGGTATGCCTTTAATTTTTTTTCCAGGATTAAAAAACAACATTTTTAATTGTTCTTTATGTTTATCAATCCCTTTTTTTTTGCTTGTAGAAATTTGACTTTTACTTACAATATTATCTTCTCCACAAATAGTTCCTTTTGTAAAAAATAAGCTAGCGTACAACTCACCTGTTAAGTAATTAAAGTTGTTTTTGCTATCGAAAAAATCTCCTGTTACTGCTTCTTCTAACACATTCATGGTTCTGCAACCATTATTTCTAATTTGCTGGGTTTTACTAAACAAAGAGGCTTTTACAGCATTTTTCTTATCCATCATTTTTATATCGTTATATGATGTATAATTTAAAATGCGTAGGTTTTTAAATGCTTTATAAAAAGTAGTATCGTCTTTTATTTGTTGCAATACTTTTTTGTAATCGAAGTTGTTTCTTACAAATACTTCTGGTAACGATAGTTTTCTATTGTCGATAATAATGGTGGTATCTTGAGCCTTTAATTTGCCAAAGAAATGAATGCATATAAAAAAAAAGAAGATACCTTTTTTCATGTTTATTTAGCAAAGCTCATTTTATAATCTACCTTAATTTTTCCCTTCGTAATATCATTCAACTTGCTTTGTAACATTTTTTTACGAAGTGGTTTTAGGTAATCGATAAATAATTTTCCTTCGATGTGATCGTATTCGTGTAAAATTACTCTTGCAGTAATGCCTGTAAATGTTTTGGTGTGAGGTTGAAAGTTTTTATCTAGATAAGATAAAACTACAGTTTCTTGTCTGTATACATCTTCACGTATTTTAGGAATAGATAAGCAACCTTCATTGTAAGGCCATTCTTTACCAGAAAGTTCTATAATTTTTGCGTTTATAAATACTTCTTTTATGCCAGGTTCATCGCTATACAAACCTTTATCTTCTTCATCTTGATTATCGAAAATCTGTTTACTATCCACTACAAACAATCGAATGTCTTTATTAATTTGGGGTGCTGCCAAACCCACACCATTACTACTATACATGGTTTCCCACATATCGGCAATTAGTTTTTTTAACTCTGGATATTCAGGTGTTATTTCAGTTGCTACTTTTCTTAATACAGGATTGCCAAAGGCTACTATTGGTAAAATCATACTTAATAAAAATTCTTATACCTAAAACGAATTCGATAATAAATAATAAACAAATATAAGTGAATGCTGTAAGAAGCAATTTTTAACTAATAATGCCTAAATATTCTTGCAATAACATGGTAGCAGCAACTTGATCGATATTGGCTTTTACTTGACGATCTTTTTTCTTCATGCCCATTTGTACCATTGCTTTTGATGCATTTTTTGAAGAGTAACGTTCATCTACTGTTTTTACAGGTATGTGTGGAAACTCTTTTTGTAAACGTTTAATAGCGGCTAAAACCAATGGTGTAGCATGTGTTGGAGAATCGTCTAAATTGAGGGGCAAACCAATGAGTATTAGTTCAACAGTTTCTGCTTGAAAATATTTTTGCAAAAATGTAAATAGCTGTTTGGTATCTACTGTTTCTAATGCAGTTGCAATAATTTGCAACGGATCTGTAACAGCTATTCCTGTTCTTTTTGCACCATAATCTAAACAAATAATTCTTGCCAAAATTTATAGTTTAAAACCGTAAGCTAATCGAATTGCTATTTGTTTGGTAGTTTCAAAAGCTGTAAAATCTTCGTACTTAACTGCCAAATCGATTGATTTAAATGAATATCCTGCTGAAGGCGACCAAACAAATGAAGAACCTGCATTTTTAGAAATGCCTAACCCTGCACCAACTTCACCTGCAAAATAAAAATGCTTGTTTACAAAAGATTTTAAACCCAATTTAACAGGAACGTACGAAAAACTACGGATTGTTTTATCTGTGTCTAAAAAATGTGTGAACCCTGTTGTAAATATAAACGAGGTATTTTCTGCAACACCTTTTTGAAAACGAGCATCTGCACCTAGTACCAATCCATACACATTTGTAGTAGCAGCACCTGCAGAAACACCAACACCCATTCTCCAAGATTTTTGTGCATCTACAGCACTAAAAAAGCCCATTAAAATAGCAGTAACAAACAAAAACTTAGTACAATATTTCATCTTATATTTATTTAGTTTAACAGTAATAAATCTGTAATTACCAATATTGCAAAAACCACGCTAGCCATTCCGTTTGCAGTCATAAATGCAATATTTACTTTGCTTAAATCGTTCGGTTTTACAATTGAATGCTGATAAATTAACATTACCATAAAAAACAAAACTCCCAACCAATATATCCAACTAAACGCTCCAACAAATCCTGCACTTACAATAAACAAAGCACTGAATACATGCAATAATTCACTTACCAATAAAGCCTTTTTTTTACCCAAAACTGCTGGTATTGAATATAATTTTTGTGATTGATCGAAGTCTATATCTTGTAATGCAAAAATGATATCGAAACCGCTTACCCAAAATACTACAGCAAAAGAAAATAGAATGGGTAACCATGCAAAAACACCTGTAACAGCCAAATACGCTCCTATGGGTGCTAATGACAACCCAATGCCTAAAACCAAATGACAAAGTGCTGTAAAGCGTTTGGTATAACTATAGAATAAAATAACAAATAAAGCAACGGGACTTAACGCAAAACAAAGGGAATTGATAAAATAACAAGCCACAATAAATACAAAACAATTGATGATTACAAAACGTAAAGCACTGTTTGCAGATATAATGCCTGCAGGAATTTCTCTAATGGCCGTTCTAGGATTTTTAGCATCAAAACTTCTGTCTAAATATCGGTTAAAAGCCATTGCCGCTGAACGAGCCGTTATCATACAAATAATTACTAAAAACAATGGAACACCAATACTGAGTATAGGCTGCATTCCTGTTATCAATTGATGCTTAAAAGAGTTATTGGAAAAAGCATCGCCACTTTTTTTAAGTGCTAGAAAAAAACCAATAATTGCAAAAGGCATTGCAAAAATGGTGTGAGAAAATTTTACAAGTGATAAATAATTCTTAATAATCGTCATTCAAACTAAAGTATAAATTGAATTTACAAACCTAAATAGAATTTGTTGTTTATCTGTAGGCACAGATAAATAAAGAACCAAAGCTATTTGTTTAGAAATAAAGGCTCACTTAACTTCCATAAAACAATTCCAGCGGCAACGCTAATGTTTAACGAATGCTTTGTGCCTAATTGAGGAATTTCTATAAATGCGTCACAAAAGGGCAATAATTCAGCATCTACCCCTTCTACTTCATTTCCAAAAATTACGGCTACTTTTTCGGTTCCAGAAACATCAAATTTTTCTAACGAAATACTATTTTCAACTTGTTCTATCGCATAAATGGCATATCCTCTACTTTTTAAATCTTGTATGGCATCTATTGTTTTTTCATAGTACAACCAATCTACTGTTTCAGTTGCACCTAATGCAGTTTTATGAATATCTCTATGTGGTGGTTGAGGTGTGTAGCCGCATAAACAAATTGCCTCCATTAAAAAAGCATCGGCAGTTCTAAAAACACTACCTACATTGTGCATGCTTCTAATATTATCTAAAACAACTACAATATTATTTTTAGTGGCTTGTTTAAATTCTGAAACCGATTTACGGCTTAATTCATCCATGCTTAGCTTTCTCATGGGACAAATATAATATTGACAAAATTTAAAAAACATATTAATTGTATTTACACTTTAATTATATTCGTATAACCAAAACTTATAATTATGTATGACAATGGATTTACTTCAGGAATTTTACAATTATTGTTGTTTTTTTCAATTATTCCGTTCTTTTTGATATTAATTATTTCGAAATGGAAGATATATAAAAAGGCAGGGAAAGAAGGTTGGGAAAGCATTATTCCTATTTATAGTAGTTATGTTTTATTAAAAATTGCTGGTAAACCAGGTTGGTGGTTATTTTTATTCTTAATTCCATTAGTGAATGTAATTTTTTACATAATGACAATTCATGCACTATCTAAAAGCTTTGGCAAAAATGAAGGTTTTACTATTGGATTAATTTTATTGGGTTTTATTTTTTACCCAATTCTTGCTTTTAGTAACGCCACTTACACAGCACCAAACCAACAATAGAAATAACTTTAGATATAGCATTTTATGTGCTTTGATTTGTTAAAAGATTTTTGAATTTAAGAGATTCAAAAATCTTTTTTTGTTTGTGAATACTTTTCCACAATCTATAATGGCAGTTCGTTTGCAATAAAGGGTAGGTTTATATTTGTCGCCATGGCTAAATCTACATCTGAAACACCATTAATGCAGCAACACAGGGCTATTAAACAAAAATATCCTGATGCTATTTTACTGTTTAGAGTAGGCGATTTTTATGAAACTTTTGGTGATGATGCAGTTAAAGCTGCTCATGTTTTAGGTATTACATTAACCAAAAGAAATAATGGCGACGAAAATAGCAGTCAGCTTGCTGGCTTTCCTCATCATGCATTAGACACCTATTTGCATAAATTGGTAAAAGCAGGTTACAGAGTAGCCATTTGTGACCAATTAGAAGATCCAAAACAAGCAAAAGGTATTGTAAAACGTGGTGTTACAGAACTAGTTACACCAGGTGTTTCAACCAACGATAAATTGCTAGAACACAATAGCAACAACTTTTTAGCAGCCATTCATTTTACTGAAACCGATGGGTTTGGAATTGCATTTTTAGACATTAGTACAGGAGAATTTTTTGTAGCAGAAGGCAATGCAGAATATGTAGATAAACTATTGCAAAGTCTAAAACCTGCTGAAGTTATTTTTCAGCGTAGTTTTCAGAAACAGTTTAAAGAAATATTTGGCAATAAATTTTTCACCTATACAATGGATGCTTGGCTGTTTGAAGAAGCTTTTGCAACCGAAAGTTTATTGAAACATTTTCAAACACATTCTTTAAAAGGTTTTGGTATTGAACACATGCATAAAAGCATTGTGGCTGCAGGTGCAATTTTGTATTATTTAAAAGAAACCGAACATCCTAATCTACAACATATTACAGCCATTCAAAGAATGGAAAAAGATGATTTTTTGTGGATGGATAAATTTACCATTAGAAATTTAGAGCTATTAGGTAATGGAAATAATGAGGGCAATTATTTATTAAAAGTGTTAGACAATACCGTTAGTCCAATGGGTGCAAGATTGCTGAGAAGATGGACTGTACTGCCTTTGAAAGACCTAGATAAAATAAATAACCGATTAGAGGCTGTTGAATTTTTAGTTTCAGAAACAGACTTAAGAAAACAACTTGCCACAGCTATTAAACAATGTGGTGATGTTGAACGATTGGTAAGTAAACTTCCATTGAAAAAAATTAATCCAAGAGAGGTTTTACAAATAGCAAAAGGACTTCAATTAACCGAACAAATTAAACTGCAACTTAGCCAAAGTAAAAATCCATATTTAAAAAGATTGGCCGATGGTTTAAATCCATGCTTATTTATTGTTGAAAAAATCATTAATGAGTTAAATGAAAACCCTCCTATTGCTATTAATAAAGGTTTAGTGTTTAAAAGCGGTGTTCATGCTGAGTTAGATGATTTAAGAAATATTGCCAATGGAGGCAAAGAATATTTGCAAAATATTCAACAAAGAGAAGCAGAAATTACAGGCATTTCTTCATTAAAAATCAGCTTCAATAATGTTTTTGGTTACTATTTAGAAGTTACCAATATTCATAAAAATAAAGTTCCTGAAACGTGGATACGTAAGCAAACACTTGCCAATGCAGAACGATATATTACACCAGAATTAAAAGAATACGAAGAAAAAATTACTGGTGCAGAAGATAAAATATTGGCTATTGAACAATGGTTGTACGATCAATTGCTGATTGCTTTGCAAGATTATATTGCTCCTATTCAGGTGAATGGAAACATTTTAGCTACCATTGATTGTTTAGTTTGTTTTGCAGAAAATGCGGTTCAATTCAATTATAAAAAACCTACTGTACATAATGAACTCGATTTAGATTTGAAAGAAAGCAGACATCCTGTTATTGAAAGAAATTTACCAGCTGGTGAAAGCTACATTACCAACGATATTTATCTATCGCCTCAAGATCAACAAATTATTATTTTAACGGGGCCAAATATGAGTGGTAAAAGTGCTATTCTTAGACAAACCGCTTTAATTACTTTAATGGCACATATGGGTAGTTTTGTACCTGCTGATGCTGCAAAAATTCCATTAACCGATAAAATATTTACAAGAGTTGGTGCTAGTGATAATTTAAGTGGTGGCGAAAGCACTTTTATGGTTGAAATGAATGAGACTGCAAGCATTATCAATAATATTTCTCAACGAAGCCTTATTTTATTAGATGAAATTGGCAGAGGAACTTCAACTTACGATGGTATTTCTATTGCTTGGAGCATTGTAGAATTTTTACATCAATCGCCTCATTCCCCCAAAACTCTATTTGCAACGCATTATCATGAATTGAATGAATTAGAAGAGAAATTAACAACAGTAAAAAACTATCATGTTACCAATAAAGAAATTGGCAATAAAATTATTTTTCTACGAAAATTAGCAGCCGGAGGAAGCACACATAGCTTTGGTATTCATGTAGCAAAAATGGCCGGAATGCCACCATCTTTAATTAACCGAGCCAACGATATTTTAAAACAATTAGAAGAAAGTAGAGAACAAAAACCAAACGATTCTGTAGATGCTAATACGTCTATGTCTAATCACCATCACCTTAATAAAGCAGTAAAAAACTTAACTGCACCAAAGGTTCAACTTTCTATTTTCGATGCTCATTCTCAAACATTTAATGATATTAGAAATGCTTTGGCTGCTGTAGATATTAATAGATTAACACCTGTAGAAGCTTTGCTAAAACTGCAAGAAATAAAAGAGAAAATAAAGTAGTTGTAATTGGTTATTTGGTTAAAAAACTTCGCCACCAATAACCAGAATTTTTTATGGTACGTAATTGCGTTTTAAAATCTACATGAACCAAACCAAAACGGGCTTTATAACCTTCACTCCACTCAAAATTATCCATCAAAGTCCAAGCAAAATATCCTTTAATATTTACACCCTCTTGTTTGGCTTTTAATGCTGCTTGCAAATAGTCTTGAAAGTATTGAATACGTGCAGCATCGTTTACCACACCATGTACCAATTCATCTTTAAAACAAGCACCACCTTCACTAATAATAATTTCTTTAACAGTTCCATACAGCCAAAAACGCTTAATCATTCTATAAAAACTTTCTGCATTAATTTCCCAACCCATTGCTGTGTGTGGTACTTTACGTGTTACCGCTTTTACTTCACTTGCCTGAACATAAGGAATGAGTGGATTGTGTTTTACAGTAAGAGCAAAATAGTTTTGTATACCAATAAAATCGAAGTTAAACGTAAGCCTTTCTGTGTATTTCCAAGCTTTGTTATAAATCTGTAGTTTATCTAACAATGCAAAGCCCTCTTCTTGTGGATAGCCTCTGCCTAAAGTAGGTTCTATAAACAATCTATTGAGTAAAATATCGGTGCGTTTAGCCGCCAAAATATCTGCTTCTTTATTAGAATAAGGCATTACTTCACTACAAGAAAAACTAGTGCCAATATGTGGTTTAGCAACTTCACTTCTAATGATTCTGCCACCTTCTGCTTGAGCCATTGCTGCATTATGAACAGCTGGTAAAAAATAATCTAATCCCATTTTTCCAGGTGCATGTTTACCCAACATATAACCTAAACTTGTAAAACCCATTGGTTCATTCAATACAATCCAATTTTTTACTTTATCGCCAAATTCAGTGGTACAAACAGTAACAAAACGGGTAAACCATTTTAGCAATTGGTGACTAGCCCATCCTCCTTCTTTTTCTAAGGCATACGGCAAATCCCAATGATACAGCGTAACATAAGGCACTAAACCCAACTGCAAACATTCGTCTATTAATTTATGGTAAAATGCAATTCCCTCTTTATTTACACGTCCTATTCCTTCGGGTAAAATTCTACTCCAAGCAATCGAGAATCTAAAAACTTTAAATCCTAATGCTTTTGCTAACAGCAAATCGTCTTTATATCTGTAATAAAAATCACAAGCATGATACGGCTTTTCACCACCTTTTATTTTTCCAGATTTTCTTGCAAAAACATCCCAAATAGATAATCCTCTTCCATCAATATTGTACGCTCCTTCATTTTGAGCGGCAGCAATAGCAACACCCCATAAAAAATCTTTTCCAAACTGCTGTGCCGATAGTAATTGTTGCATCCAAAAACTGTTTACACAAAATTCATGATATTCCTGTTAACAGTACATTAATCAATTGTTATTAAAAAACAATTTTTGTAGCTCAGCATTAGTACATGTTTAAGCATTGTACCCGCTTTTTGTTGCAAGTCCTCACAAAGCAAAGCTTTGTTCCGGGCTTTCTACTTCAATCGGGGCTAATTTTTCAACGGTATAAGGTTGATTGAGCTAAAGAAAATAAAATTTTGTTATTTGTTATTTTATTCTACATTTGTAGAATAAAATAACAAACTGTAGAATAATGCAATTATCGAAAACAGAAGAACAACTCATGGAGCTTATTTGGCAATTAGAACCCGTTTTTTTTAAAGATTTTATTGATCAAATGCCTGAACCCAAACCAGCTGCTACCACTGTTGCAACCCTATTAAAACGCATGCAAGACAAAGGTTTTATTGGTTATCGTTTATTTGGAAATGCAAGACAATATTTTGCTATCGTTTCAAAAGACGATTACTTTTCTAAACATGTAAACGGAATCATCGAAAACTTTTTTGGCAATTCAGCTTTACAGTTTGCCTCTTTTTTTACCAGCAAAAGCAACCTATCTACCAAAGAACTTGAAGAATTAAAAAAAATAATTGACAACCAAATTCAACAACAAAAATGATTACCTATACTTTAAAAACAGTGCTTTGCAGCGTACTTTTTTTGACTGTTTATGCCATTTTATTACAGCAAGAAAAAACATACAGGTTTAATAGATTTTATTTGCTCTTAA
>Ga0114938_1001100_pt1 | contig 19084 bp, 16 predicted proteins | sample AshMeaBigSpring_FD_88675 | JGI IMG/M metagenome (GOLD analysis project Ga0114938, IMG submission 88675) | Groundwater microbial communities from Big Spring, Nevada to study Microbial Dark Matter (Phase II) - Ash Meadows Big Spring | ecosystem: Environmental > Aquatic > Deep subsurface >...
CCCGGCCTGCGCCTGCTGTGCCCTCACTGCTCCTCCAGGGTGGTGTGCAGCCGCACCTGGCGTGCGGTCGAGTCGTCGTCGGCCCCCAGCTCGCGGTGCGCGCCGTCGGCCGCCCAGCCGGCCGACTCGAGGAAGGCCCGCAGCGCGTCGTCCCCGCCCAGCACCCAGGTGGTGAGCCGGGCGAACCCGTCGGCGCGGCTGGTGTCGGCCACCGCGGCCAGCAGTCGGGACCCGTGCCCGAGGCCCAGGTGCTCGGGGTCGACGAGCAGCGCCGCGAGCTCGGCGTCGGTGCTCGGGTCGGCGTCCGGGTCCTCGCTGGGCCCGACCGCTGCGAAGCCGACGACGACGTTGCGCTCGAGCGCGACGAGGACGCGGTGCCGCGCCGACGGGGGGCGCCTGATCGCCGCGGCCCACGACTGCCCGAGGGCCTGCGGGTCGAGCTCGGCCAGCACCTGCGCCGGCAGCCCAGCGGCGTACACGGTGCGCCACGTCCGGGCCTGGACGGCGCCGATCGCGTCCGCGTCGGCCACCCAGGCCACCCGCACGCTGTGGTCGGCGCCGGTCTCGCTCACGGGCGCATCCAACCAGCCCGCTGGCGCGCTGCCACCACGGCCGCCGCCCCCGCCTGGCGCGTGCTGCCGGTCGGTGGTCGGCCTGCCGACTAGTCTCGCCCGGGTGAGCACGCAGGCGCCCGACGGCGAGGTGCGGTTCCGCAGCGACGTGACCGTCGAGCTGGTCAAGGCGAGTGCCTCCGACGCCGACGTCGTGTTCGCGGCCCGGGTCTCGACCCAGGGCGAGCGGTCGCTGGCCTCGGTCGACGCCGACGTGAGCGAGGCGGCGGGGCTCGTGCGCTTCCTCATGCGCGAGCGGCACGGCTCCCCGTTCGAGCACTCGGTGCTGACGTTCTTCGTGTCGGCGCCGATCTTCGTCTGGCGCGAGCACATGCGGCACCGGATGACCTCCTACAACGAGGAGAGCGGTCGCTACCGCGTGCTCGAGCCGGTCTTCTACTGCCCGGCCCCCGAGCGCAACCTCGTCCAGGTCGGCAAGCCCGGGGCCTACGACTTCGTCCCCGGCACGGCGGAGCAGACCGCCGTGGTGGACGACGCCGTGCGCACCGCGACCACGCAGGCGTACCGGCAGTACCAGCGGATGCTCGAGGCCGGCGTGGCCCGCGAGGTGGCCCGGGTCGTGCTGCCGGTGTCGATCTACTCCTCGGCCTACGTGACCATGAACGCCCGCGCCCTGATGAACTTCCTGTCGTTGCGACGCCGCAGCGACGACAGCCGGTTCCCGTCCTACCCCCAGCGAGAGATCGAGATGGTCGCCGAACGCTACGAGGAGATCTGGTCCGACCTGATGCCGCTGACCCATGCCGCGTTCGTCGCCAACGGTCGGGTGGCACCGTGACCGCCGCGCCGCTGGGACGGGTGCTCACGGCGATGGTGACGCCGTTTCGCTCCGCCGGCGTGCTCGACCTGGACGCGGCCGCCGCCGTCGCCGAGCACCTGGTGGCCACCGGCCACGACGGGGTCGTCGTCAACGGCACCACCGGTGAGTCGCCCACCACCTCCGACGAGGAGAAGGCGGCGCTCGTACGCGTCGTCGTGCAGGCCGTCGCGGGCCGGGCCGTGGTGGTCGCCGGGGCCGGGACGAACGACACCGCGCACAGCCGGCACCTGGCCGAGCAGGCCGCCGCCGCCGGCGCGGACGGGCTGCTGGTCGTCACCCCCTACTACAGCAAGCCCACCCAGGCCGGGCTGCTCGCCCACTTCACCGCCGTTGCCGACGCGACCGACCTGCCCTGCATGCTCTACGACATCCCCGGTCGCTCCGGGGTCCCGATCGACACCGAGACCCTCGTCCGGCTGGCCGAGCACCCCCGCGTCGTGGCGGTCAAGGACGCCAAGGCCGACCTGTACGCCTCGGCATGGGTGCTGGCCCGCACCGACCTGGCCTACTACTCCGGGGACGACGCCCTCAACCTGCACCACCTGGCCAACGGTGCCGTCGGGGTGGTGAGCGTGATCGGACACGTGGTGGGGCAGCGGCACGCGGTGATGGTGGCGGCAGCGCAGCGGGGTGACCTGCTCGCCGCCCGCGCCGAGTACCGGTCGGTGCTGCCGGTGGTGCGCGGGATCATGACCCGAGGCCCGGGGGCGGTGATGGCCAAGGCCGCGCTGCAGCTCACCGGGGTGCTGCCCGACCGCGCGGTCCGGCTGCCGCTCGTCCCCGCCACCGAGGACGAGGTGGCGCTGCTGCGCGACGACCTCGACCGAGCGGGCGTGCCGCTGGCCACTGCCCCGGCTCCGGTCGCGTGAGCCACCCGCACCCCGAGCTGGGGCCGCCCCCGCCGCTTCCGGCCGGTGGGCTCCGGATCACGCCCTTGGGCGGCCTCGGCGAGATCGGGCGCAACATGACGGTGCTCGAGCACGCCGGCGCCCTGCTCGTCGTCGACTGCGGGGTGCTGTTCCCCGAGGACCACCAGCCGGGGGTCGACCTCGTGCTGCCCGACTTCGAGCCCATCCGCGACCGGCTGGACGACATCGTCGCCCTCGTCCTCACCCATGGCCACGAGGACCACATCGGCGCGGTGCCCTTCCTGCTGCGTGAGCGTCCGGACATCCCGCTGGTGGGGTCCCGGCTCACCCTGGCCCTGCTGGCCGCCAAGCTTGCCGAGCACCGCATCGAGCCGCGTCAGCAGGTGGTGCGCGAGGAGGAGCGGCTGGCCATCGGGCCCTTCGACTGCGAGTTCCTCGCGGTCAACCACTCCATCCCCGACGCGCTGGCGGTGGTCGTCCGCACCGCGGCCGGGGTGCTGCTGCACACCGGCGACTTCAAGATGGACCAGCTGCCGCTGGACGGCCGGTTGACCGACCTGCCCGGGTTCGCCCGGCTCGGGGACGACGGGGTCGACCTGCTCCTCATCGACTCCACCAACGCGGAGGTCCCGGGGTTCACCCCTGCCGAGCGTGGTATCGCCGCGGTCCTCGACGGCGTGTTCCGCCGCACCCCGGGACGGGTCGTGGTGGCGAGCTTCGCCTCGCACGTGCACCGGGTGCAGCAGGTGCTCGACGCCGCGGTCGCGCACGGGCGTCGGGTGGCGTTCGTGGGTCGGTCGATGGTGCGCACCATGACCGTGGCGCGCGACCTCGGCTACCTCACCGTGCCCGCGGGAACCCTGGTCGACCTCAAGCAGGCCCTCGACCTGCCCCGCGACCGGGTCGTGTTCATGTCGACAGGCTCGCAGGGGGAGCCGATGGCGGCCCTGTCCCGGATCGCCAACAGCGACCACCCGCAGATCTCGGTCGAGCCCGGCGACGTGGTCGTGCTGGCGTCCTCGCTCATCCCCGGCAACGAGAACGCGGTGTCGCGGGTGATCAACGGCCTGTCCCGGCACGGGGTGGCGGTCGTGCACAAGGGAAACGCGGACGTGCACGTGTCGGGCCACGCCAGCGCGGGCGAGCTGACCTACGTCTACAACCTCGTCCGGCCCCGGCACGTGCTGCCCGTGCACGGCGAGCACCGGCACCTGCGCGCCAACGCCGACGTGGCCGTTGCCACCGGGGTGCGGTCCGACCGGGTGCTGGTGGTCGAGGACGGCGTGGTGGTCGACCTGGTCGACGGCAAGGCCTCGGTCGTGGGCGTGCGGCCGGTGGGCAACGTGTTCGTGGACGGCACGACGATCGGCGACCTCGCCGAGGCGTCGGTGCGCGACCGGCGGATCCTGGCCGAGGACGGCTTCGTCTCGGTCGTGGTCGTCCTCGACTCGACCTCGGGGCGGATCGTGGCCGGACCCGAGATCCACGCCCGTGGCCTCGCCGAGGACGACTCCGTGTTCGACCCGGTCCGCCCGCGGATCGCCGAGGCCGTGGAGGAGGCCGCCGGACACGGCTACGACGACGTCTTCGAGCTGCAGCAGACCATCCGACGCACGATCGGGCCGTGGCTCAACCGGCGGCTGCGCCGCCGTCCCATGATCATCCCGGTCGTCGTGGAGATCTGATCCGGTTTCGGTCGGGTGGGCCCCGGGCGGGTGGTGCGATACCCCCTATGCGTCCCGTGCCGTCCTACATCGCTGTCGTCGGACCCGGTGAGTCCGCCACCCCCGAGCACCTGGCCGCGGCACAGGAGGTGGGGGCGGCTCTGGCCCATGCCGGTGCGGTGGTGCTGACCGGGGGCCACGGAGGGGTGATGCAGGCGGCCGCGGCGGGCGCGCGCGCTGCCGGGGGCACGAGTATCGGGCTCCTCCCCGAGGCCGACCGCTCTGGCGCCAACCCCGACTCGACCTTCACGATCCCCACCGGCCTGGGCGAGCTGCGCAACGGGCTGCTGGTCCGCGCCAGCGACGCCCTCGTCGGCGTCGCGCTGAGCTGGGGCACGCTGAGCGAGGTGGCCCTGGGCGTGCGCACCGGCAAGCCCGTCGTGGTGCTCGGGCACTGGGACCTGCCGCTGACCGGGCCTGTCCGGGCCGCCAGCCCCGCCGAGGCGGTGCGGCTGGCGCTGGCCGCCGCCCGTGGCCGCCACCGTGGGCAGCCCCCGGCCCCGATCTGACCGGCAGCACCGCCGACACGGGACAGCCGCGGCGGATGTGACCTGTGGGGCAGGTGGGACGATGACCGCTACGCTGCCGGGACTATGGCGACCCGCACGTCTTCCCCCGCGCGGGCGCGGCGAAGCAGCGCGAGCAGCTCCCGCTCCCGATCGTCGAGCCGGTCCCCGAGCCGCGCTCCGGGCCGGGCCCCGGCGTCGCGCCGGCCGCCTGCCCGCAACGGCCCACCGCCGCTGGCGAGGGCGGTGCGTGGCGTCGGCTCGGGGATCCGCGCGCTGTGGCTCGGCGCCGCCCACGCGGTGGGGGGCACCGTGCGCGGGGTCAGCGGCGGTTCCTCGCTCGACCCGGCACTGCGCCGGGACGGCTTCGGCCTGGCCGTCGCCGCCATCGCCGTCGTCGTCGCCGCGGCCGTGTGGTGGCAGGTGGACGGGCCGGTGTTCGACCTGGCCCGCTCGGCCACCGCGGGCTCGGTGGGTGTGCTCGCCTACCTCGTGCCCGTGCTGCTCGTGCTGCTCGCGGTCCGGCTGCTGCGCGACCCCCAGCGGCTGTCCGCGCACAGCGCCCGGCTGCTCCTCGGCGGGGCCATGCTCGGCTTCGGCCTGCTCGGGCTCGTGCACGTGGCAGCCGGGCTGCCCCGGCCGGTGGACGGGCCGGAGGCGATGCGCTCGGCCGGAGGCGCGCTCGGCTACGTCGTCTCCTCGCTGCTGGCCGACCTGCTCACCGTCTACGTCGCCGTCCCCCTGCTGGTGCTCGCGGTCGGGTACGGCCTGCTGGTGCTGATCGACACGCCGGCGCACGTGGTGCTGGCCCGGCTGCGCTCGGCCGCCGGGAAGGTGCGCCGTCCCGGCCCGGGCGATCTGGTGCCCGACGGTCCCGACGCCTACGAGTCGCCCGTCGTGGTCGCCGCCGACGACCCACCCGCGGACGTGGCCCGGGCTGACGGTCCTGCCGGTGAGCAGCCGGGCACCGACGGGCGGGGGCGTCGACGCGGTCGGCCGGCGACCGACCAAGCCACGCCGCCGGCTCCCGAGCCTCCCGCGCACACCCCGATGCCGGCCCGGGTCGAGCAGCTGGCGCTGTCCGGGGACGTCACCTACCACCTGCCCCCGGCGGACATGCTCGGCCAGGGCTCCACCCACAAGGCGCGCACGCCGGCCAACGAGCGCATCGTGGACGCCCTCACCCGGGTACTCGACCAGTTCGAGATCGACGCCCAGGTCACCGGCTACACCCGCGGCCCGACCGTGACCCGCTACGAGGTCGAGCTCGGCACCGCCGTCAAGGTCGAGCGGGTCACCGCGCTGAGCAAGAACATCGCCTACGCGGTCGCGAGCGCCGACGTGCGGATCCTGTCGCCCATCCCGGGCAAGTCCGCCATCGGCATCGAGATCCCCAACACGGACAAGGAGATCGTCGCCCTCGGCGACATGCTGCGGTCGGCGCCGGCCCGGTCCGACCACCACCCGCTGCTCATCGGGCTGGGCAAGGACGTCGAGGGCGGCACGGTCGTGGCCAACCTGGCGAAGATGCCGCACCTGCTGGTGGCCGGTGCGACCGGGTCGGGGAAGTCGTCGTTCGTCAACTCCATGATCACCTCGGTGCTCATGCGGGCCACACCGGACGAGGTCCGGATGATCCTTGTCGACCCCAAGCGGGTCGAGCTCACCGCCTACGACGGCGTGCCCCACCTCATCACGCCGATCATCACCAACCCGAAGAAGGCCGCCGAGGCGCTGCAGTGGGTCGTGCGCGAGATGGACATGCGCTACGACGACCTGGCCAACTTCGGTTTCCGGCACGTCGACGACTTCAACAAGGCGGTGCGCACCGGACGCCTCACGGTGCCGCCGGGCAGCGAGCGCACGCTCGTCCCGTACCCCTACCTGCTCGTGGTGGTCGACGAGCTCGCCGACCTGATGATGGTCGCCCCACGCGACGTCGAGGACTCGGTGGTGCGCATCACCCAGCTGGCCCGGGCCGCTGGGATCCACCTGGTGCTGGCCACCCAGCGCCCGTCGGTGGACGTCGTGACGGGGCTGATCAAGGCCAACGTGCCGAGCCGGCTGGCCTTCGCGACCTCGTCGCTGGCCGACTCCCGGGTCATCCTGGACCAGCCGGGCGCGGAAAAGCTGGTCGGCCAGGGCGACGGGCTGTTCCTGCCGATGGGGGCCAGCAAGCCGATCCGGGTGCAGGGGTCGTGGGTGACCGAGCAGGAGATCCACGCCGTCGTCCGGCACGTGCGCGAGCAGCTCGAGCCCACCTACCGCGACGACGTCTCCGCGCCGGCGGGCTCGCAGCGGGAGATCGACGAGGACATCGGCGACGACGTAGACCTGCTCTGCCAGGCCGCCGAGCTGGTGATCAGCACCCAGTTCGGCTCGACCTCGATGCTGCAGCGCAAGCTGCGGGTCGGGTTCGCCAAGGCGGGCCGGCTGATGGACCTGATGGAGTCGCGGGGGATCGTCGGACCCTCGGAGGGCTCGAAGGCGCGCGACGTGCTGATCAAGCCGGACGAGATCGACGAGGTGCTCGCGGGCCTGCGGGGCCGGTGAGGCGACCGGCGACCGCCCGTGCCGGGCACCGCGGGGGCACCTACCCTGGTCCGGACATGACCGGTGCCGCCCAGCCGCCCACGGTGGCGATCGTGACGCTGGGCTGCGCGCGCAACGAGGTCGACTCCGACGAGCTCGCCGCCCGGCTCGAGGCCGGCGGGTTCCGGCTCGTGGCCGAGCCCGACGACGCTGCGGCGGTGTTGGTGAACACGTGCGGCTTCATCGAGGCGGCCAAGCAGGAGTCGATCGCCACCGTGCTGGAGGCCGCCGACCTGAAGGACGCCGGCACCCAGGCGGTCGTCATGGTGGGCTGCCTGGCCGAGCGGTACGGGTCGGCGGTGGCCGAGGCGCTGCCGGAGGCCGACGCCGTGCTCGGGTTCGACGCCTACCCGGTGATCGCCCAGCGGCTGCGGGCCGTCCTGGCCGGGGAGCACCTCGCCGCGCACGCCCCGCAGGACCGCCGCCGGCTGCTGCCGCTCGCCCCCGCCGACCGGCCCACGGTGTCGGTCCGCCCGCCCGGTCACGCCGCGCCGGACCTGCCGGAGGGCCTGCCGCCTGCGACCGGTCCGCGGGTGGTGCGCCGACGTCTCGGCTCCGGCCCGGTGGCCCCGCTGAAGCTGGCCAGCGGCTGCGACCGGCGCTGCACCTTCTGCGCCATCCCGTCGTTCCGTGGTGCGTTCACCTCCCGCCCGCCTGAGGAGGTCGTGGCCGAGCTGGAGTGGCTGGCCGGCCAGGGGGTGCGCGAGGTGCTGCTGGTGAGCGAGAACTCCACCTCCTACGGCAAGGACCTCGGCGACCTGCGCCTGCTCGAGTCGCTGCTGCCGCGGCTCGGCGCCGTCGAGGGCATCGCCCGGGTCCGCCTGACGTACCTGCAGCCGGCCGAGATGCGCCCCACGCTGGTGAACGCCATCGCCGCCACCCCCGGTGTCGCGCCGTACTTCGACCTGTCCTTCCAGCACGCGAGCGCGCCGGTGCTGCGAGCGATGCGCCGTTTCGGCTCACGGCCGGACTTCCTGGCCCTGCTCGCCTCGATCCGCGCCCAGGCGCCGTCGGCGGGCGTGCGGTCCAACGTCATCGTCGGCTTCCCCGGCGAGACCGAGGACGACCTGCGCGAGCTCGAACGCTTCCTCGAACAGGCGCGGCTGGACGCCATCGGCGTGTTCGGCTACTCCGCCGAGGACGGCACGCCGGCCGCCGGCTTCGACGGCGCCCTCGACCCCGACGAGGTGGCCGAGCGGGTCGACCGGGTCAGCGCCCTGGCCGACGAGCTGGCGGCACAGCGGGCCGCCGAACGTATCGGCGAGCACGTCGACGTGCTCGTGCTCGGCCCGGCCGGCGACGACGCCGCGGGGTCGGCCGCGGTGGTCGGCCTGGCGGCCCACCAGGGCCCGGACACTGACGGGGTCACGACGGTGCTGGTGGCGGCCGGGGACCCGCTGCCCCAGCCGGGGTCGCTCCTGCCGGCGCGGGTCGTCGACACGGACGGGGTCGACCTCGTGGCCGAGGTGCCGGGGAGGTCGTAGGTTGACCTCCGTGGACGCGGCGGCGCCGGCGAGCGTGTGGAACCTGCCGAACGCGCTCACCCTCGGTCGCCTGCTGCTGGTGCCGCTGTTCGGCTGGCTGCTGCTGCGCGAGGCCGGCGAGGACGCCACCAGCCGCGTCGCGGCCGTCATCGTCTTCGTCGGCGCGATGATCACCGACCTCGTGGACGGGCGGATCGCCCGCGCCCGCGGGCTGGTCACCCCGTTCGGCACGATCATGGACCCGATCGCGGACAAGGCGCTGGTCGGCACCGCCCTCATCGGGCTGTCGCTGCTCGACGAGGTGCCTTGGTGGGCCTGCGCCGTGATCCTGGTCCGCGAGGTCGGCGTCACCGTGCTGCGGTTCGTCGTCATCCGCCACGGCGTGATACCCGCCGGTCGTGGCGGCAAGACGAAGACGGCGCTGCAGACGGTCACGCTGGTGCTGCTCATGCTCCCGCTGCCCGACTCGTGGTCGTGGCTCACCACGACCCTGCTGTACGCGACGGTGGTGGTCACCGTCGGCACGGGCGTCGACTACGTCGTCGAGGCCGTCCGGCTGCGGCGGCGCAGCGAGCGGACGGCGGCGAAGGAGGCCGCCCGGCGGGCCGGGCAGACCGCCGGCCCCGTCGCGTGACCGACCTGCTCAGCCGGGGCGGCCCGGACGCGGTCGCGGTCCTGCTCGTCGGCGACGAGCTGCTGCTCGGCTCCGTCGCCGACACCAACGGGGCGTGGCTGGCCCAGGTCTTGCGGGCCGAAGGGCTGCGGGTGGTCGACCTGGCCATCGTCCCGGACGACGTGGCCCGCATCGCGCAGGCGCTGCGTCGGGTCGTGGGCTGGGTCGGCTCGGTGGTCGTCTCCGGGGGTCTCGGGCCGACCTCCGACGACCTCACCCGCCAGGCGCTGGCGGCGGCCTGCGGGTGCGACCTGGTCACCGACGACGCAGCGGCCGCGGCGATCCGCTCCTGGTTCGCCGGTCGGGGCCGGCCGACCCCGGCCGGGGTGCTCCGGATGGCTCAGCGCCCGGCGTGCGCGACCGTCCTGCTCAACCCGCACGGCAGCGCGCCCGGTGTGGCCGTCGAGATCGACGGCAGCCTGGTCTACGCCGTGCCCGGGGTGCCGGCCGAGCTGCGCAGCATGGTCAGTGCTGCCGTGCTGCCCGCCGTGCTGACCCGGGTGGGACTGCCCACCCCGACCGTGTCGACCAGCCTGGAGGTGGCGCTGCTCGGCGAGTCCGCGGTGGCCGCCAGGCTCGCCGACGTCGAGGCCGAGGTGGCCGGCGACCCCAGCAGCGACGTGGCCTACCTGGCCCGACCGGCCCACGTCAGCGTGCGGTTCTCGGTGCGCCACGACACAGCCGAGGCCGCCCGGCAGCGGCTCGAGCAGCTGGCCACGCGGGCCGAGGCGGCCCTGGGCGCCGACGTCATGGGCCGGGACGGGGTCACCCTCGCCGAGGTGGTGCTGGCCGCCCTGCAGGAACGGGGGCAGACCGTGGCGACTGCGGAGTCCCTCACCGGCGGCGGGGTCGCCGCCGCCCTGACTGCCGTGCCCGGGTCGTCCCTGGCCGTGCGTGGCGGGCTCGTTGCCTACGCCACGGACGTCAAGGCGAGCCGGCTCGGGGTCGACCCTGACCTGCTCGCGCGGCACGGCCCGGTGCACCCGCAGGTGGCGCAGGCCATGGCCGAGGGGGCCCGCAGGCTGCTGGCCGCCGACTGGGCCGTGGCTACCACCGGGGTCGCCGGGCCGGACCCGGTCGGCGAGCACCCGGCCGGGGAGGTGTACGTGGCGGTGCGCGGGGCTGCCACCGGGCGGGTGAGGGCGCTGCGCCTGCCCGGACCCCGGCGCTGGGTGCAGCGGCTGAGCGTCGCCCACGGCTTGGACCTGCTCCGCCGCGTCCTGCGCGATCTTCCCGAGCCGACCGGTGCGGCGGTCGGGGAATCCCCGTTGCCGGGACGCGGTTGACTCGGTGTGCTCGGCGGGCCGGCCCGCCCGGATCGGAGTACCGTGGTCGCATGAGCGCAGTGGCCACGGTGGGCCGGGGTCCTGCCGTCGTCCGGAAGGAGGCGCCCATGGTTCTCATGCGCCGCCTCCTCGGCGAAGTGCTGCGACGGCGTCGGACGGCCCAGGGCCGCACCCTGCGGGAGGTCGCTGCGTCGGCCCGGGTGAGCCTGGGGTACCTGTCGGAGGTCGAGCGGGGACGCAAGGAGGCATCCTCTGAGCTCCTCGCCGCGATCTGCGGTGCCCTCGGCGTGCCGATGTCGGTGGTGATGCGCGAGGTGAGCGACGAGCTCGCCCGGGCCGAGACCGCTGCTGTGGTGGCGCTGTCCGTCCCGGACGTCCCCCGGGTCCCGCGGCCGACGCCGGGGGCGCGCCTCCAGGTCGCCGGCACCCTGCGCTGACCGCCCCACGCTCCGGCGGGTCGGGTCAGGGACGCCGACGCGTGCGTCCGATCGGACGCACGCCGAGCAGGTCCCGCACCGGGCGGGACGGGGGTGCCGGCCCGCGCTGGCAGGTCGGGCACCAGTAGGTCAGCCGCTGCTGCGGAGGGTCTCCCTGCAGCGCCGTCCCGACCGGGCCGCCGCAGCGCAGGCAGACGGAGCGTTCGAACACCCAGTGCCGGCTGGCCCGCCCGCGCCGGCCGGTCGTCACCTGCTCGGCTCGCTCGCGGTTGGCCAGCAGCAGCCGGTGCGCCAGCGGGGCCCACGCGTCGAGGTCGACCACCTGCCCCACCGGCGTGAATGGCGTGGCGCCGCGCAGGAAGCACAGCTCGGTGCGGTACAGGTTCCCGAGCCCGGCCAGCACCCGCTGGTCGAGCAGGGCCAGGCCGACGGGACGCTCGGGGTCGGCGGCCAGCCGCCGGGTGGCCTCGGCGTCGTCCCAGTCGGGGCCGAGCAGGTCCGGTCCCAGGTGACCCACCACCGAGTGCTCCCGGACGGTCGGGACCAGGTCGACGACTGGCAGGCGGTACCCGACCGCCTGCCAGTCGGCGGTCTCGAGCAGGGCACGCACCTGCCAGGCCGGTCCGCCCCGCCACCTCTCGCCCCGGCGGTACAGGTGCCAGGAGCCGTCCATGCGGAAGTGCGTATGCAGGGTCAGCCCGCCCTCGAGCCGCGTGAGCAGGTGCTTGCCCCGGCTGCGCACCTCACCGACGGTCCGTCCGGACAGGTCCACCTCGGCGTAGCGCGGCACCCGCAGCTCCCCGCGGACCAGCACCTCGCCGGCCAGTGCCTGGTGCAGCCGGCGGCCGGCCAACCACACGGTGTCGCCCTCGGGCACGCTGCCATCGTGCCCCACCGGGCCGACCACCAGGAGGTGCCGGGCAGACTGGGCCTGCCGGCGAGCGGCCGGCCCTGAGGCGAAGGGCGCACGGGCAGTGGCCGAGGAGTACCTGGACCTGAGGACGGCGATGGCGTCGCTGGCCACCGGGGTCTGCGTCCTGTCCACCCGCGACGTCGTCGGCCGCGACTGCGGCCTCACCGTCACCTCGGTCGCCTCGCTGTCGCTGCACCCGCCGCTGTGTCTGGTCGCCGTGCGGCGGGGAGGGTTCCTGCACGACGCGCTCGAGGTCGCCGACGGCTGGGCCCTGACCATCCTGGCCGAGCAGCAGGTCGACCTGGCCCGGTACGCCGCGCGGCACCGCTACCCGAGCGATGTCGACGACTTCGCCGCGTTCCGGACGAACCGGGGCGAGGCCACCGGAACCCTCTACTTCACCGACGGCCTGGCCGCGCTGGAGTGCCGTCCGTTCTCCCTCGTCCCGGCCGGCGACCACAGCATCGCCGTCGGTGAGGTGGTGGCGATGCCGGCGGACTGCACGGGGACCGACCCGCTGCTCTACCACCGCAGGGCCTACCGCGGCATCGGGGCGAAGATCGCGCCTCGGGACGAGACGGGCCGCCGTTAGCCGCCCGCGGCCCTGACACGCTGCAGCATCTCGGCGGCGACCTCCTTCAGCTCGGTCCCGTACTTGCGGTGCGCGTCGGTCGCGAGCTCGATGGTGTCGAGCTCGTCGGCGACGCGGTAGAGCAGCGACGCGAACGCCTCGACCTCCTCGGTGCGGAACGTGATGGTCGTCATCCGACCCACCTCCCTGGGGACGCCGGCTGGTCGCCTCCAGCGTGCGCCGCCCTGACCGGTGACGACAGGGCCTTCTGTCGGGGGTCTCGGCCGGTCACAGCGACCGGTCGGCCCGCAGCCGCAACCCCCGCGGGGTGAGGTGGAAGCCGGCGGCGGCCAGCGCCTCCCCGACCGGCCCGGTGCTGGCCGCCGCACCGTCGGCGCGCTGGACGGTCAGGTGCCCCAGCGCCCCGGTGCGCACGGCCTGCGCCAGGGCTGATGCGGCGACCGCCAGGTCGTCGGCGCCGTCGCCGAAGGACACGACGGTGCGCCCACCGCGCTCCACGTAGAGCACCAGCCGGCCCTGCACCAGCACGACGACCGCCCCGGCCTTGCGGCCCGGTCGGTGACCGCCGTGGGCGGGTTCGGGCCAGGCCAGCGCCGCCCCGTAGGGGTTCGCCGGGTCGGCGGCGGCCAGGACGAGGCCCGGGCCGGTGGCCGACCCGGTCTCGGTGCAGCGCCGCAACCGGTCCACCGCGCCGGGAAGGCTGAACTGGGCGCCCCCGAGGCCCGCGACGACGTAGCCCCGCCGGCAGCGGCCGGCCTCCTCGGCCGCCGCCAGCACCCGGTAGGCCGCTGCGAAGCCGCCCGGGAGCCGTTCGGCCGCCACCGCGCCGCGGGTGAGCACCCCGTGCCGGTCGAGCAGCAGCTGGGCCGCGGCGTGCGCGCGCACCGTGGCCTCGGTCTCGACTGCCGGCAGCGCGAACCAGCGGCCCGACAGCGTCGGCGGCGGTGGTGGCAGCCCCCCGGGGCGTACGCCCGGGCGGCCGAACCGGGACCGGCGCGGGACTCGCCGGTACGACGACGTGCTCGTCCGGTGACCGGGCCGGGCCCGCAGGCCGGCGCGGGCGGGTGCCAGCGTGTCGTTGCTGACGAACCCGTCCCACACCAGCGACCACAGGACCGGCGCGAGCTGCTCGTCGGTGAGCTCGCACGCCTGTGCCAGGGCTCGGGCGAACAGGCCGCCACCACCGGACAGCGCAGCCAGCACCCGCGCGCCGTCGCTGCCCGGGGGGAGGTCGGCCAGGGGAGCCGGCAGGGTCAGGGGGGCGTCGTCGGCCAGGTGCAGCGAGACCCAGCCGTCACCGCCGGGCAGGGCAGCGTGGCCGGCCCACAGCACCTCGCCGGCGGCGGTCAGCTCGTCCAGCCAGGCCGGCTGGTAGCCCGGCACCCGGGCCGGCAGCACCAGCGACTCCCAGGCACTGGCGGGGACGGCGCAGCCGGCCAGCTGCTCCACCACGGCCAGCACCCCCGCCGGGCCGCGCAGCCCCCCGCCCACGTGCTGCCAGGCGGGCAGGAAGCGGGCCAGCGCCTCGGGCTCCACCGGCTCGGCCTCCTGCCGCAGCGCCGCGACCGACCGGCGGCGCAGCAGCCGCAGCACGTCCGGGTCGCACCACTCGGTGCCGGTGCCGTCGGGGCGGAACTCGCCCTGGCTGACCCGGCCGCGGGTGGCCAGTCGGCGCAGCACGTCTCGCACCGCCGCCGGGCCGAGACCGAGCCGCGCCGCCACCGCCGAAGCCGGGAACGGGCCGTGCGTGCGCGCGTAGCGGGACACCAGGTCGCCGAGCGGGTCGGCCACGGGCTCGAGGAACGCCTCCGGGATCCCGACCGGCAGGGCCGCCCCGAGGGCGTCCCGCAGCCGGCCGGCGTCCTCCACCGCCGCCCACCGCGGCGTGCCGGCCACCCGGACCTCGATCACCCGACGGGCGGAGGCCAACGCCTGCAGGGCGGGCGCCGCCTCGGCCTCGTCCCGGCAGCGGGCCGCCACCTCGTCGCCGGCCAGCGGGCCGAGCGTGCGCAGCAGGTCGGCCACCCCCTCGGCGCCTCGCACCAGCCGGTCGGGGGCCAGCCGCTGCAGCTCGGCCTCGGTGCGGGCGATGACCTCGAGGTCGAGCAGCTCGCGCAGCTCGGCCCGGCCGAGCAGCTCGGCCAACAGTGAGGCGTCCAGGGTCAGTGCCTGAGCCCGCCGCTCGGCCAGGGGTGAGTCGCCCTCGTACATGAAGGCGGCCACGTAGCCGAACAGCAGCGAGCGGGCGAACGGGGAGGGGGTGGCCGTCTCCACCTCCACCACCCGGATCGCCCCGGCGGCCAGGTCCCGGCTGAGCTCGACCAGGGCGGGCAGGTCGTAGACGTCGCGCAGGCACTCGCGCATCGTCTCCAGCAGCACCGGGAACGTGCCGTGCCGCGAGGCCACCGCGAGCAGGTGGGCGGAGCGCTGTCGCTGCTGCCACAGCGGGGTGCGGCGACCGGGGTCCCGGCGCGGCAGCAGCAGGGCGCGGGCTGCGCACTCCCGGAACCGGGAGGCGAACAGGGCCGACCCGCCGACCTCCGCGGTCACCCGCTCCTCCACCTCGGCCGGGTCGAGCAGCACGAGCTCGACCGTCGGGGCAGGCTGGGGACCGCCGGAGCCCGGGCTCGCCCCGTCCCCGGTCCAGCCGGCCGCCGGCCCGTCGGGCCCGACCGACCAAGGGTCGAGCAGCGTGTCGGGGATGCGGAACACCATCCCGTCGTCGGCGTGCGCGGCCTGCACGTCCACGCCGTAGCGCTCCCGCAGCCGGGCACCCACGGCGAGTGCCCACGGCGCGTGCACCCGGGCGCCGAACGGGGAGTGCACCACCAGCCGCCAGTCGCCGAGCTCGTCTCGGAAGCGCTCGACGAGCACGGTGCGGTCATCGGGCAGATGCCCCGTGGCCTGCTTCTGCTCGGCGAGGTAGGCGAGCAGGTTGCCCACCGCCCGCTCGTCCAGGCCCGCCTCGGCGGCCCGTGCCGCGGCGCGGTCGGCCGGCAGCGACCCGACGGTGCGCACGAAGGCGCCGAGCGCCCGGCCGAGCTCGGCCGGGCGACCCACCGCGTCCCCGTGCCAGAACGGGAGACGTCCCGGCTGGCCGGGGGCGGGGGACACCAGCACCCGGTCGTGGGTGATGTCCTCGATCCGCCAGGACGTCGCCCCGAGGGCGAACACGTCGCCCACCCGGGACTCGTAGACCATCTCCTCGTCGAGCTCGCCGACCCGCGACCCCCGCTCGCCGACGAGGAACACGCCGAACAGGCCCCGGTCAGGGATGGTGCCACCGCTGGTCACGGCCAGCCGCTGGGCGCCCGGCCGGGCCCGCAGCACCCCCTCGGTCCGGTCCCACACCAGCCGGGGCCGCAGCTCGGCGAACTCGTCGCTGGGGTAGCGGCCGGCGAGCATGTCCAGTACGGCGTCGTAGGCCGACTGCGGCAACGACGCGTAGGAATGGGCACGGCGGACCAGGGCCAGCAGGTCCTCGACAGCCCAGTCGTCCATGGCCACCGCCGCGACCACCTGCTGGGCCAGCACGTCGAGAGGGTTCTGCGGGACCCGCAGCGCCTCGATCGCGCCCTCCCGCATGCGTTCGACGGTCACCGCGCTGGCCACCAGGTCGCCGCGGAACTTGGGGAACACCACCCCGCGCGACACCGCCCCCACCTGGTGCCCGGCTCGGCCGACCCGCTGCAGCCCGCTGGCCACCGACGGTGGTGCCTCCACCTGGACAACCATGTCGACGCTGCCCATGTCGATGCCCAGCTCGAGGCTCGAGGTGGCCACGACGGCCGGCAGCCGTCCGCTCTTGAGGTCGTCCTCGATGATGGCGCGCTGCTCCTTGCTCACCGAGCCGTGGTGGGCCCGGGCCACCACGGGGGCCTGCGGGTCGGTCCCGACCGTGCTGGCCGACTGGGCGATCAGCTCGGCCGGTGGCCGGGTGGCGGGTTGCCCCGGCAGGCCGGCCCGCTCGGCGGCCGCCTCGTTGAGCCGCGCGGTCAGACGCTCGGCCAGTCGGCGGGAGTTGGCGAACACCAACGTGGCCTGGTGCTGCTCGATCAGATCGAGCACACGCTCCTCGACGTGCGGCCAGATCGAGGCCCGGGGTGCATCGCCGGCGGCCGAGCCCGACACCGTGGGCGCCGGGGCGCCCAGCTCGGCCAGGTCCTCCACCGGCACCTCCACCGTCAGGTCCAGCTGCTTGCTGGTCGGCGGTGCCACGACGGCCACGGGCCGGCTGCCGCCGAGGAAGGCGGCCACCTCCTCGACCGGGCGCACGGTCGCCGACAGCCCGACCCGCTGGGCCGGCCGAGGCAGCAGGTGGTCGAGCCGTTCCAGGCTCAGCCCGAGGTGGGCACCCCGCTTGGTGCCCGCGACGGCGTGGATCTCGTCCACGATCACCGTCTCGACGCCGCGCAGCGCCTCCCGCGCGCGGGAGGTCAGCAGCAGGAAGAGCGACTCGGGCGTGGTGATGAGGATGTCTGCGGGACGCTGGGAGAACCGGCGGCGCTCGTCAGCAGGGGTGTCGCCGGACCGCACCGCGACGCTGATCTGCGGCTCGGGCAGGCCTGCCCGCCGGGCCGCCTGGCTCATGCCGACCAGCGGCGAGCGCAGGTTGCGCTCCACGTCCACCGCCAGCGCCTTGAGCGGGGACACGTACAGCACCCGGCAACGGGCGAGCGGGTCGGCCGGCACCGGGGAGGTGGCCAGCCGGTCCAGTGCCCACAGGAAGGCCGCGAGCGTCTTGCCCGACCCGGTGGGGGCCACCACCAGCACGTTGCGGCCTTCCGCGACGGCCTCCCAGGCGCCGACCTGAGCGGGGGTGGGGGAGGCGAACGCGCCGCGGAACCAGTCCCGGGTCGGCCGGCTGAAGCGGTCGAGCACGTCCCCGCCGGGACCGGGACGACCTGCCATGCCGACATCTTCCCCGCCCGGGCCGACAGGTGCCGACCGCACCGCTGCATACTGCGCGGGTGCGCCACACCGAGTTCTGGGCCCGGATGCGAGCCCAGCTCGGGCCTGCCTACGCCGAGTCGTGGGCGGCCGACCAGCACCTTGCCGGCCTGGACGGGCGCACCGCGATGCAGGCGCTGGAGGCGGGCGTGCCTCCCAAGCAGGTGTGGACCGCCGTCTGCGACGCCCTCGCGGTGCCGGCCCGGGAGCGCTGAGCCGCGCCGGGCCGAGCCGGCAGTGGAATCGTCGGCGTGTCGCGTCGCGTCGAACAGGTGTTCGGAATAGTGTCCACAGTCGTGGTGCCTCTCGGCGTGTCGTCCACCCCGCGGCAACGCGGCGGGGTCGTGTCGGACCCCCTGGCTACGGTCGAGACCGACCACACCGCACCCGTGGCCGCCCCGGCCACCCACATCCGAAGGTGGACGTGATGCCCGTTCCCGCAGACCGTGAGAAGGCGCTCGAGACGGCGTTGGCGCAGATCGACCGCCAGTTCGGCAAGGGGTCGGTGATGCGCTTGGGAGACGAGGGCCGCGCACCGGTCGAGGTCATCCCGACCGGCTCCATCGCGCTGGACGTGGCGCTCGGCATCGGGGGGCTCCCGCGTGGCCGCGTCGTGGAGATCTACGGACCGGAGTCCAGCGGCAAGACCACGGTGGCGCTGCACGCCGTCGCCAGCGCCCAGCGGGGCGGCGGCATCGCGGCCTTCATCGACGCCGAGCACGCCCTGGACCCCGAGTACGCGAAGAGGCTGGGGGTCGACACCGACGCGCTGCTGGTGTCCCAGCCCGACACCGGCGAGCAGGCGCTGGAGATCGCGGACATGCTCATCCGGTCCGGTGCCCTGGACATCATCGTCATCGACTCGGTGGCCGCGCTGGTGCCCCGGGCCGAGATCGAGGGCGAGATGGGCGACAGCCACGTCGGTCTGCAGGCCCGGTTGATGAGCCAGGCGCTGCGCAAGCTCACCAGCGCCCTGTCCAACTCCGGCACCACCGCGGTGTTCATCAACCAGCTGCGGGAGAAGATCGGCGTGATGTTCGGCAACCCCGAGACCACCACCGGGGGGCGGGCGCTGAAGTTCTACTCCTCGGTGCGTCTCGATGTCCGCCGCATCGAGTCGCTCAAGGACGGAACCGCCGCTGTCGGCTCCCGCACCCGGGTCAAGGTCGTGAAGAACAAGATGGCCCCGCCCTTCCGCCAGGCCGAGTTCGACATCCTCTACGGCGAGGGCATCAGCCGGGAGGGCGGCCTGATCGACATGGGGGTCGAGCACGGCTTCGTCCGCAAGGCCGGTGCCTGGTACACCTACGACGGCGAACAGCTCGGGCAGGGCAAGGAGAACGCCCGGCAGTTCCTCAAGGACAACCCCGACCTCAGTGCCGAGATCGAGAAGAAGATCAAGGAGAAGCTCGGCGTCGGGCCACGCATCGACGTACCGGAGGACACCCCTGTCGACTTCTGAGCGGCACCGCCGCCTCGGGCCGACGCCGCAGTCCGAGCGCGAGGACGCCGACGCCGACCCCGTCGAGGTGGCCCGGCGCATCGTGCTCACCCAGCTCTCCCGGGCCCCGCGCACCCGGGCGCAGCTGAGCGAGGCATGTCGACG
>Ga0114938_1001101_pt1 | contig 19082 bp, 22 predicted proteins | sample AshMeaBigSpring_FD_88675 | JGI IMG/M metagenome (GOLD analysis project Ga0114938, IMG submission 88675) | Groundwater microbial communities from Big Spring, Nevada to study Microbial Dark Matter (Phase II) - Ash Meadows Big Spring | ecosystem: Environmental > Aquatic > Deep subsurface >...
ATATTAAAGAAACTAGTTTATTTCCCTACTTAGTAATTGGATTGGATGACGGAGATTTTATAACGTCTGAAGACCGATATACCGTCGTTCCAAAAGGTTATGACCCTCGTGTACGCACATGGTATATTGATACGCTGAGAATGGGAAAACCAAATGTAACACGGCCTTATGTGAGTATGCGCGTAAATTTGCCTACGGTTTCCGTATGCACCCCTGTTCAAGTACTTGGATTAAAAAGCGTGGTTTGCGGAGGGCATTTATTTGAAGTAATTCAAAAATATCTTTCAAGCTATGATTTATTATATGAAAAAGATCTTTATTTAGTGGATGAAAATGGAATTGTTCTAGCTAGTTCTAATCATCAAAAAAATATGCCAAATTTTTTAAATGTTGAATCTTTAACAAGTGATTTTTTGATTGTTAAAATTCAAGGAACCAATTGGAATTTGATTTTTGAAAAAAATCCAGCAATTTATAGCGAAAGGTTAAATGCTCAACTTTTAACGAACGTTTTAATCTATACATGTAGTATAGCTCTTTATATTTTTTTGAATCTTTTTTGGTTTACGAAAAATAGAAAAGTAGAAAATGAATTAAACAAACAAAAAACATATTTTCATGATTTTATGCAGCATCATATGAGCCGAGGGCTCTTGATGTGTGATCATACCTCAAAAGTCCTTTTTTGCAATAATACCTTTTCAAAATTATTGAATATAAAAGAGCCTTCAGAAGAGAGTTATTTTGAAAATGTTGTAGTAGAACTTTCTTCACAAGAGAAAATCCGCTCAATCGTAACAAAAGCCCAAGAGAGTCTCCAAATATGTTATTGTAATCTAGATAATATACAAAGCATTCATGGGCAACTTTTGTTAACATGCGTACCATGCGGTTTTTCAGAAGAACAAAATGGCGGTTTTTTACTGTATGTACAAGATACGACGGAAATGATCGCTGAAGAACCTAAATCTTGCGTAGATATCGTTTTAAATACCCACATTGAAAGATTGCTGATTTTTATTGAAAAAAATTTAGACGACGAACGCTTGGATATTAATAAACTTGCTCACGTTAGTGGATATTCAAAATATCATCTTCAACGTATATTTAAGACTTATTGCGGTGAAAATTTGGCTTCCTATTTAAGGCGCTTACGTATGGAAAAAAGTGCATTTTTGCTGAAATATTCGGAAGAAAAAATATCAGCAATTGCCCCATCGTGCGGATTTAACTACAATCAATCATACATTCGAGCTTTTGAAAAGCACTATATGCTCTCTCCCAGTGATTTTAGAGATTATCATATTGCTGATCTTCATAGCTCTTTATTGTTGGATAAGAGTGAATATGAAATTATCAATATGGAAGAATTAAAAATTCTTCATGTTTATAATACTTTAAATGAACACGCTTTCGGTACAATGGAAAATTTACTTGAAAATTGCCATGAACACAAAGTTCTTCAGAAAGAAGTATCCGTAATCGGGATGTATACGAATGATCCAAAACTGAGCCTTCGGGATGAAGATAGCGTGGTTCCATGTGCTTTTGGTATAGTTTTGGATAATAAAGAGATACAAAATAAAAAAAATCTTCCTGTAAAAATATTTCCGAAAGGAAAATATGCAAAAATACATTTTGATCCTTTCGTAAACGATTTAGATACATTTATTCAAAAACTTTATGCTACATTTTACCGTAGCAATATTTTTAGTACAGGTATCGAACCTGTTTTACAATTCCCTCAAACTTCACTTAAAAATTACTTTGAAGACTTTGCTCAGAAAAGTGATTTTTATATCAAACTGCCGTCGTAACAATTCACTCTTTTTGCTATCTTTTTTAAAAAGCATTTTTTGTTCATTAAATATTTCAGAATTGTTTTAATCTTTGTGTTGGAATTATTAACAATCTAACCAAAGGAGGTTTGTAATGTTAGATGAACAACGTCGGAAAGCAATGAAACAATTTGCTTTATTCGGGAGTAGTATAATGCTTTTCCCCACCTTGGATGTTCAAGCAAAAATGCTTGAAAAAGATGTTCCCGTATGGGATGAAGAATTTGATGCAATTGTCGTAGGCAGTGGATATGCCGGGACTGCGGCAATGCTTTCTATGATGAACAAAGGGCTCAAAAATGTCTTAATGATTGATAAAATGCAATATATGGGCGGAAACTCTTCTATTAGTGGAGGTTCTTATGCAATGTCGAGAACATCCATACAGAAAGAACACGGTATTCAAGATGATCCTGAACAGCATATAAAAGATACTCTAAAAAGTGGGCATAATCTTAATAATCCCGAGATGGTTCGTATTATGGCATACGAAGGTTTGGAGGCATTCAATTGGCTAGTCAATAATGGAGTACAGTGGAAACTTTTTAGTCGAAGCGGAGGACATAGTGCGCCAAGAAATCATTCTGTCGGTGTTGGATCGTTTATAACGATGCCGCTACAAGAACACATTATGAAACAAGGAGGGCAACAAAGAACACGTGTCATTATGGATGAATTGGTTTACGATGATAAAGGACGTGTGATCGGTATGAAGGTTCGGGAAAAATACGAGTTTAAATTTGATCGATCTTTTGACGAAAACGAGAATAAAACCGGTATTACAAAATATTATCGTGCGAATGCGGGTGTTGTTTTAGCTACCGGCGGCTGGGCAGGTGACCCCAAAGTAAGAGAGCTCTTTAATCCTGCATTAAAACCGGAGATGCCTACAACAAATCATTATGGTGCAACCGGGTATACCATACAAAAACTTATCAAAGATGATATTGATATGGTAGATATGCAATATATCCAAATTATGCATGTTACTTCTGCGGATGAAAATAGTTTCGGATTTGGATTTCGTGCGATTACGAGCGGTTATAGTTATGGAATGATGTTTAATCCTAAAACGGGAAGGCGGTTCGTTAATGAAATTGCCGATCGACGTATTTGTTCCGATGCCATTTTTGCAATGAATGAAAAAGGGAAAAATCATCCATTACTTTTGATGGATATTAACGGCGCAAAAACTGTTGAAATCGATGCCTTACAACGCGGTATTGAAGCTGGAGCCGTTTATCAGTTTGAAACGCTTGATGAAATGATTCAAAAATTTAATGTCAATAAAGAACCTTTTTTGGATGAATTGAAAAAATATAATTCATATGTATTAACAGGTAAAGATCCGGAGTTTGGAAGAACTTTCTTTAAAAATAACGACAAATATATCACAATTGAAAAACCACCCTATTTTGTCATGCGCCCAGGGCCTAAAATCCATCACTGTATGGGAGGTGTAAGAACAACGGTAGATTGTGAAGTTTACAGTACGTCTGGTAAGCTTGTTGAAGGATTGTATGCTTGTGGAGAAGTAACGGGAGGACGGCATGGATATAATCGTCTAGGCTCTAATTCTGTTGTAGATTGTATCGTTTTTGGACGCCGAGCCGGTTTTGCTGTGGCTGAACGTTATAAATCACTTTTGAGGAGAGCATAATCATGAAAACTTTAACCATGCGAATTATTATAAGCTTTTTTGTTTTAGGTTTAATTTTTTTATGGGCAAGCGATGTACCTCAAAATACTGCTACATCTAATAACCATCAGTATGCTATTGATGGAATCCACAAAAAGTTGAGTTTAGGGTGTAAGGAATGCCATCGTGAACTAAAACAAGAAGACTATTCAAGTGCAATGAAAGAAACCTGTTTGACCTGCCATGAAAATTACGAAAAGTTGAAAGAGCGAACCGGACATTTGGGGCATAATAACAACGTACATGCTTCACCCCATTTTACAAACATTGATTGTGATATTTGTCATAAATCACATAAACCTTCGCAAAATTTATGTTTGCAATGCCATGGTCAACAAACCATGAAACAGCTCATTGTGAAATAAGGAGGATATAATGCGTAAAATATTATTGCTGACAGTAATCGCAACATTTTTTGCAAGTATGATTTTAATATGGGGTGGACATAAAGTGGTGAAAGTAACAGGAGATGCACCATTTTGCGGTTCGTGCCATGCATGGGATGGATTGATCGCAAAAACGCATTTGGACGATCCTGTTCATGGAGCCGCAAATCCAAAAGGCGTACAGGCTTCATGTACGGATTGTCATTTACCGCATAGCTCACTCATCGCATATTTAGGGCAAAAAGCGATTAACGGATTTTCTGAAGGTTGGACTGTTTTAACAAAAGATCCTACCAAAAAAGATTGGTTAGCCAATAGAGAACATGCACGGAAATTTTATACTTATGACAGTTCATGCCTCAATTGTCACCAATCTTTATTAGATCAGGCTGTTCAAACCAAAGATGAACCGATGAGTAAAATGCATCTTAAATATGCGGAGCTTAAAAATACAAAAGAAGCTATGCAATGTACGGATTGTCATAAATTTGTTGGGCATAAAGAATTGGGGTTAACATTATTTCAACAGAATGATAAACGTCCAAAAACATGGGAGGAATGGGATAAAGAGCGACTAGAAAAGAAAAAATAATTTCAGTATGCAGAGGAGATATTCTCCTCTGCTGTTAATGAATTATTTTCGTCCCCAAAACTTCCAAAAATTTGGCGATCCATTGCGGGTGGGCAGGCCAAGCCGGAGCGGTGACGAGATTGCCGTCTACGGCGGCTTCGGTGACTTCGATGGACGTGTACGTTCCGCCTGCTTTGGTGACTTCGGGAGCGCATGCGGGGTAAGCGGAACAACTTTTCCCGCCCAAAACGTCGGCGGCGGCTAGGAGTTGCGCGCCGTGGCAGATGGCGGCGATGGGTTTAGCGGTCGCGGCAAAGTGGCGCACAAGCTCTAAGACTTTCGGATCGAGTCTGAGGTATTCGGGTGCTCTACCTCCGGGGATGACCAAAGCGTCGAAGTCGGCGGCATGAATGTCGTCGAACGTGCCGTTAAGTGTAAAATTGTGACCGGGTTTTTCGCTGTAAGTTTGGTCGCCTTCGAAATCATGCACGGCGGTGCGTACGAACTCGCCCGCTGTTTTCTTAGGGCAGACGGCGGTAACGTGGTGACCGACGGCCGCCAATGCTTGGAAAGGCACCATAATCTCGTAGTCCTCTACGAAATCTCCGACGATAAACAAAATCTTCTTTGCCATGATGTCTCCTTTAAAGTGGTGGTGTTAGATTATAACCGATTTTTATCTATGAAAAGATTTTATTTTACGGTTAGTCAAAAATTACCTCGTACGTATGTTCGGGAATCTGCCGTAAATAAAAAATCATCTTAGAGGGTTTACTTGCGCATGGAACGCTCGTCGATGCTTTCATAAACGGAAACGAAGCGGTTGTCAAAAGTTCTCCTTGGGCATTGAGCAGTCGGAAATCGTGCAATCCGCATTTGTTGCGACTGTCGCTTTCACACCATACGTTGACGATTTTTTGCGCTTCGTCGTAAGAAACTTTGAGGTCGATCGAATAACTGACGGGATGTGCCGGTAAAACTAGAGGGAAAAGTAAAGCAAAAAATCGGCATTTCACGGGGTAACTCCTAAACAAAAATCGACATCGCTTTTTTGGACGTCGTATCGGTAAAGACTTTGAACGGTTTGGAGTGCGTAAGCGACGTACAAGGTCGCGTCTATCGTGCAAAGCATCAACGCTTTATCCAAAACGTTTGGCGTGCTAAACGTAACGACGATACGTTTTTTCTCCACCGTTGCGTTGACGTCGATCGGTTCGATCGGTTGATCCTTTTCGTCGCTTTGCAGAACGAGATTGTAGCGATTGGCTTGTAAAGGGTAAAAATGCGCCTTTAAAAATTGCGAAGCTTCTTCCTGATTTAAAACGCCGTTTTTGTCGGTATCGAACTCAAAAAGAAGGAGTTTAGAGTTCAAGGCGTCAAACGTCCAACGGTGTACGATGCGCGTTTTATCGATGGCGATATCGGTATCGATGAAAAAATGCGGATGCGCCCATAACGTTACATGTAAACCTATCCACAAGCATAATCTTCTCATAATAAAAGCACGATTCCAAGACTCAAAAGCAATCCCACACCCGCATAGCTCACGCCGTGCAACGCGCTTTCGTAACGGCTCCGTGCTACGGCGTGTTTCAAACGCGTCGAAACGAGAGCCGCCAAAGAGATCGTCAATCCCATGCCCAGACTCATACTGATCGCACTTACGACGCCTAAACTATAGTAGCCTAATATCATCGCAAACAAAACGATGCTCATCACTCCCGGACAGGGTACGATACCTACGGAAAAAGCAATTTTTAAAAGCGATGAAGAGCCTGTTTTAAGGGCATTTTCGGAATGTGCTTTGCGTATTTCAAACCAAAGTAACGACGCGAGAACGATCAACAATACGCCGGAGAGTTTGTACATGTTGGCGTTGATAAGCTCAAAATGGCGCATAATCGTTTGCCGAAAAAAAAGATAGAGCACCCATGTGACGCTAAGAGCCGAGAACGTGTGAACAAGAGAGGTTAAAAAAGCCGCTTTGAGAGCATCGCGCGTCTTGGCTCCGTGGATCAGAAAGTAGCTTGCGATCGCCGCTTTGCCGTGTCCCGGACCTAAGGCATGAACCAACCCGTACACGAAAGCACTAAGGACGATCGAAGCGTAAACTTCGATACTTTGTTGATTTTCCAACGTCTCAAAGGCGTGGACGATACCCTCGTTGATCGTTTTTTGCCATGCGACGATAGCTCCTAAATATTCGTGATACGGCATCGTTACTGCTCGATCTTTTCAAGGTGCGTCATTTGTTTGGATTTGACCTCTTTGTGCACGTTCGTTACGGGAGCGACGTGTGCATCTCGACCGTAACGAAAACTTTGCTCTTCAACGATGATCTTGTAAGCTTTATCGAGCGTTAGCGCACGGGAAACGGAGGGCAAAAGCAGATACGATATATCGTTTTGCAGGCGTTTGATCGCCTCTTTTTTAAGCTTCCAAAACGCATCTAGGCGTACGTTTGGATTTTCAAGCTTAGCGAGCAACTCTTTTTGAATGTTCGCTTCGTCTTTTTCCCAACCTTTAACAAAAAACTTCTCCATAATCTCGCGATTGTCTCTAAATTCGTCGCCGGCATTGTTGTTTTTAAGGTAGCGGACGTATTCGCTTTCTCCGTTAGGCAACATTTGATCGCGAATATTTTTAAACCCTTTTTCACTCCAATGGTACCAACCGTTTTGATACGTTCCTTTTTCAAATTTTCGTTGAAACACAAACGTGCTATCGGCGATCGCTCCGATATTGCTGTGACACCCCATGCAAAAAAGCGTCTCTTCGTAACTTTGCGGACGCAGTTCGCCTTTGGCGTCTTCGATGAAGCCTTGATAGTACCAACCGAGCTTATTGTTCAACCCCGTTTCGATGTTGCCGACATATTTGTCGACGTTATCGGGTGAGCTTTCTTTTTCTTTGACCTCTTCCATTCCGGCGTTTGAGAGCTGAAAGTAGGGATACCAAAAGAGTTTTTTTGCGTAGCGAAGCTCTTTCATACGAGGGGCTAAGACGATTTCGCCTTTCGGACTGACGTCGATATAACGAACCGAGTGAAGAAACTCCGTATCTTTAGGGTAAAGTCCCGGTGCGATGAGGTAATCGTTGGATGTTAACAAAGCTTTCGCTTTACCGACGTAGCTCATGCTAAAGCGTGACAGTTTCATCGTCGTGGCGTCGTACGTCGGTTGTTCCCAACGAAAGACGATTTCACGTGCGGTATCGAGAATACCGTTTTGGTTCAGATCGACGCCGTAACGCTTTTCGTCCACGGGGTCGATCGCAAGGCTTTTTTGTTTGATGAGTGCTTCGACGATCAGAAGGTTGAGTGCGTAAACCTCTTTATCGAACTTTCCATTTTCATCTTCTTGAAAAGGCGGAGCGAGGCGAATCATCACGTCGTCGGTGCTACCGTTTGTCGGCCAAAACGTCCCTAAAAAAGGGTAATAGGCAAAAGCCCTCCATCCCGTGTACGCACCGTTTGGGTCTTTATCGAATCCTTCGCGGTCGAAAGAAAAATAGCAATCGGGAATATATCCGTCCCAAACGCCGTTATCGTCGGCATCCCAAGCCGCAGGAAGATGTGAGAGTTTCTCTTTTAAAATGATTTTACCGTCCCTTCGGTAATTGTCTTCCCTGACGTAGCGCAAGATCTCCGCGTCGCCGATGTTGCGTACCGCTTCACTTCGGTCTAAAAAGAGATTGCTCCACGGATTTTTCAGTGCGGGAGCCGGAAAATCGTATGCCAGTTGTAAATCGTCGTCGTAAAGCGTGTAGTTGGGGATTTTATTTTTACTGTGGCAACTAAAACAGGGATTGTGAAGGATGTTCGGATTTCGTTCGTCCTCGGTTTTCGTATAGCATTGACTGGTAATGTACGCCGTTTCGTTGACAAGGTGCGTATTTTTCAGATCGACCTCGTCGGCGGTGAGTAGGAGTGCGCACAAAGCACTTAAAAGAGATGGTTTGAGCATCGTCGCTTCTTGTATTGGAGTGTTTTCATTATAAAGAGCAACGGTTGCAATTTGATTACGTTTGTTCACCAAAAAATGTCACAGGTTTGTAATAGAGCCGTAATGAATTGATTTTAAGATTACGACGTCAACTTTTACAACTATACAAAAGGAAGGAACTATGGTTTACACCGTTTTAAAAAGCGTTACCGGCGCGGCGTTGCTCGGCTTGGTTTTCACTGCCTGTAGCACGACTCAATCCTCCGTCGCGACGCAATCGTTCAACGACGTTGTGTTCAAATCCGTCGATGCACCGATTAGCGATGCGCAAAAAAGACAAATCTTAACCTCCCAAGAGGTGACGATTAACGGCAAGAGTTATCCCATCGGTTGGCATACGATCGCTCGAACGGGGCAAGTTTTACCGAGTTTAGACGGCAAAACGACTGAAATTTTCGGTCAAATCAAAAATGAAGCGGGCGTGCCGATCAACCATAAAGACGGAAGCCCTTTTGTGTGTAAAACGAGCAAGGACGGTTCCGGACCCGATCATACGACCTTACATGAACGAAACGGACAATTGTACGCGATTACCCAGTTTGAATGCGGACCGGGCGCGATGTACATCTCTCGCCTTGAAAAAACGGCTGAGGGCGGTTTGAAAGCCGTTGCGACTAGCCCTATATCTCAAGCGGATTATTACGGCGGTTGGGTACACTGTGCGGGTATGAAAACGCCGTGGGGAAGTCATCTCGGTAGCGAAGAGTACGAACCTAACGCGAGAGCTTTAGCCAAAGACGAATACTACTTTAACTTCACGCTCTACTTCAAAGAGGGTGAAAAAGCCCTCAATCCTTACTACTGGGGTTGGATGCCCGAAGTGACCATTACCAGCGACAAAGGCGAAACAAAATACGTTAAACACTATGCGATGGGACGTTTCGCGCATGAGTTGGGCTATGTTATGCCCGATGAGAGAACCGTGTATTTAACGGATGACGGCGTAAACGGCGCGTTGTTTATGTTTATTGCCGATCAGCCCAAAGACCTTAGCGTAGGAACGCTCTATTCGGCGAAGTTGGAGCAAACAAGCGATCGTAACGGCGGTGCGTTCAATCTTAAATGGATCAATCTCGGACATGCAAGCGATGCGCAAATTAGAAGTTACGTCGATAAAAAACTCTCCATCGACGCCATGTTTGACGTTGCGAAAGATACGAGCGGGAAATGTCCGGCAGATTTTCGTTCGGTCAACACGTCATGGGGTTTTGAGTGTTTGAAACTCAAAGAGGGAATGGAAATAGCCGCTTCTCGCCTTGAAGCGCGACGCTATGCGGCGTATCTCGGAGCGACGACGGAGTTCAATAAAAAAGAGGGCATTACGTTCAACCCGAAAACCAATCAGCTCTATATCGCGATCAGCCGCGTGCTTTACGGTATGGAAGACTACAAAAAAAGCGGTGAAGCAAGCGACAAGTACGACCAAGGCGGCGGCAATCACATCAAGCTTCCGCGTAACGATTGCGGCGGGGTTTACCGTTTAGATATCGTCTCCGGACAAAAAGACGCAAACGGTGCGCCGCTTGCGAGTGCGATGGTCGCGACTACTTTCGTCGGCGAAGTGATGGGCGAGATGAAAACCTATCCTAAAGGAAGCGATTACGAGGGAAATAAATGTTCCGTCGATGCGATTGCCGAACCGGACAATTTGACGTTTATCAAAAACTCCAATCTTCTTATTATCGGAGAGGATACCGGCTTGCGTCAAATTGATTACATGTGGGCGTATAACGTCGAAACGAAGAAGCTAACGCGTATCTTCACGACGCCTTACGGTTCTGAAACGACCTCTCCGTTTTGGTACTCTAATATCGGCGGTAACGCGTATTTGACCGCAGTCGTGCAACACCCTTACGGCGAGAGCGATAAAGATAAAAAAAGCTCGCCGCAAGACATTGAGTCGTGGGTCGGCGTCGTAGGACCGTTTCCGGCATTTGAATAAATTTTAAAGCTCGGGAGCGTCTTCCCGAGCTTTAAAAAGGTATGTTTTTTGCTTGCTTTTTGAAGAAGAACACAGGAGCAAACGATGGACAGCCGACTTTTTGAGATCGACCCGTACGCGGGTGCGAGTTACGCGCTTTACACCTCCGTCAAAGGTGAAGATGCGAGCTTTGAAGACTTTTTGTTACACTACGATTCAACGGGTGCAAGTGAGGGCGACAACGCTTGGCTTACGAAAATGATAACGCAAGATACGTTAAACTCGCTCTCTTCTTCAAGCGTTTTTGAGGCGATGAATCTCTTAGGAATGCAATCATTGGACTTCGGTAGTTCAACGACGTATTTTGACTCTCAAGTGTATGCGGCAAAGATGCAACTTCTTCAAGCGTTTAGCCAAAGAGACGATGCTAGCGAAATAACGCCGCTTTTACAACAGTTGCTTTCTTAGCGGCAAACGTAGGTAATCATATCTGCTTCGATCGTGTTGAGCGTCGGTTTAACCCATTGCCCCGGATTGGCGGTATTAATATCTTGTACGGATTTGACGCTTTTCCCGAGAAGTCGAATGACTTTTGAAGGACAATTGATCTCCACTTTACCGTAATCAAAAGAGCTTATTCCGACGCGTTTGTAGGTGACTTGAAAAATGGTGGCTTTTTTGCTCTCTTCCAAAATGTAATATTTGTAAAGGTCTTTTTGCACCGTACGAGGTATTTCTATCTCTTTTTTGCTTGCGGCATGAGCGATAAGCGAAAAGCAAAGTAGCGTGATAACGATAAAATAATTTTTTGTCATTTCTTTCCCTTTTTATATTTTTTAAACTATATCTACCAAAACCTTTCAAAAAGTTATAATAGGTTTAAACAATACTTTAATTTTCTCTCTCTTTTTCGGTACAATTATAAGCAAATCTCAAAAAATGCCATAAGGTAATGTGATGAATAGGGACGTATTGAGCGCAACGGCGTTGCAAGACAAAGTCAAACTTCTTAGTCGCGAGCTTCACATCGTGCAGCAGAGCCTTATCGAGCAGTTTTACATCGATCCTTTAACGCGACTTCCCAATTTGTACCAACTGCGCCATGATCTTGAAGAGGCGACACGCTTTACGTTGATCATCGCCAATATCGATAACTTTAAACTTTTAAACGATTTTTACGGTTTCGTCGTGGGCGATTTTATCTTGGAGTCGTTTGCGAAGACGCTGAAAAACGAACTCGGCGATACGCGCGTTTACCGCATCGCCGGAGACGAATTTGCGATCTTGCTTCCGGAGAAAATGAATTTTTACACGCTCAAAGCCTACATCAGTCAACTGTGTAAAAAACTGACGCATATTAAGTACGCGTACGCACAAACCGAAATTTACGTTGACTCGACCTTGTCTTCCAGCGCAAGCGAAAACAACGACGATATTTTTTCCAAAGTCAGCATGGCGCAAAAATTTGCCAAAAAGAAACAACTCAAATACTGGATTTTCGAAGACTCGATGCCTTTTGCGCAAGAGTACGAAAACAACCTCAAATACGCGACCAAAGTGCGTAAAGCCATCGTCGATTGCTCGGGGATCGTACCTTATTTTCAGCCGATTATCGATAACGAAACGGGCATCGTGGTTAAGTTTGAGGCACTTTCGCGTATGATCGACGAAGAGGGCATTATTCACACGCCGCACAACTTTATTCCCGTTGCCAAAATGATTAAAGTTTACGACAAAATTACGACGACGATCATCGAAAAAACATTTGAAATCTTTGAGCATAACACGTACGATTTTAGTATTAACCTCTCGTTTGAAGACATCGTCAATCAAGAAATTTACGATTTTATTATCCAAAAACTTCACGATTCTCGTATGGGAGAGCGTTTGACTTTTGAGCTTTTAGAGTCGGAAAAAGTGAACGATTTTAACAAGGTCGTCCATTTTTTCAATGAGATTAAACGCTACGGTGCGAAAGTCGCCATCGATGATTTTGGGAGCGGCTTTTCCAACTTTTCTTACATCATCAAGCTCAATCCCGATTTTATCAAGATCGACGGAAGCCTCATTAAAGACATCGACAAAGACAAAAATGCCCAAATCGTCGTCGAAACCATCGTCGCCTTTTCCAAAAAAATGGGCATCAAAACCGTCGCGGAGTTTGTGCACTCTAGTACGGTTCTCTCTACCGTGAAACAGCTCGGCATCGACTATTCGCAAGGCTATTTCATCGATATGCCGTCCCCTCAAATCAATCCGTAAAATCTTTACATGTAAAGACTAAGCAACTTCCGTATCCCATAAAATCGAGACACCGTATTCGGGATCGGGAATGACGTATTTAAAATATTCTCCCGTTCCTTTTCGCCCGTGCAACCGCACCGCTATTTGCCCCTCGTTGAGCAGTTGTTTCATCTCATACTCGCTCAAACTCCGCTTGTTCCACCGCAAAAACGTGTTCGAGTAAACCCGAAACCGACACGAGGCATCGCTGCTAAAGACATAATCGTCGTTGACGTCCCGCTCTTTTTTCGCATGCTCACACGCATAAAGATTCACCTTTTGACCTTGAATAGTCAGCTTTTGCGAGATCACCGCACCACCGCAGTAAGGACATTTGCCAAGAGTCATCACACACCTCAGTTTTGATTTATGAGGTTATGATAGCAAAGTGAGAGAAGTGGGGTTGAAAATATTTCAATTTGAAAAAAATTTTAGTTCTCTCATTTTTAATATGGTATAAATTTACTATTCAATGATTTAAATATATTATGATTGGAGCAAATATGACAAATTTGGAGCGATATAAAGCTGATTTAGTGAAACTAATTTCAAAAGGTGATGATTTATTTTTGACTATGTCAATTGAATGTAATCCAACAATCTTAGATAAAGTAGATGATAAAACAAAAAAGATATGTAAAGAAAAGCTCCCTCCGTTTAGATCAGCTTATCAATCATGGTATTCAGAAGCATTGGTGATTATTAAAATTTTATTGCCAGATAGAGTGAGTGATTTTATTCGATATTATGAAAAGCCAAAAAATAGAAAATTTTTGGATTATGATAATTACTCAATTGAAGATTATTTAATTGGTCTACATAGCGGACGCGTTGTTAAGGCTGGTACAAATATATTTAGTCAACAATTAAATCTCCTAAAAGCGTGTGAACAGCGATTTGAAAGTTCACTTTTTGATATAAAACAACTTTTACAAGCCGACGTATTTGATTCTGAGCTCGAAGTAGCAAAAGAGTTAAATAAAAAAGGTTTTACAAGAGCAGCTGGTGCGATGTGTGGAGTTATTTTGGAAGGTCATTTTGCACAAGTTCTTGAAAAACGGGGAATAAAAACTAAAAAGCATCCAACAATTAATGAATACAATGAGCTACTCAAAGCAGAACATATCATCAATATGGAAGTCTTTAGATTTATTCAATATTTAGGTGACCTACGAAATAAATGTGATCATAAAAAAGAAGAAGAACCAACGAAAGATGAAATTAACGGGTTGGTTCAAGGTGTAGAAAAAATTATTAAAACAGTTTTTTAAAGGCTGTGGAGAGGTTACAAAAACCTCTCCACAAAAGCATCTAACCCTTCATCGCTCATCGCCCCACTCACTCGTTCCACTTCTACGCCGTCTTTAAAAACGATCAAGGTCGGGATGGAGCGGATTTTAAAGCGTGAAGCTAAAAATTGCTCGGCTTCGGTGTCGACTTTGGCGAAGAGTATGCGAAGCGGGTAGGCGCGGGCGGCTTGTTGGAAGGTGGGGGCGAACATCTTGCACGGACCGCACCACGGTGCCCAAAAATCGACGATGACGGGCACGTCGGTACTTTCCAAGATCGCATCGATCGTATCGCTTGTAAGTGCGATAGGATGCGGGTCGAGCAAGCTCTCTTTGCATTTGCCGCAATTGGCTTTTTTATAGACTTCGAGTTTGGGAACGTTGTTGGTTGCCAAGCAGTTGGGACAGATGACTTTCATCGTTTATCCTTTCGTAGCGTACTCTTTGAGTGCTTGAAGTATTTGGGGTTCTATCGACCACTCTTTGCCGTCCACGGACATGACGGATTCGCGTTTGATGCCGTCCACCGAGCCTTTTGAGACGATAAACGCTAAGTATTTTTCGACCTCTTCAAAAGAGGGTAATAGGTTTACATGTAAGACTTTTTCAAGCTCGGCGATAAAGCCGTATCCGCCCCAGTTGGAAACGGAAGCGATGATCGGATAGTCGCAAGAAATGACGCAATAGTCGTAAAAAAACTCTTTATTTTTGAGCACTTCGGCAAAGCTTCCCATGCCGATTTCGTTGCCGCCGTCGCCGATACCGAAACTCGGAGCGGTTTTAGAACCTAGTTTGAAGAGTTCGTCGACGGGTGCGGTAAACTCTTTGATGTCCACTCCGCGTGCGTTAAGGTATTGCCCTTCTTTGTTTTGCCCGCAACGTTCGATCGCAAAATGGCATACGGGTTTGTAGGTGTTGAGCAAGAGTTCGTATTGCTCTTTGAAAAGCCCTTCAAGAGGGATGTAGAGCGTTTTAAATTCGAAAAAGTAGTCTTCGCAAAAATGGTCGGTAATGATGACGGGCGTAAAGCCTAAAGTCTGAAACGTTTTTGCCAAAAAGTATGCCCCGAGAGGTCCGTCCGTTTCGGCGAAGCCCGCGACGTAAAATCCCGTGTAAATGAAAACGACCCCTTTGTCGAGTTTCAAAAAAGCTTCGACGGCTTTTTGCGTATGAGCTTGGGGAAAGTGCGCTTGAATTTTGTCCATATGGCGAGTGGAGTGTTGAAGCGTAATCGCCTCAATCGAAGAAAATGCGTTCATAAAAACCTTTTTACCTCAAAATCTTATCGTGAAAAATTGTATCTAAAAATTGGGTACAATGCGATTAATCAATAGAATTCTTGCAGAACGCTTGACGCGTCTTGAAAGCTCTAAGCTTCCAAGCGTACGTAACGTCGGGTTTTTTTCGGCGGAGCGTCCACGCACTTTTAGTGCTTTGAACACGTTTGAGGCAACGTGCTATGCAAGATTTTGATGCAAGCCTTTAACGTACGTTGAAGGCAAAAACGTTTGAAAAAGGAAGACGATGACTCCTAAAGAGCTACGCGCAAAAATCGCAAAAGGCGAATTCGCAAGACCGACGGCGGGCGAATGTCCGGGGTACATTCAGATGAATATGGTGGCACTACCGAGGCAATATGCCGAGGGCTTTGAAGCGTTTGCGAAAGCAAACTCAAAAGCGATTCCCGTTTTGGAAATCCTCAAAGAAGGGCATCATACCGAGATTTTAGCCGATCGCGCCGATCTTTTAACCGAGATTCCAAAGTACAATATCTTACGTGAGGGCGTTTTGGTCGAAACGGTGACGGACATTACGCCTTATTATACGCCCGATTTGGTTTTTTTCTTAATCGGATGCAGTTTTTCGTTCGAGACGGCACTCATCGAAAACGGTATGCCGCTTCGTCACGTCGATATGCAAAAAAACGTCGCTATGTACAACACCAACGTTCGGCTGACGCCGGTTGCCGGATTTGAGGGTGAAATGGTCGTGAGCATGCGCCCGATCAAGCGCGAAAAAGTAGCCGACGCGTATGAAGTAACGGGGCATTTCCCGCAAATGCACGGTTCGCCCATTCACTCGGGAACGCCTGAAACCATCGGTATCGGCGATATAGACCGCCCCGATTACGGCGATCCTATCGAGATTAAAGAGGGTGAAGTGCCGCTTTTTTGGCCTTGTGGCGTAACGCCTCAAAACGTCATTACGAAGATGAAGCTACCTTTTGCGATTACGCATGCACCGGGTCACATGTTCGTGACCGATCGCAAAGACAGCGAATACTACGAATAATTAAGGCACAAACGCTTCTTCGATCGCTTTGAAGCGATAACGTTTCAGTAGATCGGGGAGCATTCGTTCTAACATGTCAATGCCCAAAGGCTCGTTTTTATTCCCGTGAATCAAGATGAAACTTCCGCTTTCAGGGCGTTGGTTTTTAGCGATCCACGCGTCGGCGGAGAGCGGAATCAAAAAGTAGCGCTCGCGTAACGCCCGCATCAAGCGTTCGTCGGCGATCAGTCCGGGAAAACGGAAAAAGATCGAAGGCGTTACGCCCTTTTCAATCAAACGTTGCTCTACGTTTAAAATCTCCGCTTGTACGTCGGTACCTTGATGAAGCATAAAATTTTCGCGATCCGGTAAGGTTCGATCGTAAAAATGCGTATGCGTGTGATTGACCCACGTGATGTTTAAATCAGGATCGCTACGCAGTGCTTCAAACTCCGCTTCATGGTGTTCCAACCATGCCGAACTGATCGCTACGGCGATCGGAGTTTGACCGTTTTGCCGCGTCAACGTACGGATAAACGCGCTTTCATAGCCTTTTTTGGACGAAGGGCATAAATCCATCGTCAAAAAAAGCGTTGCGTCACGTTTTCGTAACGCATGATCGATGCCGCCTTTTTGCCAAAGTACCGTAGCGGCGTTAAGGCTTTTGGCAAAAGGCGTTTGCGCTAAAGCCTGAGGAGAAATCGGCTCTAGCCTACGTTCGTCCAAATTCGCAAGTCGTGTTTGCAGGGTTTGGGTATTGAGCGTGAGGTAGCGCGTTTGATCGTTTTGTTCGAAACGTCGAATAACCAAAAAAAGGGTTTTATCCTTCCAAAATTGCCGAGCGTCAAGCGTATAGTTTTCCAGCGCAAAGAGATGAAACCCCGCACACAGTAAAAGAAAAATCGTTTTGAGCATCTTCCCATCCTTTCAAAAGAATTTTAGCTATTTTTTGAAAAAAAATGATTATAATTTCGTACCTGTATGACACGGCGGTGTTTGAGCTTTCAAACCAAATTGGAAACTTAAGCGATAAGTTCAATGTTTTGACGAGAATAGAGTATGACGGCTAACGAAGCAGTTTTAGAAATGCGTTACAGCGGAATTCCCGAAGAAGATATTGAGGCGATTCTTGATGCATGTAAGAAAAAGGGGATTACCCCGCAAAATATAGACCAAGAACTTGAAAAACGAGGCTTGGATAAAGTCTTCGAATTTGAGTACGATGCAAGCGAAAGTTGGTATGACCAAAATTCTGCCGCTTCCCATAAAGCACCTGCGAAACAAGGGCTTGAAAAGGACAAAAAATAGATGGCAAAGCAGATACGACAGTTGGTTGAAGAGTATTACGACGTGCTCTGGAACGAGAAAAAACTCGATCAAGCGCACCGCTTTTTCGACCCTTCGTTTAATTTTAGAGGTTCTTTAGGAATGCGAGTGGATAGCATCAACGGTTTTTGCGATTATGCGAAAATGCTTTTTAGCGCATTCCCCAATTTGTACCACGTTATCGAAGACATCGTCGTTGAGGGCGATAAAGCCGCAGTGAGGCTTGTGTATACGGGAACGCATTCGGGTAAACTTTTCGGGTTTGAACCCACGGGCAATCGTATTCGTTATTCGGGAGCGTGCTTTTTTAAATTTGAAAACGAAAAGATCGTCGACGCATGGGTTTTGGGCGACTTAAACGCACTGTACGGACAAATCAACATCGCTAATTCGAACGCGTAGCGGCTTGATGCGCTTTAAGCGAGTGCAGTACAAGCGTGATTAAAATAATCACGCCTCCGATCAAAGTATTGGGGTGCGGTGTTTCGTCGATGAGACACCAAACCCAAACGGGGGCTAAAACCGGCTCGATAATCGTCAAAAGCGCAACTTCTACGGAAGGGAGCACTTTGGTTCCCGTGCCGATAAACGCGCGGGACAAAGGTGTTAAAACACCTCCCATAAAGACGATAATGCTCAGAGAATAGGTATCTGGTAGAACGATCGGTGCGCTTAAGAGTGCTAAAAACGATGCCATCAGCGTGCCTGTTCCAAAACATGCCAAGCGGTTCACTTCTTTGTCTCTTTCCAAGATAAACAGCATCGAAATAAACGCAAAAACGCACCCGAAAGCGTAAAGATTTCCCTCCATATTGCCCAATCCCAAGTCGTTAAAAAGAATAATAAAAAGACCGACAAAGACGAAAAAGATCGCGATAAACGTACGAAGCGGCGTTTTGGTTTTAAACAAGAGAAACGAAAAGAGCGCGCTGATAAGCGGACCGGTACTCAAAATAAAAACCGCACTTGCGACACTGGTATGTTTGATGGCAAGGATAAACAAAAAATTGCTGAGTGCGGTGCAAAACGCGCACGCCAAAATCGAAACGATATGTCGGCGATACATCGCAAAAATAGCCCTTTTGTACTGAAACAGTAAAACGCTATTGAGGCTTAGGCACATACAAAGACCGAAATAGAACGTAAAATTTTGCGCGCTCACGTGCGTCATTTTGATCAGCGGCGATTCAAAGCTCATCAAAAACATACCGAGCGAGGTAATCCAAAATGCTTTCGTATACGACATCATACTAGCGGGAAGCTTTGCGAAAATCGAGGTAGAGCTTTTCGAGTTTTGCTCTTGCCCACGGCGTTTTACGGAAAAATTTGAGGCTTGAAGCGATGCTTGGGTTGTCGTGAAAGCAGTTGACGCGCATCATTTCGTCAAGTTTTTCCCAACCGTAGTGCGATTGGAGCTCGTTGAGCATCGCTTCTAGGGTGATGCCGTGCAAAGGGTTGTTCGGGTGTTGGTTCATGGTTTCCTCAAAGAACGAC
>Ga0114938_1001103_pt1 | contig 19066 bp, 18 predicted proteins | sample AshMeaBigSpring_FD_88675 | JGI IMG/M metagenome (GOLD analysis project Ga0114938, IMG submission 88675) | Groundwater microbial communities from Big Spring, Nevada to study Microbial Dark Matter (Phase II) - Ash Meadows Big Spring | ecosystem: Environmental > Aquatic > Deep subsurface >...
CCCCACGATTATTTTCCAGACGGTGCACTAGGTAATAACGGCAGGGTCTAAAACTCTGATACGCTGCGCCGCGGAATTCAGCACAAGGAGCATGGCATGCCAATCAAGTACCTAAGTCAAGAATGGATCGACGAGGTCAGCAAGGCCCTCGCCGCCCACACCGGCTTCCAGGAAGCGATCGCTAGAGCCAAATTGGGCCTAACTTTTGTGGTAGGCGATGCCCCCCAGGGCGAGGTCCACTATCACTTCGACATCGCAGACGGGGGTTGCCAAGTGGGGATGGGCGACGCCGAGAATGCAGACGCCACCATCAAACTCCCCTACCAAACCGCCATCGCGCTGTCCAAGGGAGACCTCAACGTGCAAGCGGCCTTCATCGCCGGAAAACTCAAGGTGGAGGGCAACCTGGCCAAGATCATGATGAACCAGGGCGCCCTCACCCAGTACGCCAGCGCAGTGGCCGGAATGGACCTGGAGTATTAGAGATTTTCGCAGCCGAGTACAGATAGGAAAAGGGCGCCCAAACGGGCGCCCTTTTCCGATTTTGTCGACTCTGGTTAGCGGCCGTTTACCGCATCCTTGAGAGCTTTGCCGGCCTTGAAGGCGGGAGCCTTGGAGGCAGCCACCTTGATCTCCTGGCCGGTCTGGGGGTTGCGAGCTACTCGGGCCGCCCGGTTGCGCACCTCGAAGCTGCCGAAGCCGGTGAGCGTCACCTTGTCCCCGTGCATCAGGGCCCTAGTGATCTCGTCGAAACAGACGTCGACAGCCTGGGTGGCGGCCGACTTGGTGATGGAAGTGGCTTCTGCCACCTTGTCAATCAGCTCCCCTTTGTTCATGGAAAAATCCTCCTTATCGGGACTGGGGTATTCCGTCTGGAACCGTACCAGGCCGAAATACGCCTACAAAGCACCAAATGCCAAGTATTGCAAGGGTTTTCGCGCTCTAAGCGTCGCGGGACTAGTCATGGCAGGAACCGGAAATCGCCCGGAATCCTCATACGTGCCAAGGGTTTTCCGGCGTTAGGTCGTTACCAACGAGGCGAGGTCGGCAACCTTGGCCCGCACCGCTTCCGAGGCTTGTCGGAGTGCCGCCAGCTCTTCTGGGGTAAGCGGGAGCTCGACCACCTCGACAATCCCCCGTCTGCCGAGCCGGGCCGGTACCCCCAAATAGACCCCGGAGACCCCGTATTCGCCTTGTGTCAAGGCGCATACCGGCAGGATCTCGCCCGAATCAGCCAGCACCGCATTCGCCATCTGGGCGGCGGCGGCGGATGGCGCGAAGTAGGCGCTGCCGGTCTTGAGCAGCGCAACGATCTCCGCCCCGCCGTCTCGAGTCTGCTTCACCACCTCGGCAATCGCTTCTCGACTGAGCACCCGATCCAGCGCAGCGCCCCCGACCCGGCATTGGCTGGGGATGGGGACCATGGTCTCGCCGTGGCTCCCGAGTGTCAGCGCAACTACCTCCCCCACCGCCACCCCGGCTTTCTCTGCAATGAAGCTGGCAAACCGGGAGGAGTCGAGGATCCCGGCCTGGCCCATCACCCGGTGAGAGGGAAGCCCGGAAACCTCAGCCACCAGAGCGGTCATCTCATCCAGTGGGTTGGTGACATTGATGATCACCGGATTCGGCGTGTTGGCGAGGATCTGGCTAGTAACCCCTTTCACGATCTTGGCGTTCACCTCGAGCAGGTCCATCCGGCTCATGCCCGGCTTGCGGGGGACTCCGGCGGTGATCACCACCACTTCGGAGCCGGCGGTGGCCGCGTACTCGTTGCTGCCAACCACTCGCGTTCGGTGTTTGGTCACCGGGCGGGATTGATTGATATCGAGAGCGAGGCCCTGCGGAAGTCCCTCCACCACATCGGTCATCACGATCTCGTCGGCGAGTCCGCCCTCAGCCAATCGAAGGGCGGTCGTCGAACCATACTTCCCGGCACCGACAACAGTTACCTTCATTACTACATCCGCTCGATCATGGCGGAGGCGAACTGCGAAGTCCGCACTTCGGTGGCGCCCTGAGTGAGGCGAGCGAAGTCGTAGGTGACAACCTTTTCCTCGATAGTGCGGCTGAGACTCTTGTCGATTAGGTCGGCAGCTTCCCGCCACCCCAGGTAGCGCAACATCATCCCGCCGGAAAGAATCACTGAACCGGGGTTGACTTTGTCCTGGCCTGCGTATTTGGGGGCGGTACCGTGGGTGGCCTCGAACACCGCGTGCCCGGTCATGAAGTTGATGTTGCCCCCAGGAGCAATCCCAATCCCGCCCACCTGCGCTGCTAGCGCGTCCGAGATGTAATCGCCGTTGAGGTTGGGGGTAGCCACTACGTCGTACTCGGCGGGTCGGGTGAGGATCTGCTGCAGGAAATTGTCAGCAATTGCGTCCTTGACCAACAGGCGATCTCCCGGGACTCCACCGCAGTCCTCCCAGGCCACCGCCTGCTCGGCGAACTCTTCCCGCACCACCTCATACCCCCATCCCCGGAAGGCGCCTTCTGTGAACTTCATGATGTTGCCTTTGTGCACCATCGTCACAGAACGGCGACCGTGGTCGAGCGCGTAACGAATTGCGGCCCGTATCAGCCGCTTACTGTTGGCCTCCGAAATCGGCTTGAGACCGATCCCGCAGCGGTCAGGAAGCCGCCAGCCGAACTCCGCCTCCACGTAGGCCCGCAGTTTCTCTGCGCCAGGAGAGCCGGCCTCCAACTCCTTACCGGCGTAAACGTCCTCGGTGTTCTCCCGGAAGATCACCATGTCCACCAGCTCCGGGCGGAGCACCGGGGACGGCACTCCCTTGAACCATCGCACCGGGCGAAGGCAGACATACAGATCGAGAATCTGGCGGAGAGCCACGTTCAGGCTTCGAATCCCTCCCCCCACCGGGGTTGTGAGGGGGCCCTTGATCCCCACTAGGTGGGTACGAAAGGCCTCGACCGTCGCCTCCGGCAACCACTCCCCGTTGTTGTCGAAACTCTTCTGTCCGGCGAGTACCTCGGTCCACACGATCCGGCGAGTCCCGCCGAAAGCCTTCGCAACCGCGGTGTCGAAAACCCGTTGGGCAGCAGCCCAGATATCGGGACCGGTGCCGTCGCCCTGAATGAAAGGAACTACCGGTTCATCTGGGACGGTGAGGCCCTGGGGACCCATGCTGATAAGGCTCGGCACTAGTGCATTCCTCCTGCTCACTTCGGATTATGCCAGGCGCCCACGTCCCACCCGCGCCTGGTCGTTTTTCGCCGGCCTGGTTAGGCCAGCTACCTAGTGCTCTGCTCAGCCAGACCGACGGTGTTGGCGAGCAGGCTCGCCACCGTCATCGGGCCAACCCCACCCGGCACCGGGGTAATCGCCCCAGCCACCTCGCAGGCTGTCGCAAAATCCACATCGCCGACCAGCCGCCCGTCTACCCGGTTGATCCCGACATCGATAACAGTCGCGCCCGGCTTGATGTGACGGGCTCCAATCAAGCCCGGACGGCCAGCCGCGACAATCAACAGGTCAGCTTTCCGAGTCACCTGATCCAGCTCTGGGGTGCGTGAGTGGGCACTGCAAACGGTTGCATCCGTGCCTTTGGCTCCCAGCATCAAGGCCAACGGCCGGCCAACCAGATGTGAGCGCCCAACCATGACCGCCAGCTGGCGGGCGGTTTCAATCTGGTAGTAGTTGAGGAGCGCCAAGATCCCAGTGGGGGTGGCGGGAGTTACTGTGGCCCGCCCCAGCATCAACCGACCCAAGTTTGCCGGATGCAGCCCATCTGCGTCCTTGTCCGGCGCGATCAGCTCGAGGGTTCGAGCGGTATCCAACCACTCCGGCAGCGGAAGCTGAACCACGATTCCATCCACCGCCGGATCGAGGTTGAGGGCCATGATCTCCTCTTGAAGCTTGGATGGCGGAATCCCGGCCGGGAGTACTACATCGAACGAGGTCATCCCGACCGCGGCAGCCGCCGCGTGCTTGGCTCGCACGTAAACAGCTGAAGGGCCGTGCTCGCCCACCCTTACGGTTGCCAGCCCCACCCGATGACCGAGCTTCTCCAAGCCGGCCACTTTGGCCGTCACCCCGGCCAGCAGGCGCTTGGCAGCCTCGCTCCCGGACAGGATGCGAGCGCTCACCTACCCATTACTCCGTCTGGAAACCAGTACTCGTGCCACCGCCGAGCCGAACTCGGTGGGATCATCCAACACAGTCACGCCGGCGGCTGCCAACGCTTCCTGTTTGGCTTTGGCGGTGCCGCGAGAACCCGAGATGATCGCCCCAGCATGGCCCATCCTTCTCCCAGGAGGGGCGGTGACGCCCGCCACATAGCCAACCACTGGCTTGGTGACTCGATCCCGAATGAAAGCGGCCGCCTCTTCTTCGGCTTCCCCGCCAATCTCGCCGATCAAGACGATCACCTCAGTCTCGGAATCAGCCTCGAACAAACCCAGCACATCAACGAACGAAGTGCCGGGGACTGGATCTCCTCCGATCCCAACGCAGGTGGATTGCCCGATCCCGATCTGAGTGAGTTCGTGCATCGCCTGGTAGGCGAGGGTGCCGGATCGGGACACCACTCCAACCGGGCCCGGTTGCGAGATAGAAGGGGGGATGATCCCAACGTTGGCCTTGCCGGGTGAGAGTACTCCCGGGCAATTGGGTCCCAGCAAGCGGGCGGTCGAGGTGGCCAGCAGGTAGTTGTACACCCGCGCCTCATCGTGGGCAGGAATCCCCTCCGTGATGCAAACGATCAGCTCCACCCCGGCCGCGGCCGCTTCCAGCACCGCATCGCCGGCAAACGGGGAGGGGACCAAAACCATGGCGGTGTTGGCCCGGGTGGCAGCCACCGCCTGGCTGACCGCGTCGAAGATCGGCACTCCCTCGAGTTGGGTGCCGCCCTTGCCGGGAGTCACCCCAGCCACCAGCTGGGTGCCGTAGCTGCGGTTACGAAAACCGTGGACCCGGCCTTCCTTGCCGGTGAGACCTTGCACCAGCAGGCGGGTGGTTTGATCAACCAGGATTGACATCAGCGATCTCTCGCCAAGGCGCTGGCCAGCTCGGCGGCTTGCCGCATGGTGGCGGCGGGTACCAGCTGGTCGGACCCGGCCGCCGCCAGCTTCTCTCTACCTTCGGCGGCATTAGTGCCATCCAGGCGCACAACCATCGGCCAGGCGGGGCGGCGGCCAGCCAGCGCCTCCAATATCCCCTCGGCCACCAAGTCGCAACGGGTGATCCCTCCGAAGATGTTGATGAGGGCAACCTTTACCGTAGGGTCTTGGTTGAGCACCTCGAGCGCAGCAAAGATGGTATCGGCCCTCGCTCCCCCCCCCACGTCGAGGAAGTTGGCAGCCCGGCCTCCCACCAGCGCCAGCACATCCAGCGTTGCCATCACCAGCCCGGCCCCGTTTCCAATGATCCCAACCGAACCATCCAGCTTGATGAACCCAAGACCTTTGGCCTTTGCCATCGCCTCGATCGGGTCGACCTCGAAGGCGGCCGCCAAGTCGGAGAACTCGGGGTGGCGATAGAGGGCGTTGTCGTCGATGCTGAGCTTGGCATCCAGCGCGATCACTTGCTCCCCGCTGAGGACCAGCGGATTCACTTCTAGTAGATCGCAATCCAGCGCAACGAAGGCCGCATACAGTTTGCGCAGCATGGCGGCAGCCGGGCGGCAGGCGGCGGGGTCGAGCTTGGCTGCATACACCAGCTGTCTGGACTGCCAGTCGGTCAGCCCCAGCACCGGATCGATCCCCATCCGCACCAGCGCGGCGGGATCCGTTGCCGCCACTGCTTCGATGTGCATCCCCCCCTGGGCGCTGACCATCGCCAAGTGCCGCTTTTGGGTGCGATCCAGCGTGAAAGAGGCGTAGTACTCAGCCGTGATATGAGTAGCCGTCTCCACCCACACCGAGCGGACTCGATGGCCTCGGATGTCCATGCCCAAGATGGCGGCGGCTGCCGCCTCGGCCTCGGCCGGAGTTGCGGCCGGCTTGATCCCGCCGGCTTTGCCCCTGCCTCCGACCTGCACCTGCGCCTTGACCACCACCGGTCCACCCAGCCGCCGCGCTGCTTCGGCAGCCTCGGCGGCGGTGACCGCCAGACGCCCGGCGGGGACCGGGACTCCCAGCCCGGAGAGAAGTTGCTTGCCTTGATACTCGAAGAGATCCATGCCCTAGTGCTCCGTTAGTGCTCCGGGATGTTGGCGCGCACCCACTCCACCACGGTCGCCAACGAAGTTCCTGGAGTGAAGATGGCGCGCAGTCCGGCCGCTTCGAGGGCGGGGATGTCTTCGGCCGGGATGATCCCGCCCCCGAACACCACGATGTCTGCTGCTCCCCGCTCAGCCAGCAGCTCCGCCACCCGCGGGAAAAGAGTGCGGTGGGCTCCGGAGAGCACCGAGAGCCCTACCCCATCAACATCCTCCTGCAGGGCAGCTTCCACGATTTGCTCGGGGGTCTGGTGCAGACCCGAGTAGATGACCTCGACCCCGGCGTCGCGCAACGCCCTAGCGATCACCTTGGCGCCTCGATCGTGGCCATCCAGCCCAGGTTTTGCGATCAGGATGCGGCGTGGCATGCAGTGTCGGAGGCTAGCGGGTTGGGAATCACGACATCGCCGAGTAGGGCACGCTCAGTGCTGGTTTGGTTGATCGAGGACGCCTAGCGAGAATCCATCCTCCTATGGCATGTGCCGCAGAGCAACCTTCATAATGCGCCAGAGCACGATCACCATGGTCGCGCACCCGATTGCTATTGCAATATGACCGAGACTCGATTGTGTGGTGGCCAGGACGAAGATCAAGGTAAGAATCACAAGCAGTGGAGCAACGAGCTCGATCGAACGGGCCTTGGCAAGGCGCCGTGCTTCTCTAGCAGCATCGAATTTCAGGCTATACGCCAAGGCGGCGAGCAAGATCAAGCTGGTCAGGAGCGGACCCCTCGCCCAATCATGGAACCATGCCCACCAACCGGTTCCTGCCCCGGCGAGAACCACAGCTAACTTAGTTCCGAATCGCTTTCTCAGAGAACGTGGCCCGCTGTTCATGGCTCCTTCGAACCACCACCCAACCCGGTTCCGAATGTAGAAGAGTACTTCAAGTCCCTGACTCCTTCCGATCTCGCCAATCTGTCAAGGGTTCTGGCGGCTCCAAGCACCGCAAGAGTGGCCGCTAGGCGTAGCAATTCGCAGTCATGGAACGAGGAACGCTTCGCACGCCATTCCAGTAGTATTCCTTGTACCCTCCGAGGACGCACGGTTCCTTGGCTCCGTTTTTCTTGGTCTCAGTTACCGAGTGAACGCCGAAGCAGCTATCAACAACCTGGCCCAAGGTGAAGCCAGTTGAAAGTCCCGAGAGAAATATGCTCAAGCCACCACTCGAGAAAAACGTCACAACGGTGCTCAGTGTTGACAATGTTAAACCGATCACACTGACCGTGCACGCACCGGTCGGGTCGCCGGACTGGTGTCGCTCAGTGGAGATTCCTGCGTCCGCAGAGCCGACCGGTGCAGCTTCGGTGCATAGCGCTTTGGCCCGCACAACCACGCCGTACCATTTGGCCTCTACCTTCTCTGCAATTAGGCATTCACCAAGAACACTCCGCGCTTCCTCCTCTCCGTCTTTCGTCAATTTCACGACGAAATTGCGGCTGACCTTCATGAAACCGTTTTCAAGGCCAGAGTTGATTGAGCTGACGGCTCGACCCAGCAACTCGCCGGTAGCAGGATCAAGCTCTTCACCTAGCGGACCGACTGCAACCCGATCTCCGACCCACACAAGGACTTCGGTCGAGTCGAGAAACTCAAGGCCTCCGGCAGGAACATCTCCCTTTCCAAGCCCACTCGAATCTGAGGCCTGAGCGGGATTTGCCGCAAACAATACCAACGCGGCTACAGCTGCCACCATTTTCGCTTTCATACATTCCCCCTTTTTCTGATGTTCTAAGACCTATCGATTTGTCAGGCACAGAGAGCGAGCCTCAGCGAGAGGAGAACTGAGAAAGGAAAAAAGTAGAGAGAGAAAGAGACGAGGAGAATGAGGCTTGTCGTCATGAAGCGGAGACCAACTAGCTCAGGGGCGATTCGGTCGCATACCCTACCGGGAGGGCGAACCCCCGTTCGGACCACCGCACTTTCACCAACCAACCCGTCGCTCAGGTCGGGTGTAATGGATTGGGGGGCGGAGCACGATCTGTGCCCCGGCATCTGAGCGTGCCGGCAGCTCCTTATCAATCGTCCGCCACAATCGCATCGCTCGATCGTCCCAACCGTACACCCGCGCCTGGGCGGGGTCGGGCCGGAAAGCTGCCAGCGCCTTGGTGACTGCCATCCCCAGATCAGGATCTACCGAGATCCCGACCAAACCCTCCAATGAGCGGAGCGGGGGGGCGGCAACCGGAACGCCGGCTGCCAGGTACTCGTAAACCTTGAGGGGACTCACGGCATGGGTGACCGCCGAGACCTCGAATGGGAGCAGTCCTACGTCGAAGCGGGCCACATAGTCGATCAGCTCAGTCTGCGGCTTGAGTCCGAGGAAGAAGACATTGGCGGGAAGTTCCGGGTGCCCCTTATCGTCTCCGATCATCACCACTCTCGCCTCCGGACGTTGGCGAGCGACTCTCGCCAGACTGCCCCAGTCCATCCAAGCACCGTACAGCGAACCGTGGTAGCCAAGCACTGGCCCATCCCCGGCTGGGAAGTCGGCGGGAGTCGGACCCGGCGGTCGTCCGAACAGCTGGGTGTTGACACCATTGGGTACCAAGGTGGCCGGCCGACCGGAGAAGCGCTGGAGTAGGTCGGGGGCCGAGGCGGCCAGGCCGTCGGCGTTCGCGATCAGTTCGCGCTCCAAAGCGGGGCGGTACCACTCGCCTCCCAACATCGGCGCCGACCAGTCGTCGATCAGGTCGTAGATCGTCTTCCCGCCCACCCCCGCAAAGCTCCTGGCCGAATCGACCGCCATCGGGTGAGGCAACTCGATCAAGAGCGTCCTATCCCCACTTGCCACCCGGGCTGCCCAGCTGGAAGCCTTGAACTCAGCCGCCCGCACCTGCTCCAGACGTGGATGCAGGTAGCGAAGTCCTAGATCGGTCGATTCCTGAGCGGCGAACACTGCGGCATAGGTGACATGCAGGCCACGTTGGAGCAGCTCCAAGGCAAGCTGGGCGCCTCGACTCCCCCCCCCGACGTCGTGGAGCGGGACCGCAGCCACGATCACCACCGCGGGTCCCTCGATCGGGTCCCGGCGGACGGATGACGCAGCTTCGCCAACCACCGGCAGCAGAGCGCAAACCAGCCCGGCGTCTTGCAGGCGCGCAAGTAAGCCGGGCAGGGGCAGCTCACCGCCCGGGAAGCCGCCAACCTCACTCAAGCGCCCCCCCCGGACCGCCATCGCAATCGGGATAGGGCGCAGCTCTGCTCTCCGTCTTGCCACCAACCGAGGAGGGGCGATTTCGCCCAGCAAACTGGCTGCCAAGGCAGCTTCAGACAGCGGCGCCAGCAATCGGGCACGCTCCACTTCGGTCAGGGTTCGCATGCTCATCAGCACCACCGAGTCATCAAGAAATGAGGGGAGCGACATCCCCGGCTTCAGCTCGACCGCGGGGACGGCCGCCCCAAACGGAACCCGGACTCGAACCGTGTCGGGGGTGGAGGCAAGCAGGCGACTGGCGAGCCGGCCAGGGTCCAGGACGACATCGAGGTTGGAACGCGAATCACGCGAGTGTTGATGAAGTCGCCAGCGAGCCATCAGCCGATCCGGGATAAGCGGGCGGAGAAGCTTGCGAAGCCCGAGCGGAACGCGCATCAGGCCGAGGGTAGGGCTCTGTTTCGAAAAGAGCGTGACGGGCGGGGAAGCCCCACATGCGGGGAAGCCCCGCAGACCCCCCTTGCGATCTTGAGGGTGGGAAGGACCGTCGACCCCCGAAGACCATTCTCGGAACTGGGCACAAACGCACGACGCAGGCGCAGCCAGTGATGCGTCGCCCTAACAGGGGGGAGACAGGCTGATCGGTATCCTGGCCCATCATGGCGCTTCCCACTCCCTTTCGCGCCATCTTGCGACTGCGGCATCGATTCCCGCCCCGGTTGCGACGGATGGTTGGACGAGTTCCTGGTGGCGAACGCCTGCGCACTGCACTTCGCAGCCGCCCCCGGGGCGCTCACCCCGCCCCCGGCTCACCCCGTCCAGTTGTCTACCTGCCTACCTGGTTGGAGTGGGACCGCATGCGCCAGCGCCCGCAGTTCCTTTTGGAGGCGTTTGCAGCAGCTGGACATCCGGTGTTCTTTGTAGATCCCAGCTTGGGAAAGAGCCGCCAACTGGGCACCATTCACCTGGTTCCCGACCTGACCGCGGTGCCCGGCCGCTCCGTGATTCTGTATGCCCATTTCCCGCTGGTTCGCCAGCTTTTCTCGATGTTCGAGGACGCCACCTCGATCTACGACGTGCTGGATGACGCCTCCATCTACCGGACTGATCCTGATCGAACCATCATGGATGGACACGCCGCCCTGCTGCGGGAGGCAGCGCTGGTGACGGTCTCCTCCCAGGTACTCGGCGACCGCCACCGTCGGGCCCGACCCGACCTGTTGGTGGTGGAGAACGGCGTCGACCCTGAGCAATTCCGCCACCCGCTCTCCCGCCCCTCCGACCTCCCCCCCCCGCCTATCGTCGGCTTCCACGGTGCCATCGCCCGCTGGTTCGACTTCGAGTTGTTGGAGGGTGTTGCCGCCAGCTTGCCAGGTTGGCATTTCGTGCTGATCGGACCGATCGACCCCGAGGTGCGGGACCAGGTCCGTCGGCTGAGACGACTTCCCAACCTCTCGATTCTGGGGGAGCGGCCTTCCAGTCAGATTGGGGCATATGTGCGAGCCTTCCAAGTTGGCGCTATCTGGTTCTCGATCGACGGACTTACCGAGGCGGTTAGCCCCCTCAAGCTGTTTGAGTACCTAGCTGCCGGAGTTCCGGTGGTGTCCACACCGCTACCCGCCGCCTTCGGAGTTCCCGGGGTAGAGGTAGCGGCCGCCCCCGATCATTTCGCGAAGGCGGTGGTGGGGGCGATGGAGATGCGCAGCGACCCAGCCTTCCAGGATGCCGCAGCTCAGGCGGCGGCCAGTGCCGCCTGGCCCCGGCGGCTAGCGCCGGTCCTCTCCCGTTTGGAGGAGCTAGGGAGGCGATGGGCATGATCGAGCGGGTGGTGTTCGTCACCACCGAGCTGGATCCGATCATGCCGGGTGGCGCCGGCACCGTCGTCGCTCAACTTCGCCGCGGCTTGATCGAGCGCGGCGTCGAGGTAACGGTGCTGGCGGTGACTGATCTTCCGGTGGGTGCTCGACCCGGAGTGAAACTGGTGCCGACTGGTGGAGAAGGCCATCCCTTTCTCGCCCGTTCCCGGGCTGCTGCTGCCGCGCTGGCCGAGACCGTCGCAGCCGGCCGGGTTGATTTGGTGGAGTTCCTCGACTTCAACGGACTTGCCTACGCCTCGCTGGTTGATCGCGATAAGTTCGGGCTCACCAATGTCCGCATCGGGATCCGCATTCACGGCCCGATGGACCTCATCTTGGATGCGATTGGCGTCGCTCCCGCTGAGTTCGAGCTGGGCCGCACGCTGGAACGAGCTGCCTTCTCGATGGCCGATTGGGTGGTCGCCCAGACCGCCATTGGCGCCCGCTCCCTTGCTGAACGCTATGGGATCACCCCCGACCGCATCTTGGAAGGCGTCCCCCCGCTACCGAGCATGCTCAAGGCCGAATGGCGCCCGGCTCCGTTGGCTGAGTTTGTTGCGCTCGGCCGGCTGGGCGAACAGAAGGGATCCGATTTGTTCGTTGCGAGCGCGGTTCGGCTGCTGGAACAGGGAGTGGCAGCCCGGTTCCGATTGCTGGGAAGCGATGGTTGGAGTGTTCGCAGCAACCGCTCGATGCGGGAATCACTGAATGAACTGATTCCGCCACAATTCCGAGAGAGCATTCTCTTCGAGGATCCGGTCGACCGCCGGCAGCTGCCAGCCGCCCTCGCCTCGGCGTGGGCGGTTGTGTTTCCCAGCCGGTTCGAGACTTTCTGCCTGGCTGCGCACGAGGCCCGCGCCCTTGGCCTTCCCCTGGTTGTGAGCCGGCTGCCCGAGTTCGACGAGTTCTTCTCCGAAGAGACGGGCGTCTTGTTCGCGGACGACGACCTCGATCTCCGACTACGACGGTTGGCGGGCGATCCAGCCCTGCGAGACCGCCTGGCTGCCGCGCCCCCCCCCACCTATCCCGACCCGCTGACTCCCTACCTGGGAGTACTCCCCGCTCCCCGCCACCCCCGGGCCCAGGCCGGTCTCGCCTCGGCCGCGGTCACCAACGTCGAGCGGGCTCAGCGCGACAAGGCGAAGGATCGAGTCCGGGAGAGACTTGCCCGCCGGCTGGTGCGAATCCTCCCGGCTCCCGCCGCGGGTTGGGCGGTGCGGAGCCTGCCGCAAGGCTGGAAGGACCGCTTCCGGCAGCTGGCAAGCTGGCCGGCGGAAGCCGCCCGCCGAGAGAGCGAGCGAGCCCGGATCGAGCTAGCCGCCCGGGTCCGGTCCGGCGAGTTTCCCGAGTTGGCGGAACCCGCAGTCAGCGTTGTCATCCCCTGTTACAACCAGGGCAGCTACCTGGAGGGGGCGATCGCCAGCGTGTTCGCCCAGAGCTTCGGGTCGTGGGAGGTGATCGTCGTCGACGACGGTTCAACTGACCCGGAAACCATTTCCATCATGGCGGAGTTGGATCGCCCCAGAATCCGGATGATCCGCCAGCCCAACCGCGGCCTGGCGGCGGCTCGCAACGCGGGGATGGCGGCCGCCAAGGGTCGCTTTCTGGTTCCCTTGGATGCCGACGATGAACTGACTCCCGGTTTCATTGAGAAACTGCTGGCGGCCCTGGAGGCTCATCCAGACGCCGCCTTCGCTCACTGCTGGGCCGTACTGTTTGGAGATCTATCGGGCATCTGGGCGCCGCGGCCCTACAACCCGTACCAGATGCTGCTGTCGAATTCGGTGATCGGTTGCGTGCTGCTGCGGGCAGATGCCTGGCTAGCGGTGCGGGGATATGACGAGAGCATGCGTGGCGGTAACGAGGACTGGGACCTGTGGCTGCGGCTGCAGGCCGCCGGCTGGTCGCAGGTGGAAGTGCCGGAGCCGCTCTTCCGCTATCGCAAGCACGGCATCTCCATGAGCGTCGAGACCGAGGCTGGCTACGAAGAGGCACGCCGGCAGATGCCCAATCGTCACCCCGACCTCTACCGGCGCGCCGGCGCCCTCAAGGGAGAGTGGTACCCATGGGTGAGCGTGATGGTGGGACCCACCAGCGACCTGGCTTCGCTCACCAACCAGACCCTCGACGATCTCGAAGTGGTGGCCTCCAGCCTGGTTTTCGCGAACTTTGCGGCGGACTGCCTGGCGCGGGGCTGGGCGCTGCGGGAAGGCGCAGCCGCCTCGACCGCCAGAGGCAAGTTCTTGGTTGACTGGGATGCCGGGGTCTGGAACGACTCCAACGCCCTGCTCGCACTTGCTGAGGCGCTCGAAGCCAATCCCAAGGCGCTGGGGACTGGACCGGTCGGGTCGACGACTCCTTTGCTGTGGCGGAGATGGGCGCTAGACGACGACTCCTCGCCCCACTACGGAGTGATCGAGGTGCCAGTCGCGGTCACGATTGTGGATCAGGGAAGACTGGAGCGGGTTTCCCGCGACTGGGAAACCGACACGGACGTGCGACATCAATCGCCAGAGGAAGAGGGTCGGCTTCCGGCCTGGTTCCCCCCGCAAACGTCGCGCTAGCCAGACCCAGACACCCCATCCTTGCAACTGTCAAGCGGCAAGGGGGTGATGGCGAGAGGTTGGCGGTGGGCCCCAGGCAGGGGATAGGACACCACAGAGAAGTCGTGGCCGAAGTCAGCGAAGAGCGTGTGACCGAACAGGTCATGTCAACCTTGCCGGTTCTTGCCCTGTGGAAAAGTAGCTACCAGTCGGTTGCGCCGGGCTCACAACCGAGCGCGGTCTGAAGTGCGTTCACTGCCTCGGGGAGGAGCTTGGACCCATCGACCAGATACCAGCTGTGCTCGCAAAAGAAAACAACTGCGGACCGGTCGTCGAGGGCGTATGTATCCTTCCCGATCAATGCGACGCGATGCCCGGGGAACCAATGGCCGTCGGGACCCTCGATAAACAGTTCATAGTGCAGGCCCCGCGGGGGATATGGGCCGGAAATGACACCCATGCTTCCCTCGAGTCCCCACTTAAAACCCATTTCCTTCGAATTCTCGCCCAGTATTGGCTCCGGATCGTAGAAGCCGAATGAAACCTCCATCGACGTAAAGGTCTGCTCGAGAATCCGCGTCCTCTCGGTGCCAGAGAGTTCGGGATCACCTTGGGGTAGCGACGAGGTCGGCGTTGGCACGCCGGTGGTAGTCGGGAACGTTGGTCTTAGAGTTATCGGGGGCGTTATCACAACGGTTCTGGTGGGGGGCAGGCTTGTCTCGGCCGGACTAGTCGGAGCGTTGGGACGCTCACCGGTAACGGTTGGCGAGTTCGCGCACCCCAGCATCACGAAGGCAAGCGCCACTGACAAGGACCGGGCAACCGGGCTCCAGTGGCGATCCCTGTAGCGGACGCCTTGCTGCCCCTTGTTATTGCTGCTAACGCCTTCTCCCGTCAGGTGCATAGTTATACCGATCAGCCAGAACCAGCAGATCCTTGTGCCTCCTAATCATTTGACGCTCCATAGAGGTGCGTAGTTCCAAGGTTGCTCGGGTGAGACCTTCTGCACCTGCGCGCAGCGCACTGCGCGCGGTGGGCACTTTTGTTCCACCACGCGCGTTCGAATGAATAGGGATGTGAAGGGTAGCTCCCCAAGCATTTGAGTTGGCTATTTTGATATCGTTGCTATCGCGCCCGATTCTGACTCGGTAGTGCCGTTCGAGCAGGTTGTTTTCGGAGTAGCTCGGATTCCACACGTCAGTCCAATAGGACCCCTTGGCCGCGTAGTAGGCGGCCTGGTACCCATTCGTGTTCTCGTACTGACCGCACTCACCCCGCGTACCGCTGTCTGTGTGGGTTGCCGGCGAGAGATAGATCTTCTTCCCGTTCCACGATCCGATCTCGTAATAAGTTTCATCGGCTGCGCGCGACGGGGCGGGGAGCACGGCGGACAGGAGGCTCGCAACAAGGGCGGTAATCACCCACGGCCACGAGAAAGGGCTGACTCCTTGACCAACGCCGACTTCAGAGGCGGCCTTGGTCTGGGGGGAAGGGGCTATAGCTGCCCGCGGTAGTCTGAGCCGACTAGAGAGAGAGAGAGAGATTCCTTTTCATCTGACAGCCTCCGATCTGGTTGGGCACTGGGGACCCTAGCGGGGATCACCTTGGTTGTCCACCCGTTGTTGGCAGGTGCCGAGGAGACGCCCCTAGCTAGCACACTGCACCGAGAGGTCGCGCCCGACCCAACGCAGAAGCCTCCGCCTCGGAGTTGGAAGGCAGGAGTCGAGTGTGGGCCTGGTGCCGGCTGGCGATCATCCGCCGGGCGAAGGAACTACACAACGGCCCCGGTCTGGAGTCCGCCCTTCACGGCCAAGAGGGCTACCACTCAGGGCATAGAACCGCGCCCACTTCGTCGCTCTAGATATCCCAATACGTAGCCAGCTAGTCCGCTGAGTTGAGCGAGCAAGAAGCCAAATGGGATGTAGATGTACTTGAGTATTCCGTGGGCGTGCCGGTAGCGGAAGCGGGTCTTGGTGAACACCACCACAGCCAGCGGAACCAACACCGCCAGGCCATAAACCGGGCGGATAAACGCCAGCCCTAACCCACCCAGCGCTCCCAGCCCCAGCGCCTTTGCCATCCGCTTGTAGGTGTATCCCCGCAAACCGACTCTCCCGTCCCAGCGGGCCCAACCGAACACGGTGCGGACCATGGCCGCAAAGGTGGGGGGGGGTTTCCAACTCACGACCGCGTCGCCGACGAAAGCCGGCCGGTGTCCCAAACTCCGCAGCGACTCACCGAACAAAGTGTCCTCGGCAAACTCGGCTGACTCTGGAAACCCACCAACCGCCTCCCAGATCGAGCGGTGGAATGCCATCGAGCGGCCCGAAGGGAGGAAATACTCAGGGTCCACCTCCTCAACCACACCCACCAAATCGAGTCCAATGCATTTCGCCAGCAGTCCGGGCCCGTCCGGCCGGTAGAAACCAGCTACCCACGGACTGCCGTCCGCCAGCGGCTGCGCAAGCAGTTCCAGCCAGGATGGATCCGCCCGGCAGCCACCGTCGATACAAGCAATGTGCGGGTGAAGGGAGGCTCGAATGGCGGCGTTGCGTCCCTGCGAGCGGTTACCTGCCACTTCGATCACCCGCAAACTCGGATGGCGGGTCGCTAGCCGGGCCAGGATCTCGCGAGTGCCGTCGGTAGATCCGGCATCTGCCACCACGATCTCAGCCGGAGGGAGATGTTGAGCGAACAGCGACTCCACCAAGGTTGCCACCGAGTCGGCCTCATTGAAAAGCGTGGTAACCACACTCACCGGAAGCCGGGTGGGCGTCACACCTTGGAGAGAGGCGCCCAGGCCAACACCAGATGTTTGGAGCCCAGCCCGTTGAAGTCAACTACCACCTCTGCCCCCGGCCCGCTCCCGAACACCTCAACCACCCGACCTATGCCCCAGTGGGCGTGTCGCACCTCATCGCCAACCACCACCCGAGTGAGGGTCGAACTCCTGGTTGACGAAGTCGGCAGCTCGCGGCGCTCGGCGGTCCGCATCAGCTGGGTGGGGATCTCGGTCACAAACCGGCTCACGGAGTTGAAGCCAGGTACCCCCCACAGGTTACGGCTGGCAGCACTAATCAGGTACAAACGTTGCATGGCCCGGGTGATTCCTACATAGCACAGACGCCGTTCCTCCTCCAGCTCACCGGGTTCTCCCAGCGCCCGGTGGTGAGGGAAGACTCCTTCTTCCAGACCAACCATGAACACCACCGGATACTCGAGACCCTTGGCGTTGTGGAGCGTCATCAGGGTTACCGCCCCCTCCTCGTCCTCCAACCCGTCGGTCTCTCCGAACAAACTCACCGACTGCAGAAAGGCTTCTAGCTGTTCGACCCCGGGCCGGGCTTCCCACCCCACTCCCTCGACGTCGATAGTTCCTGCGTTAGCCGCCTCGAACTCACCCGCCACCGTCACCAACTCCTTCAGGTTTTCGACTCGCCCCAGCGCCTCGATGGTGCGCTCGGCTTCGATCGAGGTCAGGTACCCGGTCTCGGTGAGGACCGCCTCCAGCGCCAGCTGGGGGCCCCCCTCCGCTTTGTGACGGAGCAGGTCAAGGGTGTCGAGGAAGCCACCGAACTGGGCAACCGCCCGACTGCCTAGCTCGGGGATCGAATCCACCTCCACCAGCGCCGCCGCCAGCGAGAGCCCGCGACTTTGGGCGAAGCGCTCGAGATGGCCCACGCTGGTATCCCCAAGGCCCCGTTTGGGAACATTGAGAACTCGCCGCAGAGCAACCGCGTCGTCCGGGTTGACAACCAACCGCAGATAGGCCATCACATCTTTGATCTCGCGACGCTCGTAGAACTTGGTGCCTCCCACCACTTGATAGGCGAGGCCTCGGCGTACGAAGACCTCCTCCAGCACCCGGCTCTGGGCGTTGGTCCGATAGAACACTGCTACCTGAGAGCGGAGGATGTTGCGGCTGGAGAGCTCTTCGATCTCGGCAGCAACGAACTCGGCCTCGGCATGCTCGTCGTCGGCTTCGAAACGCACCAGCAGGTCGCCGGAGCCGACGTCCGTCCACAAGTGCTTGGGAATCCGAGCCGGGTTGTTGGAGATGACGGCGTTGGCGGCTTCCAGGATGTGCTGAGTGGAGCGGTAGTTCTGTTCCAGCACAATCGTCCTCGCCTCGGGGTAGTCCTTCTCGAAGTCGAGGATGTTCCTGGAGTCGGCTCCCCGGAATGCGTAAATGCTCTGGTCGGCATCCCCCACCACACACAGGTTGTGATGGCCGGCCGCCAGAGCCTTGGTGAGCAGGTACTGCGCCCGGTTGGTGTCCTGGTATTCATCTACCAACAGGTAACGGAAGCGGTCCTGGTAGACCCGTTCGACCTCAGGGAAAGCTCCAAACAACTCGAGAGTGACCATCAGCAAGTCGTCGTAATCCATGGCGGAAGCCGCCAGCAGGCGCTGTTGGTACAACCGGTAAACCTCCGCCACTGTCTCGTGATAACGCCCGCTACCCCGAGCCGCAAAGCTCTCGAAATCGACCAGCTCGGCCTTGGCGGAACTGATCACGGCCCGCAGACTGCGAGGCGGGAATTGCCGCTCGTCCAGGTTGAGTTCAGCCAAGCAAGCTTTGACCAGCCGCACCGAGTCGGCCTCGTCGTAAATCGAAAACGAGGACCGGAACCCGAGTCGGGGAGCTTCTCGGCGCAGGATGCGAACACAGGCGGAGTGGAAAGTGGAGACCCACATTGCTTTCACCACTCGACCCACCAGCGCTTCCACCCGCGCTTTCATCTCGTCGGCGGCCTTGTTGGTAAAAGTGAGGGCGAGAATCTCGAACGGAGAAACCCCCGATTCTCGAATCAGATAGGCAATGCGATGGGTCAAAACCCTGGTCTTACCGGAGCCGGCTCCCGCCACGATCAGCAACGGTCCTTCCGTAGTTGCCACCGCCTCCCGCTGAGCGGGATTGAGATCGGCCAAAAGTGGAGAATCGACGGGGAGCGTCACCCGTCCGAGTATACGGGCGGGGTGCGCCTTGCCCGAGTCAGCGGTGCACTAGTGCTCTGTCTGGGAAATAGCGTGAGGGGATAGGCGATGCCACGGCGTCCCTGGCCCGTGCTCTGTCTGGGAAATAGCGTGAGGGTATTCGACGAGGCCACGGCATCCCTGGCCAGGATCGACGACGAAGGCGCAGCCGTGTGCTGCGTCGAGGAGGAGGACGCCGCCAGGGGCGTCGTGGACCGGCGAGACCCCACGATCTTTTCCCAGACGGTGCACAAATCGACGACGAAGGCGCAGCCGTGCGCTGCGTCGAGGAGGAGGACGCCGCCAGGGTCGTCGTGGGTCGGCTAGTCCCCACGATTATTTTCCAGACGGTGCACTAGTC
>Ga0114938_1001104_pt1 | contig 19059 bp, 12 predicted proteins | sample AshMeaBigSpring_FD_88675 | JGI IMG/M metagenome (GOLD analysis project Ga0114938, IMG submission 88675) | Groundwater microbial communities from Big Spring, Nevada to study Microbial Dark Matter (Phase II) - Ash Meadows Big Spring | ecosystem: Environmental > Aquatic > Deep subsurface >...
ACATCACCGACCTCCGCCCACCCTCCCCACCCGAGGGGCAAGAGACGACGGTGTAGTGACTAACAAGAAATTCAGTCCTTACGCCCCAAGGACTTACGTCGACTCCTGTTAAACATGGGCTAGGATACCGGTGCCCCTTCGGGGCGGAGACGCGGCGAAATCGACAGGAACCCACGCCCACGTCGCGCTGGCCCATCGCATCCTGGGGCTTTCGCGGCGGATACGCGCCGAAACCGACAGCTACGATCATGTTGGCGCCCCTTCGGGCCGGAAACGCGCCGAAACCAACGGGAACCGTATGCTGGGTAAGGCGCTGTTCAACAATAAGTTACCGAAATCACTCATCAGCCGCCGGGCGCTAGCCCGCGGTTCATCCGAGAAAGACCGCGGGCTAGCGCCCCGCGGCTGATCCACAATACCGGTAGGTAATTGTCGTGCAGCGCCGAACCGTTCACAGGCCGGGGTGTGGCTCATCTTGCGGCGGGAGAATCGCGCGGCGTCGTGCAGCGGTTCCGCCGAAAAATCTGCCTGACCCCTTGGGGTGCGGCAGATCTGGCGTCCACCCCGTGAACGGTTACGAAACAGGTAACAGACCCCGGCCCGTAAACCGTTACCCCTCACCGCTTCCGCCCTCGCCCAGCCACCGGCGGCCGGCCAGGCGGGGCTGAAAATCGTCGCGGCCCGCCAGGTGGGCGATCTGCCGCATGACGTCAAGCGTCAGCTCGCGCAGCAGCTGCTCATCCCGCTCCCGACCCTGGTGGGCGCTCAGGTCGATCGGCTGGCCGAACACCACGCGTACCCGAGCCGGCAGGAAGAACGGGCTCCAATACGTCCCGGCGTACGGCGCGCCGTCGATGTAGCAGGGGACGATCGGCACGCGGGCCCGCAGGGCGATCAGGACGGCTCCCGGCCGCGCCGGCAGCAGCAGCTCGTCGGTGGTGTTGATCCGCCCCTCGGGCAGTACGCCCAGCACCTCGCCGGACGCGGCCAGACGAATCGCCGTGAGCGTGGCGGCCGTATCCAGCCCCGTCCGCCGCGTCGGAATCGCCTCGGTGGTCCGCAGGAACCAGCCGAGCGCCCAGTGCGCGAAATATTCCCGCGCCACCATCCAGTACACCACGCGGTGCGCCGCCAGCTGGATGAAGAACGGATCGACTGAGCTGCGATGGTTGGCCACCAGGACCGCGCCCTGGCCCAATGGAATCGGCAGGCGAGCCGGGACCCGGGCCCGCCAGAGGACGCGGGTCAGCAGCACATTGCCGGCGTACACGAGTGACTGGCGCGGCGTGTAGGGGCTGCGGCGCACGGCACGCACGAGCCACACGACCAGCGTCGCGGCCAGCAGCGTCAGCACGACGCCAGCAGCAACATTCTGGGTCCCAGACACGAGGCCATCCCGAGGACGTAGACAAAGCGTGAAGCAGGATGTTCGCCGAGACCCGCCGCGGTTGTCAATTGCAGCCCTGGCGGTCCCGTGATGCCCGGCCCAAAAAATAGCCTTGCGTGATCCTGGGAGATACGGGACGCGCTCAGCAGAGCTGCACCATCGTGGGAGGGCGAGGCTCCCGCCGAGCCGGCGCATGCACCCGGTTCTCGGCTCGGCGGGAGCCTCGCCCTCCCAGAATCACGAAACCTTAGTTAGGATAAGTCGATGCTCCTGGGTGTGGTCAGCGATACGCACGGTCACCTGCCTGCCACGCAGCAGGCCGTGCGCGAGCTGGCGCGGCACCGGGTGCAGGAGGTGATCCACTGCGGCGACATCGGCGGCCCGGAACTGGTCGGGCTCTTCTCGGCCTGGCCCACCCACTTCGTGTCCGGCAACGTCGACCGGGACGAGGCCCCCCTGCGGGCCGCCGCGGCCGCCGCGGGGCTGGACTACTGCGGGCGGCAGGGGACGCTCGAGCGGGAGGGCGTCCGGATCGCCTTCCTGCACGGCGACGACGCGTGGCAGTTGCAAGCGGCGATCCAGAGCGGCCAGTGGGACCTGGTCTGCGCGGACACACGCACCTGGCGGACGAGCGGCGGGTAGGACGCACGCTGGTGTTGAACCCCGGAGCCGTCCATCGCGCGCGGCCCCGGTCGCTGGCGATCGTCACCCTGCCGACACTCGAAGTGCTGCGGATCACGCTCTGAGCGGCCGTCCGTGACACCCGCCGGCGGCACCCGCCTCAGCCGGCCAGGCGCGTGATGCGGTTGATCGGAAAGACGGCCTCGACGCCCGCCTCCACGTGGCGGAACTCCATCAGGTACGCATCCTCCGTCGTGTCCTGGTAGAAATCCCGCAGCAGCGAGATCGCGCGGAAGCCCATGCTGCGGAAAAACTTCACCGCCGGGTCGTTGGTTTCGCGCACCTCCAGCAGGATGCGGGTCCGCCGCTGGTGCGAGAGCTTGCCGATCAGTTTCTCGGCCATCTGCGCGCCGACTCCGCGGCGGCGATAATCCTCGTGCACGGCGAAGTTCAGGATGTGCAGGCGGATCTTGTGCAGCTCGTAGATCATGAACCCGACCACCCGGTCATTGTGCTCGGCCACCATGCCGATGCAGTTGCGCTGACGCAGGCAGTGGATGAAGTCTTCCTCGGTCCAGGGAAACTCGAAAGCGTTCCGCTCGATCTGCAGAATCTCCGGCATGTCGCGCCGGATCATCCAGCGGATGTGCGCCCGGACCGTCTGCTTTTCGTCGAGACCCATGTCGCCCTCCTTCCATGTCAGGCCGCCTGCTCGCCGGGAGCAGGGCACGCGGATGTCGGACTGCTTGTCAGCCCCGCCTCCATGCTGCGCGGCGCTGGTGCTCGGGGCGAATCGCCCGAGTCGGCCGGTACGGGAAGCCCCGCCCCGTCCACGCCGAACACCATGTGTCGGCCGACACACCCGTGCGTTTCCGATCCAGGATCGCGGTGTGCATCAAGGTCGCTCACGTGCCGCGGGATGAGTCGCGGGAAAGTATCAGAAGACCTGCCTCCTGCCAAGATGAACTGAAACGCCCACCGCGTCCGCGCGGGGGCCGCGGCGTGCTGCCGCGCGTCACTTGCGGCGCGGGTGGCTGGGCCCGCTAGCAGGACGCGGGCGGGTGGCCGCGCCCGCGCACCCGCCGCGCATGGCACGCCCGGCCCAACCGCTCTTCAGTTCTTATCGGCACGCGGTGGGACGGTGATTGTTGAAATCGTTTTCGCCCCGCGGGCTGGTTGCGGCACGAGCCCGTAGTGGGCTTCGAGGAATTCGCACAGCTGCTCGCCCGAGGCGAAATCACCGTGAATCAGGGCCCGCCGGGCCAGCAGCTTGGGAAGCACGCCGGCCCCGCACGCCCGGTAGACGGCGGCGTGATCCCGCAGTTGCCGCTCGATCCCGGGCTCCGCCAGTTGGGCGCTCAGCCGCTGCGGACCGACGAGCCGTTCCGCCCACGCGCGGGCCTCCGCCGCGGGCCGCGGCTGCGGCGTGGCAAACAGCCAATCGTCCAGCTGCCAGAAGGCCTGCCGGTCGATCCGCCACACGGCCAGGGAAAGCCGCGCCAATTCGCACGCCTCGGCGTGCTCCGGCGCCGCCTCCCGCATCCCCGGATGACATGCCGGATCGAGCGGTACGACGATGAAGATCACGGCCAGCTGCGATCCGTAGCGCTCCCGTGCCAGCTGCAAGTGGCCGTGCATTGTGCGGCAGTGGCTGCAGGTGTAGTCGAACAGCTTGGCCACCACGTGCGGCGCGTCGGCCGGCCCCAGCCGCGGAAATGCGGCCGGATCGACCGTCACGCGGCCTCCCACCAGGGCCAAACCCGGCGGGCCGTCGGCCGCGGTGAGTGGACGCGCGTCGTGGCCGCGATCGGCCACCAGGTCGTCGTCGTGAAATTCGGGCGGCCGCGGTGGGGACGCGGCGCCCAGGTCGTCCGTTGCGCTCGCGCCGCGCTCGTCGGCCACGTGCTCGATCACCACGCCGGCGGGCGGCGGCACCAGCCACTGCCCGAGCGGCAGGGCGCCCGCCAGCGCCAAGCCCGCGCTACCGGTCGCGATCAGCGCCGGCCAGGGCAGCGGACGCGCGGCCAGCAGGAGCAGCGCCAACGTCATTCCACAGGCATGCACACCGAGGCAGTACGGGCACCAGCCGCGCAAGGCGAAGGCCTGCACGCCGAGGAACCAGACGGCGGCCGCGGCTGCCCCGCAGCTCAGGCCGCACGCCAATCCCCACGCCCCATTGCGCAGCGGGGCAGGGACCCGCGGCCCGACGAAGCCGAGCGCCACGACGATCGACGCGTACCACGATACGCCGGGCAGCGATACGGGCATGCCCAACCAGCTGGACCAGCGGCTGCGCAGCACCAGGTCGCAGGCGGTCCCAGGTCCGCAGCCCGCCGCAGGCTCCGCCGATAAAGCGAGGCGGACCAGGTAGATCGACAAGAGCAGCCCCGTGGCCGCCACGAGGCGCATCGGCCCAACCAGCCGCGCGGAATCGGGGGCGGTCGGACGCCGTGACATGCCGCGCTTGACTCCCGCTAGCCGCCGTGGACGAGTCGAGGCAGATGCGAGCCGGGCGGCAAAGGCTCCGTTCACTCTCGCGGATGCCCGGCCGGTCAGCAATGCCGGGTTCGTGCAGCCGCCACACCGAGCCTGCCGCCCGCGAGCCCGTGCCGGCCTCCGGCGGTCCGGCGCCGCGCCGGCACCTGATGCGGGGCCGCGGGCATGTTACCATGCAGACTTGGCGCCCCCGACGACCATCCTCGGTGGTTCGCGGAGCGCCAGGTCGATGATTTCGGCCAACTCGTCCAAGCGCGGGGGAGTTGGTCGGCCCAAGGATGGACGACACTGGCTTGCGTGATCCTGGGAGATGCGGGAAGAGTTCACCAGCGTTGCACGACATTGCGAGGGCGAGGCATTGCGAGGGCGAGGCTCCTGCCGAGCCGGCGCACTGAGGCGCTGTAAGACAATGACCTACCGGTTTTGTGGATCAGCCGCCGGGCGCTAGCCCGCGGTTTTCGTGCTCCAACCGTGGGCTAGCGCCCGGCGGCTAATGAGTGATTTCGGTAACTTATTGTTGAACAGCGCCTGAGCGGCTTCTCGGCTCGGCGGGAGCCTCGCCCTCCCGGCATCACGAAACCCTATTTAACCACCGGTGAAGCAGGGGCGTGGTTTCCCCCAAGACACCCGCGGCCAGCGCCTGGCGGCTCACCTCCGGATGTCCGGGAATCGCGCCCGGCTCCCTTGCCCCCAACTTGTGATGGGCCGTACCAACCCCGTACCGAGAGCTGACCAACATGCCGACGAGGACGCACCTGCCTGACCCCGCCGCAGGCCGGCGGATGATTCTGATCTCCCTGGTCCTCGGCTGTTGTGCCGGCCTGCCTCCGGCCGCCCAGTCGATGGCGGAGACTCCTGACCGGGCCGCCGTGCGCAACGTGATCCTGATCCTCAGCGACGATCACCGCCACGACTTCCTCGGTTTTCATCCCCGCGCGCCGAAGTTTCTGGAAACGCCGAACCTGGACCGGCTGGCCCGGGAGGGAGCCCACCTGGCCCAGGCCACCGTCAGCACGTCGCTCTGCTCCCCCAGCCGGGCGACGATCCTGACCGGCCAGTACCTGCACCACCATCGCGTGGTCGATAACCAGCGACCCGTGCCGCCCGGAACGGTCTTCTTCCCGCAGTACCTGCAAAAGGCCGGCGTGACCACGGCGTTCATCGGCAAGTGGCACATGGGGCATGACAGCGATGAACGGCAACCGGGATTCGACCACTGGGTCAGCTTCAAGGGCCAGGGGGAATACTTCGACCAGGAGTTGAATATCAACGGCCAGCGGCAGGTCGTGCCGGGCTACACCACCGACGTGCTGACCGACCAGGCCCTCCAGTGGCTGCGCCAGCAGCAGGCAGCACCCCGTCCCTTCTTCCTGTACCTCTCGCACAAGGCCGTGCACTTCCCCTTCCAGCCGGCACCGCGGCACCTGGGCCGGTACGACCAGGCCCAGATCGAGTACCCGCAGACGATGGCCAACACCGAGTACAACTACCAGACGCAACCGCGCTGGGTGCGCGAGCGGCGTTACTCGATCCACGGTGTCGATCACATGGAGACCGGACGTTTTGATGACGACCCCGTGCCCGACTTCGAGCAGCTCTACCGCCGCTACTGCGAAACCGTGCACAGCCTGGACGAGAACGTGGGCCGCGTGCTCGACTACCTGGACCAGGCGGGGCTCGCCGAGGAAACGCTCGTGATCTACCTGGGCGACAACGGCTTTCACCTGGGCGAGCACGGCTTTTACGACAAGCGCGACGCGTACGAGACGTCGATCCGCGTGCCGCTGCTGGCCCGCGCCCCGAAACTGGTGCGTCCGGGGACGACCCTCGATCAGCTGGTGCAGAACATCGACCTCGCGCCGACGGTCCTGGAGGCCCTGGGCGTCGCCGTGCCGGCGGAGGCAAGGATGGATGGCCGTTCCTTCCTGCCGCTCCTGCGCGGCCAGGACCAGCCCTGGCGGGACCACATGTTGTACGAGTACCACTGGGAATGGAACTTCCCGGCCACACCGACGCTGTTTGCCCTCCGCTCGACCCGCTACAAGTACGTCTATCACCACGGTGTGTGGGACGCCGACGCCCTGTACGACCTCAAGACCGATCCCGAGGAGCGGCACAACCTGGTGCTCGTGCCTGGATACCGGGAGCGGGTCGGGCAGATGCGGGAACAGCTGTTTGCCGAACTGGAGAAATCGGGCGCGCTGGCCGTGCCGGTGATGCAACCGGTCGGCGAGCGGTTGGACCAGCGGAAGCTGCCGCGGTGACGCGACCTCACCGGCGGCCTATCGGGAGGGCGAAGCTCCTGCTGAGCCGTGCCCGCGGCGGCTCGGCGGGAGCCTCGCCCTCCCTGGGCGATTGCGGAAGAGAACTACCGCCGCGTCGTGGAGATCGTCCAGTCCGGGGCGCTGGGCGACGTCACCGAGGTGCACGTCTGGGTCGGGAAGGGCTGGGGCGGCGGCGAGCGGCCCCCGGGAGGCCAGCAGCCGCCGGCCACGCTCAACTGGGACCTCTGGCTGGGTCCGGCCCCCGAGCGACCGTTCTGGCCGGGACGTTACCACCCTGCCCAGTGGCGGCGGTGGTGGGACTTCGGCCAGGGCACGCTGGGCGACATGGGCTGCCACTTCATGGACCTGCCGTTCTGGGCCCTCGCGTTGCGGCACCCCACCAGCTGCGCAGCGGAGGGGCCGCCCGTGCATCCGGAGACCTGCCCGCTGGGGCTCGTCGTGCGCTACCAGTTCCCACAGCGCGGAAAGCTGCCGCCGGTCAGCCTGACCTGGTACGACGGCAACCGCACCCCGGGCGAGGTGGCCGGCCAGCGGGTGCCCGGCAACGGCGTGATGTTTGTCGGCACGGCGGGCCAGATGTTCGCCGACTACGGCACCTACCGGCTGTTCCCGACCGAGAAGTTCGCCGGTTACCAGCCCCCGCAGCCGTCCATCCCGCGCTCGCTGGGCCATTACGCGGAATGGATCAAGGCCTGCCAGGACGGCTCACCGACCACCTGCAATTTCGATTACTCCGGCGCGCTCAGCGAGACCGTGCTGTTGGGCAACGTTGCCTACCGCGCGGGGGAGCGGCTCGAGTGGGACGCCGCCCAAGTGAAGGCGACCAACTGCCCCGCGGCGGACCAGTACCTCCGCAAACAATACCGGCCCGGCTGGGAAGTGGCCAGCTGATCCATCTCGCGTGATTCGGGGACACCCGTCGGTGCGAGACGTTCGCCGGCGGGCCCAAGATAGGTTTTCGTGATTCTGGGAGGGCGAGGCTCCCGCCGAGCCGAAAACCGGCTGCACGTGCCGGCTCGGCAGGAGCCTCGCCCTCCCACGATTGTGCACCTCTGATTAGCGCGTCCCGTATCTCCCAGGATCACGCAAGGCAATTTAGCCACCGTCGACGGCACAACCGGACGCAAGAGTTGGTTTCGTGGTTCCGGGAGGGCGAGGCTCCCGCCGAGCCGAGAACCGGCTGCACGCGCCGGCTCGGCAGGAGCCTCGCCCTCCCGAGATCGTGCAACTCAGGTTCGCGCGTGCCGGCTCGTGCCTCTACCCCAGCGTCACGCAAGGCCATGCGGCGCGTGCCAGCTGGTGATGCGGGCCGGAAATCCACGCACGGTTGTCTCCACCGCGCACGGATGGTCGAAGCGGTAACCGTTCACACCCCGGCGGAGCATTTCGCCGGATTCGAGGGGGTCAGGTACATGTTTTCGGTCTGCGCGTCTGCGCCTGGTCGGGCGGGTTGGCCGAAAAATGTACCAGACCCCGGCCCGTGAACGGTTACGTCGAAGGTACCGGCGTCATGCGGCCCGCGATCAGGGGCCGCTGCGGTCTCGGAGGCAGGTGGCCAACAGCTCGGCTCGCGAGCGAACGTTGAACCGGCGGAGCAGCTCCGTCACGTACTCGTGCACTGTGTGGCGGCTGAGCCCCAGGTTCTCCGCGGCCTGGCGTTCGCCCACGCCGCGCAGCAGTTGTTCCAGGGTCCGCTGCAGCCGCGGCGGCAGGTCGCGGGGCCGATCGGCCTGCTCCGCGGCCGAGCCTTCGGAACCTTCAGGCATGGACCTGGCTTCGCCGCCGGAACGTCGCAGCTGGGCGCAGCGCACCAGCAGTTCGCAACGCGTGGAGATGCCAAAGCGACGGTAAATCTGCACGGCGTAATCATGCACGGTGCTGCGGCTTAACCCCAAACGCTCCGCGGCGTCGGCCTCGGACACACCCTCCAGCAAGACGGCCAGGGTTCGCTGCAGCCGCGGTGGCAACGTGGCGGAGGGATCCGAGCCGGGCACCGTGCGGCTCCCGCGAGCAGGTTTCTTCTGTTTGCGGATCATGTGCGGAACCGTCTCGAGAAAGTCGTTACTTGGAGTCATTGGCGGTCGTGCCTGGCGGCGCCGCGCACGTTCCGGATCGCTGCGGGAGGTAAGGCCCCGAGGCAGGGCCTCATCCAACGTTGCGCGGTCCTGGGAGGGCGAGGCTCCTGCCGAGCCATGCGCTCGGCGGCTCGGCAGGAGCCTCGCCGCTCCCGGCATCGCGCAGTCTCTTTCAGCACGCTTGCCGGCCCACAAACCCCCGACTCCGCCATTAAGTCACGCGCCGGCCGCGCCGACGCAGTCGACCCACCGGCATCACCCCGGGACGGGGCGACATACCGCCTGATCGCCGCGTTGTCCCAGGGCGCCCCTGTACGGGACACGTGGAAAGAAACACGCCCGGCCCGCCACCACCTTTCGGAGGGTTGATCACCCCGCGGGCCGCGACTAGCCTGGATCATGACCTACGACAGTTCGCGCATGCGCCCCGGTATGCGTGTCGATGGTCTTGCAAACCGTAGGTTGCAAGACGAAGCGCGTCGACCAGCCAATACCGGGGGTGAAGACCATGCGATGCCAGGCGCGGTTTTCTCGGAATCGAGAAGGCCGGTTGTATCGATCGGGTCGGTCCGGGGTTCTTCCGCGGATCGCTGCTCTAGGCGCCCTGCTCGGCGCGACGTGGCTGTTGGGCCTGGTCCCCCTGGCGCGAGCCGGGACCTGGAACCTGAACGGCAACGGGAACTGGACCCCCGCCGGCAACTGGAGCGGCGGTGCGCCGAATGGCGTAGGTGACGCGGCGATCTTCGGCACCGTGATCACCGCGCCGCGGACCGTCACGCTCAACTCGGGTCGCACCGTGGGCAGCGTCGTGTTCGATTCCGCCCACAGTTACACGGTGGGCAACTCGACGAACACGCTGACCCTGGATGTCTCCAGCGGCAGCGTCACGATCACGGTCAACAGCGGGTCGGGCAGCGCGACGCACACGATCTCGTCGCCGCTCAGCCTGAACGATGCGCTGATCGTCACCAACAACGCCACAGGGTTGCTCAACTTTGACTTGAGTTCCGGCAACGCACTGTCCGGCACGAACCGGAATCTAACGTTCGCCGGCGGCGGCGATATCACCGTGGCGGATCCGATCGCGACGGGCACCGGCACGCTGACCAAGAACGGTTCGGGCAAGCTGACGCTCAGCGGCGTCAACACCTTCACGGGCAAGACGGTGATCAATGCCGGGAGCGTGCGGATTGGGGCCGAGACCGGACTGGGTAACAACCCGGGAAGCTTTGCGGCCGACCAGTTGACGTTCGACGGCGGTACGCTGCACGCCACGGCGTCGCTGACCATCGACGACGCGAACCGCGGCCTGACGCTGCTGGGCGGCGGGGGCGAGTTCGAAGCGGGCTCCGGGATCACGCTCACGATCAGCAACGTGATCACCGGCAGCGGCGGGCTGAGCAAGGCGGATGCAGGTACCCTGGCGCTGGGAGCGAACAACACGTTCACCGGCGGGCTGACGATCAAGGGGGGCATCGTCCGCCTGGACCATGCCGGCGCCTTGAACTCGGCCACGCCCAACGCGGTGTCGTTCAGCAACAGTTCCACCGGCACTTTGCGGTTGAACGGGCAGAGCGTGACCGTGTCGGGGCTTAACAGCGGAACACCCACCGGCGCGCCGCTGGTGGAGAACGCGAGTGCGACGGCGGCCACGCTGACGGTCAACCAGGGCAGCGGGACCAGCACGTTCGCCGGCGTGTTGCAAAACGGCGCCGGCGGGGGGGCCCTTTCCCTGACCAAGTCGGGCAGCGGCACGCTGGTCCTGTCGGGTGCCAACACCTACACGGGCGCGACGACCGTCAGCGGGGGCGAACTGGTCCTCGCCAGCACCGGATCGTTGGCCTCTCCCACCACCGTACAAACGGGTGCCACGCTGAGCGGCACGGGGACGATCTCCGGAAATGTCACCGCGCAATCGGGCGGCAGCCTGGTCGTGGCCACCTCCGGTACGGCGGGCACCTTCACGGTCGGCGGCGCCTCCGCCCTCAGTCTGAACGGCGGCTCGTTCGGCTACTTCGATCTCGGCGGCACGACCCTGGGAAGCTACGACCGCGTTGTGGCCCCCTCGGCCACGCTTCTGGCCAACGGCGCCATCCACGTGACGCTGATCGGTGCGTTCGCGCCCGCGGACGGGGATGCCTTCCAGCTGTTCCAGGCCGCCAGCTACGGCGGCAGTCCCACGTTCGACTTCAGCGGGGCTGTGCTCGCGCCCGGTCTGGCCTGGGATACCAGCCTGTTTCTGACCAGCGGCACGATTCGCGCGCTGAGCGCGTCGGGCACGATCTGGGACACCAACGGTACCACGGCGGGTAGCGGCAACGCGGGCGGCAACTGGAGCCAGGCCTTCTGGAGCAGCAGTGCTGCCGGGACCGCCGGCACCGGCACCATCCAGAACGGAGGCACCGCGACGTTCTCGGCCGGGACCGATGGCGTCGGACCGTTCACGGTCCAGGTCGACGTGAGCCAGAACGTGGCCGGCATCACGTTCGAGGAAGGCGGCGTCACGCTGGCGGATGCCGGCGGCACACTTACCCTGACCAGTTCCAGCATCGACGTGCAGAGCGCCCTCCAGACCGCCACCGTCGATGCCCCGCTGGCGGGCACGGTCGGCCTGACCAAGCTCGGCCCGGGCACCCTCGTGCTGGGTGGCATCAACACCTTCAGCGGCGGCGTGAACGTCCCCGCGGGCGTCCTGGCCCTGGGCGCCAGCCACGTCTTGCCGGATGGCGAGACGGTGACCGTCACCGGCCCCGGCAGCCTCGACCGCGATGGCAACAGCGACGCGATCGGGGCCCTGAACCTGAATGGGGGTGCGGTCAGCGGCGGCGGCACGCTGACGCTGGGCGGCAGCGTGACCAGCACCGGCACAAGCAGCCTGGGCGGGGGCGCCACGAACCTGGGCGGCGTGACACGCACGTTCGACGTGACGGGCACGCTCGCGGCCAGCGACCAGCTGACCAGCGGCGGCCTGACCAAGCTGGGCAGCGGCACGCTCGAGTTGAGCGGCACGTCGGCCAACACCTACGCGGGGTCCACGACCGTCAGCGCGGGCACCCTGACGCTCAATAAGACGGGCGCCACGGCGATCGCGGGCGATCTGGCCATCGGTGACGGAACGGGTGTCGATACGGTGCAGCTGCTGCAAGGGAACCAGATCGCCGATACGGCCGCCGTCACGATTCAGGCGAGCGGCGTGCTGGACCGCAACGGCCAGAGCGACGCGATCGGGGCCCTGAACCTGAATGGGGGTGCGGTCAGCGGTGCCGGCACGCTGACGCTGGGCGGCACCGTGACCAGCACCGGCACAAGCAGCCTGGGCGGGGGCGCCACGAACCTGGGCGGCGGTCAGACGTTCGATGTCACGGGAACCCTGAGCGTGGGGGATGTGCTCAGCGGCGGCCAACTCACCAAGGAGGGCCCGGGCCTGCTCGTGCTGAGCAATCCGGCCAACAGCCACGGTGGAACGGTTGTCAACAACGGAACCGCGCAGGGGTACCTGGGCGGCAACTCCATCGACGTCAGCGGGGGCACCGCCGATCGCGCCGGGACCAATCAGTCGGTCACGGCAATCACGCTCGACAACAGCTCCTTGATCGACAGCGTGGGCACGAGCACCCTGGTGCTGGACGGCAACGTCTCGTCGACGGGCGCCAGCACGCTGTCGGGCGGGATGCTCGACCTGAACGGCGGTACCCGTATTTTCGACGTGTTGACCGGGACGCTCGGCGTGCTGACGCCGATCCAGAACGGCGGACTGACCAAGAACGGGGCAGGGACGCTGGAGCTCTTGCCGAGCACGGCCAGTAGCTACTCCGGCGCCACCAGCATCAATGCAGGCGTGGTGCGCGTGGCGAGCGACGGCGCGCTGGGCAGCGGGGCGGCCGGCACGACAGTCGCCAACGGGGCCGCGCTCGAACTGGCGGGCGGCGTGGGCTACGCGACCGCCGAGTCACTCAGCCTGGACGGTGCGGGAATCGGGGCTTTGGGCGCGCTGCGGGTCGTCGACGGATCGACCGTCACCTGGGCAGGGGCGGTCGGCCTGGCCAACCACGCGACGATCGGGGTCTACAACGGCAGCGAGCTGGAGTTGCACGGCACGGTCACCAAGAACGGCACCGTGCTGAAGCTCCGCGGAGATGGTCCGGGCAACGTGATCCAGGTGTACGGCGGCGTGGTCGGCGCGCTGCCCGGTTCCGACCTGGTCGTCGACAACGTGAGCGTGAACATCCATGTGCCGTCGAACTACAACGGCCCCACGCTGGTCGAGAACGGCGGCGTGCTGCAGATCGCGGCTGCCGGCAGTCTGACGACGACCGCGGTCACGGTGGGCGGCAGCGGACCAGGCACATTGACCCAAAGCGGCGGCGATCTGTTCGTGAGCGGCAACGTCGCCGTCCATGCGGGCAGCAGCTACACGCTGTCCGGGGGCGCGCTCGATTTCGGGGATCAAAGCAACGGCGCAAGCGTGTTGAGCATCGATCCGGCCGCGACGTTCAATTTCACCGGCGGCCGGCTGATCGACCTGGTCACCCTCGATCCCGGCGGCGGCACATTCACGCAGGCGGGTGGGACGCTGGTGGTGGGACGCGATAGCCTGGGGCCGCCGGTCTCGATGAGCATCCTGGCGGGCGGGTTTGCGCAGAGCGGCGGGATCCTGGCCCTCGATATCTTCGGGCCCGCTGCCTTCGATCTGCTCCAGGTCACCGGACCCGCGACCCTGGAGGGCATCCTGGCGGCGAACTTCGTTGGCTACCTGCCCGCCGGCGGGGCGACGTTCGACATCGTGCACACCATGGGCGGGGCACTGGCGTTTCTGGGCTCGTTTGCCAGCAACGTGCTGGGTGCCGAGTTGTCGATCGTCGATGACGGATTCGGCGGCCAGTTTCTGAGGGTTCGGTTTCCCTCCGGCAGCGTGACGCCGACCCCGGCCGTGCCGGAGCCGTCCGCCGTGTTGACCTGGCTGGTGGCGGGAATCGCAGGCCTGTGGGGCACCGCTTGGCGCGCACGGCGACGACGCCGGGGCGACGCAGCCCCAGGCGGCCCGGACCGTCCCGAGACGCTTCTTCCAGGCGGCACACTCCACGGGCTCGTCCGCGGCATGCGGCGTGTGCCCGTTCCAGCCCGCACCACCAACGGCCGGAACGGTCAAGACGCGGACCGCGACGGGCGGAAGAGGCCGTAGCCCGCGGGAATCGCCCGGCCCCGGACAGATGCGGGGCTTTACCGATTTTCGTGTCGCAGGGCGATATCCCGAGAACTCTGACGGTGGTTCCACACAGGAATCCGTTCACCGCCCGGGGACGAATCGACCAAGAAGCCGGCACACTCCGTGTGCCGTCACCTGGCAAAAGGCACAGGGAGTGTACCGGCCACGATGCCCCAAGAGTTCCCGGCTGTCCCGCAGATCCTCAGAGGATGCCGGCGCCGAATTCGCCTTTCTGGCGGTGCGCTCCGCTGCCCTCGGCACCTGCGGCGGTCGTCCCGGGCGGGGCGTGGGGGGGTCTCGGTTCGACCTCGGCCGCCTGCACCATCGGGCGTTCCTGGCTGGTCTCGGCCGGCGGCTGCGGCTCGGCGGCCGTCGCCACCGTCTCCGACTCGAAGTAATCGTCGTACCGCGAGACGTAGCCCGGCTGCTGGGCCCGTTCCAGCTCGGCGCGGTACTCGGCGATCACGCGCTCCTGGATCATCTCGCGACATGCCGAATTGATCGGGTGGGCGATATCGGCGTACAGCTTGGCGCGGCCCTCCTGGTCGCGGATGGCCAGGTCGTCCTTCAGGCGCAGCCCGCACTGGTTGCAGTGCGCGGCGCGGAGGTGGTTCTTGCAGCCGCAGTGCGGGCAATGCGCCGTGAGTTTGCGGCTGGGCATCGCCACAAACGGGCCGCTGGTCCCTTCGATGATCTTCAGGTCGCGGACCACGAAGCAGCTGTCGAAGGTGATCGAGCAGAACCCTTGCAGCCGATCGTCGCTGTCGGCCATCAGCTTGATACGGACTTCGGTGATTTCCACGGCTACAACTCCTAGGTGACGTCGGGGTAGCGCACCGGATGTGTCATGCTGGGCAGGGAGGCGGCGGTAAACACGCCACCCGGCTGCCGGCCGCGCAGGGTCTCGGCAATCCGCCGCGCGTGGCGGGCGTGACGGCAGAGGCCGAAATAGCTGGAGCCACTCCCCGTCATTCCCCAGCCCGGCAATCCGAATCGGCCCAAGGCGTCCCGTAGGCGCCCGGGCCAGGGCGAGAGGGCGGCGGCGGCCGATTCCAGCCGATTGACCAGGCGGGCACCTGCCGCGGCGACATCTCCGCGCCCCAGCGCGTCAACCAGCGGCTCGATCGCGACCGGCCTGGCGGGCGGCACCACGCGCCGGTAGACGTCGGCCGTGGCCAGACCCGCGGGAGGGCGGATCACCACGAAGTGCAGCCGGCCGGCGAACGGTACCGGGCTGACCCTCTCTCCGCGTCCCCGGCAGACTGCCGTGCCCGCGTGCAGAAAGAACGGCACATCGCTGCCCACCTCGGCGGCGATCTCCGCCAGGCGCTCGCGCGGCCAGCCCAGGCGCCAGCCCTCGTTGGCGGCCACCAGTGCGGCCGCCGCGTCGCTGGAAGCGCCCCCCAGGCCCGCCGCCGAGGGGATTCGCTTCACGAGGACCATCCGGGCACCTTCCTCGATGCCCGCCCGACGCCGCAACTGCTCGACGGCGCGATACGCGATGTTCTCGGCTCCTTCCGGTAAGTCGCCCATCGCCGGGCGATCTTCCGCCGATTCCGCCGCAACCCTGCACTGCGGATACCCGGCCACCCACCGGGAACTCAAACTTAGGGACCTCTCCGAAACTGCATGGAAGTACAACTTATCGAACAGGTTGATCGCCACCATGAGCGTCTCGATCTCATGGTAGCCATCAGTACGCCGCTCCCGGACCTCGAGGAACAAGTTCAGCTTGGCGGGTGCCCAGGCCTCGATGCGTTTCCCTCGCCGAGCCAGATACATCGTGTTTGCCCAGTGCCGCGCTACGCCCGCCTGCCGCGCTTATCGTCCTCCCGGAACCCAAGGGCGATCGCTTTCCACGGGTCGAGCGACCAAGGGGAACAGACACCCTTTGTCGGCGACTGGACCAAGCTGGTGTCAGGCGAATCGGCGTCGCACCAGCAACCAGCCCCCTGCACCTCCCACGATCGTGCACATCGACGCAGAAAACCAAAAAAATTCTACAAAACGGCTGGCACGCGTCAACGCCAGTCCCCGGTGGAACCACGCAGCAGCCGGCGATCTGTCAAGGGGGGGGCGGTTGGTTCCCCACCCGGTAAGCTATGCTTGGCAGAGAGTTCGGGGCGGGGTCTGGTCCATTTTTCGGCCGATCAGCTCGATCTCGCGGACACGCGTTGGCCGAAAACATGGACCTGACCCCCTGGAATCAGGAAGCATCTTCCACCCGGCTGTGAACGGTTGCGGGTCGGGTATGCCCCTGTCGAGGGCGAACGGAGAGGGGAGAGGGATGACGGTGGGCGGAAAGGGCCAGTGGCGAGGCGATCTGGGGACCGTGTTTCGCGGATTGCTCATGGGGGCGGCGGACGTGATCCCGGGCGTGTCGGGCGGCACGGTGGCCCTGATCGTGGGGATTTACGAGCGGCTCGTGACGGCGATCAGTCACGTCGACACGCGGCTGCTGGGGTACGTGCGCCACGGCCAGTGGAGGCTGGCGGCCAGCCACATCGACCTGCGCTTTCTCACCGCCCTGCTGCTGGGGATCGCCACGGGCATCATCGGGCTGGGGGGCCTGGTGAACCGTCTCTTGACCAGTCCGCTGACGCGGGCCGCGACGCTGGCCGCCTTCTTCGGGATGATCCTGGCCTCCGCCCTGCTGGTCGCCCGCCTGATCCCGTTGAGCCGCCGCTGGGAGACGGTCTCCGCCGGCCTGTTCGGGTGTGCCGGGGCTCTGTTCGCTTACTGGCTGACCGGACTGCCGGGCAGCGAGGCCGAGGCGACGTTCGGCTATGGCTTCGTCTTCATCTGCGGACTGGTGGCGATCTGCGCGATGATCCTGCCCGGGATCAGCGGCGCGTACATCCTGTTGATCCTGGGGCTGTACCTGCACCTGACGGACATCCTCAAGCGACTGCCCCACGGGGACGTGACGGCCCGCGACGCCGGGACGATCCTGGTGTTCGGAGCGGGCTGCGTGATCGGAATCGTCAGCTTCAGCAAGGCGCTCCGCTGGTTGCTGGCCCGCTATCACGCCCAGACGATGGCCGTTCTGTGCGGCTTCATGTTCGGCGCCCTCCGCAAGGTCTGGCCGTTCCAGGTGGACCAGACTCCGGAAGTGGTCGAGTTGAATCGCAAGGTGTACGTCAATGTCATTCCCACGGCTTGGGAGCCGTCGGTCGTGGTCTGCGGACTGGCGGCACTGGCCGCCATGATCGCCGTCTTCCTGGTCGACCGATACGCACGCCCGCAGACGCCGCCGCAGGTCGTGACGGTCACGCCCGCCATGGAACGCTCCTCCGGCTGAACCGAATGCAGCCCGAGATCGGCCGCGCGGTTGCCCGAGTTGCACGATCGTGGGAGGGCGAGGCTCCCGCCGAGCCGGTGCGTGCAGCGGGTCTTCGGCTCGGCAGGAGCCTCGCCCCGGGATCGCGTAAGGCGCTGTTCAACAATAAGTTACCGAAATCACTCATCAGCCGCCGGGCGCTAGCCCGCGGTTCATCCGCGAAAGACCGCGGGCTAGCGCCCCGCGGCGGATCCACAAAACCGGTAGGTAATTGTCGTGCAGCGCCTAAGGCCGTCTGGTCGGTGCTCGGGTTGGCCGCCCACCCGGGCGGCGACCTTGCGTCGGCTGGACCTGTCGCCCGTTTTTTGGGATAATCCTGGGCGCGGGCGGTGCGTGATCCGAGAAGGGCAAGCGGACTATTCGGAAGGGGACTGCGTCATGGGTACCGGGCGACGTCGTGGTTTTACCTTGGTCGAACTGCTGGTGGTGATCACGATCATCGGCATGCTGATGGCCCTGCTGCTGCCCGCGGTCAACGCATCGGTCGAGGCGGCCAGGCAGCTCCGCTGCAAGAACCGCCTGGCTCAACTGGCCAAGGCGGCCAACAACTTTGAAAACCGTTTCAGCAAGTATCCGGGGTACAGCAACGCGGTCCCGATTGCCGGCTCCTCCTGGATCGTCGCCCTGCTGAACGACATTGAACGCGCCGACATCTACGAAGATTTTCAGAACGGGATCACCACGGGCAAGTATCTGGAACTCCTGGTCTGCCCCAGCGATCCGCCGGTCAACATTTCAGGGCCGCAACTGTCGTACGTTGCCAATGCCGGCATGGACGGGGCGTCTGCCACCGAGCGGCGCGAGAACGGGGTCTTCCACGACCAGTCGGCGACGGGCCTGTACACCTCGGTGGAATTCATTACCGGGGCCGACGGGACGAGCAGCACGCTGCTGGCCACAGAGAACATCCAGGCGTCCGTTTGGATACAGGTCGGGAAGCAGGCCACGGTCTTCATTTGGAAGGACCGCACGTCCCCCCAGGCCTACCCCACGTTGTTGTCGCCCGCGGTCGCCGTGGCGGACACGATCAACGGCGACAAGACGGGATCCGGGCTGAATCCTCGGCCGTCCAGTTTTCACTCGGGCGGGGTGAACGCGGTGTTCTGCGATACGCACGTCATCTTCTTGAAGGAGAATCTTGACTATCGGGTCTACGTCCAGTTGATGACGCCCGATGGCAAGAACTCCGACTGGGGCGATGGCGTGCCGGGGAACGGCGACGACCTGCCCACGCTGGATGACGCGTGGTACCTGTAAGGTCGAGACCGGCGTTTGGTAACCGTTCACGGATGGGACGTCTGGCTGCGCCCGTATCGGTTCACACCCCGCGCGATTCCAGGGGGTCAGGTCCATGTTTTCGGCCAGCGCGGGTCCGCGGGGTCGAGTGTATCGGCCGAAAAATGGACCAGACCCCGGCCCGTATCGGTTCACACCCCGCGCGATTCCAGGGGGTCAGGTCCGTGTTTTCGGCCAGCGCGGGTCCGCGGGGTCGAGTGTATCGGCCGAAAAATGGACCAGACCCCGGCCCGTATCGGTTCACACCCCGCGCGATTCCAGGGGGTCAGGTCCATGTTTTCGGCCAGCGCGGGTCCGCGAGGTCAAGTGTATCGGCCGAAAAATGGACCAGACCCCGGCCCGTGAACGGTTCA
>Ga0114938_1001105_pt1 | contig 19055 bp, 19 predicted proteins | sample AshMeaBigSpring_FD_88675 | JGI IMG/M metagenome (GOLD analysis project Ga0114938, IMG submission 88675) | Groundwater microbial communities from Big Spring, Nevada to study Microbial Dark Matter (Phase II) - Ash Meadows Big Spring | ecosystem: Environmental > Aquatic > Deep subsurface >...
AGGCCACCAATTCACGGTGTGCAGTTTCTCTTTCTCGCGGTAACGCGGTTTACTTGATGGCGTAAGCTTGCCCCAACCTTCATCGTGGGTTGCCGGGCATAAATGACGCGATCGCTGTATTTCTTTCCCTTCGCCAGCCGCTCGGCCTGTGCGGCGCTGATCCTCGCAGCGGCTTCAGCCATATCTCTCGGCAGCTGTGGCGACGGCAAGTCGGGGCAACCAGACGATTCCGCATCCGAGACGCGCATCCTGCGCCGTGGTCTTGGCGGTCAGCCGGGATCTCTGGATCCCCAGCGGGCTGAGGACGCCTTTTCGTATGACGTCCTGCGCGACTTGTACGAAGGCCTGGTGGCGAGCAGTCCCGGCGGAGATATCGAGCCTGCGGCGGCCGAATCCTGGGACGTCAGCGCGGACGGCAAGGTCTACACCTTCAGGCTCCGCAGCAATGCGCGCTGGTCCAATGGTGACCCCGTCATCGCCCAGGAATTCATGGCCGCGCTGCGCCGGGCGACGGATCCGGCCACGGCATCCGGCGCCGCGGACCTGCTGCGCGCCATCGAAAACGCGCCTGCCATCCTGCGCGGCGAACTGCCGCCCGAGCGGCTCGCGGTCGGCGCCATTGGCGCTCACACCCTCGTGATCCGGCTGTCGCGGCCCGTGGCCTATTTCCCTGACATCCTGACCAACACGGTGGCGTCCCCGCTGCATTCCTCGACCCTCACCGGCGCCGGTTTCTCCAGCCCCGGCGAGACGGTGACCAACGGTCCGTACCGTCTCGCGTCGCTCGCGCCAGGCGCCGGTCTCCGCTTGACGCGAAATCCTCACTATTGGGACGCAGGTTCGGTCGCTTACGACGAAATCCGCTACGTAGTCGTGCCCGACGAGAACGCCGAGTACACGCGCTTTCGTGCGGGCGAACTGGACGTGACCAACAGCGTGCCGGAGCAGAGATTCCGGGAACTGGCAGCCGATCCCGCCTCCGGGCTCCAGTATCGGTCCTGGCTGGCGACCTTCTACTTCACTTTCAATACCGCTCGAGATCCACTGCGTGGCAAGCCCGGTCTTCGGCAGGCCTTGTCGCTTGCCGTCGACCGCGAGGCAATTGCGACTTCGATTGCGCGCGCTGGACAGATGCCCGCCTATTCGCTGGTCCCGGACGGAATCTGGAACTATGCCCCGGCGCGCTACGAATGGAGCCGCGAGTCTCGATATGAGCGCCTCGCGCGCGCTCGCGCGCTGTACGCGGCGGCCGGTTTCACGCCGCAGCGGCCGCTGCGGCTGCGCCTGCTCTACAACGAGAACGAGCTCGTGCAGAGGGTCAGCGTGGCGATCGCCGCGATGTGGAAAGAGGCCCTCGGCGTCGAGGTCGAGCTGATCCAGATGGAATTCAAGGCGTACCTCGCCGCGCGCGCGGACCCTGCGCAGTGGGATATCGTGCGCGTGGGCTGGACCGCCGACTACAACGACGCGTCGAGCTTCCTCGACACGATGCTGGAGGGCAGCCCGCAGAATTTCGGGCGCTGGCGTGACCCGGACTACGCGCGATTGCTGGAGTCAGCCGCAGACGAGACCGATGCTGCGCGCCGGCGCGAGACCCTGCAGCGGGCGGAAGCCCTGATGCTCCAGGACTATCCGCTGTTGCCGGTCTACTTCTACGTCACGCGCCGCCTCGTGCAGCCGCAGGTGCGGGCGCCGCCGATCAACCCGATGAACCGCACCTACTCTCGCTACTTCCGCCCGGCGGTCTGAGCCCTGTCAGAGCGTCCGCTCGACCTTGGCCTTGCTCACGAGATCCTTGAGGTGCGCCTCGAACTGCTTCTGCTTCACCAGCGGGCCGAGCTGCGCCTTGACCGCGTCGTAGGGCGGGGGAGTCGTCGGGCGCGTCTCTTCCAGCTTGATGACATGCCAGCCGAAATCCGATTTCACGGGCGTGGCCGTGTACTTGCCGACTTCGAGCTGTTGCACCGCGTCCGAGAACGGCTTCACCATCTGGCCCGGGTTGAACCATCCGAGGTCGCCGCCTTCCGCCGCCGATCCGTCGGATGAGTTCTCCTTGGCCAGCTTCTGGAAATCCGCGCCCTGGTCGATCTGCGCGATCAGCTCCTTGGCCTTGGCCTCGTCGGCGACCAGGATGTGTCGCGCATGGTACTCGGTCTTCGGCATCTCGGCGACGCGCGCGTCGTACTCCGTCTTTAGCTCCTCTTCCGTCGGCTCCTTGCCCTCGGTGACCTTGCGAAACAGCATCTCGGCCAGCGCGCTGTGACGCACGAGTTCGAGCCGGGCGCCCGGCTCCCCCGCGGTGAGCTTCTGCTTTTCAGCCTCCGCCGCTCCGACATACATGCCGATCAGCTCCTCGAGCGCTTCGCTGCGCTCCTCGGGCGTGAGCTGGTCGACGGTCTTGCCCTGGTGGCGCGTCTTCACGTACAGCTGCCAGACGTCGTTCGAAATCGGATGGCCATTGACGGTCGCGACCGGCCTGGCCGCACCTTCCGTGGGTGTCTCGGCCTTGGTGCAGCCGACGGCGAGCAGCAAGCCCGCCAGCGTGATCGCGAATGCCTGCGTGTATCTCATGAGTTCCTCGATGGTTGGTCGTCGGGTGATCGTGCGTCGATGTTCAATGCGTGGATTTCGCCCGGCAGCATCTCCGCCAGGGCCTCGTAAACCATCCGGTGCCGTTCGAGCCGTGCGCGCCCGCTGAATGCGTGAGACTCGATCCGCACGCGAAAGTGCCCCGCGCCGCTCCGCGCACCGGCGTGGCCGGCGTGCCGCGCGCTGTCGTCCTCCACCGCGACATGCGCCGGGGCGAAGGCTGCTTCCAACATCGCGCGGATGCGGTCAACCCGCGGCCGTTCCATCGTGGCGCGCCTGCGCGGCGATCCAGAAGCCCTGTGCGACGACGAAAACGAGCGTCAGGCCCAGCATGCCGAAGAGCTTGAAGTTGACCCAGGTGGCCTCGTCGAAATACCGGAACACGGCGATGTTCGCCGCGCCAATCACCAGGAAGAAGGCCACCCACATCGCGTTGAGTCGCCGCCACTGCAACGGACTCAGGCCCAGTGGCGTCCCGGAGGTGGACATCAGCCGCTGGACCAGCGGCTGTCCGCCGAACCAGCGCCAGCGGCTGGCAAGGAATGCAGCCGCGAACAGCCAGTTCACGATCGTCGGCTTCCACATGATGAAGGCCGCGTCGCGGATTGCCAGCGTCAGGCCGCCGAATACGAGCACGAGCCCCGCGGAGACCAGGTGCATCGGGTTGACCCGGCGCGTGCGCAGCCAGTGAATCGCGACCTGCAGGACCGTGGCAACGATGATCACGAGCGTCGCGACGAAGATGTCGGCGAACTTGTAGGCGATGAAGAACGCGATGACCGGAAGGAAATCGAACAGCAGCTGCATGCGCGGGACCGTCGAAAAGGGGCGGCAATCATATCCGAAAGGGGGCATTAGCGCCCCCGGTCCATAATGGACCATGGCCGGACGGCTGGAGTTGCATCCGACGACACCGCAGGCGCGGTACCTGCGGCAGGCCGCCGATTGCCTGCGGGACGGGGGCGTCATTGCCTACCCGACGGACTCGTGCTACGCGCTCGGTTGCGCGATCGGCGCCAAGGACGCGATGGAGCGCATCCAGCGTATCCGGCAGACCGGCAAGCGCCATTTCTTCACCGTCATCTGCCGCGACCTGTCGGACATCGCGCACTTTGCGCGCGTGGATAACTGGCAATACCGCCTGCTGAAGGCGTTCACGCCGGGCCCGTATACGTTCGTGCTGCGCGCGACGCGGGAAGTCCCGCGGCGGTTGCTGGAGCCGCGCCGCAAGACGGTCGGTATCCGCGTGCCGGAGCACCCGGTCGTGCGCGCCCTGCTGGAAGATCTGGCGGGGCCGCTCATGAGCACGACTCTCATGCTGCCCGGCGACGACATGCCGCTCACGGATGGCCGCGAGATCGAAGGGCGTATCGGCCATGCGGTCGACCTCGTGCTCGACGCGGGCGCCTGCGGCCTCGAGCCGAGCACGATCGTCGATCTTTCCGGCGCTGCGCCGGTGCTGCTCCGGGCCGGCAAGGGCGATCCCCGGCCATTCCAGTGACCGGCGGCGGGACTCACCGCAACGTATAATCGGCGCCCGATGGGGCAATCGATCGACGTAGCCGGCTTCCTGCAGACGCTGTCGATCGCGGCCATCCCGATCCTGTTCGCCATCACGCTGCACGAGGTCGCGCATGGCTGGGTGGCGCTGACCTTCGGCGACCGTACCGCCGAGTCACAGGGGCGCCTCAGCCTCAATCCGATCCGTCACATCGACCCGATCGGCACGGTGCTCGTTCCTGCGCTGCTCCTGTTCCTGGGCGGATTCCTGTTCGGCTGGGCGAAGCCCGTGCCGGTCAACCCGCGCTACATGCGAAATCCGCGCGCCAACATGGTGTGGGTCTCCGCCGCCGGTCCCGCGGCCAACCTCCTGATGGCCATCGGCTGGGCCTTCGTGATGATGCTGTGCCAGTCGTTCGACCTGGGCGTCGTCGGACGATGGCTGGAGGCGATGGGCGCGGTCGGCATCACGATCAACATGCTGCTCGCCGTGTTCAACATGCTGCCGATACCGCCGCTGGACGGCGGCCAGGTGCTCACGAACCTGTTGCCTCGCGGCCAGCTGACGGCCATGCTCGAAGCCCTGTATCCGTGGGGCCTGTTCATCGTGCTCGGACTCGTGGCGACCGGCCTGCTCGGGCCCCTGGTCGGTGGCCCGATCGCGTTCCTGAAAGGTCTGCTGGTCGCGGCCTTCGGTTTGCAATAGTCCGGGAGTGGCTGTGTCTGCGAAATCGGTCCAGCAGCGGCGCGTCGTATCCGGCATGCGGCCGACCGGCCAGCTGCACCTCGGCAACTACCATGGCGCGCTGGTCAACTGGATCGACCTGCAGCGCCGGTTCGAGTGCTATTTCTTCGTGGCCGACTGGCACGCGCTGACGACGGGCTACGAGGACACGGCCACCTTCAAGGCCAACGCCCGCGAGGTCGTGGTCGACTGGCTGGGCGCCGGGCTCGATCCCGGGGCCTGCACGATGTTCGTGCAGTCGCGTATCGGCGAGCATGCGGAGCTGCACCTGATCCTGTCCATGGTCACGCCGGTCTCCTGGCTCGAGCGCGTGCCGACCTACAAGGACCAGATCGAGCAGCTCAAGGACAAGGACCTCGGCACCTACGGCTTCCTCGGTTACCCGCTGCTGCAGAGTGCGGACATCCTCATGTATCGGCCGCAGTACGTGCCGGTCGGCGAGGACCAGGTTGCGCACGTCGAGATCACGCGCGAGATCGCGCGTCGCTTCAACAACATCTACGGCCGCGAGCCCGATTTCGCGGCGCGCGTCGGCCGTGCGGCGCAGAGACTCGGCCCGGCGGGAGCGAGCCAGTACGGCGAGCTGCGCCGGCAGTACCAGGAGCACGGGAATGGCGAGGCGCTCGCGCAGGCCCGCGCACTCATCGAGGGCGGCACGATGCTCTCGACCGCGGACCGCGAGCGGCTGCTGGGGGACCTGGAGGGCGGTGGCAGGGCGATCCTGCCCGAGCCCGAGGTCCTGCTGACCCGCTCGCCAAAGGTGCCGGGCCTCGATGGCCGCAAGATGTCGAAGTCCTACGACAATACGATCCGGCTGCGGGAAGACCCGGCCAGCGTCGAGAGGAAGCTCAAGGCGATGCAGACCGACCCGGCGCGCGTGCGCCGCAGCGATCCGGGCGATCCGGACAAGTGTCCGGTGTTCAGCCTGCACCGGATCTACTCGACCGAGCAGACCCAGGCGTGGGCGGCACATGGCTGCCGCACTGCGGGCATCGGCTGCCTCGAGTGCAAGATGCCGCTGATCGATTCGGTGCTCGCGCAGCTCGCGCCGATCCGCGAGCGGGCCCGCGAGTACGAAGCCAATCCGGGCCGCGTCGCCGAGATACTCGATGCCGGCTGCGCGCGTGCCCGCGAGGCCGCGCGTGCGACAATGCAGGAAGTCCGCGCCGCCGTGGGGCTCGACTACTGATGTCCGACGCCGCCGACAGCGAAGTCATCGAGGCCGCCGAGAGCCCGGCGGGACCGCCGCCGCAGCAGGGCGAGATGCCGTTCGCCATCGTCGAGGGCGAGCCGGTCACCGAGGTGCCGCGCGATCTCTACATTCCCCCGCAGGCGCTCGAGGTGTTCCTCGAGGCGTTCGAGGGTCCGCTCGACCTGCTGCTATACCTGATCCGGCGCCAGAACCTCGACGTGCTCGACATACCGATCGCGGACATCACGCGCCAGTACATGGAGTACATCCAGCTGATGCAGGAGCTCGACCTGGAGCTCGCCGGCGAGTACCTGCTGATGGCCGCGATGCTGGCCGAGATCAAGTCGCGGATGCTGCTGCCACGCAGCACCGAAACCGGCCAGGAAGAGGAGGATCCGCGCGCCGAGCTGGTGCGCCGGCTGCAGGAGTACGAGCGCTTCAAGCGCGCCGCCGAGGAAATCGACCAGCTGCCGCGCCTGGACCGCGACGTGCACCAGGCGCATGCCGAGCTCACGCATCGGCAGGTGGTGCGGCTGCTGCCGGAGGTCGCACTGCAGGAGATGCTCGTCGCCTTCAAGGATGTCGTGCAGCGGGCGACGATGTTCGCGCACCTGCTAGTCCGGCGCGAGACGCTTTCGGTGCGGCAGCGCATGTCGGAGGTGCTCGCGCAGCTTGGGGACGCCGGCCTCGTCGAGTTCGTGCGGCTGTTCCGCTTCGAGGAGGGACGCATGGGCGTCACAGTCACGTTCGCCGCCCTGCTGGAACTGCTGCGTGAAGGCCTGATCGATATCGTGCAGGCCGAGCCGTACCGGCCGCTCCACGTGCGCCGTGCCGAGCGCGACCCGGACGCGCCCGCGGTCGAGGATGTCGAGATCACGACTGCCTGACGGATGGAGTGGCGATGGACACCGGACAACTGAAGCACATCGTCGAGGCTGCGCTCCTGGCCTACGGCCAGCCGCTCAGCGTCGACCAGCTGCGCGAGATGTTCGACGAGTACGAGCGGCCCGAGGCGGCGGAGGTGCGCAAGGCGCTCGCGGAGCTCGTACGTGACTGCGAGGGCCGGCCGCTCGAGCTCGTCGAGGTTGCGAGCGGATGGCGCCTGCAGGTGAGGAGCGCTTTCGCCGCGAGGCTCTCGCGGCTCTGGCAGGAGCGGCCGGGCCGCTATTCCCGGGCGCTGCTCGAGACCCTCGCGCTGATCGCCTACCGCCAGCCGATCACCCGCGGCGAGATCGAGGACGTGCGCGGCGTGACGGTGAACCCGAACATCGTGCGCACGCTGACCGAGCGCGGCTGGATCCGCGTGGTCGGGCATCGCGAGGTGCCCGGTCATCCGGAGCTTCTCGGGACGACGAGCGAATTCCTTGACTACTTCGGGCTCAAGAGCCTCGACGAACTGCCATCCCTCGCGGCGCTCAAGGACATGGACGACGTCGGCATCCAGCTCGAGTTCGCCGGGGCGCCGACCGTGCAGGCCGCGGAGGCGGGCATGCCGGCGGCCAACGACGCCGAAGCGGCGGGCTGAGACGCGACGGCGCGGCCGCGCGCATGTCCCCGATGCGCGAGAGAATCCAGAAGGTCCTGGCGGCGCGTGGCGTCGGCTCGCGCCGGCAGATCGAGGCCTGGATCGCGGCCGGCCGCGTCACCGTCAATGGCAAACTCGCGAAACCCGGCCAGCCGGTGGGCGAGCGGGACGACGTGCGCCTTGACGGCCGCAGGCTGCGCCTCGGCCGCAAGGCCGATGACGTGCAGCTTGGCCTGGCCTATCACCGGCCCGCCCAGGAGGGCGTGCGCGCGAGCGTGGATGCGACGACGCCGAGCTCGCTCGAGAAGCTGCCGAAATCCACGGGTCGCCGCTGGATCCCCGTGAGCCCGCTCGGGTCGCAGGACGGGGGCCTGGAGCTCTTCGTCACGGACGGGATGCTGGCCGCAGCGCTCGCCCGCCGCGGGCACGCGATCGCCTGCGAGTACAGCGTGCGGGTGCGCGGCGCATTCGACGACGCGGCGGTGCCGCGGTTGTTGAAGGCTGCCGACGACGACGAGCAGACGGCCGGCCGGCTCACGGATTTGCAGCCGGCGGGCGGCGAGGGCAGCAATCGCTGGGTGCAGGTGCGCTGCGTCGGCCTGCGGCCGCGCGACCTGAAGGGCTTGTTCGAGCGTTGCGGTTTCGAGGCCAACCGGATCCTGCGCACGCGCTTCGGCCCGATCGCCATGGACCGCGCGCTGGCACGCGGGCGCAGCCGCCCGCTCACCGATGGCGAGCTGCGGGCATTGCACGACGCAGCGGGTATCGAGGGTGAGGCGCCAGCCAGGCCGGTCAAGCGCAGGCGCCGCTGACCGGGCCCTCCGTCGCGAGCTGCGTCGCCTGCTGGCGGCGATGCGGCCTCGCTACGACCATGGCGCGTGGTGGCCCGCGCGAACGAGGGTGGAGATGATGGTGGGCGCGATCCTGACGCAACGTGCGCGCTGGGAATCCGCGGCCGCAGCCGCACGACGACTGGGAATCAGCCGGCTGCTGCGATACGACCGGCTCGCGGTGGCGCGGATCCGGCAGGTCGCCGCGCTGATACGCCCCTGTGGCGATCACCGTACCAAGGCCCGGCGCCTGGTCATGTTTGCTCGCTTCCTGCATCGCCACGGAGGTCCCGCTGCGCTCGCCTCGTGGCAAACGCCGGTGCTGCGCGAGGCGCTGCTCTCCGTGCACGGGATCGGGCCGGAGACTGCCGACGTCATCCTGCTCTTTGCCTACCGCCGGCCGGCCTTCGTGGCCGATGCGTACGCGCTGAAGTTCCTGGGACGCGTGGGTTTCCTGCGGCGCGCGCGACTCGCACCGCGCTATGTGCCGGTGCACGCGCGGGTCACGCGACTGCTGGAGGGTAGCGCGACGGAGCTCGCCGACCTGCACGCGGTGATCGTCGAGCACGGCAAGGAGCTCTGCGGACCGAAGCCGCGATGCGAGCGCTGTTTTCTCGCGCCAGTCTGCGACTACGGCCGCAGGATCACGGAGCGCCGTCGAAGGACCGGCCGTTGACTCCCTGGCTGGCCGGGCCGAGCAGGTAGACGAACGGACCGACCACCTTCGCCGGTTCCGGGTGCCGCGCCGGGTCTTCGGCCGGGTAGGCCTCGCGCCGCATCGCGGTGCGCACGCGGCCGGGGTTGACGCTGTTGACGCGAACGCGGGTTCCTTCCGACTCGTGCGCGAGCACTTGCATCAGGCCTTCGACACCCCACTTCGATGCGCAGTAGGCGCCCCAGTAGGCGCGCCCTTCGTGCGACAGGTTGCTCGACGTGAAGACGATCGAGGCATCCTCGGAGCGCTTCAGCAGCGGCAACAACGTGCGCGTGAGGATGAACGCGGCGGTCAGGTTCACGTGCAGCACCCTGCACCAGGTCGGCACGTCGTAGTGCTCGATCGGTGAGAGTGCGCCGAGGATGCCGGCGACGTGCGCAAGCCCGTCGAGCCGCCCGAACTCGCGCTCGATCGCCTCCTGAAGGGCGTCGTACTCCGGCGCGGCCGCGGTTTCGAGGTTGAAGGGCAGCAGCGCGGGCGTCGGCCCGCCGTCCGCCACGATGCGGTCGTAGCTGCGCTCGAGCTTGCGCGGCGTGCGGCCGAGGAGTCCGACGGTCGCGCCCTGTCGCGCCAGCGCGAGCGCCAGCGCCTGGCCGATGCCGTCCCCGGCCCCGGTCACGACGATGACCCGGCCGGCGTGCGAGCCCGGCGACGGGTCCGGCATCTCAGTGTCCTTCGGGTGGGCCAAGCTCGGGAGTCATGCCCTCGGCGGGGCGCACGGCGACCTCGATCTCGGTGAGGTCCTCGATCGGCCTGTCCGCGCGCACGCCGAGCTCGGTGAACTTGCGCGCGCCCGGCAGCACGTTGCGCTCGAGCGACCCGACCGACGCGTTGTAGGCGCGCAGGCTCGTCTCCAGCGCGTTGCCGAGCTTGCCGAGGTGGTTGCGGAACGTGCCGAGGCGTGCGTACAGCTCCTCGGCCAGGCGGCGGATGCGCTCGGCGCCCTCGGCGAGGCGCACGTTTTGCCAGCCGCTGTGGACGGCCTTGAGCAGGGCGAGCAGCGTGGACGGCGTGGTCAGGATGACGCCCGAGCTCATCGCGCGGTCGAGCAGGTCCGGCTGCTGGTCGAGCGCCGCCGACAGGAACTGGTCGCCCGGCAGGAACAGGACGACGAACTGGGGAGCGTGCTCGAACTGCGCGGCGTAGTTCTTCGACGACAGCAGCCGCACGCGCTCCGACACGTGCTGCGCGTGGCGGCGCAACGCTGCCACGCGCGCCTCGTCCGACGCGGCCTCGACCGCGAGCAGGTAGGCGTCCAGCGGCGTCTTGACGTCCACGACCACGTCGCGGCCCTCGGGCAGGTGGATCACCATGTCGGGGCGCAGACCGCCGTCCTCGCCCGCAACATGCACCTGTTCCTCGAAGTCGCAGTGCGCGGTCATGCCCGCGAGCTCGACCAGCCGGCGCAGCGCGATCTCGCCCCACTGGCCGCGCACCTGCGGCTTGCTGAGCGCCTGCACGAGATTGCGCGTCTCGCGCTGCAGCGCGCCGTGCATCTCGCGCATGTCCGTCAGGTGCTGGCGCAGGCTGCCGAAGTCTCGCTGCCGCTCGACCTCGATCTCGCGCAGCGTCTCCGACGTGCGCGCGAGTGACTCCTGGATCGGCTTCACGAGCGCCTCGATGGCCTGTTCGCGCTCCTTGAGCGTGCTCTGCGCTGACTGCTGGTGCTGCCCGAGGTTCTCCTTCGCGAGGCGCAGGAAATTCTCGATGTTCTCGCGCAGCTGCCTGCCGGCAAGGTCGTCGAAGCGCCGGTCGAGCTGTTCCATGGCGCGCTCGAGCGCGAGCGCCCGCTCGGCCTCGAGCGACTGCTCGGATGACAGCTTCGCCCCCAGCACGGCGACTTCTGTCTCGAGCGCGGCCGCCCGGCGCCGGCCCAGCCACCAGCCCGCGGCGAGGGCGATCGCGAGCCCGGTCAGGATCAGCAGGAGGGTCGCAAGGTCCATGGTCAATTCCCGAGCCCCAGCCAGCGAAGCAGTTCGCCCGGGCGTCCGAGGATGCCGTCGGGCCGCCAGGCGGCGGGGTCTTCGTCCTCGCCCAGGTAGCCGAATCCGGCCACCAGGGGAATCATGCCCGCGTTGCGCGCCGCCTGCACGTCGCGCTCAGCATCGCCGAGGTAGAGGCACTCGTGCGGCTCGCAGCCGAGCAGTTGCGCCGCATGCAGGAGGGGGAGTGGATGCGGCTTGCGCTCGGTGAGCGTGTCGCCCGCAACGACGCAGGCGGCGCGCGCCGCGAGGTCAAGCGCCTCGAGCAGGGGCAGCGTGAGCCAGCCGGGCTTGTTGGTGACGACGCCCCAGCGCAGGCCGGCGCCCTCGATCGACGCCAGGACATGCTCGAAGCCGTCGAACAGCCGGGTGCGGTTGGCGATGCCCTGGCGATAGATGTCGAGGTATCGCCCGCGCAGGGACTCGAAGCGCTCGGGTTCCGGGTCGTCGAAGCCCACCCGGATCAGGCGCAGCGCGCCATGCGACACGTGCGGCCGGATGCGCTCGAACGGCAGCCCCGCCAGGCCCTCGTCGGCGCGCAGGCGATTGAGCGCGTCCGCCATGTCGGGTGCGGTGTCCAACAGCGTGCCGTCGAGGTCGAACAGCACGCCACGCACTCGGGGCACGCGGCTCACCCCTGGCTCACCCGGCGGAAGTGTGCGAGATAGTTGACCGACGCATCGGCGCTGATGCGCGCCTGGCGCGTGGCGGGGTTGTACCCGAGGCCCGCGAGATCCACGAGTTCGAGTCCCGCGGCGCGCGCCCAGCGCGCGAGTTCGGCAGGCCGGATCAGCCGCGAGTACTGGTGCGTGCCCCTGGGCAGCAGCCGCAGCACGTACTCCGCGCCCACGATCGCGAGCGCGAAGGCTTTCGCGTTGCGATTGATCGTCGAGCACACGACGTCGCCACCTGGCCGCACCAGGCGCGCCATGGCCTGCAGCACGGCGGCGGGGTCCGGGACGTGTTCCAGCATCTCGAGGCAGGTCACCAGGTCGAATGCCGCCGGCTCGACGGCCACCAGCGCATCGACCGCCACCTCCCGGTAGTCCACTTCGACGCCAGATTCGAGCGCGTGCAGGCGCGCAACCTCGAGGGCGGCGGGCGCGAGGTCGATGCCGGTGACTTTCGCGCCGCGGCGCGCCATGCCTTCGGCCAGCAGGCCGCCGCCGCAACCGACGTCCAGCACGCGCCGCCCGCCAAGCCCGGCGCGCGCCTCGATGTAATCGAGCCGCGCCGGATTGAGGTCGTGCAGCGGCCGGAACTCGCCCTCCGGGTCCCACCAGCGGGGGGCCGCGGCGTCGAATTTCGAGATCTCCGCGGGGTCGACATTGGCGCCGGAATGCATGGGGAAAGTATACCCCCTGTGGTAAAATTCAGCCTTTCCTACGGCCCTGTTTTTACGGGAAAAACGACACCCGCATGAGCGAGATCGCGCGCGAAGTCCTGCACGTCAACCTCGAAGACGAGATGCGCCGTTCCTACCTCGATTACGCGATGAGCGTGATCGTGGGCCGGGCGCTGCCCGACGTCCGGGACGGCCTCAAGCCCGTGCACCGCCGCGTGCTGCACGCGATGCGCGAGCTCGGCAACGACTGGAACAAGCCCTACAAGAAATCGGCGCGCATCGTCGGCGACGTCATCGGCAAGTACCACCCGCACGGCGACGCCGCCGTCTACGACACGATCGTGCGCATGGCGCAGCCGTTCTCCATGCGCTACCTGCTCGTGGACGGGCAGGGCAATTTCGGTTCCGTGGACGGCGATGCGCCCGCGGCGATGCGCTACACCGAGGTGCGCATGTCGCGCATCGCGCACGAGCTCCTCGCCGACATCGACAGGGAAACGGTCGACTTCACGCCGAACTACGACAACAGCGAGCAGGAGCCGTCGGTCCTGCCGGCGCGCATCCCGAACCTGCTGGTCAACGGCTCCGCCGGCATCGCGGTGGGGATGGCGACCAACATCCCGCCGCACAACCTGGGCGAGATCATCGACGCGTGCGTCGCGCTGATCGAGGAGCCGGGCCTGTCGCTCGCGGACCTCATGCGCCTGGTACCGGGGCCGGACTTCCCGACCGCCGGCATCATCAACGGCGCCGCGGAGATCGTGCTCGCCTACAAGACCGGCCGCGGACGCCTGTCGGTGCGCGCGCGCACCGCGGTCGAGGACATGGACGGGCGCGGCCGGCAGGCGATCGTGGTCACCGAGCTGCCGTACCAGGTCAACAAGGCGCGCCTGCTCGAGCGCATCGCGGACCTCGTGCGCAACAAGGAAATCGAGGGCATCTCGGAGCTGCGCGACGAGTCCGACAAGGACGGCCTGCGCGTCGTCATCGAGCTCAAGCGCGGCGAAAACCACGAGGTCGTCCTCAACCAGCTGTTCAAGCTGACGCCGATGGAGGCCGTGTTCGGCGTCAACATGGTGGCGCTGATCGACGGCCAGCCGAAGCTGCTGTCGCTGCGCGAGATGCTGGACGCGTTCCTGCGGCACCGGCGCGAGGTGGTCACGCGGCGCACCATCCACGACCTGCGCAAGGCACGCGAGCGCGCGCACCTGCTCGAAGGTCTCGCGGTCGCGCTGGCGAACATCGACGAGGTCATCGCGGTCATCAAGGCTTCGCCGTCCCCAGCCGAAGCGAAGGCGGCGCTGCAGGCGCGCGCCTGGAAGTCCGGCGCGGTGCCCGCGATGCTTGCGCGCGCGGGGAACGTGCCGACGCGCCCGGACGGCATCGCCGACGACCTCGGCCTGCAGGGCGACGTCTACCGGCTGTCGGAGGCGCAGGCGCAGGCGATCCTCGACTTGCGGCTGCACCGCCTGACCGGGCTCGAGCAGGACAAGATCGTCGCCGAGTTCGGCGAGCTGCTCGACGTGATCCGCGACCTGGGCGACATCCTCGCGCGCCCGGAACGGCTGCTGGCGGTGATCCGCGACGAGCTGAAGGCGGTCAAGGAGGCTTACGGCGACTCCCGGCGCACCGAGATCGTCGCCGACCAGTCCGACGTCACGATCGAGGACCTGATCGAGCGGCGGGCCCTGGTCGTGACGCTGTCGCACGCGGGCTACGCCAAGACGCAGCCGGTGACCGACTACGAGGCGCAGCGCCGCGGCGGCAAGGGCAAGATGGCGACGACGGTCAAGGACGAGGACTTCGTCGACAAGCTGTTCATCGCGCACTCGCACGACACGCTGCTCTGCTTCTCCGACCGCGGCCAGTGCTACTGGCTCAAGGTCTACCAGCTGCCGCTGGCGAGCCGCGGCTCGCGCGGCAAGCCGATCGTGAACCTGCTGCAGCTCGGCGAGGGCGAGCGCATCACGGCCGTGCTCGCGGTGGGCGAGTTCGACGACCGGCACTTCGTGTTCATGGCGACCAGCCTGGGCACCGTGAAGAAGACGCCACTGTCCGCCTTCTCGCGCCCGCGCGCGAACGGCATCATCGCGGTGTCGCTCGACGAGTCCGACTGCCTCGTGGACGTCGCGCTCACGGACGGGGCCCGCGAAATCCTGCTGACCACCACCGACGGCAAGGGGATCCGGTTCACCGAGGACCAGGTCCGGCCGATGGGGCGCGAGGCCGCGGGCGTGCGCGGCATCAAGCTCGCCGGGGACCAGCGCGTGACGTCGCTGATCGTGCTCGCCGAGGGGCACATCCTCACGGTCTCCGAGCGCGGCTACGGCAAGCGCACGGACGTCGAGGATTTCCCGCTCCACGGCCGCGCCGGTCAGGGCGTGATCGCGCTGCAGACGAGCGACCGCAATGGCGCGCTCGTTGGCGCGCGCCAGGTGCGGCCGGACGATGAGGTGATGCTGATCAACTCGAGCGGCACGCTGGTGCGCGTGCCGGTCAGCGACATCCCGGTGCTCGGCCGCAACACCCAGGGCGTGCGGATCATGCGTCTCGAGAACGGCGAGAAGCTCGTCGGGCTCGAGCGCATCGCCGGCGAGGACTCGCAGGACGGCGGCGACGCCGGCTGACGCCCAGGAATTCCCGCTTGCGCGTCTACAACTTCTCGGCAGGACCCGCGGTGCTGCCGCTGCCCGTGCTCGAGCAGGCGCGCGACGAGATGCTCGAGTGGCGGGGCGGCATGTCGGTGATGGAGGTCAGCCACCGCAGCAAGGCGTTCATCGCCGTGGCGCGCCAGGCCGAGGCGGACCTGCGCGAGCTGCTCGCGGTCCCGCCGTCGTACAAGGTCCTGTTCATGCAGGGCGGGGCGACCGCGCAGTTCTCGGCGGTGCCGCAGAACCTCGCCGCGCCGGACGCGACCGCCGACTACCTGAACACCGGGCACTGGTCGCAGCGCACGATCGCGGAGGCACGGCGCTTCGTTCGCGTCCACTTGGCGGCGGACGAGGCGGCCAGCGGTTATTCCACGGTGCCCGCCCAGGCGGCACTCGCGCTGACGCCCGGCGCGGCGTACGTGCACTACACGCCGAACGAGACCATCCACGGCGTCGAGTTTCCCTACGTCCCCGAGACCGCTGGTGCGCCGCTGGTCGCCGACATGTCGTCCACGCTCCTGTCGCGGCCGGTCGACGTCTCGCGGTTCGGGCTGATCTACGCCGGCGCACAGAAGAACATCGGCCCGTCGGGCATCACCGTCGTGATCGTGCGTGACGATCTCGCCGGTCGCGCGCGCGCAGCGACACCGCTCGTGTTCGACTACCGCGCGGTCGCCGAGGCGGAGTCCATGCAGAACACGCCGCCGACATTCGGGTGGTACGTCGCCGGGCTCGTGTTCCAGTGGCTCAAGCGCCAGGGCGGGCTCGAGGCGATGGCGAGGCGCAATCGCGACAAGGCTGCGATGCTCTATGGCGCGATTGACGCGTCGGACTTCTATTCGAACCCGGTGGCGCGCAATTGCCGCTCGTGGATGAATGTCCCGTTCCGGCTCGCGAGGACCGAGCTCGAGCCGGTGTTCCTGGCCGAAGCCGAAGCGGCGGGCCTTGCGAACCTCGCGGGCCACCGGGCGGTCGGTGGCCTGCGCGCGAGCATCTACAACGCGATGCCGGCGGAGGGAGTCAGGGCGCTGGTCGACTTCATGCGAGATTTCGAGCGCAGGCACGGCTGATGCGGTTCAAGGTGCTCACCCTCAACAGCATCGCGGCCAAGGGCATCGATCGCCTGCCGCGCGACCGCTACGAGGTCGGCCCGGAGGTCGCCCAGCCGGATGCCGTGCTGGTGCGTTCCGCCGACATGCACGCGCTGGAAATTCCCCCCAGCCTGAAGGCCGTTGCGCGCGCGGGCGCGGGTACCAACAACATCCCGGTGGCAGCCCTGTCGCGCCGCGGCGTGCCCGTCTTCACCGCGCCGGGCGCCAACGCGAACGCGGTCAAGGAACTGGTGCTCGCCGGGCTCTTCCTCGCGGCGCGACACATCTGCCAGGCCTGGGACTTCGTGCGCGGCCTCGAGCTCGATGGCGAGGCGCTGGAGGCGGCGGTGGAGCAGGGCAAGAAGCGCTTCGTCGGCCACGAGCTGCCCGGCCGGATCCTCGGCGTCGTCGGGCTCGGTGCGATCGGCGTCGAGGTCGCGAACGCCGCACACCTGCTCGGGATGCGCGTGCTCGGCTACGACCCGCAGATCACGGTCCAGCGCGCCTGGCAGCTGTCTTCCGGCGTGGAACAGGCGCTGTCGCTCGAGGACCTTTTTTCGCGCGCGGATGCGGTCACGCTGCACGTGCCGCTGACGCCGGAGACACGCGCGATGGTCCATGCTGGGCGCCTCCGGCTGATGCGGGAGGGCGCCACCCTGCTCAATTTCGCACGTGGCGGCATCGTGGACGAGGAGGCCGTCATCGCCGCGCTCGATTCCGGCAAACTGTCGGCCTATGTCTGCGATTTCCCGTCGGCGCGCACCCGCAATCACCCGCGCGTCGTGGCACTGCCGCACCTGGGCGCCTCGACCAGCGAGGCCGAGGAGAACTGCGCCATGATGGTCGCCGATACGCTGCGCGACTTCCTCGAGCACGGCAACATCCGCCACTCCGTGAACTTCCCCGAGGCCGCGCTGCCGCGCGTGCCGGGAACCTCGCGCATCGCGATCGCCAACAGCAACGTGCCGAACATGGTGGGCCAGATCTCGACTCGCCTCGCCGAGGCCGGGCTCAACATCGCCGACCTGCTCAACAAGTCGAAGGGCGAGGTCGCCTATACGCTGGTTGACATCGACGGCCGGGTGCCCGCCGGGCTGATCGGACGCATCGGGGAGATCGAAGGCGTGCTGAGCGTGCGGGCGGTGTAGGCGTCGCGATGGCGAACCGCTTCGAGCAGCTCGCGGCGCCCGGCATCCGGCGGCTGTCGCCATACGTTCCGGGAAAGCCGCCCGAGCAGCTCGAGCGGGAACTCGGCATCAGGGACAGCATCAAGTTGGCGTCGAACGAGAACCCGCTCGGTCCGGGCCCGCTCGCGCGTGCGGCGCTCACCGGGGCGATCGCCGGCGTCGGCCTGTATCCGGACGGCAGCGGGCACGAACTGCGGACGCGGCTGGCCGCGATGCATGGCGTGTCGCCGGGCCAGGTGACGCTCGGCAACGGCTCGAACGACATCCTGGTGCTGCTGGCCGAGACCTTCCTGACGCCCGAACGGGAGGCGGTGTACTCCCAGTACGCCTTCGCCGTGTACCCGATCGCGGTGCAGGCGGCGGGTGCCGGCGCGTGCGTCGCGAAGGCGCATGGGCCGGATCACCGCATGCCGCTCGGCCACGACCCTGCGGCGCTGCTGGCCCAGGTGGGGCCGAAGACGCGGCTGATGTTCATCGCCAATCCCAACAATCCGACCGGCACCTGGCTCGACGAGCATGAGCTCGATGTGCTGCTGCGGGCGATGCCGCCTGAGGTCATCGTCGTGCTGGACGAGGCCTACCACGAGTACTCCGTGGGCGCCGGCGTGCCGGACGGCACGCACTGGCTCGGCAGGCACCCGAATCTCGTCGTCGTGCGCACGTTTTCGAAGGCCTACGGGCTCGCCGGGCTGCGGGTCGGCTACGCATTGTCGGACCCGGATGTCGCGGACTTGCTGAATCGCGTGCGCCAGCCGTTCAACGTTTCGGTGCCGGGGCTGGCCGCCGCGGCGGCCGCACTCGATGATCGCGCGCATCTGGAGGCGACGATCGCGCTGAACCGGGATGGGCTCGCCCGGCTGCGCGAAGGCCTTTCGGCGCTCGGGCTCCGGGTTGCGCCCTCGGCCGCCAATTTCGTGCTGGTGGACCTGGGACGGTCTGCCGCCGCCGTGAACGATGCGTTGCAGCGGCAGGGTGTCATCGTGCGGCCGCTCGCTAACTACGGCCTGCCCAATCACCTGCGCATCACGACGGGCACCGCGGCCCAGAATGAGCGCCTGCTCGCCGCGATGGCGAAGGCGCTCGCGGCGCCGGCGTGACGGTGCCGCAGGCAAGCTGGATCGCCGGCCCCGCCGGGCGCGTCGCCGGCGAGATCCGCGTTCCCGGCGACAAGTCCATCTCGCACCGCGCGGTGATGCTCGCCGCGATCGCTGACGGTGCCAGCAGCATCCATGGCTTCCTGGACGGCGAGGACTGCCGGTCGACGGTCGCGGCCATCGAGGCCATGGGCGTGAGGATCGATCGGCCGGGACCCGGCCGGCTCGTCGTCCATGGCGCCGGCATGCGCGGGCTGCGCGCGCCGGTGGCGGCGCTCGACCTCGGCAACTCCGGGACCGCCATGCGCCTGCTGACGGGCATCCTGTGCGCGCAGTCGTTCGATTCGCTCCTGGTCGGCGACGCCTCGCTGATGCGCCGGCCGATGGAGCGGGTCGCGGCGCCACTGCGCCGGATGGGAGCCGACGTCCGTACCCGCGACGGCCGTCCGCCGGTGGCGATCGCGGGCGGCCGGAGCCTGCGGGGCGCGGCGCACACGCTCGAGGTTGCGAGCGCCCAGGTGAAGTCCGCGATCCTGCTGGCGGGGCTCTACGCCGACGGACGCACGAGCGTCACTGAACCACGGCCCTCGCGCGACCACACCGAGCGGA
>Ga0114938_1001106_pt1 | contig 19052 bp, 9 predicted proteins | sample AshMeaBigSpring_FD_88675 | JGI IMG/M metagenome (GOLD analysis project Ga0114938, IMG submission 88675) | Groundwater microbial communities from Big Spring, Nevada to study Microbial Dark Matter (Phase II) - Ash Meadows Big Spring | ecosystem: Environmental > Aquatic > Deep subsurface >...
AAAAACCCGGACGCGTCGTATGTGTAATCCCACACAATGGAGAGCGCGGCACAGTGTCCGGCCGAAATGACGGTCAGCAGCACGGCAGCCGCAACCCGCCAATTCGCATGTCGATCGGGAACCATTTGAAAAAACCTAGCGCCGCCAGCGGAAAAATCAAAATGTTCCAGCCCGACGCCGGGCAAAAAGATATTCGGAATCATCCCTTGCATTGCCTGGAATACCGCCTAGCTTGACCGGCGAGGCCACACAGGTGGCATGGTAGGTTGCTAGTTGTGTTTCTTTCGGCTCAGGCCGCAAATGCTCAGTGGCGATTTTGAAATCCGGTGATCGGAAACAGCCAAACAATGAGCCTTGAAACACCAACAGCTATGTCAACAAAACTCTACGTCGGAAACCTTTCCTTCGATACCACAGAAGCCGACCTCCGCGATCTTTTCTCGCAGGCCGGAACAGTCAGCGAAACCATCCTCATCAACGACAAAATGACCGGCCGCTCGCGCGGATTCGGGTTTGTCACGATGTCGGACTCCGCCGGCGCCAGCGCCGCGACGGCCAAGTTCCACGGGATGGAGCTCCAGGGCCGGAACCTCACGGTCAACGAGGCGAAAGCCCGTGAAACCAACGGCGGCGGTGGTGGTGGCCGTTCGGAACGCCGGTACTAAACCAATCAGCAAAAAGCGCCCCGGGTCACTCCGGGGCGTTTTTTTTTGCCTCAAGCGCTTTTCTGGATCAGCCCGATGATCCGGTCCCCGGCCTGAACGGCGGGATGCAGGGAGGGGCGCGGGCTGAAAGCCTTCCCGATGCACTCCCCGGCACGGCGGGATCTCTAGCAGACAGAACCGCCGGCACCAAGCCCTCCAGCCCTGCCCGGGCAACAAAATTTCGCATGTCTGATATTGCCGACACCCGCCCGTGACGCTACAAAAGCTGCCCTCTACTATCCCTATGAACAAACCATCCTCCGTATTTACGAACCTCCCGAAAGTTGGAATCCGCCCCACGATCGACGGCCGCCTCGGCGGCGTGCGCGAATCGCTCGAGACCCAGACGATGGATCAGGCGAAGCTGGCCGCGGCTCTGATCTCTTCGACCCTGCGCTACCCGAACGGCGAGCCGGTCGAGTGCGTGATCGCCGACACCTGCATCGGCGGAGTCGCCGAGGCCGCCGCCTGCGCGGAGAAGTTCGCCCGTGAGAATGTCGGCGTCTCGCTGACCGTCACCCCCTGCTGGTGCTACGGCTCGGAGACGATGGACATGAACCCATCGATCCCGAAGGCAGTGTGGGGCTTCAACGGCACCGAACGTCCGGGCGCGGTCTATCTCGCTGCGGTCCTCGCCGGCCACTCGCAGAAGGGCATCCCAGCATTCAGCATCTACGGACGCGACGTCCAGGACGGCACAGACAAAAAGGTTCCGGCGGATGTTAGCGAAAAAATTCTCCAATTCGTGCGCGCAGGCCTCGCCGTCGCGATCATGAAGGGCAAGTCCTACCTCGCCATGGGCGGCGTCTCGATGGGCATCGCCGGATCGATCGTCGACCAGCCATTTTTCGAGGAATATCTCGGCATGCGCGTCGAGACGATCGACATGACCGAATTCCTCCGGCGGATCGACAAGGAAATCTACGACAAGGACGAATATAAAAAGGCACTCGCCTGGGTGAAGAAAAACTGCAAGGAGGGCAAAGACTACAACTCCCCCTCGACCAAGCGCAGCCGCGCCCAGCTCGACAAGGAGTGGGAGATTTCTGTCAAGATGGCCCTCATCGCCCGCGACCTCATGGTGGGCAATGAGAAGCTCAAAAAGATGGGCTTCGGCGAGGAAGCTCAGGGCCACAACGCGATCGCGTCCGGCTTCCAGGGCCAGCGCCAGTGGACCGATTACCGCCCGAACGGCGACTTCCTCGAGGCCATCCTCACGACCTCGGCCGACTGGAACGGCATCCGCGCCCCGTATATTGTGGCGACGGAAAACGACAGCCTGAACGGAGCGTCGATGCTCCTAGGCTACCTCCTCACGAACACCGCGCAGATCTTCGCGGACGTCCGCACCTACTGGAGCCCGGCCTCGGTGAAGCGTGTCTCCGGACACGTCCTCAAAGGCGCCGCCGCCAAGGGGATCCTCCACCTCATCAACTCCGGCCCCGCCACGATCGACGGCACCGGCCAGCACACCCGCAAAGGCAAGCCGGTCATGAAGCCGTTCTGGGAAATCACCGAGAAGGAGGCCCAAGCCGCATTCAACGCAACGACCTGGCATCCCTCGATCACCGAGTATTTCCCCGGCGGCGGATGGTCGACCCGCTACCTCACCAAAGGTGGAATGCCGGTCACGATGTGCCGCATCAACCTCATCAAAGGACTCGGAGCCGCACTGCAGATCGCCGAAGGCTACACGGTCGATCTTCCCGAGAAGGTTCACAACATCCTCGACGAGCGCACGAACCCGACGTGGCCGACCACATGGTTTGCCCCGATCCTCACCGGCGAGGGCGCGTTCACAGACGTCTACAGTGTGATGAATAACTGGGGGGCCAACCATGGCTCGATCAGCTACGGCCATATCGGCGCCGACCTCATCACCCTGGCCTCGATGCTCCGTATCCCGGTCTACATGCACAACGTCGCGGCCGAGCGTGTTTTCCGCCCGAGCACGTGGGCGGCCTTCGGCACGGCCAACCCCGAGGGCGCCGACTACCGCGCCTGCGAGACCTTCGGCCCGCTCTACCGCTGATCGTTCAGCGGTTTCCTGTAGCAAACAATCGAGGCCGGCTTGGGTTCCCCCCCGAGCCGGCCTTTTGCTTTTCCGGCTCGGAACCGGGAAAAGTGCCCCGGCCGGAAGCGGAGGTATCCGGCGCCTATTCGGCGGAGGGGATTTCCTTGTCCCAGTCCGCGTTGACGGCGGTGTAGCTGAGGCAGCTGATCTCCTCGAGCGAGGTGTTGCCGGCGATGACCTGCTGGAGGCCTTCCTGATAGAGGGTGAGGACGCCGCGCTGGAAGGCGAGTTTGCGCATCTGGCTCTGTGGCGCGTTCGTGCTGATGAGGTCGGCGAGCGCGTTGTCGGAAGGGCACATCTCCATGAGCGCCATGCGGCCTGTGTAGCCGGTCTCGCGGCATTCCGAGCAACCGTTCTTTTCATAGATGAACGGGACGTCGGCTGGGATCGGAATCCGGTTCGCGGCGAAAAGGGTGCGGATCTCGGGCGTGAGCATGACCGGACGCTTGCAGAACGCACAGAGCCGGCGGACGAGGCGCTGGGCCTGGGAGAGCGCCAGCGAATCGGCGAGCAGGTAGGGCGGGATGCCCATCGAGATGAGGCGGCTGACGGCGCGCAGGCAGTCGTTGGCGTGAAGGGTGGTGAGGACGAGGTGGCCGGTGAGAGCGGCGTTGACAGCGGAGTTCGCGGTCTCGTGGTCGCGGCACTCGCCGATCAGGATGACGTCGGGGTCGGCACGCATGAGGCGGCGCAGGCCCTCGGCAAAATCGATGCCGTTGACGGGATCGGTTTGCGTCTGGTTGAGGCCCTCGACCTCGTATTCGATCGGGTCCTCGATCGTGTGGATGTTGATATTGTCCGCGTTGATGCTGTTGAGGAGAGCGTAGAGCGTAGTCGTCTTGCCGCTGCCGGTCGGCCCGGTGACAAGGATGAGGCCCTGGTCGCGGCCCATGGCGTCGTTGAGCGTTCCCATCTGGCGCAGCGAGAGGTTGAGTTCGCTGAGCTTGCGCACGCCGTCCTGCTTGTCGAGGAAGCGAATGGTGATTTTCTGGAGGTCCTTGCGGCAGGGGATCGCTGAAACGCGGCAGTCGACCCGGCGCTTGCCGAGCGAGAGCGAGAAGCGCCCGTCCTGCGCATCCTGGCGGCGCTGCCCCATGTTCGAGTAGTTTTTGATGAGGCTGACAAATCGGACGAGCTGTTCCTCCGGGCAGGTGTGGATGACCTTAAGCTCGCCGTCGATGCGGGCTCGGAACCGCGCGGTGTTGTAAAACTTTTCGATGTGGAGATCGCTGCCGCGCCCGGTGATCGCGCGGTAGAGGACCCAGTGGACAACCTGCTCCGGCGTGGCGTTGATGCTTGAGGGGTTGATGCGCTGAACATCCTGGACGTCGATTTCAACGATGTTGGCAACATCGGAATACGTCTGGTCGGAATCCGCGGTGACATTGGCGGTCGTCACCGACCGGCTGCGCTCGCGATTGATCGCCTGAATGATCGCCTCGCGGTCGGCGATGACCGTGCGGAAGACGAGCGGGTCGTTGCCCCCGGAGAGCCATTCGTCCTCAAAGCCGAAATTTTCTTTTTCGGACGATAGGAGGAGGATCGTCTTGCGGCCGCAGAACATCGGGTAGACCGCATGCTTTTCAAGGAGGGCCTCGGGAAAGATCTTCTGCGGGGGGGCATGCTCCGCATTGAAGCAGGCGTCGCCCGTGCAGAGGTGCCGGATCGCGCCGGCGAAATTGGTCGGGAGCGACTTGATCGAGGCGAGTGCGTCGAGAGAAATACCGGAGACATCGTGCTTGGCGCGCTCGAGCTTCGAGCGGACGTCGTCCTCAAAGGGATATTCAGCCAGCAGCCAGTTCATAACCGCATCGGGAGCGGCGCCGGCCGGGGGCATCTGCTTGAAAACAAGCGGGGGCCTTTCCTCCAGCGGTTGGAGGTCGAGCCTCGCCAGAAAGTCCCGACGGAGCATGGCATATTTCGACTGGGGGATTAGCACGGGTATGACCAGCTCGCGGGGGATTCCCCAGAATTCCCTGCTCGAGGGATCGTAGTGCGCACAGAGGAGCAGTGGCCCGAGCGTGCCGAATGGCATCCAGCATTCCCGCTCGCCGGCCGGACGCGGCGACAGGTAGCGGAAACATTTTTCGGCGTGGGTCGAACAATTCGTCTGGACGGGATCAAACGGCAGAATCCCGAATGTGCGTCCGAGCCATTCCAGGCCCTCCTCGACAGGGATTCCATTGGCGTGGGCCAGGTGGTGGTGGAGGTCGACGCCACCCTCGTCCGGAGGCGATCCGGGCTGAAGGTTCCGGTCCAGCAGAGCCTGCTGCAAATTGTCCCATTCGGCGCTGTTCATCGGCAGGTCACATCAAGGTAAGCAGGGGCAGCCCCGTGCCGGCCGAGCCGGGCGGAAGCATTTCAAACATCCGTCCGTTCCACTTGGCGCGGTAAACCGAGGAATCGCTTGAGGTGTTGGTTTTCAAATTGGATGGTAGGTACGGGGAGCCGTGGCTGCGTGCATCGCGGGTTTGAAGCAGGGCGAGAATGGTGGGTTCCGTCGCGTTTGTGTTTAGCTCCTCAACCGCCTGATTGTAACTCAAAACCGCACCGTTGAGGTAATTTAAATTCCGTGTGGCGGCCTGCTCGCCGGCCGATGGCACGAGGTTCAGCATGAGCGGGACCGCAATGGCCGCGATAACCGCCAGCACGGAGACGACGACGAGCAACTCGGCCAGCGAAACCCCCAGCCTGCCACCCCGCCTCAGGGAAACCGGACAACTCGACCGGTCGTTCATCAGAGCGGAGGCGCAAACGGGCATTTCCATATTCCCGGAAAATTATCTCACAGGTGGAATGTTATGCAAGCTGGCGGAATCCTCCACCGCGCAAAGGTCGATCAGGGCACCACCGTCACGCTGCGTCCGGCGTCGGGCCCCCTCGGGAGGGCGATTGAAACGGCCTTTCCATTGCAGATGATGGACAGGGAGGATTCCAGCTGTGTCGGATCGGAAACAGTCAGGCGACCGGTTTTCGTATCCATCAACACCAGGCATGGCCGGTCCACCGCGAGGGATGTTTCAGGAGCGATTCCGATGCGGTCCGCCTGGAAAAATGCAGCCATAACGACACGGTCGGAGCGGACCGCCTGGCACCCGGGCGAATTACGGAGGATATCCACGTCCGGATTCGCAACGAACCCGGCCGTCTCCGCAGCCGTTGCGCCGGGAAGCATGATGCAGGCGTAGCCCTCCTCCGAGGGTTTGCTTCCGTGATCGAAGGCAAGAAGGAAGACATCGCGCTGCAAAGCGTCCGTCGGACCGGCGCGGAAAATGTCAGTCCATGCGCCCTTCTGCGGAGCGCCGGAAACAAGCAGCCGGGAGACCGCGGGGAACACGTAGCCGATGCCGTCGTGGTGGAGCCAGCGCAGCCCGGTGAGTCGGCGGGTGCGGCTTTCGATCACGGCCGTGGACTTGTCGCTGCCGGCAGTGATGCGCCCGTTGAGGAGGCACTGGTTGACGGTGGTGGTGACATGGCCGTCCACTTCGGATGAGATGCCGGCTCCCAGGACAACAATTTTCCCGTGCAGGAAAAACCAACTCTTGCGGGCGCGAACCCCATCGCGCGAAAAGTCCAGAGCTGCGGCACCGATGGAACCGTCGGAGACCCCTCCGGCAAAACCGGTCCCGATGCGATACCCCTCCCATGTGAGCCGGGGGAGCGGGTCTGCGGACTGGCGCGCGGTAATGCCGGGAAGTTTTCTCCAGTCCCATACCGGAAAGATGTCATCGTATTCGCGGCCCGACCGGTAAATGTAGTGCGCTCCGTCGCCAAGGTGGTAGCCCTTGAGGTTTTCGTCGTTTCCGCTCTCGGCCCCGATCACGCGGCGCGAGCACATCCTCACCGAGGCCATGTAGGCGGGTTCGCGATGGACCATGTAATCCGATCGCCAGAACATCCGGTTGGCCGCCGTACCCGGCAGAGTGGATGCCTGGCAGCGGGCGGCCGCCGCCGCGTATTCCCCGGCATGCCCGGGATCGGCAGCCGCCATGCCAGCCAGAAGAACGCCGAGTGCAGCGGCCTTCCTGGCGGGAGCCTCCGGGAAAAGCTGTCGCGCGCAGGCATTGATATCCATCGTTCCCCGCCAAATGACCTCGCTTTGGCCGTTCAGGAGAAACCCGCGCAGCGTCCCCAGCGCATCAGGATCGATCGCGTAGCTGGTGCCGCTCAGAATCCTGGTCCACTTGACCAGGTCGATCGCAAATCCGAGTCCGTAGTTTCCAAACTGGAGCTGAGGCCCATGCTGGTGGAAGCTGAAATCGCTTTGAATCCCCTCCCCGGCCGAAACCTTGAGCTGTTCAGCGATGGCGTCGCGGGCGGTCCGGGCGAGCTGCGGATCGTTCTCCAGCATGGCCCTCAGGAGCACGATCCCGGACTTCCAGATGCGGTTCTGACCCGTCATGCCGATTTCCGCACGTGCAACGATCGCGAGGCCGGCAAAAATCGTTTCCTCTGGCAGCTCATCTTTCATGATGACGAGGAATTCGGCGAGTCCGCGCGGGGTGCCAATCTCGTTGTGCCACCAGTTCGGATTCCTGTAATCGCGTTCAATCCAGTGGGCGCATGCGCGGAGGGCCGCGTCCCGCACGGCCGGGTTTCCGTGAAGTTCACCGCCAGGAGCGGCCCAGGCACGCGCGAGATCACGCATCCGTTCAAGATGCGTCCGGAGGCGCCAGTGGCCCCGGGACTGGTCCGCATAGTCAATGTCCGCCCACGTGCCATCCGGCCGGAGCTCCCGCACCCAGGCCTCGATGGTGCCTCGCGGGACCGGATCCTTGAGAAGATGCTCCGGCGAAAATTCCGGCGTTGTGATCAGGTGTTCCCGTGCTTGCTGCAGCGCACACTTCAGGTCCTGCGGGGAATCCTGCGCGGAAGAGGCCGCCAGACTGAAGAGCGGAAATAACACCAGTAGGATCATCGGCAGACGGATCAACATGGCAGGAGCCTAGGGGTGCCCGCTTCAAAAATCGAGCGCCAACCGGACAGCCCCCCCGGGGGGGCGTGAGCATAAGCTGCATAAGGTGTATATAAGCTTGCCTTGAAGGGACACTTGCGGCTAAGTCTCACATGTGCAGGCGCAGTTCCAGGCTCAAGCCGGCGGGCGAATGACCACATATACCGGAGGAGGGATCCGACTGAAATCCACGTTGCCATGAGCCGGGAAAACGATTTGAAGCCATTTTGCACGCGCCCCTCAGGTACGGACGGACCATACGCTCCGACTGCCACTCAAGCTCCGGTTGCCGCTGCGGAGGGCAAGCGGTTGGAGGAAGTCTGGGCGTTTCTTGCCGAGACCAGCAGGGGCTCCGGCGATGAGCCGTTCTTTTCCAGCCTGGCCCGCTATCTGGCCGAATGCCTCGACATGGATTTTGTCTGCATCGACCGGCTTCAAGGGGATGGGCTCAGCGCGAGAACGCTGGCCGTCTGGCATGACGGGCATTTTGAGGACAACGTCACCTATGCGCTGAGAGACACGCCCTGCGGCGAAGTTGTCGGACGGGAAATCTGCTGCTTTCCCGCGGACGTATGTCAGGCCTTTCCCCGCGATGATGTTCTGCGCGACCTCCGGGCCGAAAGCTATGCCGGCGTAACGCTCTTCGGCCACGACGGCCGACCGATCGGCCTCATAGCCGTCATCGGGAGGAAGGTGCTGAACGACCGACCGCGCACCGAAGCGATTCTCAAGGCCGTGGGCAGCCGTGCGTCCGGCGAGCTCGAACGCATGCTTGCAGAAGAGGCCCTGCGGGAAAGCGAGGAGCGGCACAGGATCCTGTTCGAGTGTTCGCCGGATGCCTACCTGATCATCGTGGACGGGAAATTTGTCGACTGCAACCGGGCAGCCGAAACGATGATGCGCGGAAGCAGGGCACAGATCATCGGAATGTCCCCCGATGCGCTTTCCCCCGGGGTGCAGCAGAGTGGAAGGAATTCCTCCGAGGAGGCTGCAGAAAAAATCGAGGCCGCGTTCCGGACCGGCCAGAATATTTTTGAGTGGATCCACCGCCGCCTGGACGGCACCGATTTTGTCGTAGAGGTTCATATCGTGGCCATGGTGTTCAGCGGCAAGCCGGCGCTGTTCACCACATGGCGGGAGATCACCGAACGCAAACAGTCTGAGCAGGCGCTGCGTGAAAGCGAATACCTGCTCCGGGAGGCGCAGATCATCGCCGGGCTCGGGACTTACGTGCTGGATATCCGCTCTGGAATTTGGAAGGGCTCACAGCTGCTGGAGAAGATTTTCGGTATCGATGCCGCATTCGAATGCACCGTGGAAGGCTGGGTGGAACTCATCCACCCCGACGATCGCGCCATGATGCTGGACCACTTCCAGAACGACGTCCTTGGCAGCCGCCATGTCTTCGACAAGGAATACCGCATCGTGCGGCTCAGCGACGGGGTTACGCGCTGGGTGCACGGGCAGGGCAGGCTGGAGTTTGACAGCCTTGGCCGCCCGGTGAAAATGCTCGGCGCGATCCAGGACATCACCGATCGAAAATTGGCTGAGGCCGCGCTCTCCAGTGCCAAGGAGGCCGCCGAGAAGGCGACACTCGCAAAAAGCGAGTTCCTCGCAAACATGAGCCATGAGATCCGGACTCCGATCAACGGAATCATCGGGATGACCGACCTGCTGCTGGACACCGCTCAAACCCCCGAGCAGCGCGAGTACGCCGAGAGCATCCATTCCTGCAGCGACTCGCTCCTCACCCTCATTAACGACATTTTGGATTTCTCGAAGGTCGAGGCCGGGCAGCTGGCTCTTGAAAACCTCGATTTCGATATCCGGACGACCATTGAATACGCGGTCGAGATCCTTGCTGTGAAAGCCCACCAGAAAGGGATCGATGCTGCCTGCCTCATCGCGGAGAATGTGCCCGACGTCCTGCGCGGGGATCCCGGCCGCCTCCGCCAGATCCTCTTCAACCTCATCGGCAACGCGATCAAATTCACCGACCACGGGGGAGTCACCGTGCGGGTCGATCTCGTGGAGCAAACCGGCTCGAAGGCGATGTTGCGCTTCTGCGTGATCGACACCGGGATTGGAATTCCGGCAGATAAACAGGAGGCGATCTTCGCAAAGTTCACCCAGGGGGATACCTCGACGACGCGGCAGTTCGGAGGAAGCGAGTTGGGGCTGACGATCTGCCGGCAACTCGTCCACCTTTTCCAGGGCGAAATCACGGTAACCAGTGAAGCTGGCCGCGGGTCGGAGTTTTGCTTCACCGCCGTGTTTGAGTTGCCGCCGCGCGGTGCAGCGCGCCCGGTGGAAAAGCCCGCGGACCTGTCCGGCGTGAAAGTGCTCGTTGTGGACGACTTTCCGACCAACCGGGTGCTTGTGGCAAAATCGCTGGCGCGCTGGGGATGCCGGCACGAGGAAACCGCCGATGCCGAATCCGCTTTTGAACTGCTCCGAATGGCGGCCGCAACCGGCGACCCGTTCGACGTGGCGCTGCTCGACATGCGGATGCCCGGCATGGACGGAGCGGAACTTGGCATGATGATTAAGAGCGACGAGTTGATCAAATCCACCAGGCTTGTCATGCTCACATCTCTGGGTAAACGCGGGGATGCCGAACGACTCGCCACCGTCGGGTTCTCAGGATACCTGCCGAAACCGATCCTTCCCGCGCAGCTGATGAAATGCCTTGCACTCGTGCTCGGCCGCGAGGAGACCGCGGGACCGAGCCTCCGGCTGGTCACCAGGCATACCGTCGAGGAGTCCGCACGGCGCAGGCTCCGCATTCTCGTCGCGGAGGACAATACGACCAACCGGATCATCGCCGTGAAAATGCTCGAAAAGCTCGGCCACAGCGCCCAGGCGGTCGCCAACGGCCAGGAGGCCCTCGAATCGTTGCGACGGTTTTCTTACGATCTTGTTCTGATGGATTGCCAGATGCCGGTCATGGACGGCTTCGAAGCAACCCGCGCGATCCGCGGGTCGACACCGGATGTGACGAACCCTGGAATCCCGATCATCGCGCTGACCGCCCACGCCATGAAGGGCGACCGGGATCTTTGCCTCGAGGCGGGAATGAATGATTACGTCTCCAAACCGACCAATGTCCACGACCTTTCCGCCGCCATCGGCAGGTGCTTTCCCATGATCGACCGGTTCTACGATGCAGGAGCCGTGGTGCAGGAACGGAGGCTCGCTCAGCCCCAGGACTTTGACCGGGATGGGTTTCTCGAACGTCTGCTGGGCGACCACGCGCTCGCCGCCGAGTTGGCGGGAGTTTTTCTCGCCGACGCTCCGGCGCTGCTGGAGGAATTATCGGCGGCGATCGGTGCGGGTGATGCCTCGGGAACCGGGCGGATCGCCCACACACTCAAAGGCCTGAGCGCAAACATGGGCGGCGATGCGCTCAGCCGGATTGCCGCTGAAATGAATGAACTTGCCAAAGCCGGGAACCTTGCGGCCCTGCAGGAAGTCCTCCCCGGCGCCCGGCAGGCGTTTCTCACGCTCAGCAACCACCTGCGGGAATTTGAATCCGCCCCGGAGTCCGCCTGATTTTCATTCCACCATGCTCCGGTGCCGCCCAACTGATCGGCCCCCATGCAAAACAGTTCCGCGGGTTTGGCTTTACAGACTCCACTGACCGAGTGAGTGTTTGACAGTATTCTCCACCAACTCCGCCCATGAAAACCCGCCGCCAGTTTTTGCAATCCACAGCGCTCATGCTTGGTGGCATGGTCTTGCCGGCCAGCGCGGCGGCTCCCACGTCCAAGAAAAAAGGTTGGGCCGGCAGTTCGGTCGAGATGCACCAAAAGTTCGGGGTAAGCTGGTTTTACGGATGGGTGGGTAACGGCCGGGGAACGCCCGGCGTCGAGTTTGTTCCGATGATCAACAACGGGAAGGCGATCCAGTGGAAACCGCTGGTTTCCACGCCGGATCCGATCACCGCCCTGCTCGGCTACAACGAGCCCGAACGCGCCAGCCAGGGAAACCTGAGCGTGGATGAGGCGATCGCGCAGTGGCCGCAGCTTGTCGCGCTGGCGGCCACGCGAAACCTGCGCCTCGGCAGCCCAGCCCCCTCCTCAGACAAGGGCGGGATGGAATGGCTTTCCGCGTTCATGGAAAAGGCCGAAAAGGCCAGGCTGAAAATCGATTTTGTGGCGCTCCACTGGTATCGGGGGCGCGACGCGGCAGCGTTCGCCACCTGGATCGACGAGATGAGCCGGAAATACCGCAAGCCGCTCTGGATCACGGAATTCAACGGCTGGTCGGGCACCCCTCAGGAAAACGAGGCGTTCCTGCGGTCCGCGCTCCGCACGCTCGAGCGCGAGAGCAGCGTCGAGCGCTACGCCTACTTCAACACCAAGCCCGGCCACCCCTGCGCGCTCCTGAAGCCCGATGGCACCCTCTCCAGGCTCGGGCAGCTTTATCTGGCCGCTTAAGCCGCGATTTTTCCGGTAAATTTTCCGGATTCGATACATTCTCCATTGAATGGTCTCTTCATCTGACAATGCGTCTCCGACCCCAGACGACGACAGGCACGCCCTGTTCGTCCGGCTGTTTGCCGTGTCGCACCGGGGGTTGCTTGGCTACCTCATGTCGATGCTCGGACGCCGGGAGGATGCCGAGGACGTCCTGCAAAAAGCCTCGATGACCCTCTGGAGGAAATTCGACACATTCGAGGCCGGGACCGACTTTTTATCCTGGGCCTGCACGATCTGCTTCTACGAGGCGAAAAATTTCCAGCGGATGGCTGCCCGGTCCAAGATTGTTTTCAGCGACGCCCTGATGGATGTCTTGCTGGCTGAGCGTGTTGCCGACCTCCCCGCGCAGGACACCCGCATCGACGCGCTCCGGGAATGCCTTGCGAAGCTCGACGACGGCGCCCGCAAGCTGCTCGAAGCCGCCTACCTGGATGGCACCAGTATCGGCGCAATCGCTTCCCAGCTCGGCCGGGCCCCGCAGACTCTTTACAACAGGCTCAATACCCTGCGCCGCCTGCTGGCCGAGTGCATCGACCGGCGTACGCTGGAGGTTCACTCATGAGCGGGAATGCCGGCGCAGAATCCGCCCGGATGTTCCAACTCTTCGGAGCCGCCGTCGACGGCACGATCGACGCCGAGCAGACCGCAGCCCTCGAGGCGTTACTCATGGCTTCCCCCGAGGCCAGGCGCCTCTGGTTCCTGCATGCGGACATGGATATCGCACTGTCCGAATGGGCAGCCGAACACAACGAAGCGGGATTGTCGGCCCCAACGAAAGTCGTGCCGATGAAAAGCGTTTCCACCGCTACGGCCACAACTAGGTCCGCGACATATTTCCGCTCGCCGAACGCCCGGTTTTTCCAGTGGGCGGCCATCCTGGTAGTAGGATGTGCACTCGGGCTTCTGGGCATTGCCGGATACGTCTTTTTTCCATCGGGAGTAGCCGTGATCACCAGGGAGAATGCGGCCCGGTGGAAAGATGATGCCCCCGCCCGGAATGTTCCGCTACCATCCCGCTCGCTCACCCTCTCGTCGGGCGCGGTCGAAATCAAGATGGCCTCCGGCGCAACGGTCGTCTTCGAAGGCCCGGGGGAATTAGACCTGCTCACGGGCAACTCGGTGCGGCTCTGCTCCGGCCGGGCGCGGGCCAACGTTCCGCAATCCGCAAAAGGATTCACGATGACCGGCGCGGCATTTTGCGTTGTTGATTACGGCACGGAATTCGGCTGCGAGGTACTCCCGGGCGCCAACGGTCCTCAGATCCATGTGATGAACGGCCTGGTTGAAGTAAAGCCCTCGCTCGGCAAACCGAGGATGCTCCGGGCCAACCAGGCCGTCGAGATTCAGGACTATAAGACGATGAAGCCTCTCGACGTGCGGCCCGAAAGCTTCATGGATTCCGGAGATCTGGCACGCGCGGAGTCCGCTCCGTCCGCCTTGTCCGGCGTGGCCGACCGGATCCTCCAAAAGCATCCCTCCAAGATTTTTTATTTCCGGGCGGGCAATCCCCCGGGAGATCCTGCCTCGGAGGTGCCTGGAATGGTGCGCCATGGATGCTTGACCGTTGAGGGCCGTTTTCCGTCGAGCAAAGCCGTCAAAATGCAATCGCGGGAGGATTTTTTCACTGTCAGTCTTCCGGGCTCATATTCCTCGCTCACGCTGCTCGCGTGGATCAAAGGCGAGAAATCGTCCCGCCGGCAGGACTTGCTTGCCGGATCCGGGGCTTTCGTCAAAGGGGAAATTGCGTGGTATCTTTACGGCAACCGCGCGCTCGGGTTCGGCACGCTCGATCCGGTGGCTGGAACGCCCGAACGTGGCTGGCAAATCCTCCATGGCCTGCCTAACCAGGATTTCCAATCCGAGTGGTGTCTCGTTGCAACCGTCGTTGACGGGCAAAAGCAAACGGTCACTCATTATCTGAACGGCAAGGTGGTCGGCATGGGCCAGCTCGATCTCCCCGGCCTCCTCCGGCCCGGCAGCCTCCAAATCGGGGGCGTCTCCGAAACGCGGATCAACGGGAGTCCGCGCCAGCCATTCTCCGGCTGCCTCGATGAGTTCGCGATTCTTTCCTCCCCGCTCCGTGCCGACGAGATCGGACGCCTGTATGAACTCGGACGGGCTCCCCGGGAGATCGCCTCCAACCCGGAGCCCCAGGCTTCCCAGATACGCTAGAACTTTCCTTCGCCCCCACCCATGAACCGCCCCAGCCTTCTCCTCTGCCTGCTGGCCTTATCAGCAGCCGGAGCCGCCGCTCAGACGATCCCCGCCTTTCCCGGAGCCGAGGGCTTCGGTGCGATCGCGAGCGGCGGTAGAGGGGGAGACGTCTATTATGTGACCAACCGCAACTCCTCTGGTGCAGGGTCGTTCGCCTACGGCGTCCAAAATGCCCCCGCTGCCGGCCGCACCATTGTCTTTGCCGTCTCCGGCCACATCCGCCTGCCATCCGGATCCGGCGGCGGACTCACCATCGCCAAAAATAAGATCACTGTCGCCGGGCAGACCGCTCCCGGCGATGGCATCTGCTTTTATAACAACACGATGAACGTGACCGGAAACGACATTGTGCTGCGCCACATCCGCTGGCGCTACGGTTACTCCACCGCTGGCGGTGACTCGTTGGATATTGCCAGCTCGCAGCGCATTATCCTCGACCACTGCGACGTGATGTTTTCGACGGACGAAAACCTCTCGTCGTTCGGAACGCCGCCGGAGTTTTTTACCTTCCAGTGGTCTGTCAATGCCTGGGGTCTCAGCGGCCACTCCTGCGGCGGCCTGTGGGATATCAACCATGCCACCTCCCACCACTCCCTCTGGGCCAACAACCACACCCGCAACCCCAAGTGCATCAGCCCCTCGGTTTTCGATTGGGTCAACAACGTCACTTTCGGGTGGGACTACGGCTTCAACATGGCTCTATCCACCGATCCGGTGGCCCGCGTGAACATCCGCGGAAGTTCGTTCATCCACGGGGGCAGCACCACGGAGGCGGTCTATGGAGGCGGCCAACTCACCCCTGGCGAAAATGTCTTCAAGCTCCATATGAGCGATAGCGCCCTCGACGGAAAGGCGAACGGAGTTCTGGATGTGACCCGCACAAACTACGGCATGGTCAGCTCCACGCAATATGACCAAGTTGCCACTGCGTGGCCACAGACGCTCAACGGCACGGTCGGTGGCCCCGTCATCGGCACCCCGGTCTCCCTGGATCCGAGGTTGACTGCATACAAAAAGGTACTCTCGCAGGCCGGCGCCACCCGCATGGAAATCAGCACGCGTCCGCTCCGTGATGAAATCACCCAACTCTGCGTGGACCGCACCGCCGCCATGCAGCGTGGCATCATCTCCGATCCGCTCGAACTTGGCCTTTCCACCGGCACCGGTCAGGCCGATCTCCAATCCTCCACCGCCCCCTTGGACACCGATCTCGATGGCATGCCGGACGACTGGGAGGACGCGGTGGGCTACAGCAAAACCGCGGCCAACAACAATACCGTCCTGACTGTTCAGGAACTCGCCGCATCGTTTTTTCCCGCGGGTTCGCCGGTCGGCTACACCCAGCTTGAGGAATACCTTCACTTCTTGTCCGTCGCACACGGCACCGTCGCGAAGAACACCATTTCCTCCCCGACATCGATCGAGATCGATCTCAGGAAATTCACCTCAGGCTTCACCGCCAGCCCGGTGTTCACCGTCTCTCAAATAACCAACGGCACGATCACCCAAAGCGGACCCGGCAATGCCATCGTCCGCTTCACTCCTCCGCTCGAGACCTCCGGGCGCGCCGGATTCAACTTTACCGTCACCGATTCCGCCGGGGACACCTGGACCCAGCAATGCTGCCTGCTCATCTCCACCAAAACCCAGCCCCGCCCAGTCACCTGGGTGGGCGATGGCACCACGAACAACTGGGACACCTCCACCGCCAGCTTCTCTTCGTTTCTCGGCTCGACCGTATTTGCCAGCGGCGACGCCGTCACCATCGATGACACCGGCTCAAACAGCCCGGCAATTAAGGTCAGCTCAGCCCTCAGCCCGGCATCGCTCACTGTCTCGAACTCCTCGAAAAACTTCATCCTCGAAGGCAACGGATCGATCGCGGGCACGGGCGGCCTCACTAAAACCGGCTCCGGCACCCTCACGCTCCGAATCAACCATTCGGGGACGGGCAGGAGCCTCATCGACGGTGGAACCATCATCCTCGGAGGGCCTTCAAATACCGGCTCGCTTCCCACCGGCCAGCTCACCCTCCAGAACAACGCCACAATCACCAACGCCTGGCCGAATTCCACGAGCACCCTGAACATCGCCGCCCCGCTGCTCGTGCCGGCCGACGAAAGTGCCACCATCCAAACCGGCCGGCGCATCCAACTCAGCGGAGCCGTCACCGGCGAGGGAACTGTCAACATCGTCCACCAAGGCACCGACGGGACGATCCAGCTTCGCGGTGCCATGAATACCTTTGCCGGATATCTGAATTTCTCCTACTCCGGAACCAACCCCGCCCTGAGCGCCGTTTTCAGTGGAGCCTCATTCAATGGCTGGAGCGCCGCGAGGGTTCAGTTTCCGGCCCCGCTCACTCTATCCTGCACCACCAGTTCAACCGGCAACACGTTCGGAATCGGAGAACTCACCGGAGCCGGCACGCTGGGCGGGGGATCGTCCGGCGCACCCACCTACACGATCGGCGGTCTTAACACAGACTCCACGTTCTCAGGAAGCTTCTCTGGCAATGCCAGGCTCACCAAGTCCGGCTCAGGCACGCTGACGCTCACCGGCAACAGCTCGCACACCGGGGCGACTGCGATCAATGCCGGGGCGCTCGCTTTGCTGGGAAATTTCGGCGCCTCTCCCGTCACCGTCGCCCCCAATGCGATCCTTACCGGAACCGGAGCCATGGGAGGATCCCTCACCGTCGCCGCCGGAGCGATCATCGCTCCCGGTGCGAACAACGGCATCGCTCCAGGCACCCTCACCGCAGCATCGCTCAACCTCACAGCCTCCACCCTCCGCTTCGACCTCTCCAACAATCCGCTCACCAACAACGACAGCATCCGGGTATCCGGGGGCGGAGCGATCGCCGCAGGCGGAATTCAAAATTTCATCTTCAACCTCACCAACGGCAGCCTGAGCCCCGGCACCTACGAACTCATCACCACAGACGGCACGCTCACCGCCACCGACGCGACCTGGCAGTCAAATCTTCCCGCTGGCACCCGCCAGACGCTCACACTCGAGCAAAGCCCCTCAGGCACATCCCCGGGCTACGTCCGTCTCGTCGTGACAGGCAACCAAGCCGCCCTCACCTGGACCGGTGCCAATGGCGTCTGGGACCGGCAGACCACCGCGGCCTGGTCCGGCGTGTCCCCCGGCACCTTCTTCAATTTCGACAACGTCACCTTCAACGACGCCGCCACCTCCGGCAACGTCACCATTAAGGAGCCCGTCGCCCCGCAGTCGATCACCGTCAACAATACCGCGTCGCGGAACTACACCTTTACCGGAGCTCCTATTACCGGCACGGCCTCACTCACCAAATCCGGCTCCGGCTCGCTCACTCTGAACGTCCCGCAATACACGCTCGCCAACTCCACTCTCACGGCCGGCAGCCCGGTCGTCACAGTTTCCAGCACAGCGAATATTCTGCCCGGAATGACGGTCATTGACGCCAGCATCCCGGCCGGTGCCACGGTTGTTTCTGTGGGCAATGCCACCACGCTCACTCTCTCGCAAAACGCGACGGCCACCAGCACGACCGCCAACCTCGTCATCGAAACACGCAACACCTTCACTGGCGGAACGATCGTGAATGCCGGGAACCTCACGCTGGCCTGCAATGCCCAGCAGTGGTATACCTCCACCACCCCGCCTCCCTCAAATGCGTTCGGGCTCGGCACCGGACCGATCACTCTCAACGGCGGTACGCTGACCCTTCTGGGACACGCCATCGATTCGCGCTGGCTCTCCGGTGCCCTACCGAACGACCTCATCGTCCCCGCCGGAAAAACCGCAATCCTTCGCTCCACGATGCGCGGGACCAGCGGCGGCGACTTTGCCGGACTCCGGGGAAGCCTCACCGGTTCCGGAACGCTCAACCTCGTGGTGAACTACGCCTACAGCGCAATCACCGGCGACTGGTCCGCGTTTTCCGGCACGCTGAATGTCTCGCGCCCGGCCACCGGGGCCAGCGATCCACGCTTCCAACTCGGCAACGCCGCCGGGCTTCCGCTGGCCAGCGTCAATCTCGACCAGGTCACGCTCACCTACACAGCCACTCCTCCTGCCGAGGGCATTGTCATCCCGGTCGGCAGCCTTTCCGGCACAGCCTCGAGCATCATCGCCGGAGCCCAAAACAGCACGGCCCCAGTAACATGGCGCGTCGGCGGGCTCAATACCTCCACGACCTTTGCCGGAAATTTCACCCAATACACCGGGTCCATCGGCCTTTTCAAAACCGGCAACGGCACATGGACGCTCACCGGTAACGGGACGGTCAGTGCCGGCATCACGGTCGAGCAGGGCACTCTCTCCTACGGCGACGCCTCCACTGACACCCTCACCGGCACCAGCGAGATCTCCGTCAATCCCGCCGCCACCCTCCAGCTCAACAGCGGTGCCAGAATCACCGGTTCAACCTGCGAAATTTTCACCGGCGGCACGCTCCGTGGGCTCGGTTCAATTCAGGCGCCGCTCAATTCCTCCGGCACGATCGCCATCGCCGGCGGCACGATCGCCATCGCCGGCAACACTTACCTCGGCGGCACCGTTCAGTTTTCCAGCTTTAGCGATCGCCTTATGATCACCGGCGACGTCAATCTGGACGCCCAGCTCGCCATCCCCAC
>Ga0114938_1001107_pt1 | contig 19048 bp, 9 predicted proteins | sample AshMeaBigSpring_FD_88675 | JGI IMG/M metagenome (GOLD analysis project Ga0114938, IMG submission 88675) | Groundwater microbial communities from Big Spring, Nevada to study Microbial Dark Matter (Phase II) - Ash Meadows Big Spring | ecosystem: Environmental > Aquatic > Deep subsurface >...
GATGCTTAGGCGCTGCACGACAATTACCTACCGGTTTTGTGGATCAGCCGCGGGGCGCTAGCCCGCGGTCTTTCGCGGATGAACCGCGGGCTAGCGCCCGGCGGCTGATGAGTGATTTCGGTAGCTTATTGTTGAACAGCGCCTTACCGCAGTCGCCTCCCAACCGATGACGCGGGGCGATCGCCCAATTCGTAACCGTTCACAGCCGGGTGGAAGATTTTCCCTGATATTCCAGGGGGCCAGGTCCATGTTTTCGGCCGGCGCGTATCCGCGAGGTCGATTTTGTCGGCCGAAAAATGGACCAGACCCCGGCCTGTGAACGGTTAGCGGTCTCCCGACCGCCCCCCACTCAGAGATTCTGTTCTCGCGTCTCAATCCAAATTCAACTGCCAGTTGCCAAATCCTCTTCCCTCCCTTGAATTGCTATCGTCTACAAATACAAACCGCAGGCTGCACACACCAGGGCTGCGAGATGCGCGACGGGATGTCGGGTGGGCATCACGACTGCGGGTGGAGAAATCTGGGGGGACGGCGCATCAGCGAAGTTTCCCATTTTTTTCGGTCCCCCCGCGGCAGTCGTGGCCCTGGCAGGTCGCAGGTGCCCCCGGCGGTTTGTTGCCTGAGCCGTGCAACGTAATCAACGAAATAGGTCGATGGCGTCGCCACGAAGGGGTAACCGTTCACAGGCCGGGGTCTGGCTCTTTTTTCGGCGTTTGCACGGTTTGGGGTCAGACCCTGTTTACGGTTTACAACGGACGCGTCGTGTGTTGCACTCGCCGCATGGCGCGTCCGCTTCGCATTCAATACGCCGGCGCTGGCAACGAAGAACCTAGAAACTACTGATCCAGCGGAGGTTCAAGCCTCCCCAACACCGCGATCAAATTCGCCAAGCCCGTCGACCAGGCTGGATGGAGCCCCAGGTCTTCATCCAGGCGGTTGCGGAGCATTCTATGGTGTGGACGTCGACGCCTACCGACAGCGGCGTTCCACGGCGGAGGGTCGCGATCTGGCCGCCTATCTGGCTCATGGACACACGGCCGCCACGCTCGGTGACCTGGCCGCTCCGTTTGGCTTGAACCGCCCGGACAGCGTGAGCAACCTGATCCGCCGCGCCGAAGAGCATTTGGCCCAGTCTCCCCAAGACAGGACCTTGGCAGCCAGGATTGTCAAAACGGTCGCGAAAACCGAAAACAGGGTCTGACCCCACATTGTTTTTTTGGTGGCATGGGCAGTTTTCGACAGGCGGCATTTCTTAGGCGAGGGGCGTGCGAGGAGAAACGGGAACGGATCCCGTTATCGACGTATGTTGCAGACCCGCACCCTGGTTCGATTCGCGAAGGAATCCGCCACGGCTGGTGAGCGTGAGGCGATCCGCCGCCGTGGCCACTGCGGTTTACCCGCGGGTACCGCCGATCGGGTCAGGAAGTCAGCGAGCCAGCGGGGGCGCAAGTCGACCCTGTGGTTGCCCGGAAGGCCGAAGAAACCCTGCAACGCGATCTGTCCCTGTTGCTCCCCGCGTCAGGCGAACAGGCCGGTGACGGCCTGGGCCTTGACCAGCTCGCGCGGCTGGTTCAGGTGGTTGTAGACGATCGTCTCCGGATCGATGCCGAAGGCGTGGTAGATCGTCGCCAGCAGTTGGCCCGGATGCACCGGGTCGTCGAGGGGGGCGGAGGCGGTCTTATCGCTGCGGCCGTAGACGAAGCCCCGGCGGGTGCCGGCCCCGGCCAGCAGGGCCGTGTAGCAGTAGGGCCAGTGGTCGCGGCCGTCGGCGCTGTTGCCGTTGCCGGAGGTGCTCACACCCTTCTGCGGGCTGCGGCCGAATTCGCCCACTGCCACCAGCAACGTCTCCGCCAGCATCCCCCGCTGGTCCAGATCCTCGACCAGGGCCGACAGTCCGTTGTCGAGCATCGGACCCGACTGCATCTTCATCCGACTGGTGAGTTCCTTGTGGTGGTCCCAGGAGTGGTTGTCCGAGTTGGCCACCTTGGGCCAGACCACCTCGACCACGCGCGTCCCGGCCTCAATCAGGCGCCGCGCCAGCAGGCAGCTCTGCCCGAACGTGTTGCGCCCGTAGCGATCGCGGACCTGGGCCGGCTCGCTGGCCAGATCGAACGCCTCCCGCGCCCGTCCCGAGACGATCAGGTTCAGCGCCTGCTCGTAATATTCATTCAGCTTGTAGTCGGCCACCGCCTTGTCGATGGCCGGCATGCCCGCGTTGATCAATTCGCGCAGACGTGCCCGCCGCCGCAGCCGCTCGGCAAACACGTCGGGCTGCAGTTGCAGGTCATCGATCTTGATCCGGTCCATCTTGTTCATGTCCATGTCGTCCCCGGGCGGGTAGAGCGTGTACGGATCGAAGGCCTTGCCCAGGAAGCCGGCGCCGCCGCCCTTGCCCACCACGTTGCTCTCCTGCAGCGGGCGGGGCAGCATGACGAACGGCAGCATCGGCTCGGTCGTCGGCCGCAGGCGGACCAGTTGCGACCCGAAATTCGGAAAGTCCTTGGCATTGGGCGGTTCGAGCTGGCCGGACGGGCTGACCTTGTCGGTCGTATAGCCGGTCATCATCTGGTAGATCGCCGCGGTGTGGTTGAACAGGCCATTGGGCGAGTAGCTCATTGAGCGGATGAGGGTGAAGCGGTCGTTCAGCTGGGCCAGCCGCGGCAGGATTTCCGTGAACTGCACGCCGGGCAGCCGCGTGGGGATCGTCTGGTAGGCGCTCCGCACGTTGTCCGGCACGTTCTCCTTGGGATCCCACAGGTCGATGTGGCTTGGGCCACCCTGCAGGTAGCAGAGGATGATGCTCTTGGCCTTGCCCCAGCCAGGACCGCCGCCCTGCCCGGTCTGCGCCGCCCGGGCCTGCAGTTGCAGCAGGCTGCCCAGCGGCAGGCCGAGCATGCCCGCGCCGCCCACGCGAAGCAGGTCGCGCCGCGTGAGGCCGGCCTGGCGATCGCACACGTCTTTGCCTTTCTGGCCGGGGATGACGAGCATGGCGGTTCCTCCTCTTGTTGATGTCCGCTGCGCAAGCAGCAGCGCCGGCCGGTGCCGGCGCGGCCACCTATCGGTTGAACAGGAACGCGGGACTGTTGATCAAGGCCCAGGCCAGGTCCTGGGTAAACGTCAACCGGGCGGCGGCCAGTTGCTCGGCGCTCAGCTCCACATCGTGGCGGAGCTCGGCCAGCTTGGGGTCGGTCGGCAGCGGCTGCTCGGCCTGGGCCAGCTCCTGCCGCAGCTGGACCCGCCGGGCATCGGGCGGAAGCGGTTTCCTGGCCTCGGCCAGCGCCTGCGTGCGCGCGACCAGCTCGGTGTCGACGCCACGGTAGTACTTCAGCAACTGGTCGCGCTGCCCTTCGTTGCGCTGCTCGGCGGGTACCGCCAGCAGGTCGGCGATCTCCTGGGGCAAGCGGTCGTCCAGCTTGACGGGGCGCGGCGCGGCGGTCACTGCCAGGCGAAAACGCCCCAGGGCGTGCTGGCCGTCCTGGAATTCCTGGTCCAGCCAGACGGTCAGCAGGCCGGGCCCGGCGGCCAGGTCCTGGGCCGTTTCCAGCACCGCGACGTGGTCCTTTCCCGTCGCGGGGACGACGGCCCAGCCGTTGCCGGCGGGTGCCTTCTGGCCGTCAATGGCCGAGGCGATGGCATACCCGTTCTGACTGAAATCAGCCTGCGCATTCTGCAGTTTGACCGCCCCCGTCTTGTCCGGCTCGCCTTCGGGGGCCCACTCGACCCGCAACTCGGTGACCACGAAGTTGCCGTTCTCGGCGCGCCCCGGGCCCTTGCCGGGCAGCCGCTCGTCGGCGAGGGCCTCCAGCTTCAAGGCGGTGATGGCGGAACGCTCGGTCCGCGCCACGAACTTGTAGGTGCCCTTGCCGGCCGGTCCCGAGACGAAGACGGACAGATCCTCCTGTCGCGCCAGTTGAGCGCCGTTGCTGGCGGAAAGTTCGATCGGATCGAGGCTGGTCCAGCCGTGCCGCGATCCGTCCGCCAGCTTTGCCTCCCACTGGGCGATCCGTTCCGGCAGCTGCCGTTCGAGTTCGGCCAGTGCCGCCTCGGCCTGCGCGATCTGCTCCTGCTGCTGTTTTTCCAGCTCCGCCTGGCGCGCCGCGAGCTGGGTCTCGTAGGCGGCCAACTCGTCGCGCGCCGCCGTAATCGCCTCTTGCCGCTGCTGCTCGGCGGCTGCCAGGCTGGGCGCGAGCGCCGCTTCCAGCTCGCCGAGCCGCGCGACCAGCTGCGCGTGCTCGGCGGGCAGCCGGTGGAGTTCGCCTAGCGCCGTTGCGATCTCCGCGTCGCTGGCGGGTCGATTGAGGATGCGCAGGAACAGCTCGCCGACGAGCAGCGCGTCGTCCGGCTGGGCCGCGACCAACCTGGTCAGCTCGTTTTGCGTGTCGGCAATCGCCGAACCGACGGTGGGTCCGCTGACCAGGGCCATCACGGGCCCCAGCTGCAGTCCGCTGGACCGCTCGCACTCGCAGGCGCTCTCCCGCGCCGGCCGGCCCAGGTTCGCGAGAAAGCCGTCGGGCAACGTGATCTGCGCGTCGGGCAGGGCTGCGGCCCGCGTGCCGGGGGCGACCCCCGGGATTTTCGACGCCGCGCCGGTCACGCGATAGATGGCGTCGTACAGGACCTCGGCCGGCAGCCGCCGGGCCGTGGCGTGGGCGTAATTGATCGTGTCGTCCTCGTTCCAGCGGTTCGTCTCGACCGACAGCTGGTAGGTACGCGACTGGCAGATCCGCCGCATCACGTGCCGCCCGTCGAAACCACTCTGGATGAACTCCCGCGTCAAATGCTCCAGCAGGGCGGGGTTCGACGGCGGATTGCCCGCGCGGGTATCGTCGATCGGCTCGATGATCCCCACGCCCAGGAAGTATCCCCAGAAGCGGTTGACGTAGCTGCGGGCGAAGTACGGGTTGTCGGGCGAGGTCAGCCAGGCGGCCAGCAGTTGCCGGCGGGTGGCGTGGGCGGGGGCCTCGAACTTGCAGTCGTAGGGGAATTGCGGCGCCGCGACCTGTCCCGTGCGGTCGTGCGTCACCTCGCCCGCGCCCTTGTCGGCGACGATCTCGTACAGCGGCTTGGCCCCTTCGACCGCCGTGCCGCCGATCTTCTTATCGCCCGCGGCGGGGTCGGGATCGAGCCCGAACTGGGCGAAGTACGCCGCCGTCTGGTAGTACTGGTCCTGCGTCCACCGCTCGAACGGATGGTCGTGGCACTTGTTGCAGTTGAAGCGGATTGCCAGGAACAGGTGCGTTGTGTTCTCCATCGTGCTGAGCGGGTCGCGGAGCACCTTGAAGTAGGACGCCGCCGGATTTTCGCGGTTGGAGCCGCTGGCCGTGATGATGCTCCGCGCCAACTGGTCGTAGGGCGTATTGGCGGCCACCTGCTGGCGAATCCACTGGTGAAAGGTTTGGGCCCCCTCGGGCGCGAGAAACTTGCCATTCACCTGCAGCAAGTCGGCCCACTTGTTGGTCCAGTAGTCGACGAATTCGTCACTGCCGATCAGCTGGTCGATCAGGGCGTCGCGTTTCGCGCGCGTGGGACGAGGGTCGTCCAGCAGAGCCCGCACCTGGTCGGGCGACGGGGGCAACCCGGTCAGGTCCAGAAAGACCCGGCGGATGAACTCGGCGTCCGTACAAAGCGGCGAGGGCAGGATTTTCATCCGCTGCCACTTGGCCGCCACCAGTTCATCGATTCGGCCCCAGGTCTCGGGCGCCTCCCAGACGAATCCGCTGCGATCGCCCATCACCGATAGCGTGGTGGCGGCGTACGCCCCCTCGTAGCGCACCAGCACGGGCGCTTCGCCCCGCCGCACGGCCGTGATCCCGGCCTGGCCGTCCGCGGTCGCCACCTCCGTGTTGCCGCTCTCGATGAACGCCTCGCGGGTGACGTCCCGCGTCGTGCCGTCGGTGTAGGTGGCCACGACCCGCAGTTGCCGCCGCTCGCCCGGCCGCTGCACCACGGGATCGGTCGGCAGGACCGAGATGCGGGCCACGCGGGGTGATTCCAACTCCAGCCGGGCGCCGGCGGCGAGCCACCGGCGGATGATCTCGTAGGACCGATCGCCGGGCCGGATCAACTGGCCACCTTCATGCGGCACGACGCCGGTCGGTTTGAGCAGCATCAGGCTGTCTTCCGGCGAGGCCACGCTGGTCCGCCGCCCGGCCAGGTCGTCGGTCAACGCCCGGATGTCCTCCAAGGCGTTGTAGCCGCGCAGCGAGAGCTTGAATCCGTTCTTTCCCTTCGCCGCTCCGTGACAGGTTCCCGCGTTGCAGCCCAACCGCGCGAGCACCGGGTTCACGTCGCGGATGAAATCGACGTGATCGTCCGCCTCGATCCCCGTCACCGTCACGGGAATCTCGGCCCGCTGCCCGCCGACCAGGGCGACCACCTGGCCCTGGCCGTCCTGCCGGGGGGCGAAGAGTCCGCTGGGCGATACCGCGCCCACGTCGCCGGCGACGCTCCAGGCGGCCTGGCGCGTCACGTCGACCTCGGTCCCGTCGGTCAGCGTGGCGGTCAGCAACAGCTGGGCGTAGTCGCTGGGCGTCGTGATCCGGATCGACTCGGGCACGGCCACGATCTGCGCAACGGTGGCGGGAGCGACCGGGGTGACGTCGGTGTCGGGAGGGGTGTCGGCCGGCGCGGGGATCGGTGCCTGCGCAGCGACGGAGTGCTCCGCCAGGGTTACGGGCAGAAACGTGGCCAGCAGTTTTCCGCCCACGGGATCCACCAGGCGGATCGTCCCATCGGTGCCGCCGGCGGCCAGTGTCTTTCCGTCCGGCGCGCACGCCAGGGCGAACGTGCCGCTCTCGGCGATCGCCGCGCGCCAGAGCTCCTTGCCGGTGTCGGTTTCAAACGAGCGCACCTCGCCCGCTCCGTCCAGGCTGCTGCCGGCGTAGAAGCGGCCCCCGTCCGGCGCGAAGCGGACGGCGAACACGCGGCCCGGCAGCGCCGCGTACTCGCGGATCTGGTTCGGATTGCCGCCGCTGGACGGCGCCGCCTTGACGTCCATCTGAAACAGCTTCGGGGCTCCGTCGGCGCCGCCCACCAGCAGCTCCGTGCGCGACGGATGCCGCGCGACAGCGTGCATGCCTCCGCGCAACACGCCCGGCGTGTGCGTCGTCACATTGCCCACGAACCGCTGGGTTGCCACGTCGGTCATCTTGACCGTCATGTCGCGGCTGACGGAGAAGATGGACTGGCCGTCGCCCGAGAAGACGGTGTCGCGCACCCAGTCGTCGTGGGCGGCCATGTAGACCACCTCGCGGCCGGTGTCGGACTCGATCGCCCGCACCGAACGGTCCGCGCCCCCCAGGGCGATCAGGCGTCCGTCGGGCGACCAGCTGCCGCCGTAGACCGTGTCGAACGTGACCGGCACGGACAACAGCAGCTTCCGCTCCGCCACCTGCCACACCTGCAACTCGCCCACGCGGCCCGGCAACCCGCCGGTCACCGCCAGCCGAGTGCCGTCGGGCGAGAAACGGACCGACTCGATCCGGTCCGACATCCCGACCAGCCGACCGGCCAGCTGGCGCGTCGCCGCATCGATCAACAGAACCTCGTGAAAACCCGACACGGCCAGCAAGCTGCCGTCGGGGCTGTAGTCCAGCGAGGTGATCACCGGCGGCCGGTGGTAGACCGGGGGGTGCTCCTGGTCGTAGCGCTGCACGGCGGCGGGCGGCGTGTCGTCGATCGCGCCGGCCTCGATCCAGCGGCGGACAAGAGCGACATCGGCCGCGGCCAGCGGCGGCTTGCCCTTGGGCATCTCCGCCTTGCCGTCGTCGGCGGTGATCAGCTCCAGCAGATGGCTCTCCTCGGGCTGGCCCGCGACGATGGCCGGCGTCTCGCTTTCACCGCCCGCCACGAGCCGGTCCAGCGACGTCATCACGTACTTGCCGCTCGCCTTGGCCGGCTGATGGCAGCCGTGGCAGTTCGCCTGAAAGATGGGCCGCACCTGGTGGTAATAGCTGACCTGGCCCTCGCCGCCCGGTTCCTCGGCCCGGAGGGGTGTCGCTGCCAGGAGCGCCAACAGGACCCCATTCGCCACTTGCACGGTGCGCTGCATGCGCATGAGACCGTCTCCAGGAGGAAGGCAGGGTCCGGTGCAGCGGGACCGGGCGGACATGTAGTCTGGCGGCACCGCACCGGGGAAAGCTGGCGCTGCTTCGGTCGGAAAGGGGCCCAACCAGGCAGGTGTAAGCGACTCTCAAGATATCCTGCCGCCGCGCATCACGCAAGCAGGACCGGTCGTTGCGCGGGCGCTCGGGCGGCCACGCGCAAGTCGGCTGGACCACGCGTGCGGCGGGGTAACCGTTCACACCCCGGCTGAGCATTTGGCGGGATTCGAGGGGGTCAGGTACATGTTTTCGGCCTGCGCGTCAGCGCCAGGTCGGGCGGATTGGCCGAAAAATGTACCAGACCCCGGCCCGTGAACGGTTACGTGCGGCGGGAACCCGGAATGATCCGCGGCGCAGGGGGGGCCTGTACGGATTTTTGTGTCAATGGCTCTGCCGAAGGGGACAGTCCCATTTTTCTGGCATCCATGCCACAAAAATCGGGACAGTCCCCAGGGGGCGCCGAGGCGGGGCGGCCCAGCCGCAGCCAAGGCCGCACGGAGACAGGTAACCCACGCGCGCCCTGGTCGATGATCCGCCGTGGCCCACCCCCTCGCCAGGGCAACAAAAAAAGGCTGCACCGCGCTCCGTGGTGGAACGGGGTACAGCCTCTTATAATTCAAACATTCGGCCTATTTGCGACGAGTGGAGTCGCTGCGAGACTGGCGCGGGTCGGGCGTGCTAGGCACTGCCTTGATTTGATCCGGGCCAACGCTTGTGGGTTGGTCCCTCCGTCGGAATCATGGCCGGAATGTTTGAATGGTTCTCTGCTATTCTACCTCACCCGGGGTGAGTTGACAGCAAAATAAATCGGCAGTTTCCCCGCGGCGGGTTCGGCCGTTTTTCCGCTGCCCGAAAAAATAATCGTGTGCCAAACCGCGTCCGACCCGTAACCCAGCGGCGCCCTCGGGAAGAACCCCAGGGGGGAAGGGTACGCCTTTCGGCGAGCAGCCCCAGGGGAGACATCGTTCGGCGGCCGAACGATGAACCCGTCCCCGGGGCGCGACGGGTTCGGTCATCCCTTATGCTACAGGGTAACCGTTCACAGCCCGGTGGAAGGTTTCCCCTGATTCCAGGGGGTCAGGTCCATGTTTTCGGCCAGCGCGTATCCGCGAAGTCAAGTTTATCGGCCAAAAAATGGACCAGACCCCGACCCGTGAACGGTTACGCTTCAGGAGACCCAAGGGAATGAAGAGCAAATCCGAGTTACAGTCGATTGTCGACCAGATCGCCTGTCCCAGCAGCCCCGTCGGCATGGACGCGGTGTACGTGCACGCCGTGATCATCGATAAGCTGCAAGGGATCGAGCGGCAGCTGGCGGCCCTGCAAGCGGCGTTGGGAACAGGGTCGGCGGCCCCACCGCCCGAGCCGTCGTGCGTGGCTTCCCGGTAAACGTCCGGGGGTGGGGCGGTAGGGCCGCATGAGCACACTGATCCGGCACGCGGAGCTCGTCTTGCCCGAGGGGATCGTCCGCACCAGCGTGCTGGTGGAGGGCTCGCAGATCGTCCAGATCGATCCCGCACCCCAGCGGTCGGCCGACCAGGTGGTCGATGCACGGGGGCTGCACCTGCTGCCGGGAGTCATCGACGACCAGGTGCATTTCCGTGAGCCGGGCCTGACCCACAAGGAGGATCTGCGCTCCGCCAGCCGCGCGTGCGCCAAGGGCGGCGTGACGACGTACCTGGAGATGCCCAACACCCGGCCCGCCACGACCAGCCAGCAGCGGCTGGAGGAGAAACTCGCGCTGGCCGCCGAGAAGAGCCTGGTGAATTTCGGCTTCTACATCGGGGCCACGCCGGACAACTTGACGGATCTCCAGGCGGCCCACGGGACGCCGGGGATCAAGATCTTCATCGGTTCCAGCACCGGCGACCTGCTGGTCGACCAGCAGGAGGCGCTGGAGCAAATCTTCGCGCTGACGACGCTGCCGATCACCGCGCACTGCGAGGACGAACAGACGGTGCGGGCCAACGCCCGGCGGCTGGGCCCTACCCACGACGTGGCCGACCATTCGCGCATCCGCGATCACCGCGCGGCGGTGATCGCCACGGGCCGGGCGATCGGCCTGGCCGTGCGCCACCGGCACCGGTTGCACGTGCTGCATGTCTCGACGGCCGAGGAAACCGAACTGCTGGCCAGCCACCACGGCTTGATTACCGGCGAGGCCTGTCCGCACCACCTGTTGCTGAACGTCGATGACTACACGCGGCTGGGCACCCTCGTGCAGATGAATCCTTCGCTCAAGACGCCGCGGGACAACGAGGCCCTCTGGCAGGCCCTGCGCGACGGGCGGCTGCAGGTCATTGCGACCGACCACGCGCCGCATACGCTCCCGGAGAAGCAGCAGCCGTATCCGCAATCGCCCTCCGGCCTGCCGGCCGTGGAGAATTCGTTGGCCTTGATGCTGGACCAGGTGCACCGCGGACGCTGCACCCTCCAGCAGGTCGTACACTGGATGTGCGACGCCCCGGCGCGGACCTGGGACATCGTGAACAAGGGACGCATTGCCGAGGGCTATGATGCCGACCTGGTGCTGGTCGACCTGGAGCGGACCGAGTTGGTGCTCAACGAGCGCCAGGAGACCCGCTGCGGCTGGAGCCCCTGGCACGGCTGCCGGCTGACCGGCTGGCCGGTACGCACCTGGGTCCGGGGACACGAGGTGTATCGCGAGGGCCAGTTCGACCTGTCGCGGATGGGCGGCCCGGCCCAGTTCGACCATGCCCGCGGCGGATACTGGGCAACCAACTGAGAGCAGCAACCGGGTCGCGGGATGGCCCGGAGCCGCCGCACGCTGAGGACCGTTGCCCGATGTTGGGAGCGTGAGGCTCTCGCTGAACCGCACACGCGGCGGGAGCCTCGCCCTCCCGGATGGTGGATCTGGCGGCTCGGCGGGAGCCTCGCCCTCCCGGATGGTGGATCTGGCGGCTCGGCGGGAGCCTCGCCCTCCCGAGATCACGTCGGCCGTTGAATCAATCCAGCTGGATGCCCAGTTCGGCGGCGCGCAGCCTCAGAGCACGCTCGAAATAGGGGAACGGGTACGGCTTCTTCCCGCGGGACCACTGGAACGTGCCCTTGACCAACTCCAGCGGCAGCTGGTTCTGCTCCACCTTCATCACCACGCGAGCGATGAAGGCGAATTCAGCCGGCAGGCGGGCCTGCAGACCGTTCTCCAGCTGCTCCTGGAGATCGGCCACCTCCACCCGATCGGGGAAGAAGCCGTCCCCCGCGCGGTCTGGGATATCCGCCCTGGCGCCGGTCGGCGCTGCGGCCGCCGTCCGTGGGCCGATGACCGACGCGACGACCGCGATCACGACCCAGCCTGCACGTGCTTTGGACCAACGGCGACGATGGCTGCTCATCGCAATCAGCTCCTTGCCCGAGTCACGTCGACGTCCCGCCCTGCGAGTGGTGCAAGCCATCACCGCTGGCAGTGGCCGAACCCAGGGTAAACCGAGGCACGCCTTGTATACGAACCCGACCCGGCGGGCAAGATCGGCCCGTCTGGCGACCTCCAGGTGCTGCTTGCCAACAGCATTGCCCGGTCGCCCCTGCCGGGGCTGGGTCTCGTGGCATGGTATTGCTTTCCAGGTGCGCCGAGCCCCTGGGTACGCAGACGAACCGATTCGATCCAGCCCCGGCAGGGGCGTTCGTCGTTCATTCCCACAGGCCTCGCTCATCGAACTCGATGCCATGGCGCCGCGCGAACTTGACGGCCCAGAAAAGGTGAGCCCAGAAAAGGTGTCAGGGACGCATGGAAAAAAAAGGGGACGGGGGTCTTTTCTTCGTCGGAGCAACCGCGGGCTAGCGCCCGGCGGCTGATCCGAAGATTACACTTGGACCTGGCCGTCAAATTAGCCGCAGCGCGTTAGCCGCCGGTTTGTCCCGGCGGAACCGCGGGCTAGCGCCCGGCGGCTGATCCGAAGATTACACTTGGACCTGGCCGTCAAATTAGCCGCAGCGCGTTAGCCGCCGGTTTGTCCCGGCGGAACCGCGGGCTGGCGCCCGGCGGCTGATCCGAAGATTACACTTGGACCTGGGCGTCACATTAGCCGCAGCGCGCTAGCCGCCGGTTTGTCCCGGCGGAACCGCGGGCTAGCGCCCGGCGGCTGATCCGAAGATTACACTTGGACCTGGCCGTCAAATTAGCCGCAGCGCGCTAGCCGCCGGTTTGTCCCGGCGGAACCGCGGGCTGGCGCCCGGCGGCTGATCCGAAGATTACACTTGGACGATGCACTACAAGTGAGGAACACGACCATGGACGAATCGGATCGGCCCGCGTCGGAGGAGCCCGAGGGCAGCAGTACCAGCAGCCAGCAAGTACGGATCGAACATGTCACCGCGCGGGTCCTGCCGCGGGTCAGCGGTGGGGCCTTCAGCACGGGCGTGATCGTGATGGGCGGGGGCACGGAGTTCGCCCTGGATTTTCTCCAGAGCGTGGGGCATCCGCCGCAGGTCGCGGCGCGGGTCATTATGCCCCACGCGGCACTGCCCCAGTTCATCGACGCCTTGCGGAAGAACCTGGAGATGTATAGCCAGCGGTTCGGCAAGCCGCCCGAGCTGCCGCGGGCGCCGGCCGGGCGAACGCCCAGTGTGCAGGAGCTGTACGACGACCTGAAGTTTCCCGACGACCTGCTGGGCGGCTCCTACGCCAACGGCGTCGTCATCAGCCACACGCCGGCCGAGTTCAAGTTCGATTTCGTCGCGCGGCTCTTTCCCCATCCCGCCGTCACCTGCCGGGTGTTTCTCGCGGCCCCGCAGGTCCCGCGGATGCTCGAGTCGATGATCAGCGCCCACGAGCAGTTTCGCCAGCGGCTCCAGCCGCCCCGCGGCGGTGCCGAACCGCCGCCGGACCCCCCCGGGCCGGCTCCACCGCCAGGCGGCGGCTGAGACGTCTGTCCGAACTCGGTCGCGCGGCCGCGCTGAATTTGCACGGGTCGGGGTCTGGTCCATTTTTCGGCCGATCAACTCGACCTCGCGGATCTGCGCTGGCCGAAAACATGGACCTGACCCCCTGGAATATCGCGACCGTCCCGGGGGGCGCTGCAAACGCGTGGCCCCAGTCCGCCGCTCGTCCATTGGCCGGCCGCGCGCCGATCCGATATCCTGACAGGTACGGCGAGGGCACCGCGGATCATGACCCATCCCGAGCCAGAACCGAGCGAGACCCACCCGGCAGCCGAGGGTGGTCCGGCCGCGCGCTCGGACTCGGACCTCGCGTCGATGCAGCCGCGGGGCCCGACGTTGACCGACGCGCAGAAGCAGGCCATTCATGCGGCCGCCTCGGCCTTCGTCGCCGCCGCGGTCTGCGGGCGGCCGGCCGACCTGCCGGACGGAACCCTGGACGGAGCGGCCTCGCAGCCGGTCATGGGGGCCTTCGTGACGCTCAAGCGGCGCGGGCGGCTGCGCAGTTGCTGCGGGACGTGCGGGCATCCGATGTCCCTGGGCGATGCGGTCCGGGAGGCGGCGGTGCGGACCGCCACGCAGGATATGCGGTTGCCGCGGAACACGCCCGGCGAGCTGCCCTATCTGGACCTCGAGGTCTCGCTGCTGCACAGTTTCCAGCCCGTGACCGGGCGGGGCGCCGAGCGTGCCCTGGCGCTGATCGTGGGGCGGCATGGGCTGCAGATTCGCCGCGGCCCCCACGCCGGTCTGCTGCTGCCGGGGGTGGCGACCGAGCACGGGCTGGAGGCCCGCGAGTTTCTGGAGCAGGTGTGCCGCAAGGCGGGGTTGCCGCATGACGCCTGGACCGAGGACGACGCGCAGCTGCTGACGTTCGAAACCTGTGCGATCCGCGCACCGCTGCGCAGCGACGTCTCGCTGGCATTCGGCGGCACGCCGCGGGATTTGCTGAGCGGCCAGCAGCTGCAGGAACTCCTGCGCCACTGCCAGCTCAATCTGCGGGCGCAGTGGCGGGGCGCTACGCCCAGCTATTACCTGCCCGGCGGCTTCGACGGGACGGTGGAGGGCGCGGCGCTCCAGGTGCGATGGCCCGGAGGCGCTGCTCCCCTGGCGTTCAGCCAGCTCTCCTGGCGCCCCGCGCTGCCGCTGCAGGCAACCTTGCTGCAGCTGACCGAAGCCGCCGCGGCGGCCCTGCGCCAGCAGGCCGATGTCACGTTCAGCGACCCACTCGAACTGGACCTGGCCGTGGCTCATGAACCGGCCATGCACGGGACGCTGGCCGAGCCCGACCTGGCCGGTTTCGATCCGCGGCGGCACTGCCTGATCGTGTACGCCAACGGCCGCGCGGCCTGGCTGTACGACAGCCGCGCCACCGCGGACCAGTTGGTGGACCGCGCCCGCCGCGATGCCGACGGCGGGCTGGAGCATGCCGAACTGATCGGCCTCACAACGCACTGTACCGCCCCGGCCCTGACGGCGGGTATGGCGACGCGTCGGGCCACGGCGTCGGGCCCGCTCGTGCGACCGCCGGCCGTGGCGGGAATGTTCTACCCCGGGGAGCCCGAACGGTTACAGGCATTGCTGGACCAACTGCTCTCGGGACTCGAGGTTCGACGCGAACGGTGGGCCGCCGTGCTGGTGCCGCACGCCGGCCTGGCTTTCTCGGGCCGGATCGCCGCGGCCGCCCTGAGCCAGGTGGAAATTCCCGAGACGGTGATCGTGATCGGCCCCAACCACACGGGGCTGGGCGCGAACTGGGCGGTGGCCCCCCACGCGACCTGGTCCCTGCCGGGCGCGCGCCTTGAAGCGGAACCGCAGCTGGCCCGCGCCCTGTCGGCGGCGATCGACGGGCTGCAACTGGACGAGGTCGCTCACCGGCGGGAACATGCCATTGAAGTCGAGCTGCCACTCCTGGCGCGGTTGGCGCCGAACTGCCGCGTGGCCGGCATCACGATCGGCCGGGCCACGCACGCACAGTGCCGCGACGTTGCCCAGGGAATGGCCGCCGTGATCGCGCGGCTCGCCACGCCCCCGCTGCTGATCATCTCCTCCGACATGAACCACTTCGCGCCGGACGCCGAGAATCGCCGGCGCGACGAGCTGGCGCTGGCGGCCCTCGAGCGACTCGATCCCGCCGAACTGCTCGTGACGGTGCGGGAGCACCAGATCAGCATGTGCGGGGTGCTGCCGGCAGTGATCGTGCTGGAGACCCTCCGCCAGCTGGGACGGCTCACGATCGCCCGCCGCGTGGCGTACGGAACCAGTGCCGACGCCAACGGCGACCCCCGCCGCGTGGTGGGTTACGCCGGGATGCTCTTCAGGTGAGCAGGATCGATCGTGCCGCGGCGCGCGCCGGAAGCCCTCTCAGTCGTGACTTGCGCGTGCCGGCGCCCCCGGAAAACCGTTGCGGCAATGGTTGCGATGGCACCCCCCGGCGATCGCCGCCTTGTGCCGGCCAGCCGCGGCGATCCAGGCTCAAGAGGCCAGCACGACCAGGGGAGGGCGATTATTCGCCTATGGGACGGCGATCTTTCGACTAGCTCGGATTATTCATGAGCCGCAGCGCGCTGGCGTCCGGTCTTGGTGGAATTGGGGAGAACCGGACGCTAGCGCGTGCCGGCTGATGTGCGCGGTGTTCTTGGTAAGATAGCCACAACCTGTTTTTCTGCTTCACCTTGCAGCTTTACTCGTTAGGTTGATGAATCATCCGGGCTAGGGGAGGGCGAACAATTCGACGATGGGAGGGCGAACAATTCGACGATGGGAGGGCGAAGCTCCCGCTGAGCCGTGGGCTGGGCGGCTCGGCAGGAGCCTCGCCGCTCCCGGAATCACGCCAGGCTCCTCATGGCTGGCTGCCCGCCTCCTCACGCTCGCGGGCCTGCTCCTGAAGAAATCCATAGAGCGACTTGCGCTCGCGGGCCAGTTCATCCAGTCGGCGCTGCGTCTCGGGCAGTTCGAAAAGCCGGGGGTAGTTGCGGTAGCGCAACTTGTCCTCGTCGGTTTCCGCCTCCAGGTTGCGAATCTCCAGGCAGGCGGGGCAGATTGCGTTGGGAATGCTCTGGTCCGTGTGGATGAACAGATACGGTACGCCCTCGCGGCCCCGGTCCTTCCCCGGGCAATCGGGGTTGGTGCACATGTACGCCGGCCAGCACTTCTCGCCGTGAAACGTCGGAAAGGTATTGGCCGGCGCGACCACTTCCTGCAGGGACTTCTCGCTGAGGAACAGGCGGTTCAAGCCGATCTGCTCCTGGAGGATATCCATTTCGCCGCGCGGCGGAGGAGTGCTGACGTACGCGGGCGCGCCGCCGCGATAGACCTCGGCCGCAGCCGACAACTCGTGGGTATATGTACCCGCGGTTCCATCTGCCTGGCTTCGCTGTTTCAGGACCCCGCTGGGGACGTACACGGTGCGCCCGTCCTGGGTTTGCACCTGGGCGAAGTTTCCGTCGTCCTTCACCATCGTCACGTGCGTGCCGGGCTCCAGCGTCCCGGCCGGCTTTCCCTCGCAGCCGACCAGCCCCAGGCCCAGCAAGGTCCACAGCAACGATCGCAACACGCCACCACGCACGGGCGGTCTGGGGCCAGGATGGCAGCCAATCATGGGAGATGTCTCGGGCGACAGGGGACCACATCGCCGGGCCGGTGCCCGACGGCCAATCTTCACGAGAAGGGGAAAGGCCGGAGCTGCCGCGCCCCACACGCCAACCAATCGGGCACGTTCCAGCAGGGACCAGCCAGGAGGCGCCTCCTGCACGGCTGACACTCACCTGGCGGGGGCACCGGAAAACCGTGCCTGCCCTCGTTCCGTCCGTGAGGACATGCCAGCGTCGCGGAAGTCGATCCGGGCGTCAGGGGGCGACGGTCCGCAAGTATTGCGTGGGAATATCCTGCCGCGGCGTCGAGGGCGACTCCCACTGCAGCCGCACCTGGCTGGGACCGTCATAGTTGACATTGGTGACGACGAAATCGACCCAGCCGCAGGGGGGATCGATCGAACCGACGTAGATCATGCAATTGGACCAGGCGTGGCCCATGACGTTCAAGACCGTGACACCGTCGGAGATGGCCAGCGTCGCGTCATCGAACGACATGTAGAACTTGTAGGTTTCGTTCCGCTCGAAATAAATCTGTCCCGACCAGACGACGGAATGCACCGTGCCAATCCCCGGCGGCTTCCAGTACTGGTTCTGGGGCGATGCCTCGCAGGCATGACCCGTGCCGAAGGGGTATCTCAGGTTGGCGTCGACGCGTACGGCGTCAGGCGGACCCGCGAAGTCGTTGATCCCGTTGCGGTAGTGGCCCAGCAGCCCGTTCACATAGCCCGGCCCAGGCGGCGGCGGCGAGACATTGCACACATAGCAGCCGCCGCGGCGGGGCCGCCAGTTCGCCTTCAGCGGGTCGAACACCTCCGACGCGCTGTACGGATTGATGTCGGCCGGAGACTTGCGTTCCACGCGGCCGTCGAAGAACAGCACGTTCAACATGCCGCGGTGCCGCGGATCCACGGCGGCCATCCAGTCATCGGACGAGGTGTATTCGAACTGCACCTGCGTCTCCTTTGCATCCAGCACGACCACCTTGTCCGCCTCGTCCAGGATCCGGTGGATGCACGGATTTGCGCCGTAGCTGATCGACTGCGTCGCCTCGGGGCAGCGATAGATGGCCGCCTCCTGGCCCTCCAGGTAGGTGTCCATGTTGTTCAGCACCGTCGACCATCCCGGAACTCGGCCCTTCTGTGCGATGTAGCGATTGAAGGCCGTGCCGACCTGGTGCAGGTTGTTGGCACAATGCGCGGCCCGGGCCGAGGAGCGCGCCGCCTGGACCGCCGGCAGCAGCAAGGCGATCAGAATCCCGATAATCACGATCACGACCAGCAATTCGACGAGGGTAAATCCGTGTCTCGCGAATCGGGACCGCCGCGGCCGGCGGTGCATCTGGGATGCGCACATATGTGTCACCTGTCGTTCAACCTGGAGATCGGCGGGGCTCGGACGTCATGGCAGGCATCGGACCGATTTCACTCGCCGCTGCCAGAACAGCCGCCTTTCGCAACTCCAGCCGTCACGGGCGGCTCGTGACCCCTCGCCATCGCAAAGGCGTCATCCACCGCGCTGGACCAGATCGCCGGAACGGCGTCGCGACTGCACACCCTTTGCCCCAACGCACAGCATACCGCATCCCATGCCGGCTTGCCAACAGCCCAAATCCCGGTTCCAGGAAGTCGGGACGTACCTCCGCCTGACGGGCCGGACTCGCCCGGGTCGGGGTCTGGTCCATTTTTCGGCCGATCAACGCGACCTCGCGGTTACGCGCTGGCCGAAAACATGGACCTGACCCCCTGGACGCACGGTCCGGACGCCTCCTACCGGGGCTGGCTCTGCTGGTATGGTTTTCCTCGTCCAGGGGCTGACGCCCCTGGCTACCGACGACGGCCACTCCGTGGCCGAACGCGGCCATGCGGGCCACCCAGGGAATTGGCCCGGTTGCTCGATGATCCCGGATGGGAAGTCCCCGCGCCGTCGCGCATGGTCCAGCGTAACCGTTCACGGGTCGGGGTCTGGTCCATTTTTCGGCCGATCAACTCGACCTCGCGGATCCGCGCTGGCCGAAAACATGGACCTGACCCCCTCGAATCACCGAGAATCCTCCACCGGGTTGTGAACGGTCACGTTAATCCGTAATGATAGCGCCCAACCAGCAAGACGACAGCTGGTCGACCGGCCTTCCCGGCCGGTCGCAGTCGACGACAGGGCCTCAGGCGGTTCGACCGGGGCAGCCGCAACCGGGTACCGGCCATCCGCCACAGCCCGGCGGACGCGCCCGGTCTACGTATCTCCCCTAAACGGTGGCCACTGGTCGTCCCGGACTCCGCCTGGGCACATGCCCGGCGACCCCGTTACCCGGGCTGTTCCAGAGCGGCCAGATTGTGTGATCCGCACTACTTGACAGATCCGGACGACGTGGTTATCCTCGACCGCGGTTGAACCTTTGACACCAAACGCAGACACAACCTTTTTCTAAAATTCTCTGCGACCCAGGCACGAGGCGGC
>Ga0114938_1001108_pt1 | contig 19042 bp, 15 predicted proteins | sample AshMeaBigSpring_FD_88675 | JGI IMG/M metagenome (GOLD analysis project Ga0114938, IMG submission 88675) | Groundwater microbial communities from Big Spring, Nevada to study Microbial Dark Matter (Phase II) - Ash Meadows Big Spring | ecosystem: Environmental > Aquatic > Deep subsurface >...
GCGTTTTCCTGTAAACTCGTCGGCCGCATCTGCCGATACCGTCGATAGAACGCCGGAGCAGACCGAGTCGCCCGCGTCTAGCATGGACATCGGCGCTCTCCCGGGGCATTCATGAATGATAGAAAGCAGTCATACGCATCGTTCGGGATTCACCCTGATCGAACTCATCGCCGTCCTATCCATTATCTCGGTGCTCGCCGCATTGGCCATCCCCCGGTTCATCGAGGTCGACGCCAGCGCCAGCCGACAGGCGCTGCTGTCATCGGTTGCCGAGCTCAACCGGCGCGAAAGCCTGACCTGGTCGCAGGTCAAGCTGTCAACCACCGGATGGATCGACGATGCCGGGGTGTTTGCCCAGGTGGATACCGGCATGGGTCCGAATTACAGATGGGTCCCCCCGCCAACCATCGGCGGCGGCCATCTGCACTTCAAGGAGCAGACCCTGAAACTGGAGCGCCAGCCCTCGCTGACTACGCGCGCCGGCCGGTGGACCCCCGACTAGTCGCGATCCCCGATTTCAACTCACAGCCGTGACCCGGTGGTTCCTTCCGTCAGCGAAGCGGAACCCGCGCAGTCCAGACGCCAGCGACCTTATCACAATTGTCTTGACAATCGCTACCAAATGTATTGAATTTCATTTCAAAAATCCGATGGATCGCAGCAGGACCATTTCAGCAGAAGCATATCCGGCCCTAATAGCAGTCTCCATATACCAAGAAAAAGCCACCACTCGAGCGATCGAGCGACGGAAAGCCACGGGTCTATGGGGCAACACCCTCTGAGTTTTGTGCTTTTGTGTTCGCTTTCCTGCAGACAACCGGGTTGCCTTGGTAAAGGTAACCCGGTTTTTCTTTTGCCGGAATCACTCGTTCGCTAAATCCGACAATTTGGGAACTTTAAAATGGCATCTCGCAGCGAATAGGTGGGGATGCCTGCAATCCCGAAGAAAGCGATAGTCACACGATGTGAAAATTTGAAAAGAAAAAAGGAGCTGCCGACATGAAAAGGGGAATCGCCGCTGGATGCGTGACACTTCTTGTGGTCTTGTATTTCTCGGGGCTGTCCCTTGCGGTCACCATGAACCTGATGACCGGACGGGAAAAAGGCACTTACTACCAATTCGGCCTGAATCTCCAGCAATTGGTCAAGTCGAGGGGCATCGAATTGGGCGTCCAGCCCTCCACGGGCTCCATCGAAAACCTGTATGCGGTTTTCAAGCGGCCTCATACCCAGCTCGGCATCGTGCAATCGGACGTTCTCGCCTTCGTTTCGAAGGTTCAATCCAACCCCACGCTGCTCCGGATTGCCCAAAAAACCAAGATGGTGTTCCCGCTCTACAACGAAGAGATTCATGTCCTCGGCCGGAAGGACATCGCCGATTTCGACAGCCTGGCCGGCAAGCGGGTGGCTGTCGGAGAGGAGGGCAGCGGCACGTTTCTGACTGCGCGGCTGCTCCTGGAAGTTACCGGGATCAAGCCGGCGGAGCTGGTGATGGTCGGCACGGATGAGGCGCTGGCGCGGCTGAAGGCCAACCAGATCGACGCCATGTTCTACGTCGCCGGGCTTCCGGTGAAGCTTTTCAGCGAAGGCGTGACGGAGGCCGACGGGTTGGCGCTGGTGCCGATCCGAAACGCGAAGGCGACCGAATTCTATCTGCAGACCAAGATCCCGGCGGGAGTCTATTCTTGGCAGAGCTCCGAGGTCAGCACGGTTGCCGTGAAGGCGGTGCTCGTCTCGTTTGATTTCAGGAACCTCGATTGTGATTTGGTCGGACGGTTTGCGCAGATCCTCTACGAAAACATCGGCTGGCTCCGCGAAAACGGGCACTCCAAATGGGGATCGGTCGATCTGGATGCCCCGGTGAAAGGCTGGGAACAGTACGACTGTGTCAGGAAATATCTGGTTAGAAAGGGGGCGGCCGCTCCGGCTGCCGCAGCCAGACCGTACGGTGAGATCAACCCGATCATGGAAGCGGTCAAGGACATGCTCAACCGGTGAACCAGGAAGGTATCGATGTACCTCCAGCACTACCAGCTGAAATTGATGCCGTTTGAAATCGGTCCGGACCCGCGGTTCCTGTGGCTGGGCGAAAAACACGAAGAGGCTTTTGCCATCCTCCAGTACGGCATCCTGGAGAGCAAGGGATTCATCGTGATCATCGGCGAGCCCGGCACCGGCAAAAGCACGCTGCTGAACGCCACGGTCGCCAATTTCGGAAGCGACATCCGCTTTGCCAAAATCAGCGACCCGGCGCTGAACGAGCTGGATTTCTTCAACGTGGCCGCCAACGCGCTTCAGATGGGAAAGAGTTTTTTGAACAAAGCCGAGTTTCTGATTCAGCTGGAATCCTTCGTCCTGGAAGCCGGAGCCCAATTCAAAAAGGTCATCTTTGTCATCGACGAAGCGCAGCGGCTGAGGCCGGAGACACTGGAGCAGATCCGCGTCTTCTCCAATGTGGAGTTGCCTGGCCAGAAGGTCGTCAGCTGCATATTTGCCGGGCAGCCCGAATTCCTCGACATGATCCGGAAGAATCGGGCGCTGAACCAAAGGATTTTTCTCAGCCACATTATTCAACCGTTGACGCTGTCCGAAACAGAGGAGTACATCGCCCATCGCCTCAAGGTCGCCGGAAGGGATGAGCCGCTCTTCAGCCCGGCTGCCGTCCAGGAGATCTTCCGGCTGTCCAAGGGCAATCCGCGTCTGATCAATATCCTCTGCGACCAGGCGCTGTTGATCGGCTACTCGAACCAGCTCAAGACGGTCGGCCCGGACACCGTCAGGGAAAGCACAAAGAACGCGTCGGCGCGGCTGGCGGCTCCGCCCAAAGCCTCGGATGTCGAACCTAAAACGGAAACGGTTGAAAGGCCGCCCGCAACCGAAACGGTCGCCGCCGGCGCTGCCGCCACCTCTCAGGTTCCGGCGCAGACCGCGCAGCCCAATCCGACCCGCCGAAGGACCGTGTACCTCGCATTGTCCGCGATCATCGTGCTTCTGGCGCTGGCGGCGTTCGATTATTGGCACGGCGGATTCCGGATGGCCTCCATCGTTTCCCGCAAAGACGCCGGGCCGGCCGCCGGCCACGCGCCAACGCCCGACGCGTCGAGGAAGGACGACGACCTCCTGCGGCTTCAAAGCCAGATCCTGGAGTTGAGGAAGGAGAAAGAAGACGCCGAAACCCATTTGCGTGAATTGCGTGCGAGGTTCGAATCGCTTGAAAGCGAGCACCGGCAGCTGGCGGATGTCGCTTATCAGGCGAGCCCTGCAGAAGGCCGATCGAGCGGGACCCCCCTGTTGACGAGCGTCCCGGCGGTGAGCGCCGATGAACTGAAAAACCTCCGAGAGCGCGCGGCCCGGCTCGAAGCGGCGGTTTCGGAGCGGGAGCAAAAGCTCAACCAGGTCGAGCAGGGCATGGCCGAACTGGAAAAGATGCTGGTTCAGGAAAGAGGCAAGAGGAGCCAGATGGGCGCCGAGCTGTCATCCCGCCAGGCTGAAATCGCCGATTTTCAGAACAAGCTCGACGCCGCCAAGGGCGCACGGTTGAAAATCGAGCGAGATGCCGAGAGCATCCGGAGCGAGAATGCCAGGCTTCAGGCCCAGATCCAGGAATTGAAAGCGCAAAAGCCCGAGAGCCCGGCGGCGGCTGCGCCGCTCCCGGAAGCGACCGCCGTCCGGCCCGCGGCCGCCTCATCCGAACAGGGCGGCGAAGCGCCGGACCCGGCCCATGCGATCGATTTTCTAATTAGGAAGAAATCCCGGTAAACCTCCGCCGCCCTCAGGCCTTGAGATGCTCCCCGAACCACGCCAGGCAGCGCGCCCAGGCGTCCTTGGCGGGGTTCTCCCGGTAGCTCGGACGGTAGTCCGCGTGGAAGGCGTGCGGCGCCTCCGGGTAGACCACAAACTCGGCGGGCCTGCCGGCCGCCTTCAGTGCGGCCTCCATCTCTTTGACATCGGCCACGGGGATGCCCTGGTCGGCCCCGCCGTAAAGCCCCAAAACGGGGGCCTTGATCCGAGACGCCACATCCAGCGGGCCGGCGGTGCGGACCCCGGCGGTCTTCGCGGGCTTGATCTGGCCGTACCACGCCACGGCGGCCTTCACATCCGGGCTATGGGCTGCGAAGAGAAGGGTGTAGAGCCCGCCGCGGCAGAATCCCGTCACCCCGATGCGTCCGGCGTGGGCGTACGGCCGCTGTTTGGCGTAGGCGACGATCGCGTCGAGATCGGCCATGACCTGGGCGTCCGGGACGGCATTGACCACCTTGAGCAGGGCATCGCGGTCCTCGATATGCAGCACGCCGCCGGTGCGGGCGTATGGCTCGAAGGCGATGGCGAAAAAGCCCCGCCGGGCGAAGCGGCGCGCCACATCCTTGATGTACGCGTGCATGCCCCAGATCTCGGGGATCACGATCACCACGGGGTGCTTTCCGGCGGCCGCCGGCCGCGCCTCGTAGATCGGCAGCCGGAACCCGGCCGAGGCCACCTGGCCGTCGGCGGTCTTCAAGCCGTCGGCAGGGGTCGTGATGATCTCCCCGGCGACGGCCTTCGAGGCGATCGCAAACCCGGCGACCGCGACCCCCGCCGCGGACATCTGCGCCAGGAACTGGCGCCGGGACATTCCGTCGTAGGCATTGGCTATCCAGTCTTTTTCCAAGTTCATCAACACCTCCCTCGACAAGGATGGACACCCTGCGGCATCGGGTGGAAGCATGGAAATCCGAAATCGGAATCCTGCGATGTTTCTACAGCGGCCTGGGGCCGGGGTCAACCTGTCTTCAGCAGCCCAGCGGCGTCTCCGCTCCGCGCCCGGGCCGGGCGCCCGCCAGCTTCCGAGGCCATGGTTCAGAATGGTATTGATCTTGCAGTTTACTTTAGCGCATAATGACCGCCAGGATCTGCAGCGGCCATCTGTCATGTATGTTTTCAGTAACTTAAAGAAGGCCTCGCGGCGCGAAGAGGCCATCGTCGACATGCTCGGCTGACCCGCTACCGTCAAAAAGCTGTGCTCCAGCGCTCTCTCCCCGTTGCCTCGTCATGCGCCGATGATTAGCCTCTAGTTGATAAAGTGCGAGTGAGATCGAGTGGCACCAGCCCGCTAAAAAGCTGCCGGCTGAGGCTGGCGGGGAGCAACATCAAAACCGATTTCCAGCAGGGAGACGACTACCGATGGCTACCAACACCCATGCGCTGATCCAACACATGAAGTCGGTCAAGAAGGGTCATCGCCGTTTCGAGAACGCCTTTCAGGGCGTATCCCGCATGATCCTCGAGGGAGGGATCAAAAAAACGACGGTCAACGGAAAGACCACTTATGATTTCAACGTGTTTCGGACCGGCTCCAAGCACGTCATCGGGATGTACGATGAAATCAACAGCTTCGTGTCCTATGTGAAGGACGCCGCGGAAGGCGGTTCCTCCAAGGAAATGGCGTTTGTCCTGGTGGGAGAACCCGGGAACGGGAAGACCTTTTTCGTGGAGTTTCTGGCCGGAAGGTACCGCAGCTTTCTCTCCCGGGAAGAAAACCGCAAGTACACCTTCAAATTCAAGCACCTCGATCGCATCGGCAGCTACGGCAGGATCACCACGGTCGAATCTCAAACGTATGAAGACCCCATGATCCTGGCCATGAACCTCTTCGACCTGCCGGACGACAACAAGACCTTTCTGTCGCGAGAGATCGGTTTCTCCGAAGACGAGCTTGAAGCGATCCTCAGAGACTATCGTCCGCTGGGGGCCTGCAGCGGCTTCATCTGGAACGACATCCGCACCCATTGCGAGGCCGAACTGGACCGCATGCTCGAGTTTGTAGAGATCATCCCCGTACCGCTGACGGAGAGCCTGGGGACCGTCACCGGCAAGTACCCGGCCAAAGACAAGATCACCTCCTCGGCGGTGGATCTGCTGGGCGAGGAGTCCATTCAGCGGCTGCTGCACATCGCGGACACGAACAACCCTTACCGCTTCGACCTGCGGCGCGGGGCGCTGGCCCGGGTGGCCGGCGGCGGGATCCATTTCAGCGATGAGATCTTCAAGAACAAGAAGGATCTGGTCCAGGTGTATCTGGGCGTCATCCAGAACCGCAGCATCGAAATCGACGGCTACAAGTGGCCCATCGACACCCTGATCGTCGCCACCAGCAACAATATGGAATTCCACCGCTTCCTGTCGGAGCGCGAGGAAGCGCCGATCGTGGACCGCTGCCGGCTGTGCTATGTCGCGCACAACACCAACTACAAGCTGCAGAAGGACCTCACCGGGTATACCATCGGCAGCGAAGCCCGCACGACGCTCACCAAGGAGCGCCTGCACCAGGACCCCAACCTCAACTACGCCGCCTCGGTGGGAGTGGTCCTGACGCGGCTGCCGCGCTCGGAAAAACTGACGCCGGTCGAGACCATGAAGCTGGCCGCCGGGGAAGTGGCGGGCGAAAAGAGCATCAAGACCCTGGCCGAAGTCATCGACACCCTCAATCAGGACCCGGAGATCATCAACCGCTTCGGCCAGAAAGGCCTCGGGCAGCGCAATCTGGGGCGCGCCATTCAGCTGCTGATCGAGAGCTCCGAGACCAACGAAGGCCAGTGCATGTTCGCCTGCGACGTCTTCAAGACCCTGGAGCGGATCGTTCTGGATTACGTGACCGAAGCCAACGACCGCGCGAAATACCTGGAGGACATCAAGACGGCCAAAGGGCTATACCGCGAGCGCATCATGACCGAGATGTTCAACGCCTACATGGACGAGCCCCTGGCCATCCGGCGCGACGTGATGAACTACGTCAACATGATCATCGGCGTCGATGCCGAGAACCTGGGCCCCGACAAGATGTGGAAATACAAAGACCCCCAGACGGGCGACCTCAAGGCGCTCAAGATCGACGAGCGCTACGTGAACAGCGTGGAAGAGCGCCTGGGCCTGAAAACCGAGGAGCAGCGGGAGTCCTTCCGCACCTCGATCCGCAAGATCTACGGGCAGAAGATCTCGATTGACCCCAACTACGACTTCATGGACAACCTGGAACTCGTCAAGGCCGTCACGGACGTGCGCCTGAAATCGGACATCGCCGGCGCCGGAAGTCTGATCGGCGCTCTCGCCAACCGGACCAACGAGGAGAACCAGAAGCTCTACGACCGGATGATTACCACCATGCTGAACAAGCTCGGCTACTGCCGGACCTGCGCGCAGAAAACCATCGAGTACTTCTGTACGCAAGAGGACGAGCAATAAGAACGGCCGAAGGCGGAGGGCTCAGAGCCTGAAGCGAGGGTTCCGGCATGCGCCCCCTTCGCCCTGCCGCAAGCACGAGCCCGGGCAGACACCATGGAAAAGAGTCCAGCCGACATCTATGCGGATCTCAAACGCCGAGGCCTTTCGGCCGCGCAGGAGGCAAACATCCGCCGCGAGCTGACGGCAGCCGGCGACCACGAGCCGCCGGCACCGCGGGGGTCGGAGGCCTGCGGTCCGGCCACGGTCCCGGCTCGGGATCTTTACGGCCGTCACGATCTGGAAGCGCTTCAGCACCTGGCGGCGATGCAGGGCTCGGCCAGCGCCAACATCCGCTCCATCGACGAACTGCTGGAGCGCGACCGGCAGCGCGAGCAGGACGGTTTTCCGCGCAAGATCAACGTCGGCCGGCTGATCAAGCCCGGAAAACGGGGGAAGGAAAAAGTCGTGATCGTGCCGACCACGGTCGAAGAAAAGCTGCTGCACGACACGTCCTTCCGCAGCGAGGAGGAGCGCTCCCAGGGCGGCTCCGGGGAGGGGGAAGAGGGGGATGTGATCGGCGAGCAGCCCATCCGGGAGCAGGAGCAGGCCGGCGGCGGCAGCGGGCCGGGCCAGGGCGAAGGCGATTCTCACGAGATGGAGTCCAACGCCTACGACCTCGGCCGCATCCTGACCGAGAAGTTCAAGCTCCCCAATCTGAAGGACAAGGGCAAAAAGCGTTCGCTGACCCGCTATACTTACGATTTGACGGACCGTCATCGCGGGTTCGGCCAACTGCTCGACAAAAAGGCCACCCTGCGGAAGATCATCGAAACCAATCTGCACCTGGGCAACCTTCCGGATCCCGGCGCCGTCGATCCCAGCCGGTTCCTGGTGGCCCCGGGAGACAAAGTCTACCGCGTGCTGTCGCCGGAGAAAGATTTCGAATCGCAGGCCCTGGTGTTCTTCCTGAGGGACTACTCGGGATCGATGGAAGGCCCGTCCACCGTGCTGGTGGTGTCCCAGCACGTCATGATCTACAGCTGGCTGGTCTACCAGTACGCCATGCAGGTGGAGACCCGCTTCATCCTGCACGACACCCAGGCCAAGGAGGTGCCGGACTTCTACACCTACTACAATTCGAAAGTGGCCGGAGGTACCCAGGTGTCATCGGCCTACCGCCTGGTCAACGAGATCGTCGAGCGCGAAAACCTGACGCGGGACTACAACATCTACATCTTTCACGGCACGGACGGAGACGACTGGGACCATGACGGGAGCCAGTGCCTCCCGGAGCTGAAGAAAATGCTGGCCTACGCCAACCGTGTGGGCATCACCATCGCCCAGCATGCTCCGGAAGGGGGCCAGCGGACGGAAGTCGAAAACTACATCCGCACATCCGGGCTGCTGGAAGACCAGCCGAAGCTTCTGCGCATGGATGTCATGCGCGAAGACGCCGACGAGCCCCGGGTGATCGAGGGGATCAAAACCCTGATCGCCGAGTAATCGGCGCCCGGGGTGGCCGCGTGCGAAAGAGGACCCGGAGGCGCGATCCTGGAGGCGCGATGCTTGATGAAAAGACGGCGCTGACCCCAATCGAGCATCCAGATTCAGGGATCGCTGCCCTGGTGGGATCAGCGGCGAAATGCCGGAGCCGCATATGGAGTTGATCAGCCAACACACCAAGGAAATCATGGAGGGCTGCAAGGCGCGGGCCTTGGACGCCGGCCTGCGCTTCGACAAGGAGACCCTCGAATACCTTGTGACCAACCGGGATCTGCTGGAACTCACCCCCAAGCTGATGATCCCGACCCTCTACGATTACTGGGTCCACGATGTGGAGGTGCTCCGGGAGAAGGGCCGCTACGAGCTTTACCCCAGCAACCCATACGAAACCGTCATCAACACCCGGCCGGCGATTTCCTATTACAACGACAACAACCCGGACTGGATGAACGTGATGATCTTCTATCACGTCATCGCCCATATCGACTTTTTCCAGAACAACCTCTACTTCCGCCACACATGGGATTACGACTTCACCGGTCAGGCCCTGTCGGACAAGCGCATGATCGCCCAGCTGCGCTCCGAGAAAGGGCGATGGGTGGACTACGTCATCGAATTCAGCCGCAGCATCGACAATCTGGTGGGCTTTCATTCAGAGCTGAGCCGGCTGAACCGCACTCCCGAAACCAGCCGCTCGCGCATGCTGGATTATTATTTCGACTGCTTCCTTCAGACCGTGCGCGCGGTGAAACCCGGCGACTACATCAAGGAAATCGAACGCTACAATGCCTGCCTGCGGGGATCTCCCGAACTGGGGGAGCAGGCCTTCTTTGCGGAGGTGCTGCGCAAATACCCCGAATTCGACTCCCTCTACAAGAAGCGCCTCGAAGCCAAGCCCGTCGCCCGGCAGGACCTGATGCAGTTCATTCTGGAGCACTCCGATTTTCTCAACAAGGAGCGCAACCGGTGGATGAAGCCGGTCGTCGAGGTCGTCCGCAAGACCTCGCTTTTTTTCCAGCCCCAGATCCGCACCAAGATCATGAACGAAGGTTGGGCCAGCTTTTGGCACGATCGGCTGTTTCTGAACGACGACCGCATCCGGGGGCACGAGGTCGATTTCGCCCGCACCCATTCCGGCGTCACCGCCATGCCGCGGGTCGGGCTGAATCCCTATGCCCTGGGGATGCGGATGTTCGAATATATCCTGGACCAGGGCGACACCGGCCGCTACTCCCAGGATTTCCGCAGGCTGACCGACGCGCGCGAGCGCGAGCGCTACGACCTCCATGCCGGGGGCGGCCGCGACCTGATCTTCAAGGTCCGCGAAAACCTGAACGACTTTCTCTTCATCCATACGTTCGTCGACCAGGATTTCGTCAACCGCTTCCGTCTGTTCGTCGCCGGCCGCCGCCTGAACCAGGCCAAGGGGGTGTGGGAGATCTACGTCAAGAGCCGCTCGGCCGAGAGTTACCGCGCCATGATCCTGGACAATCTCTATCACCCCCCCTGCATCGAGGTCGATCGGGACAAGACCGGCAACGGCGCCCTGTATCTTTCGCACCGTTTCGAGGGCAAGCCGCTGGTGCGCGAATTCATCGCCAACACCCTGTTGGGGATCGAGTACCTCTGGGGCAAGCCGGTTAAACTGGAGACCAGCGAAACGGTGCGCTCCGAAACCGCGCCCGACGCGGCCGCCTCTCCCGGCACGCAACTGACCCTCACCGAGGAGCGCCGGCAGCGGGAATTGAAATGGCAGCGGGTGCTCTACACCATGCAGGACCGCAAACTCACACGCGAAGTGCTCTGAATCGAATGGACACCCTCAACGACCTCACCCCCGTCGAAGAGGCCCTGCAGGGCCTGAACCACGCCGTGGGCACGCTCGAACAGCGGCCGCCGATCCCCTTCGAAGAGTTCCTGAAGCACCTGGTCGCCAACCCTCAGCAGGTGGTGCGCAACGTGTTCCAGGTGTTCCACGACATGGTGACCTCCTATGTGGGCGAGGGGGCCGACGAATACCCGGACGATCCCGAGTCGATTCACTACGTCAGCTACGACTGCAACCGACTGTTCGTCCAGAATGTGGACCACCCCTTCTTTGCCGACCGGCTGTTCGCCAACCGTCTGGTGAGCCTGGTGGACTACATGAAGCGCGGGGCCCAGCAGAACAAGATCTACATCTTCCGCGGCCCTCCGGGCTGCGGCAAGAGCACGTTTTTAAACAACCTGCTCAAGAAATTCGAGGCCTACACCGCGACCGAGGCGGGCCGGCGCTACGAAGTCGTCTGGCGCTTCGACCGCCGCAAGTTCTGCACGCGCGCGGCCGGCGACGACCACCCCGTGATCGAGCAGCTGGCGCGCCTGCTCGACCTCCACGATCAGCGCGAAACCACCGCGGCCGCCGCCTGCGAGGAAGGAGGCCGCCACGCGGCCGACCCGCTTGGCGCCGTCGATGAGGACGGCCGCATGCTTGAGGTCCCCTGCCCGAGCCATGACAACCCTCTCCTGCTGATCCCCAAGGCCCTGCGTCGGGATTTCTTCGACGATCTGTTCAAGAACGACCAGTTCAAATACAATCTGGCGACCGAAAAAGAGTATGAGTGGGTTTTCAAGGCCCACCCCTGCACCGTCTGCAGCTCGCTCTATGATGCCTTGCTCTATCGCCTGAAGAGCCCCGGCCGCGTTTACGAATGCCTGTATGCGCGGCCCTATCGCTTCAACCGCCGGCTGGGCGAGGGCATCAGCGTCTTCAGCCCCGGCGACCGCCCGCTGCGGCAGCAGGTCATCACCAGTCCCCAGATCCAGCGCCAGTTGAACCGCATCGTGAACGACAGCCATCAGGTCAAATACCTGTTCTCCCAGTATGCGCGAACCAACAACGGCATCTACGCCCTGATGGACGTGAAGTCGCACAACGCCGAGCGGCTGATCGAGCTCCACAACATCATCAGCGAGGGGCTGCACAAGGTCGAGGACGTCGAGGAGAACGTCAACTCCCTCCTGCTGGCCGTCATGAACCCGGAAGACCAGAAGAACATCGAGGGGTTCCAGAGCTTTCTGGATCGGATCGAATACATCAACATCCCCTACGTGATGGACCTCAACACCGAGGTGGAGATCTACCGGAACATCTTCGGCCGGCACATCGACGACGGATTTCTGCCCCGGGTGCTGCACAATTTCGCGCGGGTGATCATCTCCTCGCGCCTGAAGCGCCGCTCCGAGGACATGCTCGAATGGATCAGCGAACCGGAGAAGTACCGCCTCTACTGCGACGAGAACCTGCAGCTTCTTAAAATGGAGATCTACACCGGCCACATCCCGAAATGGCTCTCGGACGAAGACCGCAAGCGGCTGACCGCCAAGCGCCGGCGGCGCATCATCGCCGACTCGGAAACCGAGGGCGACTTCGGCATCTCCGGAAGGGACTCCATCAAGATCTTCAACGAATTCTTCTCGACCTATGCGAAGGACGACAAGCTGATCAACATGTCGGACCTGTGCAAGTTCTTCAGCAAGGTCCACAAGGAAGTGCGCGACCTCATCCCTCAGGGATTCCTGGACTCCCTGCTCCGGATGTACGACTACACCGTTCTGCAGGAGGTCAAGGAGTCGCTTTACTACTACAACGAGGAGCAGATCGCGCGGGAAATCCAGAATTATCTGTTCGCCATCAACTTCGAGACGGGCATGGTCGTGACGTGCACCTACACCGGCGAGAGGCTGGACCTCACCGAAGAATTTCTGAGCGGCATCGAGTACCGCCTGCTCGGGTCCGCCGCCGGCCAATTCCAGCGGCTCGAATTCCGCCAGGAAACCCAGCGCGAATACACCCGCCACACCCTCACCCAGGAAATCATGGTCGAAGGGCTGCCCATCGAGCGGACCCGGCTGTTCCAGGACCTGCACGATCGCTATGTTCACAACCTGAAGGAAAAGGTGCTGGACCCGCTGCTGGAAAATGAAAACTTCCGCCGGGCCATCAAGGACTTCAACGAAGAGGCGTTCAAGACCTACGACAAGAAGATCCGCGAGGATGTCGCCTACCTGATTGCGAATCTGGGCAAGAAATACCGCTACAGCGAGCAGGGCGCCAAGGAAGTCTGCATCTACGTGATCGACAACGATCTGGCCAAGAAGTTCGCGGCCTCTTGAAACGGTCCCGCGCCGGCCGCCGGCGGTCGCATCGACCAAGGCCTCAAGCGGCCGAGCCCATCAGCGGTCCTGCGATGCCTGCACCTGCGCTTTCAGACAGTCGCAATACTCATCAAAAATAAAGTACATGCATCGCTCGGCCCGGCCGGCCTTTTCATAGAAGCGGCAGACGACCTGCTTTTTCTGATCTGCAGCGGTGCAAACGGATATCTGTTCGGAGCGGCAGAAATTGGTCCTCGCATCGGCGGCCATGGGGGGTTCCTCTTTCGCGGCGTTCTTCCAAGAGCGACTCGTCATCGCCCTATGAAGAATATCGCAACCTCGCCACGGAACTTGAGAAGAAATTCCTTCCGCCCCCAAATGAGCGCAACGGCCGCTTCCCCTCGTTGCGCCATTCAATTTGATTGATTATTTTTCAAGGGTAACGTAAGACACAGGGCAGCCCTGAGACGCGGGCCGGCCAGCGCATTCGAACGGAGTTTTAGGAGGCTCGATGGAAAAGCACCAGAAGTTCTCCATGTGGTATGTCCTGTTGGGCATCTGGGTGGTCTTGCTCATTCAGAACGCGATTTTTTCGGCCTTCTCCATCAAAACCATCCCCTACAGCGAGTTTTTGAAGGCCCTCAACGAAAACCGGGTCACCGAGGTCGCCATCACCTCGAACATCATCCAGGGGCGGATGAAAGCCCCCGGCGAGACGAGCGACTCCGGCCAGGCCTTTCGGACCATCCGGGTCGACCCCGAGATCTCCGACCTGCTCTCCAACCACAACGTCCAGTTCAAAGGCGAAATCGAGTCCACCTTCGTGCGCGATCTGCTCTCTTGGGTGGTACCGATATTTCTCTTCGTCGGCGTCTGGTACTTCCTGATGAAGCGCATGCAGGGCCAGCAGCCGGGATTCATGTCGCTGGGCAAGAACAAGGCCAAGATCTACATGGAAGACGAAGTCGGCGTGCGCTTCGAGGACGTCGCCGGCGTCGATGAGTCCAAGCAGGAGCTCAAGGAGATCATCGAGTTCCTGCGGCAGCCGGAGCGCTTCACCCGGGTCGGCGGCAAGATGCCGCGCGGGGTTCTGCTGGTCGGCCCGCCGGGCACCGGCAAGACCCTTCTCGCCAAGGCCGTGGCCGGCGAGAGCGGAGTGCCTTTTTTCAGCATGAGCGGCTCGGAGTTCGTCGAGATGTTCGTCGGATTGGGAGCGGCCCGCGTGCGGGACCTCTTCACCCAGGCCAAGGCCAAGGCGCCCTGCATCATCTTCATCGACGAGCTGGACGCTTTAGGCAAGGCGCGGGGCATCGGCACCATGGGCGGCCATGACGAACGCGAGCAGACCCTGAACCAGCTGTTGGTGGAGATGGACGGTTTCGACCCGCAGGTGGGTGTCATCCTGCTGGCGGCCACCAACCGGCCGGAAATCCTCGACCCCGCCCTGCTGCGCCCGGGGCGTTTCGACCGGCAGGTGCTGGTGGACCGCCCCGACCGCAAGGGTCGCGAGGCCATCCTGAAGGTGCACCTCAAAAAGATCCAGTACGACGAGTCCCTCGACATCGAAAAACTCGCCAACATGACCCCGGGCATGGTCGGCGCGGACCTGGCCAACATCGTGAACGAGGCCGCGCTGCTGGCGGTGCGCCGCGACAAAGAGAAGGCCGGGATGTCCGAGTTCCAGGAGGCCGTCGAGCGCGTCATCGCGGGGCTGGAGAAAAAGAACCGCGTGATCAACCCCAAGGAGAAGAAAATCGTGGCCTACCACGAGCTGGGGCACGCCATCGTCGCCATGTCGCTGCCCGGCACGGATCCGGTCCATAAAATCACGGTCATCCCCCGCGGCATCGCCGCGCTGGGCTACACCCTGCAGGTGCCCACCGAGGACCGCTTTCTGATGAGCAAGACCGAGCTGGAGAACAAGATCGCCACGCTGCTCGGCGGCAGGGCCGCCGAGGAAATCGTCTCCGGCGACATCTCCACCGGCGCCCACAACGACCTGTCGCGGGCGACCGACATCGCCCGCAGCATGGTCAAGGAATACGGCATGAGCAAGGTCGGCCAGGTCTATTTCGCGTCCCAGCGCCGGGCCCAGTTCCTCAGCCCTCTGCCGGAGTCGCCCGGCGAGTACAGCGAGGCCACCGCCGAACTGATCGATCAGGAGATCCAGGGGATCATCAACACCCAGTACGAGCGGGCCCTGGAGATCCTGAAGGGACGGCGCGAGCTTCTGGAAAAGTCGGTAACGGTGCTTCTCGAAAAAGAAACCATCGAAGGCGATGAACTGAACCAGCTTATGGCCAAGGTCACCGGCGATGGAGCGGCCGCCCTCCCGGGGACGGCAGCTGCGACCTGACCCGGAACCACAACGCCGCCCGCCGGTTTGCCATCCGCGACGGTACGCGGAGGAAACCCCATGCCCTTCAACAAACCGATCTGGCTGGAGGACGAAGCCCGGCGCCGCCAGATAGACCCGTCCGCCGCGGAGCGCGAGGACGCCTTTTTCGGGTTCGAGCGCATCCAGGCCCGCGAGAAAACCGCCCGGGTGATAAAGCATTTCGACTCGGTGGCCGGGGTTTACGATGGGATGAACACCCTGCTCAGCTTCGGGATCCATCACGCCTGGAAGCGAGCCAGTGTGCGCCTGTTGGCGCTGAAGCCGGGGGAGCAGGTGCTGGACGTTTGCGGGGGCACCGGAGACCTGGCCATCCTGGCGGCCCGGCGGGTCGGTCGCCGCGGGCGGGTGGTTGTCTTCGACATCAACCGCGCCATGATCGAGGCTGGAAGGCACAAAGTGGTGGGCGGTCCGCTGGAAGGCTGCATCCGTTACGTGCAGGGCGACGCCGAGCAGATCGCCTTTCCAGACCGCAGCTTCGATGCCGCCATGGTGGGTTTCGGCATCCGCAATGTCACCCGCATGCGGCAGGGGTTCGCCGAAATGCACCGGGTGCTCAAGCCCGGGGGCCGGCTCATGTGCCTGGAGTTTTCGCGGCCGACCTGGCCCGTGTTCCGGTGGCTGTACGATGTGTATTCGTTCCACCTCATGCCGCTGGCGGGCGAGCTGATCGCGGGCTCGCGCAAGGCCTACACCCATCTGCCGGAGTCCATCCGCATGTTTCCGCTGCCGCATGAACTGGCCGAGATGCTGCGGCAGGTCGGGTTCGGCCGCGTGGACTACCGCGGCTTCACCAACGGCATCGCCGTGGCGCATCTGGCGGTCAAGCAGTAGCTTTCCGATGGACCGGTGCGCCGAGCAACCGGCACGGATCGGAGGCAGGCCCTGGTCCGCCGATTCGTGAGATGCCGGAGGGGGTTGGACGGATGAAACTCGACCCGCTGGAGCGCTGGTTCGTGAACAGCCCCGTACGGCGGCTCATGCAGGCGCTCGTGGTGCGGTGGTTCCGGGCGGTGAGGCCCCTGAGCCCGGGAGCGGTCATCCTCGAGATCGGCTGCGGCGCCGGCGCCGGCGCACGCATGCTCGCACGCCAGTTCAGCCCCCGACGGCTTCTCCTGACCGATATCGATCATCGCATGGTGGCGCTGGCCCAAGAACGCTTTTCCCAAGGGGAGTCTCTTCCGGCCCACTTCTGCGTCGGCGACGCCGCCCGCCTTCCCTTCCGCAACGAAGCGGCCCATGCCGTCTTTGGCTTCGGCTTCCTCCACCACGTGCCCGCGTGGCGCGAGGGCCTGGCTGAGATCCATCGGGTCTTGAAGCCGGAGGGGATCTACTATTTCGAGGAGTATTTCCCTTCCCTCTACCAGAACTTCGTCACCCGCCGGCTGGCCAGGCACCCGACGCACGACCGCTTTGCCGGCGGCGACCTGAGAGAGGCGTTCGCGAGGGTGGAGATCGATCTGCGCCATACGTTCGAGCTCAAGCACTTCGGCATCTTAGGGGTGGGCGTGAAAAAGCGCCGGAATGGGCACAGGCACGCTCAGCACTGTCCGGTCAAGACGCTACCAAAAGAAAATGGCCGAACCGACCGCCATCGACTATTTTGAATGCCCCGACCGTGGCGTGGCCGGGGTGCTGCTTGCGAACCTGGCCGAACGGTTGAGGGGAGCCAAGACGGTAAACACCTGCCTGGCGGTGGCGGCCAAGGCGCTTGAGATCGCCCACCGCATGGGGGCCTGCTCGATTTCGAGCTGATCCGACGCGGTGCCTTGTTTCATGACCTCGGGAAGTCCAAGACCCATGCCATCGAGCACGGCAGGCTTGGGGCCGAGATGGGGAAAGCCCCGGGTTTGCCCGCTGCCATCACCGACATCATGGAAAAACCCATCCGTGGGGGTCTGACCGAAGCCGAGGCAACCGATCATGAGCCTGAGTCCACTCAAGTTGATGTGTGCGGGGGGGCTTTTCGCCATCTTCAGCTCCACCCTGTCGAAAAGCCCCGTGCTCCCGCTGTTTGCCGTTCATTTAGGTGCAACGGCATCCGAGGTGGGAGTCATCGCCGCAGTTTCAACGCTGGCCGGGATCGCCTTCAGCATCCCCGCCGGGATGCTTTCCGACCGGTTCGGGCGCAAGACCATGCTGACCGCGGCGGGGGTGGTGTTTGCAAGCGCCCCGGCCATGTATCTTTTCACCCGCGGGATCTGGCAACTGGCGGCGATACGGTTCTACCACGGCCTGGCGACGGCGATCTTCATGCCGGTCGCCATGGCATATGTCTCAGACCTGCATGAAGAGTCCAAGGGGGAGAAACTGGGCTGGTTTTCTACCGCCACCCTTTTGGGCAGGTTTATGGCGCCCCTGACCGGCGGTGCCTTGTTGGGGTATCTCGGCTCGGGCAGCCACCTGGGCTTTGCAGCGATCTATTCGGTCTGCCTGGCGGGAGGGTCCCTGGCGCTTTTGGTTTCCGCAAAGATGCCTTCGACCGCGAGCTCGTCCCAGGCCCCCAAAACCTGGACTCATCAAAGGGAAGGGTTGATGCAGCTCCTTTCAAGCGGGCCGCTGCTGGCCATAGGAATGGTAGAGGCGGCGGTTCTCTTCATGTATGGCACCATCGAGGTCTTTTTACCCCTTTATGGTTTGAGCCAGGGTATCGGCGCTTTTCAGGTCGGTATCTGTCTTGCGGCCCAGGTGATCACACTGGCTGCCACCAAACCCGCCATGGGTAGGTTTTCCGATCGGCATGGCCGATCCGGGCAGATCGTCTGGGGTGCGTTATTGGGAGCGGCGGCAGCGGCGTGCATGGCCGCCTCTGCAAACTTTGGTCTGCTGCTCGCCTTAAGCATCCTCGTCGGACTGAGCCTTTCGATTGTGACCTCGGCCACCTCTGCGGCCGTTGCCGACATCAGCCGCTGCGAAATGCGCGGTTCTGCCATGGGGGTTTTCGGAACGATCATGGATGTGGGGCATTCCGCTGGACCCTTGGTATCGGGCATGGTGGCGGCATTTTTGGGGTTCAAGGCTGCCTTCATGGGTTCCGCGATCGTTCTTACATCGGCCGTCATTGCATTTAAGGCAATCACCGCCAGCCAATTGAGGCCCTGTTCCATCAACGGGCGGGGATAGGCCCGCCACCAATAGACTTGATGACTTCGTAAATAGTCCAATCTCTGCGTTGCGCTTCATCTCGTTGCCGCTGCGGCGTACTGTAAGTACGCCTCGCGGCACGAGATTCGCGCGCCTTGATCTTGGTCTCTTTACGAAGTCATCGATTCGGATGACTTTTTACGAGTTCATCAGACTTGGTGGTCAGAAAGGCAAACAAGGTTGAAGGAAAGACTGGAAATGGCAAAGGCTGCGACAGATCATGACGGCGTGGCTCACCCCGGTTTCTGGGAGGCGTTCCGGTTCTGGGTGAAGCTGGGGTTCATCAGCTTCGGCGGCCCGGCGGGGCAGATTGCGATCATGCACAAGGAACTGGTGGAGCGCCGACGCTGGGTCAGCAACCACCGGTTTCTGAACGCTCTCAACTACTGCATGCTTCTGCCCGGTCCCGAAGCTCAACAGCTTGCCGTTTATATCGGATGGCTGCTGCACGACATCCGCGGGGGGATCGTCGCCGGAGCGTTTTTCGTGATCCCATCGATGTTCATTCTCTTCGCCTTGAGCTACATCTATGTGGCTTTCGGCACGATCGCGTGGGTGGCCTCCGTCTTCGACGGGCTCAAGGCGGCTGTCATGGCGATTGTCTTCGGCGCGGTCATCCGCATCGGCCAAAAGTCGCTCAAAAACGCAGTAATGATCTCGATCGCA
>Ga0114938_1001110_pt1 | contig 19030 bp, 21 predicted proteins | sample AshMeaBigSpring_FD_88675 | JGI IMG/M metagenome (GOLD analysis project Ga0114938, IMG submission 88675) | Groundwater microbial communities from Big Spring, Nevada to study Microbial Dark Matter (Phase II) - Ash Meadows Big Spring | ecosystem: Environmental > Aquatic > Deep subsurface >...
CGACCGCAGGACGTCCGCGGCACAAAAAGGTTGTCGCCATTGCGCGAGTCCTGTCGGCGGCAGGAGCCCCCGACAGGTATCACGAGCGCTAACGCGACACTCCGAGTCTCGGCCGCATAGGCCGTCAATCGGATCAACCTTCGGTGCGGAGAAATTCTTCGCCAACGCCGCGCAGCAGATGCCGGTGCCTGCATTGAATTGCTCGACGCCTTGCTCGCCCACCTGGAGCCGCCGGAGGTGCCGGACCAAGATGCGCCGGTACCTGCCTGTCACCGCTATATTCACAACCGTCCGGGCCAGCTCGACGATCCCGGCGCATTGGCCAAGGGGTTACCGATCGGTTCCGGGCACATCGAAAGCGCTCACCGCTACTTCATCCAGGAGCGCATGAAAATCCCCGGGGCTTGGTGGAAAATCGAAAACGCCGACAAGATGCTGGCGTTGCGTACCCTGCGCGCCAATGGAAATTAGGACGCCTACTGGGACTCGCTCAAAGAAGCCGCCTAACTGACCGACACGTTCGATTGCACCCCGCCTGTCCCGCAAGCAGATTCCGCTTTCGCATGAAGCCGCTACACGGCGCCCGCCGGGAAACCGGCTGGGCGCCCCGGTAGCTGGCCCCGTGCGCTGTGCGGCGGATCCTGGAGCAACAACCCCGACAACGCGCGAGGGCATCCTGTGCGGCTAGTTCCGCTACCGAGCTGCGCCGGCCGCAACCGGATGGAGGCTGAAGCGGCCGCGTTAGGCGTCTTGATCGAAAAGCGCCCCGACGTGGATGTGGAAACCAGGGAGTGTCGCGGAAGAGGCCTCGGCACCGGAGCCGAAGGTGCCCTGCAGGGAATAGGAGTCAGCGTCGCCCTCCAGCACGAAGACAGTGAGGGTTTGGGCGATCGGGTCGATCAACCAGTACTCGGGAATCCGCGCCATCGCGTACTCCCGCCGCTTGGTCTCCCGGTCGCGGTTGGGGTCGTCGGGGCTCAGGACTTCCATTACAAGATCCGCTCCAAGCCAATAGCCGCCACGGCGACGATCGGCGTGCTCTTTGCGCATGAAGACGAGGTCGGGCTCCCGGAGCTTTCCTTCCCAGAGCTTGATCGGGAAGGGGGCGAAAAGAACCGTACCCAGTTGCTGGACATCGACGAAGCTCCGCAGCGCTCGATACAGATAGGCGACCAGTAGCTGATGGAGCTCGCTGGGCATAGTCAGCACTTCGATGCGCCCATGATCGAATTCGGCCAGGTGGTTTCCCGGTAGACCCAAATACTCCTCCTCGCTCCAGCTTCCCTGCAGCGGGAACAGGCGCGCGATGTCCCAAGCGGGCTCCAGACCATCCGGCGGCAAGCGTGATGCGGTTTGACTCATGGCTCAAGTGTGTCGCGGCTAGCGCTGACGCGAATAGTCTATCCGATGGGACGGCAAGGGGGATGATGGCCGGATCGTTTCGCTAGCGATCATGGCGGTGCGCCACCCGCGAAGGACGAAATCAAGTTTCGTCGTACGCATCTTCGCGATCCGGATCCAAGCCCTGAATGCCTATCCTGAAGGCCTACCCGCCTGTGCGGCGCAAGCCGGGCGCCGGTATGGCCGCGAGCAGGCGATCCGTCCCCGCGCTCGGCTTGCGTGCCCCTTCGCTCATCAGGCGCCGCCAGCGCTTTGCCCCCGGCTGACCGGAAAACAGCCCCAGGAGGTGTCGCGTCATGGCGCTCAGGGGGACGCCGGCCGCCAGCTCCCGCTCCAGATAGGGGACGAACGCCTCGAGCACCTGCCGGCGCGAGGGAAGCGGATGGCCGTCGCCGAAGATCTCCCGATCCGCCGCCGCCAGCAGCCAGGGATTGTGGTAGGCGGCGCGGCCGATCATGACCCCCTCGAGCCTCCCGAGAAAGGATTTGGCCTGCTCGAGTGTCGCGATACCGCCATTGATGACCATGGGCTGGCGCGGGAAGTCGCCCTTGAGCCGCTCCACCACCTCGTAGCGGAGCGGTGGGATCTCCCGGTTCTCCTTGGGGCTGAGGCCCCGCAGCCAGGCCTTGCGGGCGTGAACGATGATGGTGTCGCAACCGGCCGACACGACCGCCTCGGTGAAGGCGCACAGGGCTTCGTAGCTGTCCCGGTCGTCGATGCCGATGCGGGTCTTGACCGTGACCGGGACCTGGACGGCCGCTTTCATCGCCGCCACGCACTCGGCGACCAGGTGCGGCTCGGCCATCAAGCAGGCCCCGAAACGCCCGGACTGCACCCGGTCCGAGGGGCAGCCCAGGTTCATGTCGATCTCGTCGTAGCCTTGCTCCTCCCCCATGCGCGCGCAGATCGCCATGTCCTTCGGCTCGCTGCCGCCGAGCTGCAGGGCGACGGGGTGCTCGGCCGGATCGAAGCGCAGGAAGCGCTCGCGGTCCCCGTGGATCAGGGCGCCCGTGGTGACCATCTCGGTATAGAGCAGGGTATGCCGGGAGATCAACCGCAGAAAGTAACGGCAATGGCGGTCGGTCCAGTCCAGCATGGGCGCTACCGACAGTTTTCTGTCCAGCTTCTTCATGGAGTGAGACGTCTACGAGGCCTCGCCTCAGGCGGACGAGCCCCGACAGTCGTTATCGGTTTCGGTATCGCTATCGAAATCGAAACCTTACCGCGAACAATTCGATCGGGATCCCGATTCCGATTGGGGCGTCGGCGGACGTCGCCGCGAGGAGTCGCGCCGGTTGTGAATGGCGCACGCGGCACCCTCTTCTTCGACCGCAACCTCAGCCCGGTGCGGGGAGAATCCGCAACAGGGCCCCCTCGTCCTCGTCGGTCAGCAGGTACAGATAGCCGTCCGGCCCTTGGCGGACGTCGCGCACCCGTTGGCCGATGGTGAGCTTCTCCTCGCCGACGACCCGGGCGCCGTCGAGCCGGATGCGCCGGATCTGCTGAAACTTGAGTGCGCCGCTGAAGAGATCGCCCTTCCAGCCGGGGTAGCGGTCCCCGGTGTAGAAGGCCAACCCGCTCGGGGCCTTGGAAGGCGTCCAGACGAGCTGGGGGTCCCGAATGCCGGGGCGACTGGTCTCCTCCGAGATTCTCGGCCCCCAGTACTCGTTGCTGTAGGTCACGACCGGCCAGCCGTAGTTTCCTCCCCCCTCGATGAGGTTCAGCTCGTCGCCGCCGCGCGAGCCGTGCTCGTTGGCCCAGACGCGCCCGCTGAGCGGGTCCCGGGTCATGCCCTGGATGTTGCGGTGACCGATGGTCCAGATCTCCGGCCTGGCGCCGGGCCGGCGCGCCAAGGGGTTGTCGGGGTAGGGCGTGCCGTCGTCCCGGAGGCGCAGCACGGCGCCGAAGTGGGTGCCCGGATTCTGCGCCTGGTCGCGGATGTTCGCGCCGCCAAAGCTCAGGGGCGGATTGCCGCCGTCGCCGATGCTCATGAGCAGGGTCTTGTCGGGCAGCCAGACCAGGCGCGAGCCGAAGTGCTGGCCGCCGGACTTGGGATCGGCGTTCTGAAAAATGACCTCCGTGTCGCGCAAGGACTGTCCCTCCAGGCGCCCGCGGGCGAGGGCGGTACGGTTCGCCTCCGGCCTGCCCGTGGCGAAGGTCAGGTAGACCAACCGGTTATCGGCGAAATCCGGGTGCAGCGACACGTCGAGCAGTCCGCCCTGGCCCTGAGCGAGCACCGGCGGGACGCCTGCAATGGGGGCCGGGTCGAGCCGGCCATCGCGGATCGAGCGCAGGCGCCCCTCCCGCTCGGTCACCAAGGCGGAGCCGTCGGGGAGCCAGGCGATGGACCAGGGATGGCTGAGGCCGCCGGTGACGACCTCGGTGCGCCAGCCCTTGGCCTCCGGCACCTCGCCGCTAATGGGCGCCGGCCCGGCCACCGCGGTGGAGCTGGAGAAGAGGGAGTCGAGCTTGGCGAGCACGAGATCGTAGCGCAGCGCCCCGGAATAGAGTCCCCAGATCAGATACGCGGAAACCCCGACAATCAGCCCGCTTCGGATCACCCTGGGCAAACTTTTCCGTGACATCACTGGCCAACCTCGCTTCACGCCGGCTCCCCCAGCCCTGTGGGGCCGGGATCGCTCGCATCATCGGGTCCGCGACCGGCCTCGGGATCGCGCCGGTCTGAGGATTACCGTTAACATAACGAGCGGGGAGAGTACAGCACCGGACGAGCGGCCGATTGCCCCGAGCCAGCCGGAGGGAGGCGCCGTTGATCGAGATTCCAGCGAAGGGACGGCAGACCAGAATCCTGGTCGACGACCGCGAGTCCGCGAGCGGAGTCGTCGAGATCCTGCGAGCGCAAGACGACGTCCGGGTCGAGATCGATCGCCTGGCGCTCGGCGACTACCGGATCGACGACACCCTGATCGTGGAGCGCAAGACCCTGAGAGATCTGGTCGCCTCGATCAAGGACGGGCGCCTCTTCGGCCAGGCGTGCCGTTTGGCGAGTGCGAAGCTCTGGACCGCGCTGATTCTCGAAGGGCGGGGTGCGGACCTGGCGGACTGCGGAATGCGCCGCGAGGCCATTCAAGGGGCGCTCATTACCCTGACCCTGTTTCTCGGAATCCCGCTCCTGAGGTCCCTGGATCCAGCGGAGAGCGCGCGGCTCATGCTGCTCGCGGCCGGCCAGCGGCGGCGGCTCGCCGCCGGCCCGCTGCCGCGCCGGGGGAGGCGCCCGCGCGGCAAGGTTCGGGTCCAGGCGCGCCTGTTACAGGGGCTGCCGGGGATCGGTCCGGAGCGGGCCGAACGTCTGCTGGAGCGATTTGGGAGCGTAGAGGCCGTGATGACCGCCAACCTTGATGCCCTGGCGTCGGTGCGGGGAATCGGGACGGGCACCGCCGAGGCCATACGCTGGGCGGTGGACGAGGCCGCGGCCGATTATGGCGATGCCGGGCACGAGCCCTTTCCGATCCTCTGAAAGGGCGCAGTCTTGTTGAGTCGACTGCTGCGGCGCCTGAACGGATTCTCCGCCCGCCATCCGCTGCTCTGGATCCTCTCGCTCGCCGCCCTTGCCCTGGTGTGGGTCCTGACCCGGCCGGACAAGTTCGGCGAAGACGGGGGCGCACCCCTTGCGTGCGCCGTCAGCTATGTCGCCGACGGGGACACCATGGAGCTTCTCTGCGATGGAGCCAAGCAGAGGGTCCGGCTTCACTGCATCGACGCGCCCGAGCTGGATCAGTCCCCATGGGGTCGCGCCTCGCGCAATCACCTGCGCTCGATCACGCCGCGGCGGGTGATCCTGATCCCAAAACCGGCCAAGCATGGCTACAGGGATCGCTTCGGCCGAACGGTCGGGGAGGTGCTGGTACCCGGAGAGGACCCTCTAAGCCTCAACATCGCCCAGGTCCGCACGGGAAACGCCGCGGTCTACTCCAGGTTCTGCGATGAGGATCGATACTACCGGACCGAGGAGATCGCCCGGAGCGCGCGATCGGGGATCTGGGCGCGGTCCGGAGCGCATCAAACGCCTTGGAGATACCGCCGTTGAAATCTCAGCCGCACTGGCAAGGGGTCGCGGAAGGGCATGACGCCTTCTCGGGTTCAGAGGGATCTCGCTTTAGGCCGTATCGCGGCGCTCGACGGTTTCGGGGTCGGCGGTGATGTCGCGATAAATCTCGACGCGGTCTCCATCAACGACCTTGGCGGTCAGCTTGGTGAGCTTGCCGAAGATGCCGACCTTCTGATTGTTTAGGTCGATGTCGGGAAACTGCTCGAGCAGGCGCGCGTGCTGGATGACCTCCTGCACGGTGCTGCCGTCCGGGACCTCGAGCTTGAGCCACGCCTGCTTGAACTTGTCCGCATAGGCTACGCCAACGTTCATTAGAGCTCTCCGCGTTGTTTTATCTGCGATCGCAGGTCAAACTGCCGGCTCGCCGGCCGGGGCCTTCGCTGCGCGCGCCTGTTTGCGCCGATCCAGTGAGCGGTCGAGCAGGCGCTTTCCTGCGAGCAGGAAGCCGAGGGCGACGAACCCGCCCGGGGGCAGAATGGCGAGTAGGAAGCCCCGATAGTCGGGGATCAGGGTGAGCTCCAGAAACCCCAGCCCTTTGCCCAGCATGAGCGCGGCGCCCTGGAACAGGGTGCCGCTGCCGACAACCTCGCGAACCGAGCCCAAGATGACCAGCCCCAGGGTGAAGCCTAGGCCCGTCGCGAGGCCGTCCGCGGCGGAGGCCAGGACACTGTTCTTGGAGGCGAAGGACTCGGCGCGCCCGAGCACGGCGCAGTTGACCACGATCAGGGCGACAAACAGGCCGAGCACCTTGTAGAGCTCGTGGAGCCAGGCGTTGAGGCTCATGTCCACCAGGCTGACAAGGGTGGCAATGAGTGCGATATAGACGGGGATGCGTACCTCGGGGCTGATGATGTGGCGCAAGCTCGCGATCAGGATGTTGGACACGGTCAACACTGCGGTGGTCGCCAGCCCCATTCCCAGGCCGTTGGTTGCCGTTCCCGTGACCGCTAGGGTCGGGCACAAGGCCAACCCTTGGACGAGGACGACGTTGTTCTCCCACAGGCCGCCGCGGGCGATTTCACGATAGTCAGCGCTCATGGTTTTCCCTCAGGCATCTGTTGCTTTCCGGTATTTGGCACCGCTGCCTGGTGGACGACCGACGATACCAGCAAGGTTTCCCGGTGGTCGCGGAAGAGTTCCAGGCCCTCCTTGATCGCACGGACCACGCTACGCGGGGTGATGGTGGCGCCTGTGAACTGGTCGAAGGCACCGCCATCCTTCTTCACTCCCCAGCGCTCAAGTGGCGGATTGGTCAGGGAGCGGCCGTTGAAGTCGAGAATCCAGTCGCTGCGCGACGCCTCGATCTTGTCCCCCAGCCCCGGGGTCTCGGCGTGGGACAGGACCCGAGTGCCGAGAATTGCACCCTCGCGGTCCATGGCGAGAATAAGGACGATTTCGCCGCCGTAGCCTTGGCCCACGATTTCGTAGGCGATGCCGGTCACCTGCGTGCCTTGCAGGGCGCGATAGATGATAACTTTCGCGTTGTCATCCTCGGTTATGGTGATCGGGTCAACAAGCAGGTCGTTGTCATGGATCCCGGCTGGGACCACCTGGGAGAGCAACGCCAGCAGATCCTCGGCGCGGCGCTGCTCGATGGCTTCGCGAGTGGCGATGTTGCCCATGACCAGAAAGGCCGCTGCCAGCATGCTGAAGCCGCCGAGGAGCCCGGCGTGGTAGGCGGTGCGAGTGCGAAACGCGGACTCGGAGGCGGCGCTCATCGGGCCTTTTCGGTACTGCGAGCTACGAGGCAGCGCAGCAAGCGTACTGCGCTGCCGGATAGGCCCTGCCGCGGCGGGCCATAGTCGAGCGGCTCGCCCTTGCGATCGCGGCCGTAGACCCGCGGTTTGACCCAGTGGTCGATCAAAGGGGTACAGGCGTTCATGATCAGCACTGCGAAGGCCAGCCCCTCCGGATAGGCCGCCCAGGTGCGGATGACGTAGACCAAAAGCCCCACTCCGGCCCCGAAGATGAGCTGCCCGCGCGTGGACACTGGGGAGGTCACCAGGTCGGTGGCGATGAAGAAGGCGCCGAGCAGGGTGGCGCCGGAGAGCAGGTGGAAGAGGGGTCCGGCATAGTGCTCGGGGTCGTACAAATGCAGCAGGGATGCCGGAAGGACCAGGGCGCCCATCATGGCGAGCGGGATGTGCCAGCTGATGATGCGCTTGTACATTAGGAACAGTCCGCCGAGGAGTATCAGCACGGCCGAGGTCTCGCCCATGCTGCCGGAGATGACGCCCACGGCGCCCGAAACGGCCCCGAAACCGTCGGGGAAGACATGGCTCAGGGTGTGGCCCTGCCCCAGCTCCGTGCGCAGGTGCCCAAGCAGGGTCGCGCTGGACACCGCGTCGAAATCGGTCCCTGCGGATGCCCCGCGGAAGGTGATGGCCAGGCCCTCCAGGAAGCCCGGGGAGGTGGCGCTGAACAGCGGCTGGGGCGAGACGAAGCTGGTCATCTCCAGGGGGAAGGAGATGAGCAGGGCGACCCGCGCCACCATGGCTGGGTTGAACAGGTTCTGACCGATACCGCCGAAGACCTGCTTGGCCACCATGATCGCGATCAGGCTGCCCACCACGCCGATCCACCAGGGTGCCCAAGGGGGCAGGGTCATGGCCAGCAACCAGCCGGTGAGCACCGCCGAGCCGTCCATCAAGAAGGGGCGAATCGGCTTGCTGGCGACGGCAAGGCTCGCTGCCTCGGCGGCCAACGCGGCGGCGATCGTTATCAGGAACAGGAGGATGGCTGGCCAGCCGAACTGCCACAGCCCGAGCAGCGTCGCCGGCAGCAGGGCCAGCATCACCAGTCCCATGGTGCGGGAGACGCTGGCGCCTTCGTGGGCGTAGGGGCCCGCGATCAGGTGCTCGGTGCTCACGCCGCGTTCTCCTCGACGGCCTCGTCCTCCGGCATTTCAGCGCCCTCTTCCGCCGCCTTCTTCGCCGCGGCCTCCTGCTTGCGCTTCGCCATAGCCTCGTGCTTGGTCCGCTGGATGGCCTCCATACGGGCGGTGCGCTGCTCGGCCAGGCGTTTGGTCTCGGTCTGCTTCTGTTTGGCCCGTCCACGGGCAGCCATCTCGCCCTTGGCGTAATTGAAATACTGCACCAGCGGGATATGGGAGGGGCAGACGTAGGAGCAGGAGCCGCAGCCGATGCAGTCCATCAGCCCCAGCTTGACCACCCCTTCCAGGTCTCCGGCACGGGCGCGCAGTGCCATCTCCAGGGGCAGCAGCCCGCACGGGCAGGCACGCACGCAGCTCGCGCAGCGGATGCAAGGCATGGTCTCGCGGCTGCCCGCCTCCTCCGCGCTCAGGGCAAGCAGCCCGTTGCTGCCCTTGACCGTGGGCACCCGCGTTCCGGGTAACGGCTGGCCCATCATGGGGCCGCCGCTGACCAGGCGGGCGGGCTCCACGCGGAAGCCGCCGCAGTGATCGATCAGGTGCTGCAGCGGCGTCCCCAGGGGCACGCGCAGGTTGGCGGGGCGGTTTATCGCCCCACCGGAGACCGTCATCACCCGTGAGACCAGCGGACGCCCGTGGCGCAGGGCATCGTGCACGGCGAGCGCCGTGGCGGGATTGTGCACCACCACGCCGATATCCGCGGTAAGCCCGCGAGCGGGGGTCTCCAGGCCGACCAGGGTCTGCACCAGGTGCTTCTCCGAGCCCATCGGGTACCGGGTTGGTAGGTGCGCGACGCGGATTTCCCCGGCGCCCGGGACCGGATTCCCGGCCCCGGTGACCGCGGGCTCGAGGCTGGCGATCGCCGCCTCCATGGCCCGCTGTGCCGCGGGCTTGTTGTTCTCGATGGCGATCAGCACCCGCGAGACGCCGAGGGCGTGGGCGATGATCCGCACGCCGTCGAGCACTGCCTGCGTCTGCTCGCGCATCAGGCGGTCGTCGCAGGTCAGGTAGGGCTCGCACTCGGCGCCGTTGATCACCAGGGTGTGCAGGCTGTAGCGCTTGCGCAGGTTGAGCTTGACCGCCGAGGGAAAGGTGGCCCCGCCCATGCCGACGATGCCCGCGGCGGACACCCGCGCGGCGATCGCCTCCGGCTCCAGGGCGAAGGGGTCCGCGACGCTGCGGATGGCATCGCTCCAGCGGTCCTCGCCGTCGGGCTGCAGCGTGATGGTGTGCACGTTCAGGCCGGAGGCATGGTGGGCCGGATAGCGGCCGATACCGGCGATGCGCCCGGAGGTGGGCGCATGCACCGGGGCCGAGATCATCCCTTGGCTGTGGGCCAGCAGGTCTCCCTTGGCGACCTTCTGTCCCCGGCGAACCGCCGGGGTGGCGGTGGCACCGATGTGCTGCTGCAAGGGGATGTGCAGCAGGGGCGGCATCGGCAAGTCCTCGATGGGTCGGTCGGCGGAGAGCGACTTGCGGTCGTCCGGGTGCACGCCACCTCTGATCCTGAACAGCCTCATGACCTTCGGTACCTCCTATGGCGAAGCCGCGGCTGAAACCGGAGTCGGGACCGGGAACGGCCAGTACCAGGTCTGCAGCGTGGGTGAGAGCGGGCGCATCTCGATGCACTCGGTGGGACAGACCTCGAAGCACTTCTCACAGCCGGTGCAGGCGTCGGCGAATACGGCGTGGATCATCTTGGGGCCACCAAGGATGGCGTCGGTCGGGCAGCGCTTGAAGCATTTGGTGCAGCCCACGCACAGGTTCTCGTGGATGTGGGCGATCATGGGCGCCTTGTCCGCCACGCCCGAAAGGTCCACCGCCACCCCCAGCAGGGTGGCCAATTCCTCGGCCAGCGCACGGCCTCCGGGCAGGCAGATGGTGGGCGGGACCTGGCCGTTGGCGATGGCTTCCGCCGCCGGTGCGCACCCGGGATAGCCGCAGTGACCGCACTGGGAGCCGGGCAGGAGGGCCTCGACCTTCTCCACCACCGGATTGCCCTCCACCTTCAGGTAGCGGGCAGCGAGTCCGAGCACCCACCCCAGGGCGAGACCAAGAACCGTGAGACTGGCAATGGCTGCGATCATAGATGCGTTACCTCGCCACTTAAGAAGCCGTGTCAGCCGCCGGTAAGTCCAGCGAAACCCATGAACGCCAAGGACAGGAGTCCGGCGCTGACGAAGGCGATGGGTGCCCCGGCGAAGGCCGCCGGGACCTGGAGCAGCGCCAGGCGCTCGCGCATGCCGGCGAAGATCACCATCACCAGGGTGAAGCCCAGGGCAGAGCCGAAGCCGTAGACCGCGCTCTCAAGGAAACCGTGCTGCTCCTGGACGTTGAGAAGCGCCACGCCAAGCACCGCGCAGTTGGTGGTGATGAGCGGTAGGAAGATGCCCAGCACCTGGTAGAGGGTCGGCGAGACCTTGCGCACCGCCATCTCCGTGAACTGTACCACCGCGGCGATGACCAGAATGAAGGTGAGGATGCGCAGGAAGCCGAGCTCCAACGGTTCCAGTAGAAAGTGCTCCAACAGCCAGCTGGCCACGGCCGCGAGCGTCAGCACGAAGGTGGTGGCGAGACCCATCCCCACGGCCGAGTCCAGCTTCTTGGACACGCCCATGACGGGGCAGAGCCCCAGGAATTTGACCAGAACCACGTTGTTTACCAACGCGGTGGCCAGAAGGAGCATCAGGTATTCATTCATTGGAACCCCGCCGCTACGGCTTCGGCCGGTGTTGAGGATGTCCAAGCAAATATGGTGCCAGGGTCGGCTTGCGGCCGGACGACGCTTGCCCGGGTGGGCAGTGATAGCGAGCTGTACAACAAGCCATTGCGCTGAGCACGCCAAGGGCGGGCGCAAACATGGGCCGCTTGCCTGTCCGTACCGACGGGGTTCCCGCAACCGGGTCGCGGGCGGGGGCGTTCGCGGCTTCTCGGTTGTTGGTTATGGGCACATCCACCCGGCAACATCGCCGTCCCTTGTCATAAAGCCTACAAGGGGCCCGTGCGTCAGCCTTACCGGACGCCTAGTGGTTTTCGTTGCACGCGCGAGGGTAGAAATCCAGGGAGTTTTCTGGGGTCCCATCGCTTTGTTGGAGCTTCCCGAGGAGCGGGATTTGCATGTTACTGTTGAGCGTGGTGGTACTGCGCCCGGCATGTCGTGAAGGAGATCCAAGCCCCCTGAACGTCATCCGGGCAGCGATTCGGATGCTCGAGCTCGTGGGCGGATTGCCCGCAGGGTGATCCGTCATTTGTCGTTCCACCGAAATGGCGGAACCTCCTGTCGGAGTCCCGCCCTACGCGGGCTGGTAGTCGAGCGGCTGGAATGCCGCGCAAGCTGTCCGTTGAATCCGGGCAGGCGAAAGACAGCGAAAGGCCAAGAGCGGCCTGTCCACGGAGTTCGTGCGTGCGACTCTTGTACGCCGACAGCGGTCACCGCCGTCTGCGAGAAACGGCAGGCAGCCGACGCAGAAGCGGACACCCAAATTGCGGCTGCCGGCGGAAGCTCTGTCCCAGGAGCTGCCTGTCGTCCAGCGGCGGCTCAGCGGCAGGTGTACGCCGATTGCGGTCACCGACGTCTGTGAGAAATGGCGGGCAGCCGACGCAGGAAGCGGACACCCAGTTCCCAGCACTCGGCGGGTTCTCTGTCCCGTAATGTAGAGCGCTAGATAACGAATAGGCTCTTAAGCGGACCGTGAGGCCGAAGAGGTCGAACTCATGATTTCCAACCGAGCGAGGTGCCAACGCCTACCGAAAGACCGACTGGTTCGCGTCACATAGCCGACCTTCGCCAGGGATCCCCGATCCGGATACCGTGGGGATACCAACGCTCACAGACAATTTGGTCTGTCCCGGAGCCATCGGCTGATGGTGTTCGCTTCTGAGTTTCTGATTTTCGGTACCCTTGGTGGCGATCACCGACGCAGAGGTGCTGGAATCCGGGCGACATTCCTGGTACTGAATCGGTTCAAATGCTATCGTGATAGCTATCCACTAGCAGCTCGCGAGGAAAGAAGATGGCCCAAGTAATCGTCAGGGAACTGGAAGAAGTCGTCAAAAAGGGGCTTAAGCGCCGCGCCGCACGCCACGGAAGGAGCATGGAGGAAGAAGTCCGGGAGATCCTTCGAAACGCGGTTCGCGAAGAGGAAACCCCGCCAACTCGGCTCGGTTCGCGTATCGCTGCTCGTTTCAGGGAAAAAGGTCTGGAGACAGACGTGCCCGAGTTACGGGGTAACGAGGCGCGTTCTGCGGCTTTCGGCGAATGATCGTTCTCGACACCAACGTGCTGTCGGCCATGATGCAATCACAACCGGACGCCAGCGTCGTCGCCTGGCTGGACCGGCAGCCTGCCGAGTCCGTTTGGATAACCGCGATCAACTTGTTCGAGATCCGTTACGGCTTAAGCCAGTTGACACCGGGCAAGCGCCGAAAAGCGTTGGAAGAGGCTTTCGTAGCGTTGCTTCGCGAAGACCTGGAAGAGCGTGTTTTGCCATTCGACGCAGCCGCGGCCGACCAGGCTGCGAAGTTAGCCGGCGAAAGGCGCCGAAAAGGACGCTCCGTCGATATGCGCGATACTCAGATCGCCGGAATCTGCGAAGCTCGCAACGCCATCCTCGCGACGCGCAACACTCGTCATTTCGAGGATATCGGAACGCCTATCGTGAATCCCTGGGAAAATCTCAGCTTGCGAACGAGCCCTTGACGCTCCGAATTCGGGGAAATGAGAGATTTCCGAACTGCAGGGTGCAACAAATGATCAGCAACCTCAGAGATGATCGCCCTGCCCGTTCCATCGGTGTTTTTTTCCTGGAATCGAACCTGGCCCCACTTTCCTCCCATTTTCCTCACAGATAGGTCAACTGTTCAGAGGAGGCGCCATGAGCGAAACCACAACACCCAAGCAAGCCCCCGTGACAGTCAGCCTGGCCGACGAGGAAGGCGTCAAGCGGATCATCGTCGATACCGTCTTCGGCCTGTGGGGGATGGTCAACAATCTGACCCGATTGCGGCCTACCAAGCGCGAGCGCTACCGGGTCACCATCTTCGGCTCGGCGCGGGCACATCCCGGAACCTGGGTCTACGAGGAGGTCAAGCGGCTTGCCGGCGAGCTGTCCGCCATGGGCTGCGACATCGTCACCGGCGGCGGCCCCGGCCTGATGCAGGCCGCCAACGAGGGCGCTCGGGCGCGGGCGGCGGACGAGCGGGTGCAGAGCGTCGGTATCCGGGTGGATCTGCCCTTCGAGCAGGAGGTGAACCCATTCGTGCAGGAGGCCTTCGAGCACCAGACCTTCTTCACCCGGCTGCACCAGTTCGTGATCATGTCGGACGCCTACGTCGTGGTCCCGGGCGGTATCGGTACCGTGCTCGAGGCCATGCTGGTGTGGCAGCTTCTGCAGGTGCGTCACCTGCACGACACGCCCCTGCTGTTCGCGGGCGAGATGTGGGGGGAGCTGGTCGGCTGGGCGCAACGCTGGATGCTCCGCCCCGGTTTCGAGCTGGTGAACCCCGAGGACCTGGACATCCCGACCTGCGTCAAGTCCGCGGATGAGGCCATCGGCGTCCTGCGCGAGCACCATGCCCGCTGGGGGCTCCGCCAGGAGGGCGGCGCTTGAGTCACGCCCAACCCGATGGACGCCGAAGCGATACCGAAGATGTCTCTTGCGCCGAGCGCCTCGAATTCGAGCGCCTGCTCGGCGATCTGTCCGCCCGGTTCGCCGATCTCCCCGCCGATCGAGTGATCGGCGAGATCGAGCGCGCCCTCGGATGTCTGCTCGACTTCCTCGGTTTCGACCGCTGCAGCTTCGGAGAGCTGATCGGCCCAGATGGACCGATCGAGGTCCTGTGCTCGGCGGCCCGCGACGGCTTCGAGGTCACGCCGCTCGGCCCGGCCCCACCGCTGCCATGGTATTTCGGCGAGCTACAGGCGGGCCGGACGGTCGTCCTACCGAATATTCCCGCCGATTTCCCTCCGCAGGCTACGGCGGAGATCGAGTACTGCGAGCGCATCGGTCTAAAGTCCAATCTCGGCATCCCGCTGCGAGCCGGCGGCCGGGTCATCGGCGTCATCGCCTTCACCGCGTTTCGACGCGGCCGGGCCTGGCCCGACGACCTGATCGTCCGGCTCAAGATCGTCGGCGAGGTGCTGGCCCAGGCACTGGTGCGCAGCCGCCGGGAGGCCGAGCTCGCCGCCGCGCTCGCCGAGATCACGCGCCTGAAGGAACGACTGGAGGCGGAGAACGACTATTTGCGCCATTCCGCCGGCTCCGGCGCCGGAACAGTCCCGTCGAGCCGCTCCCCGCGCTTCAACCGGGTGCTGGAAGAAATCGCACAGGTCGCCCCGACCGACGCCACCGTCCTCCTGCTCGGCGAGACCGGCACCGGCAAGGAGTTGCTGGCCGACGCCATTCATGACCTGAGCGATCGCCGCCAACGCCCCATGGTCAAGGTCAACTGCGCGGCCCTGCCCGCATCTCTTATCGAGGCCGAGCTCTTCGGCCGCGAGAAGGGCGCCTATACGGGCGCGCTGGCGCGTCAGATGGGCCGCTTCGAGCTGGCGGACGGCTCGACCATCTTCCTCGACGAGGTCGGCGAGCTACCCTTGGAGCTCCAGACCAAGCTCCTGCGCGTGCTCCAGGACGGCCGCTTCGAGCGCGTTGGGAGCACCCGCACGATCCAGGTCAACGTGCGCGAGCTGCGCAACCTGATCGAGCGGGCGATGATCCTCGCCCGGGGCCCGACCCTGCACGTCGCGCTCGGCCCCGCACCGACGCCAGTCGCAGAGAAGACGCGGGAGAGAATCCCCGCGAAGGCATCCGAAAGCACGCTCGCGGCGAGGGAACGGGACCACATTCTCCAGGTCCTCGAGCAGACCGGCTGGCGCATCCTCGGGCCCAAAGGGGCCGCCGAGCGGCTCAGCATCAAGCCGACCACGCTGGAGTCGCGCATGAAGCGGCTGGGGCTACGACGCCCCGGCTCCGGACGGTCGTAGATACTCTGACATTTCGGAGATCCGGTTCGGAGGCGCCGTGATCGGCGGTCCAGCAGCTCAGTTAAGCGACTGACTTTCGAGTGAACCTCGGCGGCGTTTCAGCCGCCGGGTGTCTGGCAAGTTTAATGCTGAGCTCCTGTGCAGATCCGTTGCGTGGGCCAGCCGCCGATGATCGTCTTCTCACTGAGCATTTGTGTACCGCAGTCCCATCGTGCCGATGTCTTGAAAAGCGTTGGCTCTCTGCTCGAGCCCACGCGGGTCTTGCCCGGTTGTCTCGGCTGCCGGCTCTTCACCGATATCGAGGACCCGAACGCCTTCACGCTGGTCGAAGAATGGGACTCCCAGGGGGCGCTGGACCGACACCTGACATCGGCCGCCTACAAGACGCTCGTCGCCGCGATCGAGCTGTCCGCGGAACCACCCGCGATCCGGTTCGACCGCGTCGCACAACGCGCGGGGATCGAGGTGATCGAGGCGGCGCGCCGTGCGCAGGGATTGCTCTAGCGCGCGACGGGCTCTGATCTCCGACGGACTTTGTCCTGACGGCCCAATGAACTACCGCTTGGAGACTGCAGATGTCGCAACCGCTACACCCGGCCGCAACGCAGCATTTGCCGTTCTTCGTCACGGCCCCGGGGGAGACGGACGTGCTCTTCGTGTCGATGGCCATCTTCGTGCTGCTCGCCGTGATCGGCATCGGGGTCTTCTACTTCAAGCTCCATGCCTTGCCCGAGCACATGGCGCACCGGGGCCAGAAGGTACAGATGGAGATCGTCGCGGTGCTGGCGCTGATCGCGCTCTTCACCCACAACCATCTGTTCTGGATCGCTGGGCTGCTGCTCGCACTGATCCCACTACCGGACTTCACAACGCCGCTGACATCCATCGCCGGCTCGCTCGAGCGGATCGCCGCGGGCTCGGTGCCCGAGACGCCGCCGGCACGGGAGCCGCCGCGGCCGACCAACGATCAGCCCGGGCAACGGGGGGCCTAAGCCATGTTGGAGCTGTTCCTTTGCTCGATGCTGACCATCCTGCCGGACTTTCTCTATCGCCGCTTCGTGCAGGGCAGGCGGCTGGGACACGAGATCAACCTGTTCACCGTCTGGTACGAGCTGCGCTGGGGGATCACGCTCTGCCTGATCCTGACGCTGAGCCTGATCACGACGGTTTTCTATTTCCACCCCTCGACCAAGGCCGCCTCCTCGGTGTTTCGGACCGTGACCATTCTGCCGGAGACCAACGGACGGGTCGCGGAGACCTTCGTCGACCTCAACCAACGGGTCAAGGAAGGGCAGCCCCTGTTCCGGCTCGACAGCACCCAGCAGGAGGCGGCGGTGGAGACAGCCAAGCGCAAGATGGCGGAGATCGAGGCGGCAATGGTGACGGCAAAGTCCCAGCTCGCGGAGGCGGAGGGGCGCATCGTCCAGTCGCGGGGGGCGCTTAAGCAGGCAAACGACGAGCTCGAGAGGCGGATGGAAGTCCAGGGCCGCAGCCCCGGTTCGATCGCGGAGGCCGAAGTCGAGCGGATGCGGGTACAATTCGAGACCGCCCAAGGCGCCGTCGACGCGGCCCTGGCGAGCCGCGACGCCATCGAGTCGCAGATGGAGTTTCAGCTTCCGGCCGAGAAGGCCAGCGCCGAGGCGGCGCTCAACGAGGCGCAGGTCGCCCTGAAGAAGACCCTGGTGGTGGCCGGCACCGACGGGCTGTTGCAGCAGTTCGCGCTGCGCCCCGGCGACATCGTCAACCCGATGCTCAGGCCGGCCGGCATCCTGGTGCCGGAGCGCCCGACCACGGGCCTCATGGCCGGATTCGGCCAGATCGAGGCCCAGGTGATCAAGGAGGGCATGATCGGCGAGGTCACCTGCATCGCCAAGCCCTGGCAGATCATCCCCATGGTGGTGATCGGGGTCCAGCCCGTCGTCGCCTCCGGCCAGGTGAAGTCGACCGACACCCTGGTCGACGTCCAGCAGATGGTGCGTCCGGGCTCCATCACGGTGATCATGGAGCCGCTCTACCAGGGCCAGCTTGACGACCTGCCCCTGGGCGGTAACTGCATCGCCAACCTCTACACCAGCAACCACGAGGCCCTGCAGGATCCTGACATCGGCTTCTGGCAGAGCATCGGGCTGCACCTCATCGACACGGTCGGTCTGGTACACGCCTTGATCTTGCGCATCCAGGCCCTGTTGCTGCCCGTCCAGACCCTGGTCTTCGGCGGGCATTGAACGTCGCCTGCCGGGCAATCGTAGCCAAGCACAACACTTAACCCCCGATCGGAGGATCCCGAATGAAATCGCCATCCCATGACCAGGGCGTCATCCAGGCGCTGCTCGAACGACTCTTCGATCGTCCCCGATACTTCGGTTGAACGCTCACGTCCAAGCGGGATTGCTCTTTCCGGTCGCCGTCGCACGGCCCGTTCCTGCGGCGACCTCTCACGGAGCGTCTGATTCTTCTGCGGAGGCGATACGTTGAAGCTGTTTCAGTCCATCTTCGGCGGCCGCGAGGCCGTCGGGCGCTACCCGGAAGCCCTGATCGACATGGCCATCGAGCGGGCGGTGGATGGCACCGACTCCCGGCTTCGGCTGGTTGCGGGTTACCGCAAGCGGCTGCGCGAGCCGGTCATCCACGCGATCGACCAGGTGGTGGTTCTGGTGGATGGCATCCCAGCCCCCGTGGCGGCCGAAACCGCCGGTTATCGAAACGATTTCCGTCTCGCGGCCCTGTTCGCCTCCGCCGAGGAGATGCTGCAGATCTTCAGTCGCGACCGGGCCCTGTCGGACTACCTGTCCGGCGCGGAGGGGCGGGGTGCCGAGCGTGTCACCGCCCTGCTCCTGGCGCGCCGGGACGAGAGAAGGATCCTGGGGATGGATCTGGTGGGCGACCAGGTGCGGGGCGACGTGGCCCAGGTGACGGTCAACTTCTCCGGGCACCACCTGCTGGAGCCCCGGGTCAGCGAGGAGGAGTCCAGGCGCTTCCTCAAGCGGCGTGCCTTCGATCACCTGCTCGCCCTGGCCCTGGGCGAGATCGCCGAGGCACGGGTGGAGCGGGCGGATCTCGCACGCCAGCGCGACCTGTTGGTGCGCAAGCTCCAGGCCATGAAGCGCGGTACCCTGAGCTTCGACCGGCCGGAGGCGGGTCAAGCGGACGGGGCCGGCCTGCAGGCGGAGCTCGACGCCGTCTCGCGACAGTTGCAGGTGCTGGGCGCGGATGCGAACGTCCTGAAGGCCCATCTGGAGGTGGTCGCCAAGCGGCTGGAGGAGGCGGAGCGCCAGCTCCGGTCGCAGGAGGTCGACCTCTGCCTGAGCCCCATGAACATCCGGCTCGACCCCGGTGACCCCTCCGGGCATCGGATCGTCCTCCAGGAGCTCCAGAGCGCCCGCGGCGAACGTGCCGTCCTGCTGCCTGTTGCGATCGACCCGCGGGATCTTCCCCGCCGGGAGGACTTCGTCACCGCGGCCGAGCGCTATTTCTAACCCGATCGATGGGCCCGCAACCGGCGGTAACGGGTCCAGCCGCGGTAACTACGACAGCCAAGCTCCGTGGTTTCGGAGCATCTACGACATGGCGGAGGGTTCCATCGGAGCCTCTGTGGCCACGATCCTCCTCGACCAAAAGCAGCGCTACGACGTTGTGAGACTTTTGGGCGCGCGCGCCCTGGTCATCGTGCCGAAAAAATTGGCCG
>Ga0114938_1001112_pt1 | contig 19004 bp, 15 predicted proteins | sample AshMeaBigSpring_FD_88675 | JGI IMG/M metagenome (GOLD analysis project Ga0114938, IMG submission 88675) | Groundwater microbial communities from Big Spring, Nevada to study Microbial Dark Matter (Phase II) - Ash Meadows Big Spring | ecosystem: Environmental > Aquatic > Deep subsurface >...
AGTGGATGTGTTCGAGACCGAACCCATCCTGCAAGGCCATGCCCTGCTGCGGCTGGAGAACTGCATCTGCACGCCGCACATCGGCTACGTCGAGCAGTCGAGCTACGAGAACTACTTCGGCGCTGCCTTCGACAACGTGGTGAACTTCATCAAGGGCACACCCACCAACATCGTCAACCCGGGCGCCCTGCAGGTGCGGCGCTGAAGCACGGCATGCCGCAGCCGTCCTCCGACGCGCGTCCGCTGCCGGCGGCGCTGTGGGCGCTGATGGCCGGCAACGGCATCATCGGCACCGGGGTGATGATCGTCCCCGGCACGCTCAACGACATCAGCAGTTCCCTGGCCGTGACGGTGCCCGTGGCCGGTCAGCTGATTTCGGCCGCCGCCCTGATGATGTGCTTTGGCGCACCCTTGCTGGCCACGCTGGTCGCGCAATGGGACCGCCGGCGCCTGCTGGCCCTGGCCATGCTCTGGTATGGCGTCATGCATCTGCTGAGCGCGGCGATGCCAGACTTCAGCGCCTTACTGGTGGTGCGCGTGCTGGCCGTAGTCTCACCGGCCATCTTCACGCCGCAGGCGGCCGCCTGCATCGGACTGATGGTACCGGCGGCGCAACGGGGCCGCGCCATAGGCCTGGTCTTTCTCGGCTGGTCAGTCGCCTCGGTCCTGGGCATGCCGCTGGGTGCCTGGATCGGTGGCACGCTGGGCTGGCGGTCCGCCTTTGCGCTGGTGGGGCTGCTCAGCCTGGCAAGCGCCTGGTGGGTCTGGCGCGTCATGCCCAAGGGCATCAAGCCGCCCGCCTTCTCGCTCGGCGCCTGGCGCGAGACGCTGCAGTCCCGCCCGCTCATGCTGTGCGTGGCCGTGACGGCCCTCTTCTCGGCCGGGCAGTTCGTGCAGTTTGCTTATCTGGCGCCGTACCTGAAGGCCTACTTCGACAGCACGCCGCTGCAGCTGAGTCTGATGTTTGCCTGGTTTGGCGTCTTCGGCTTTTTGGGCAACCTCTGGGTCTCGCGTCACATCGACAGGGTAGGCGCATCGCGCGCCGTCATGGTGTCGATGGGCGGCATGACCCTGAGCCTGGCCCTGTGGCCCGTCGGATCTAGCCTGCCGCTGCTCGGACTGGTACTGGTGCCCTGGGCCCTGGGCTGTTTTGCCGCCAATTCGGCGCAGCAGGCCCGGCTGGCCGGCATCGCGCCGGCGCTGGCATCCGGTTCGATTGCGCTCAACACCTCGGCCATCTATGCCGGGCAGGCCCTGGGCGCCGCCACCGGCGGTTGGCTGATTGCCCAGGACCGGATGCCTTGGCTCCACTGGGCCGGGCTGGCCATGCTGTTGCTGGCGCTGCTCACCAGTTGGCTGGCCACACGGGCCACCCACGGTAGCCCGCATGCGACCTGAGTCTGCTCAGGCGCCCTTCTTGGCACGCATGGCCATCATCTGCTCGGTGCTGCTCTTGCGATCGGCGTTGACGGTCTTCATGGTCGGGCGCTCCCCCATCATCTTCAGGTAGTCGCGCACCGGCAGTTCGGCCAACACGTCCTGGCCGTAGATGATCTTGCTGGCGCCAGACACCAGCGGCAGGTGCGCCACCGCGGCGCAATCGGCCAGTGTGAACTCCGGGCCGGCAATGTAGGGGGCGAACTTGGCCAGCTTGGCAAAGCCGTGTGCGCCCTTGACCAGCAGCTTGTGGGTACGCTCCTTGACTTCGTCGGACACCTTGCCACCAAAGAAGGCTTCCGGATAAAGGTTGCGCGCCACCAGTTCCAGATGCAGTTCGCTGTAGAGCAGGATCTCGCGCACCTTGGCCGCCGCATAGGGATCGGCCGGCAGCAACGGCTTTTGCGGATACGCCGCCTCGATGTACTCGGCGCAGGCACCCGACTCGGAGATCGGCCCCTGTGGCGTGTCGAGGAAAGGCACCTTGCCCATGGGCGAGCGGTCGACCAGCAGCGCATCAGTATGGCCGGTCCAGACCAGCTCCTCGACAAAGGGCACACCCTTTTCCATCAATTGCAGCTTGATCTTGTTGTAGTAGTTGCTGGCCGAGAAGCCGCACAGTTTCAAGGTCATCGTCATGTCTCCATCGGTTTGTGTACTGCCGTATCCTGCCGCGAGGATGCGAGGACGCGGTCGAACGGGGTCGCCAGTGTCGCTCATCGCCGGCCTCATCATAGTCCGGCACGCGACTCGGAGCGCCGCAAGCGGCGCGAGATAATCGCCGCCATGAAACCCGTCTATGCACACATCGCCGTCGTCGGCACCGGCGCCATGGGCCGCGGCATTGCCCAGATCGCAGCCCAGGCCGGCAGCACCGTCACCCTCTACGACACGCAGCCGGCGGCCATGGCCGCCGCCCAGCAGGGTATAGCGGCCCAGTGGGACAAGCTGGCCGAGAAAGGCCGCATGGACGCGGCTGACGTGGCGGCCTGCAAGGCGCGTCTACAGATCGCCGCCGACCTGCAGGCGCTGGCCGCTTGCGATCTGGTGGTGGAGGCCATTGTCGAAAAACTTGAGGTCAAGGCTGCGCTGTTCGCGCAGCTGGAGGACATCGTGAAACCGGACGCGGTGCTGGCCAGCAACACCTCCTCGCTGTCCATCACCGCGATTGCCGCCAAGCTCAAGCGCCCGCAACGCGTGGCCGGTTACCACTTCTTCAACCCGGTGCCGCTGATGAAGGTGGTCGAAGTGATTGCCGGCCTCAAGACCGACCCGGCCGTCTGTGCCGCATTGAGCGAATACGCCCGCCAGATGGGCCACACGCCGGTGGCGGCGCAGGACACGCCGGGCTTCATCGTCAACCACGCCGGGCGCGGCTACGGCACCGAGGCGCTGCGCATCGTCAGCGAAGGTGTGGCCGACTTCGCCACCATCGACCGCATCCTGCGCGACCAGGCCGGCTTCAAGCTCGGCCCCTTCGAGTTGATGGACCTGACGGCACTGGACGTGTCGCACCCGGTGATGGAGTCGATCTACCACCAGTACTACGAGGAAGCACGCTACCGCCCCAGCGTCATCACCGCACAACGCCTGGCTGGTGGTGTGCTGGGCCGCAAGACCGGTGAAGGCTTCTACCGCTATGCGAACAACGTGGCCCAGGTCGCACCCGAGCCACCGGTGCCACAGGTGGCGGACATGCCACCGGTCTGGGTTTCGACGCGCGCCTCGCGCCGCGCGGAGTTGTACCAGCTGCTCAAGGATCTGGGCGCGAAGATCGAAACCGGCCAGTCGCCCTCGGCGCAGGCCCTCACGCTGGTGGCCCCGCTGGGCTTCGACGTCACCACGGTGGCGGTGGTCGAACGGCTGGACCCGGCTCGCACCGTCGGCATCGACCTGCTGATCGACGATGCCGCCACCAAGCGCCGCGTGCTGGCCACCAACCCGGCCACCCGCACCGACATGCGCGATGCGGCGCACGCCCTCTTTGCGCGTGACGGCAAGGCGGTGAGCGTGATCCGCGACAGCGGTGGCTTTGTCACCCAGCGTGTGGTGGCCACCATCGTCAACATCGCCGCCGACATCTGCCAGCAGCGCATCTGTACGCCGGCCGATCTGGAGACCGCCGTCACCCTGGGCCTGGGCTACCCGATGGGACCACTGGCCATGGGCAACCGCTACGGCCCGACCAATGTGCTGGAAGTGCTGTTCAACCTGCAGACTGTCTACGGCGATCAACGCTACCGCCCCAGCCCGTGGCTGCGTCGACGCGGCGCCATCGGCCTCTCGCTGCTGCACGAAGAAGAATGAGACGCTTCGTGCGACACTCCAAAGGCCGCCGGGCAGATACAGAAACCGCCGCGCAACGCGTGGAGAACTCATGAGCGCACAACTGCACAGCACCAGCCAGGGCCGCACCATGGTGCTGACCCTCTCCAACCCAGGTCAGCGCAACGCGCTCGGCCCGGCCATCTACGCCGCCGGCGTCGAGGCGCTGAACGTGGCCGAGACCAACCCGGAGGTCCGCAGCGTAGTCATCACCGGCGAGGGCACCCTCTTCTGCGCCGGTGGTGACCTGCAGCGGCTGCAGGCCAACCGCCAGCAGCCACCGGCCGTGCAGGCTGAAAGCATCGAGGGGCTGCACAACTGGATCGAGGCCATCCGCACCTTCCCCAAGCCGGTGATCGCCGCCGTCGAAGGCGCAGCGGCCGGTGCCGGCTTCTCGCTCGCGCTGGCCTGCGACTTCATCGTCGCCGCCAGCGACGCCGTCTTCGTCATGGCCTACAGCAATGTCGCCCTGTCGCCCGATGGCGGCGCCAGCTGGCAGCTCGCGCGCGCCCTGCCGCGTCAGCTGGCCACCGAACTGCTCATGAGCGGCGAACGCATCGGCGCCGAGCGCCTGCACGCGCTGGGCCTGGTCAACCGTGTGGCCGTTCCGGGCCAGGCGCTGGACGATGCCCTGATGCTGGCCGAGCGCCTGAATGCCCGGGCACCCAACGCCCTGGCCAGCATCAAGGAGCTGGTGAACGAAGCCCCGCAGGCCACGCTGACGCGCCAGCTGGCGCTGGAGCGTGATCACTTCGTGCGCAACCTGCACCACGTCAATGCCGGCATCGGCATTGCGGCCTTCCTGGCCAAGCAGCCGCCGCAGTACGACTGACCGCCTGCTGCACGTGCCAGCACACGTGCCGTGACGGCTCGCCGCTCGCATCGCCTCAGACGCACAGGTGACAACCCCAAGCCGCGCGCGCCGTCACGCGCGCGACAATGGGCATGTTCTCAGTCACCGAAAAGACAGTCCATGGACGAGCCGATTCTTACCATCGAAGAACGCGCTGCCATCAACGGCGGACGCTGGTTTTCAACCCTGTCACCTTCCCTGCGACACGACATCCTGCGATGCGCCTACGTCAGACGATACAAGGACGGCGAACTCATCTGCGCCCGCGGCGAGCCGCCCGAGGAGTGGGTGGCGTGCGCCAAGGGTGCTGTGCGCGTGAGCTCGACCTCGATCTCGGGCAAACAGGTCACGCTGACCTATGTGGAGCCGGGGGTGTGGTTCGGCGATGTGTCCATCTTCGACGGCGACCGGCGCACGCACGATGCCTATGCCCACGGCGACACCACCACACTATGCGTGGCCAAGGCCGACTTCAAGAAGATCTTGTCCAATCATGTGGAGCTGTACGAGGCCCTGCTGCGCCTGCATGCGCGGCGCATCCGCCAGCTCTACGGTTTGGTGGAAGACCTCAACACCCTGCCGCTGCGCGCGCGTCTGGCCAAGCAGCTGCTGCACCTGCTGCGCAGCTACGGCGTGTCCTCGTTGAGCGACAGCCGCGAGACACGCATCGGCCTGCAGCTGGCGCAGGAGGAACTGGCGCAGCTGCTGGGCGCCTCACGCCAGCGCGTCAACCAGGAACTCAAGACCATGGAGCGCGAGGACGTCATCCGCATCGAGCCGGGAGGCCTGGTGGTGCGTGACCGCGACGCGCTGCTGCGCATCATCGAATCTGACCACTGAGCACCTGACCACCCCCTGTGAACATGAGCGCACTCGAACAACAATACGTCGGCACCCGCCCCGTCCCTGCGGCCCACGCCTTCGACGTGGCGGCCCTGCAGGCCTGGCTGGCGGAGAACCTGCCGGATTTCGCCGGCCCGCTGACAGTGGAAGCTTTCAAAGGCGGCCAGTCCAATCCGACCTACAAGCTGATCACGCCCGCACGCAGCTATGTGATGCGCGCCAAGCCCGGCCCGGTGGCCAAACTGCTGCCCTCGGCCCACGCCATCGAGCGCGAGTTCGCAGTCATGCGCGGCCTGCAGGGCACGGCCGTACCGGTGCCGCGCATGCATGTGCTGTGCGAGGACGAGTCGGTGATCGGGCGCGCCTTCTACATCATGGAGTTCATGGCCGGGCGCGTGCTCTGGGACCAATCCCTGCCCGACTTCGATCCGGCAGGCCGACGCGCCATCTACCTGGAGATGAACCGGGTAATCGCCGCGCTGCACACCGTGAAGTTTGCCGAACGCGGGCTGGCCGACTATGGCAAACCCGGCAGCTATGTAGAGCGCCAGATTGCACGCTGGGCCAAGCAGTACCGCGCCTCGGCCGATGGCACCGGCCCGATGTCGCAGCCCATCCCCGAAATGGAGCAACTGCTGGACTGGCTGCCCGCGCACCTGCCCGCCAGCGCCCAGGACGACAGCCTGGTGAGCATCGTGCACGGTGACTACCGGCTGGACAACCTGATGTTCCACCCCACCGAGCCGCGCATCATCGCCGTGCTGGACTGGGAGCTTTCGACGCTCGGCCATCCGCTGGCCGACTTCGCCTACCACTGCATGGCCTGGCACATTCCACCCGGCGCCTTCCGCGGCATTGGCGGTCTCGATCTGGCGAAGCTGGGCATCCCGTCTGAGGACGAGTACATCGGCCTGTACTGCGAGCGCACAGGCCTGGCCACGCCGCAGGCACTGAAGGCCGACTGGAACTTCTACATGGCCTACAACATGTTCCGCATCGCCGCCATCTTGCAGGGTATCGCCAAGCGCGTCGAGAACGGCACGGCTTCCAGCGCCCAGGCGCAGCAGTCGGCAGCCGGTGCGCGCCCGATGGCGGCCATGGCCTGGCAGTTCGCCCAACGGGCCTGAGACCCTTTCATTTTCCAACCAGGAGATCCGCATGGACTTCGACTACTCCCCCCGCACCAAGGACTTTCAGGCCCGTCTGCTGAAGTTCATGGACGACCACATTTACCCGAACGAGCAAGCCTTTCATGACGAGATCGAAGCCAACACGCTCGCCGGCCGCCGCTGGACGCCGCTGCAGTTGATCGAGAAGCTCAAGCTCAAGGCGCAGGAACAAGGCCTGTGGAACCTCTTTCTTCCGCAGGACAGTGCCGAGATCGCTGGCGTACAGGGCGCCGGCCTCACCAACCAGGAATACGCCCCGCTGGCCGAGATCATGGGCCGTGTGCACTGGGCCAGCGAAGTCTTCAACTGCTCGGCGCCCGACACCGGCAACATGGAGACCATCGCGCGCTACGGCAATGACCAACACCGCCAGCAGTGGCTCCAGCCCCTGCTGGCCGGCAAGATCCGTTCCGCCTTTGCCATGACCGAGCCTGAGGTGGCGTCGAGTGACGCCACCAACATCGAAACGCGCATCGAACGCCAGGGCGACGAGTACGTCATCAATGGCCGCAAATGGTGGACCTCCGGCGCCGGCGACCCGCGCTGCGCCATCTACATCCTCATGGGCAAGACAGACCCCGAAGCGCCGCGCCATTCGCAGCAGAGCATGGTGCTGGTGCCGGCCAGCACACCGGGCGTGACGGTCGTGCGGCCCCTGAGCGTGATGGGCTATGACGATGCGCCGCACGGCCACATGGAGGTGCTGTTCGAAAACGTGCGCGTGCCGACATCCAACATCCTGCTGGGTGAAGGTCGCGGTTTCGAGATTGCGCAAGGGCGCCTCGGCCCGGGCCGCATCCACCACTGCATGCGCCTGATCGGCCAGGCCGAGCGTGCGCTCGAATACATGTGCAAGCGCGCCTCGTCGCGCGTGGCCTTCGGCAAGCCGGTGGCGGCGCAGACCGTGACGCAGGAGCGCATTGCCGAAGCGCGCTGCAAGATCGACATGGCGCGCCTGCTCACGCTCAAGGCCGCCTGGATGATGGACACCGTAGGCAACAAGGTGGCCAAGACCGAGATCGCCATGATCAAGGTGGTGGCGCCCAGCATGGCCTGCCAGGTGATCGACTGGGCCATGCAGGTGCACGGTGGCGGCGGCATGTGCCAGGATTTCCCGCTGGCCTACAGCTATGCCAACGCCCGCACGCTGCGCTTTGCCGACGGTCCGGACGAGGTGCACCGCAACGCCATTGCCAAGCTGGAGCTGGGCAAGTACGCACCCGCCGCCAAGCCGGTCGAGATGCCCATCACGCGCGGTTGCTGAGCGCCGGGGTCGCGCGCCGCCCTGGCGTGCCGCCCTTGTGAGGGGCGTCCCCGGTGCGCAGGGTGCTACTGTTTCAGTAGCATTCTGCGACCAGCAGCAAAGGGCCGCCGGCCGCTACCAATGTGAGACCGACAGACCGGACCATTGCTCATTGAGGTCCCGGAAGTTCCATAGTCCCGGGTCTTCCCGCTGGGCGATCTTGTCGACACAGCCGGGCGCCGAGAGATCGATGACCTCCGGCGGAATCCGCAGCTCCGACCTGGTGGAATAGAAGACCTTGACGCGTGGCGTGGTAAGCGACTTGGCAGTCTGCTCCACCACGACGCCGATATGGCCCGACGTCAGGCGCACCAGCGACCCAATCGGGTAGATGCCCAGGCTCTTCACGAAGGCCTGGAACACGCGCTGGTCGAAATGGCCCTCGGCCCATTCGGCCATCTTGCGCAGCGACTCAGCCGGGTCCCAGCCGGCCTTGTAGGGCCGGTTGGAGGTGATGGCATCGTACACGTCGCACACAGCCCCCATCTTGGCGTACAGGCTGATCGCCTCGCCTTGCAGGCCATGGGGATAGCCTGAACCATCGACCTTCTCATGGTGGTGCAGGCAGACCTCCAGCGCCACCGGGTCGAGCCGGCCGACCTGCTGCAGGATGCTGTGCCCCTTGACGGGGTGGCTCTTCATGATGGCGAACTCGTCCTCGGTCAGCTTGCCCGGTTTGTTCAGCACCTCCATCGGCATCACCGCCTTGCCCAGGTCGTGCAGCAGGCCAGCCAGCCCGAGCGACCGCGTCTGCGCCTCGTCCAGCCCCAGCTGGCGCGCCAGCGCAATCATCATGGCGCACACGGCCACCGAGTGCATGTAGGTGTAGTCGTCCGCCGTCTTGAGGCGCGCCAGGCTGATCAGCGCGCTGGCATTGCGCGCCAGCGAATCGGAAATCTCATCCACCAGGCGCTGGGCGCCGGCGGCGTCGACCGCCTTGCCCATGCGTGCCTCCTGGAACATGGACACCACCGCCTGCTTGGACTGCGTGCAGATCCGGGCCGCACGCTCAATCTCCTGATGCAGCGGCACCGGCGCCGTCTGGCGTGCGCCTTGCGCAGCCTTGGCCAACTCCTGCTCGACATGCGCTTCGGACTCGGCTTCCGACACGGCCACCTGCCCGGCCGGCACGTCCAGCCCTTTCGCGCAATCGATCCAGACTTCCTTGATGCTGCTGCTGAGGATGCGCTCGATGTCCCTGGGGTCGTCGAGCAAGAAGCTGGAACGCCAGAACGGATGCTCCATCCAGGAGCCGCAGAACTCCTTGATGTGCATGCCCAGCACCAGTTGTTCGACGTGGATCCGTTTCAGCATGGACACCTCAACGCACAGGAACACCCATCTGCCGCAGATAGGTCAGGATCTCCTGACTCACCGCACCGGCCGCGCGCGCCTTCTCGGCCTGTTCGGCGGCCGCCGTCACCTGGCCCAATGCGGCCAAGGACACGGCCGAGGCCAGCATCCAGCGCGGCTCGCCCGGACGCAGCTTCAGGGCTGTCTGGTAGGCCTGCACCGACTCGGTGTGACGGCCCAGCCGTTGCGCCGCGTTGCCGCGCACGGCCCACAGATCGGCCTGGTCGCCGAGTAAGGGTTCGAGCCGCACCAGCAGTTCCAGCACCTGGCCGGGCTGGCCCTGGGCCAGCTCCATACGCGCCAGCTCGCGCACCAGGGTCTGAAAGGCCGGCAGCGCCGCAGCGTCCGGCGCGCTGGCCTGGGCCCGCTCGGCCACGGCCACGGCCACGGCTTGGCGCATGACGTCCAGCGCGGCCTCGCGCGAACCGGCGTTCCAGAGTGCGCGTGCCTGGGCCAGTGTCTCCAGCGCCGCGGCCTGGCGCGGATGAACGGCCGGTGCAGCGTCGGCACTGGCACCGGCGCCTGCACGCCCGGCGGCACGGTGCTCGGCCGGCTTCGACGAAGACGCCGGTGCTCTCACGCCCCCCTCTGCTTGTGGTGCGGCCGACGCCGTGCGCGGCGCCGCCGCACCCAGCGGCTTTGGTTCGGCCTCCGCGCTTGCCGCCGGGGCGCCGCTGACCTGCGGTTCCAGCTTCGCCGCCGGTGCGGCCCGGGACGCAGGCACTCGGGTCGGCGCCGGCGAGGCTGCAGCGACGGGGGCCGAAGGCCTGGCCGCCGGTGCGGTGTCGTTGGTCTTGCCCGCCGCACGCGCAGCGGGCGCCGCGGATGCAGGCGCTTGGGCCAACTGCTGCTGCAACTCATAGGCCAGGCCCGGCGACTGCGGCAATGGCAGTTGGCCCCCGGGCGCCGTGCGCAACACCTGCTGTGCCATCTGTTGTGCCTGTTCGGGCGATACCCCGGCTGCCGACGCTGCAGCAGCAGGCAGCGGCACCGCGGCGGCAGTGGAAGACCCGGGCGGGGCACTGCGCGCCGCCTGGTCCAGCATCTGATGGAGCTGCTGCTCGCCCAACGGTGCCGCGGCCTGGCTCGGCAGCATGGCAACCGCACTGGCCGGCGCCTGCGGCAGCGGCGCCGTGGGCGCCCCGCTGATCTGCGGCGGCCGCGCGGAAGAAGCCGCGTCCTCGTGCGCTCCGGCATACCACCACGCGGCGGCCACCGCCAGGCCCAGCGCCGTCCCCAGCAGCACCAGGCGCACGGTGGAAGTTCGCCCCGCAGGCGCATCGGCCTTCACGCTGGCGGTGTCACGCATCAGCCCTGCCGGCTCGCGCCCGGGCACGGCCGAGGCGGCCCGACGGGCGTCCAGGTCGCGCAGCATCTTGTTGATGACACTCATGCGCGGCCTCCGCCCGTCGGGCCTGCCTCATGGTCGTACAGCGGCTGCGTGTCCTGCCAGGCCGTGTCACGGCTGGTGTCCGGCGCCGAGGCGGCATTCTCTTTCTGCTTCGCCCAACGCCCGCTCAAGCGCTGCCACCAGGAAGGCGGCGCCTGCACGCCGGGGGTGTCCGCCGCCGCCAGGCGGACGTGCCGCACCTGGACCTGGCGCCCGTTCTCGCCAAAGACCAGCAGCAGGCTCTTGTGCGCCAGCACGTTCAGCAGCCGTGGCACGCCGCCGCTGTACTGGCCCAGCGCGCGCGCCGCGGCGGCGTCGAACAACTTCACATCGGTCAGCTCATCCTCGGCCGCCATGGTCAACCGGTACTCCAGATAGGCTGGCACCGCGTCCATGGACAGCGGCCCCAGGTGCTCGCTGAAGGTGATGCGCTGCCGCAGCTGCCGGATCTCTGGGCGCGCCAGCCGGGCATCCAGCTCGGGCTGGCCCAGCAGCACCAGTTGCAACAGCTTCTGCTTTTCGGTCTCCAGGTTGGACAACAGACGCAGGCTCTCGACGGTGCGCAGCGGAATGGCTTGCGCCTCATCGATGCACACCACCACACGCCGTCCGGCTTCGGCATGCTGCAGCAGGGCATCGCGCAAGGCTGCCAAGATCTGGTAGCGGCTGTGCGGCGCCGTCACCGCAACGCCCAGTTCGCCGGCCAGCGCCAGCAGCAGGTCGTCAGGGCCCATGTCCGGGTTGGGGATGTAGGCCGTGACGCACTCGGCCTGCAGGGTCTGGAGCAGCTGGCGGCAGAGCACGGTCTTGCCGCAGCCCACCTCACCGACGATCTTGAGAAAACCCTCGCCGCTGCGCAGGGCCACCAGCAGCGTGTTCAGCGCGGCCTGCGCGCCGTCGTGCAGATAGAAGAAGGCCGGATCCGGCGTGATGGAAAACGGCGCCTCGCGCAGGAAAAAGTGCCGGAGGTACATCGTCAGGCCACGCTCCCCCGGCTCACTGCGCCGGGTTCCGGGGCGGCGTCTGCGGCTCGGCGCCGCCATCGAGGCGGATCACCCGGTTGCGAGATGCATCCATCTCGTCCAGCGCAGCGCGCACATTGCGGTTCTGTTGCTCCCAATCCTGCTCGGTGCGGATGATCGACGGCTTGATCAACACCACCAGTTCCTTCTTGCGGCCCGTGCTGGCGCGGTTGCCGAACAGGGCCGACAAAGGCCCCATGCCCGTGGTGCCGGGCACGCCCGAGGCGTTGCGCACCGACTCCATCTGCATCAGGCCGCCGATGGCGACGATACGCCCGTCCTGGATGCGCACCACCGTGTCGGTCTCGTTCACGCTGCTCGAGGCCAGCGGCAGACGATAGCTGCCCACGCTGCCCAGGTCGACCAGCTTGGTCTTCTCCGTGACCGAGGTCACCGAGGGGTGGATGTGCAGCATGATGTTGTTGCCGTCATCGATCTGCGGCGTCACGTCTAGCGCAATGCCGGAGAAGAAAGGCGTCAGCGTCACCGTCGGCATGGTGGTGGTGCCGGTAGTGCCCACCACGGTTGCGGTGGAGATCGAGCCGCCAGTCACGTTGGTGATGAAGAAGTCGTCCGAGCCCACCTTGAGCACCGCCTTCTGGTTGTTCAGCGTGGCCACGCGCGGGCTGGACAGCGTCTGCACATCGCCCTGGGTCTCCAGGAAACCCAGCACCGCCGCGAACTGACTGGTGGCCAGCGCCAGCCCGAACAGGCCGCCGCCCGCCGCGAAGGAAGGCTGCGGCACCACGCCGGAGATGGCGCTGCCGCCCTGCAGCAAGGGGTTGGTGATGTTGGAGGCCGCCACCGAGCTGCCCAGCACGCCCATCATCTGCGTCGAATTGGCATCCGAGGAGAAAGCCGCCCAGTTGACGCCGCTCTGGAAGCCATCGCGCAGCTCCACTTCGACGATCTTGGCCTCCAGCATCACCTGGCGCTCCACGGCCCCTTGCGTGGCCTTGATGAATTTTTCCACCTGGCGCAGCTCGTCGGGCATGGCGCGTACCGCCAGGATGCCCGCCTGTGGGCTAGCGACCACGCTGCGGCCGCCACTGGTGCCGATCATGGCGCGCACCGCGTCCGTCAATTCGGTCCAGAAATCGGCGCGCGACGAGGTGGACACGCGGCTGCTGGAGTTCTGGACGCCACTGGCGCCTCCGACGCCAGGCACGCCGGTCGTGGTTCCGGTCGTCCCCACCGGCGTGGTTGTGGCAGCCCCCACCCCGGGCGTGGTGCCCGCTCCTGTGATGGAGGGCGACGACCCTGCAGCCACCCGCAGATCACTGGTCCCGACACGCAGGGAATGCGGGTAGTTGACCGTGAAGATGCGTGTCTGTATGGACGGCCCGTACACCGTGATGCGCCGGCCGTCGACCTTGAAGTCGTAGCCATAGACGTCACGAATGGCTTCCAGCGCTTCCAGCACCGTCACGCCGCGCAGCGTGACCGACAGGGTGCCGCTGACATCGGGATGCATCAGCATGCTGTAGCGTGTGTCGGCCACGATGGCCAGAAAGACCTCGCGCGCCTGGGCGTTGCTCACCAACAGGTCCAGGCGCGGCTCGGGCGGCGGCGGCACCAGCGGCGGCGCCGGTTCGGCCAGCGCCTCGCTGATGCGCGCCGGCACCGCTGACGGCGGCTTGGCTGCCTGCGCGGCGTTCAATTCCGCGCGCACGACGGCGCTCACGTCCTGGGTGCGCAGCGGGCGCTCGGCGGAACAGCCGGCCAGCAGCGCCGCCAGCATCAGCCCTGCCAACGCGCGCCATCGTGGTGTGAAAAATCGGATTCGGCCCATGGTGCTCACGCCATCAATGTGCGGTTCAAAAAAGCGTTCAACATCACTGGGTGTCAGGACAAGGCGCACCAAGGGTAACCCGCGGGGACGGTGCAGCAGGAGGCTTCGCGCTTGCCGCACAGTCCGTCGTGGTTCGAGGTGGCACGCTGCGCCGCTCAATACCCTGGTAACGGGGCACCTTGCGCAGCACCGCGCCTTCGCGCAGCCACACCTCGGTCTCGGTGATGCGTTCAATGCGCGCTTGTCCCAACTTCTGCCCAGGCGCATACAGACGCGTGCCCATTATCACACGCGCCTGTCCGTTCACCACCATGACCGACAGGGTCGACAGCTCGGCGCTATCGGTCCCCGGCACCACCGCGCCCACGCCGGGCGCGGCCGGCTCCAGCGTCGGGTCACGCAGCGCCTGGGCTGCCGCCGCTCCCGGCAGCAGCAACGCCAAGCTGCCGGTAAGCCACATCATTGCCAAGGGCTTCATGGCGTGCCTCCCAGCCAGAACACCTGCAGGGTCAGCTTCGGCGCCGGCTTGCCGCTGCTCAACCGCATGCTGCCCCAGCGCAAGGCCGGCAGCTCCTGCTCCAGCGTCTGCACATAGCGCATCAGGTCGCCATAGGCGCCCGTCACCGTGAACTCCATGCCGTGACGCATCAGCGACGCCGCCGCCTCGCCCCCCTGCGGCGGCAGCTGGGTCGGTACCGGTGCCAGCGTGACCGTGCGCTCCAGGGTCAATCCCTCATGACGCCGCAGAATATGCAGCAGCACCCGCGGCAAGGAATCGGACGCCCCGCCCTGCCGAGACAGTTGCGCGATCTCCCGGTTCACGACCTCGATGCGCTGCTGCACCTCATCGATCTGTACCCGCACCGCCTGCACCGAATTGGGCGCAGCGCCGGCCGGCTTGCTGGCGCCGAGCTGCGCCCGCAGCGCATCCAGTTCCCCGCTTTGCTGGCGAACCGTAGCGACCCGTTGTTGCTGGGCGTCCTGCGCCGGCTCCAGCAGCAATTGATCAACCGCCACCAGACCACAGATCAGCACGACCCAGAAGATCAGCGCGCGTTCGCGCAGGCTCAAGGCATCGATGCGTCCGGCCAGCAGCCGCCACAGCCTCCTCATCGCGCGCCTCCTGCCGCCGTGGCGGCCGGCGCTGCGCCATGCGCCGTGCTGACCAGCACGAAAGCCCAGCGCGGGCGCGCACCTGAAATAGCCGGTGCACCCGCCACGCGCGTACCGGCATCCGCCGCCTCGCCCGCCACACGCTCCACCTTGACGGCCGACAGCGCATGCCCCTGCAGCAGCAGATGCTCTGCCAGCCGGGAGACCCACTGGTTGAGCGCGGCCGGATCCAGCGTGAAGCCGGCCACTTCCATCTGCCGTTCATCGGCCTTGACCTCGGTCACCCAGACCTCGGGCGGAATGGACTCTGCCACCAGGCGCAGGCGCGTCGCATGGCCCTGCCCCTCGCGCAGCAGACCGCGCCCGAGTTCAGCCAACACCTGATCGCGCTGCTGCAGCAGCGTCTGCTGCGCCTGCAAGGTCTGCTGCAGCCCGGCGTCAGCCGGCACCTCGCTGGCCTGCCGCTGCTTGAGTGCGGTCTGCAGCTGCTCGCGCTCCTGGGCAAAGCCGCGCAAGGTGTGCTCGAGCTCGGCAGCGCTGGACGACAGGCTCCACATCCAGTAGCCATAGAGCGCAGCGCAGAACGCCGCAATGACAGCCAACGACACCGCCATGGTGCTGGCGGAAAAGTAGTGTTTCTGCGTCAGCAGAATCGGGGTTCGGAGATTGATTTGCTGCGGCATGGTCAGAGATTGCGTTCCTCGACGCGCAACAGGACACCCAGCAGCGGCAGGCACAGCGTCTGCTGGTCGGGCGAGCCGCCTTCGAAACCCGGGAAATACGGCGCCAGGTCCATCGGCTTGGCCGCAAAACCCAGCTCGCGACTGAGCCAGGCCGCCATCTCGGACGTACGCGCCCCCGCCTCCACCGACAGGCTGTCCAGCGGCAGGTTGGACCAAGTCCGCTCCCATACGTCGAGCGAACGCTGCACCTCCACCACGAAGCGCTGCGCCGCGTCGTCGGCGTCCAGCGTCGCGTCGGCAGGCGACAGCGGGCTGCGGTCCAGGAAGCCCGGCGCAAGATCGATGCGGCGGGTGTAATACAGTTCCTCACGCGCCGCGATGGTCAGCAGAGCCTGGCGCCCCTGCCCCATCATCAAGGCGGCATTGGCGCGGTCGACCCGGCCCTGCTGCTGTGCCAGCAGGGTTTGCAGGTTGCGTTGGGCCGTCTCCAGAATGTCCACCACGGGCACATCCCACTGCAGCGCCTGCCCCAGGCGAAGAACCTCGGACAGCACTGCGTTGCCGACCACCGCCACAAACAGGTGGCCGCCCGCACCTGCTGGCTCGGCGCCGACGCGCATCACATCCAGTGTGATGTCGTCGGTGTGCATGTCCACCATGTCGCGGATCTGCCAGCGCGCTGCGGCCCGCATCTCCTCAGGCGCCACCGCCGGCGCGTCGATGAGCAGGAACTGGTATTGCTCCGGCCGGAGCATGACGTGCACGCGTGCGCCCTTGAACCCCAGGCCCTGCAGGCGCCGGGCAAAAGCCTCATCGCTGTCGGCACCCTGGCGTTCCACGCCGAACTGGCGCACTTCGTGCCGGCCATCGGCGCGCACCGCGGCGCGTACATAGGCCAGGGTCTGCTCCGACCAGGAGACCACCAGCAAGTCGCTCGACTGTTGACGTTTCCAGGGCCAGCGCATCAGCAATCCATGTTCACTTCAAAGTTTTTCCAGTCCACGAACCCATTGTCTGGATTCGCAAGCCGTCCGGCATGCAGGCTTTCCCGCACTGCGACAGGCGTCCATTCTGCGCGAAGAATCGGATTCACAGCGGCTCAGTAGTTTTCACGCCGATAGATCAGCGGGGATTTGTAGACACCAAAGCTGGCCCGCGCCGTCGGATCGCGGTCATTGGCCGCACCGCACCACTGGCCACTCAGGTAGGCCAAGCCGGCCGACGTCGAGGCACCGTAGGACAGGTCGGGACAATTGGGAGGGACAGGAGGGCCAGGCAAGTCGCGCCGGCCCAGATTGGCCACCAGATCCACGCTGCCAATGGCCGGCTGGGTCGGCGCCAGCGTGATGGTGCCGCGGCCGGCGTTGATGGCGCCCACCGTCACCGAACTCAGGTTGCTGCTGCTCAGCGTCGTCCCGCCGGGCTTGGGCGGACTCTGGTAATTGCTCAGCGCGATGTTGGCGGCCGACAGGCTGGTGCAGTTGTCCTGGCTGTTGCGAATGAACATCTGCCCGTCCCAGTACTGGGTTTCCCACACCAAAGGCAATGCCAGGCGCTCGGAGCCATAGGCGTTGAGCAAACGCAGGCGCCCATAGAGCATACGCATACGCATCGGACTCGGGTTCAGGGCCTTGTGCGTGTTGGCAATGCCACCTGCCACTGCCGGGTTCATGTCGGCACCGCTCACACGCGGGTTGGTGTTGACCTCGCTGTCATTCACCGTCAAGCCGATCGTCAACTGATCCAAAGGTCCCGCGGGGAGGCTCGGGCGGGTGTAGATCACACCATTGGCACCCAGGGTGTAGACGCCCTGCTGCCAGCTCCCCGTACCGACAAAGGCCAAGGCAGATCCCAGATCGATTCCGTTGTCATTGTTCTCGGCGCCAAAGACCACGGCGCCTTTCACCGCGTAGTCGTCGGCATAGTTCTTGGTAACTGCGCCTGCGGCGTTGCGCGCTTCCACCAGGGCAAGGGCCGACAGATTGAACACCTGCCCCATGTAGGTATAGCCTCCCGCCGTGCAGGCATTGGCCGCCGTGGCGACGACGGCAAACTGATGCGGCACGAAGCGCCCGAATGGCCCTGCTGCCACCGAGCCGAACTGGCACGAATACCTGCCATTGCTCAAGCTGTTGCTGAAACCGGGATTGCAATCCCCCTTGACCGAATCGACGGCTGCAAAACTGTCGTCGTAGACCGCGTTGGCGCTGAGGCGGAAGTTACCCACTTCGTCGTACTTCATTGAGGGCGCGGTGTATTCACCTGGGTTCGGCGTCGGAGAGAACGTCGTGGCGCTGAGGTTGCCGAGATTGGGCAGCGTCGTTGTGAGGAGTGCAGCGTTCAGCCGCGGCGAACCGACGTAACCGGATGTCGTGGTGGATCCATAAACTGCAGTGGCAGTGATCGAAAAGGGGTCGCTTCCGGCGCGCAGCACCACGCCCGGGCCGTTCGAGGCGGTGCTCGTCAACGCGAAAGCCTCCGGGCGGATCGCGAAGTTGTCATTGGAGCAGGACACCCCGCCACTTGAGTTCGTGATGCGCACCCGCACATTGGCTGCAGCGTTGGGGTAGTTGAAATTCACGGTCTGAGGCGACGCGGAAAACGCCGTCGGCGTGATCGTTGCCCCGGTCAGTGGCGTGAAGGTGGAGCACGTTCCACTTCTCGCATCCACCAGTTGAATATTGGTCACACTCAAGCTACTCGACCGCCTGACCACATCCAGTTTGAAGGCGGTGTTCGCCAGCTTGGTGTAGATGGGCGTAGCCGCAGCGGCGCCGACTTCGACCGCATCGAACGTACACGTGCTGAAGGTCAGACTGCAGGTCTCGTTGGTGCCGTTGAAGCAACGCGTCGGGTTGGCCGCCGTTGGCGAAGTCGCACCGCCCGCCAGTGTGATGGTGCCCGTATTGGTGCTCGCCAGCGTCAACGTGATGGAGCCCCCGGTAAACGTCACCGGCTCGGTGGGCGTCCAGGTGAGCGATCCGCTGGCATTCGGCGTCAGGTTCACCGTGACGCTGCCGCCGTACAAGGCCGTGCAATTGGCATCGGCGCAGGCCTTGATGGTGACATCCGTTCCGCCAGCGCCCGTGCAGGCAGAACCGCCATGCTCAATGCGGATGTGGTGCAGCGTGGGCGCCACCAGCGCCTGCACCGTGCACACGCTCAGGTTGTCGATCTCATGGATGTTGCTTGTGGTCCCGGTGCTGCCGACCAGAGACATGATGAACCTGGACGGGATCTGGCTCTGGCTGTAGCCCGGATCCTTGGCATCAAACGGCGCGATCAGGGCCACGTAACCGGAGCCCGTATTGCGTTCAACCGAGGTGTACGCGTTGATGCCGTTCGTGTGGTCAACGATGATGCGGTAGCGATGCGCGGGGCTGAAACTGCCATCGACGCTCGGCGTCAAAGTCCCGGTGCCCCGAAGGTAGCGATAACCCGACACGCCGCTGCCCGAGCCGCGGATCGCAACCCCGTCGGGCACCAGACCAGCCGTGCCGCCAAAGCGCCCCTCGGCAGCAGCCGAGTAGTTTCCGTACTCGTCAATGCCGACGCCCAGCCAGCCCCCGGCGAAGCCGGGGCACCCGCCCGCGGTCGTGCAATCTGATCCCGGGTTGCTTTTCTGCGCATAGCCGAGGGAGCCGCCATAGGCGCCCACGACCGGCGCGACCGCGGCGTCCGACAGGACAACGGCGATGCCGTCACCACCGGTCCCGCCATA
>Ga0114938_1001113_pt1 | contig 18997 bp, 15 predicted proteins | sample AshMeaBigSpring_FD_88675 | JGI IMG/M metagenome (GOLD analysis project Ga0114938, IMG submission 88675) | Groundwater microbial communities from Big Spring, Nevada to study Microbial Dark Matter (Phase II) - Ash Meadows Big Spring | ecosystem: Environmental > Aquatic > Deep subsurface >...
CGATCGCATCTATTCTCTCGAACTTTTTCACGGACCGACTCTGGCTTTCAAAGATGTGGGCGGACGGTTCATGGCTCGTCTCTTAGCTTATTTCATAAAGAAGGAGGGACAGAAAGCGGTGAATGTTCTGGTCGCTACTTCGGGAGATACCGGCAGTGCGGTTGCGAACGGCTTCTTAGGGGTAGAAGGGATTCATGTTTATGTGCTTTATCCAAAAGGAAAAGTGAGTGAGATTCAAGAGAAGCAGTTCACAACCCTGGGACAAAACATCACCGCTCTGGAGGTGGATGGTACATTCGACGATTGCCAAGCATTGGTGAAGTCGGCTTTCATGGACGAGGAACTGAATAACCATCTGTGTTTGACTTCGGCCAATTCGATTAATGTGGCGCGTTTTCTACCTCAGGCTTTCTATTATTTCTATGCTTATGCCCAACTCAAACGATTGGGTAAAACGGACGATGTGGTGATCTGTGTGCCAAGTGGTAACTTTGGAAATATCACAGCGGGCTTGTTTGCTAAAAGAATGGGTCTGCCGATTAAGCGCTTTATTGCGTCGAACAATCGCAACGATGTCTTTTATCAATATCTACAAACGGGAACTTACACCCCTCGTCCTTCGGTTACGACCATTGCTAATGCGATGGATGTGGGTGAACCAAGCAACTTCGCCCGTGTACTCGATCTGTACAATGGTTCTCATGCTGCTATCTCCGAAGAGGTGAGTGGAGCAACGTATACCGACGAACAGATTCGTGAAACGGTGAAAAGAGTCTGGAACGATCAACGCTATCTGCTCGATCCTCATGGTGCTTGCGGGTATCGTGCGCTTGAAGAGGGACTGAACGAGGGCGAAACGGGGATCTTCCTCGAAACAGCTCATTCGGCAAAATTCAAGGATACAGTTGAGGGTATCATTGGTGAACCGATTGAGATTCCTCACAAATTGAAAGAATTCATGAAAGGGGAGAAAAAAAGCCTTCCTATGAGTCGTGATTTTGAAGCGTTCAAAACTTATTTAATGAGTCTCTAAACAAAGGCAACGTAAATCTGCCTATAAAATATATAGATCTGTCTACAACCTATCAGAAAAAATCTTTCTTAATGGTTTGTCGACAGATCTTTTTTATGCCAATTGGGTGGATACCTCCTTTTGTATCGGCTTTCCTTCAGCATTATAATTGCAAAAACTCGATGGAAGGTTCTAACCCCTTTTCTTACTAAGGCTAATCCTTTTGTTCGCTATGTCTAACTACTTCATTTGCTAATGCTTATTCGTTCCCCTATAGGGGAACGCAAGAATGCCTATAGGGGTACGCAAGTTTGCCTATAGGGGAACGTAAGAATACCTATAGGGGAACGAATAACTTATCGCAAGAAAAATGCTTAGCCATCGCATCGGAATTGCTTAGTTGTAGCAACCAAAATGATTAGCCGTTGCATCGGAATCGCTTATTTTATCAATGAGTTTTCTTGAGGGACTTTGCTGAATGCTTAAGCATAACCTATTCTTGTGCTGGATGCACATATCGCAAGGAAAGATCTCTTCGAATTTTGAAATCAGTCAGTCGGATGTGGTTTTTCCAGAGTCGAAGTCCAAAATGACCCTCTCCTTTTCCATCCTTCAATTCCCGGCGGAAAAGTTCTTTGTTATTGATAGAATAAGTCGTTGTATGGTTTTCAACACGGATACGTATTTCATACTTATGATGCAGAAAAAAATAATGGCATTGAGAAAACTGATTACTATCAGGGCTAATTGGTTTTATGGAATGGAAATATGAGCAACATATGGATCCTTAAACTTAGTGGAAAAAGACTCCATTAACTAATAACCAAAGCTGACATAGTAGCACTATTGCTTATTAAAGATATAATACACACAATTATGGCTTATATTAAAAAATAGTTTCCACGAAAGAATGGCAAAGAAATAAAATATTTTTATTTACTTTGCTCAACCTTACTGCTAATGGGAAAGAGGAGTCAGCGGAAATGCAGATGATATCATTTGGTAGTACTTTCTCAATTGTGATGATTTGGGAGATATTATCATAGAATCATTAATAAATGTTTAGAATATTTTATTATAAACCAAGAATAAGATTAGCTTATAAGACTCTTTAAGATAAATTGAATCAATTAGTGAAATTGAATTACATTACGGTCGCATTGTCCGCTTGACTTTAGCCAATAAAATTAATTAAATTATGAGAATCGTGTTTGTTATTGCCTTTATTATACTTTTGCCTATAAAAAGTATAGCACAGATCAATACTGAAATTTCCTTTAACAAAAAGAATAAATCATTGATGCTTACATTAAAAAATGAAACTAAGAAAGTTTTTAATTTGGCACCTCCTGTTTCTTCTGATCCTTTTACAACTAGAGGTTCGTTTCTTGAAGTTAAATTTAGAGACAAAAACAATAATATTATTTACCAGAGATCTTTATTTGTTTTTGATGGATTAAAGGCGAAAGAGTATTTTGGAAAAGGAAGATTTTTATTTGATAATGCAAAAAAAGAATATGTTTATAAATTACACGAGTGGTACAGAAAAGAGGTTTATATGATTGAAGTATTTGTGCAAATTGAAGCAAGGAATATTTCAAATCGGGATGATGTGTATAAAAAAAACATACGCACAAATTACTTTTGGTAATAATATTAGATATTAATTCAGGATACCTATTATATCTTTTGCTTCGAAACAGATAATAGCATTTTCAACTTAGCAGTTTAATTAGTTACCATCCTAAATAGAAGTACAGATAGGAAGCTCGCACATTGCTCTACTGTGTCGTAAGGAGTACTTACTGATTCGCTCTTGTATCAATTTAGGAACTAGCGTCCCCCAAAAAAGTTTGTAAAATTCAATGCAAAATTTCAAGCTTTTTCTCTGCTGATGTATATCAATACTCGTTGGGATTACTCTGAAATAGGATGGGGCGATTATTGTAAAATGCTGGATGTAACACCGAACTATGGATACATTCGTTTGCAATTTTAATGGATAGCTTTCGGGGGAACAATCAATAGGATTAGCTTCATCGTTGAAGCTGTTCTTCACACTGAAACTTAGAATAAAGATAGGCCTGCCTCTACATTTATGTGGAGACAGGCCTTTTGATTAACCCATGTAGGGAAGAATAAACTCCCTTTTTACCGAAAACTAAACTGTTACCTTTTACCTTTTTCTTACTCAAATATATGGTCCCAATTGGTCCCTTTTTCTTATTGATAAAAGATTAAAATGTGAATCTTTTAGTCTCTGCTTTTTTTATTGTGAATTTCTTCCATTCTCCGTTAACCTTGAGTTTACAGTCATTTCCGTTCAATGAGTGTATATCTAATCTGGTGACTTTGCCTTCTTTCCAACTGAAATCAATTATAAATCCTCCTCTTGCACGCAGACCGTTTACTGTTCCCATTGCTTTCCAATGATCGGGTATGGCTGGCAAAAGGTGGATAAATCCATCGTGGCTTTGGAGCAGCATTTCTGTTACTCCGGCTGTATATCCGAAATTACCATCGATCTGGAAAGGTGGATGTGCGTCCATCAAATTCATGTAAAGTCCCCCTCCACTAGTTGATACTTCATTGGTGCTTTCTATCAGTGTAAATAGGTTGCGAACAATCTGATATGCGTGGTTTCCATCTTGTATACGTGCCCAGCAATTCACTTTCCATCCCATTGACCAGCCTGTGGCTTCGTCGCCTCTTAACTCTAAAGTGCGGCGTGACGCTTTCATCAGCTCGGGCGTTTGAGTATAAGCCAACTGATCGCCGGGGTATAATCCGAAAAGATGAGAGATATGGCGGTGATTGGGCTCTGTCTCCTTAAAATCGTACATCCATTCTTGTAACTGTCCTTTCGCTCCAACCTGATATGGAAGTAGATTCTGATATTTTTCCATCAGTTGAGTGCGAAATTTCGGATCTATATTTAGAAGTTCCGATGTATGAATAGTTGCAGCGAACAGATCGCGTATGATAGCCATATCCATTGTCGATCCCATGCTGACAGAAGCTTTTTTCCCATCGGGTCCCCAGAATGTGTTTTCTGGTGATGTGGCAATAGGTGTAATCCAGTGTTCTTTGTTTTTTATCAACCAAGAATTGTAAAACTCAGATGCTCCTTTCATCAGTGGATAAGCTGTTTCCCGTAGAAATGTTTTATCGCCTGTGAATAAGTAATGTTCCCATAAGTGACGACAAAGCCATCCTCCTGCTAAGTTCCAGAAGTTGAAACTAACATCTCCATCGGTTGGAAAAGCTTCTTTCCAAATAGAGGTGTTGTGATGAACTGCCCAACCCGGGAGATTATACATCTTTTCTGCAGCTTCTTTTCCTGTGATGGAGAGCTCCTGAATATGATTGAACAGCGGCTGTGTACATTCCGACAGACCGGTTATTTCTGCCGGCCAGTAATTCATCTCTGTATTGATATTCATCGTATATCCGCAGTTCCAACGGGGAACAGTGGAGTGATTCCATAATCCTTGCAGATTGGCTGCTTGTCCTCCGGGACGAGAAGAAGATATCAATAAGTAACGTCCAAACTGATACAGTAAAGCTACTAGTCCTTTGTCTTCTTTTTGTTTGAAGTTCGCTATTCGCTCAATGGTTGTTGGTTCTGTTTGCTCCAATGTACCACCTAGATTCAAAGTGACTTGTTTAAAAAGGTGCTGATAATCGGATATATGGCGTTTTTGTAGTTCTTCGAAGCTAAACTTCGATGCTTCGGACAAAGTTTGTGTGACTTTTCCTCGGTAGTCGGCCCCTTCGCGCGAAGGGCTTTTGGTTAGGCCATTGTAGCTGGTTGCTGCAGCAAACAGCAAGATTACTTCATCTTTTCCATTCACCTCCAACTGTTTTCCATCCAGCTGGGCATCTCCTTTCAGTACTTTCACTCTTCCTTCGAAAAACATTCCTTTACCTTCAACTTCATTGCCGTAAAGCAATTCTTTATCGTACTTTAGTCGACCGTCTTTATCGAAATATTCGGGGTGTAGGTGGGTGAGCCCATTCTGTATGTGCTGTGATTTGGGACGGCGGTCACAGTATCCCGGTGCTTGTCCACAGATGGATAGCGTACTATCCATTCCTGCTTCAATATGAGCAGTAGAGTGAGGTGAATCAAGCTGAATGTGTAAATTGATCTCTTTTGGGGAGGTGATTCGCATGACTAATGTGCGATCGGGATTAGATATGAAATATTCGCGTTGCACCGGAACGCCATCCACTTCATATTTTACAGTTGCTAAGGCATTTGCAATATCCAATGAACGCTCGTATTTAGTGATCGTTTTGCCCTGATAATTGAAAGAGAGGTAAAGATCGCCCAGAGGTTGATAACTTTGTGGCAAACGCCCTTGCCAGTTTTGGGTCATAATAGCTTGGGCATCTGCGTATTTTCCTTCTTTTAATAGGCGAAGTACTTGGTCATATTGCGGACGTATATCTACTGTCGGGATGCGTACAGACGGTTCGCCACTATATAGGGTATTCTCATTGAGTTGCAAATGTTCAGACTCAGCCCCACCGTATACCATGGCACCGATAAATCCGTTACCTAGGGGTAAGGCTTGGTTCCAGTCTTGTTCAGGATGTATTTATCGCAAGGAAAGATCTCTTCGGATTTTGAAATCAGTCAGTCGGATGTGGTTTTTCCAGAGTCGAAGTGCAAAATGACCCTCTCCTTTTCCTTCCTTCAATTCCTGGCGGAAAAGTTCTTTGTTATTGATAGAATAGGTCGTTGTATGGTTTTCAACGCGGATACTTACTTCATACCAATCATTGCCTTTTAATAGATGAGGCGTATCGGTATATTCTTTAATGATTGGGGCTAGTTTCGATTTATCCTGACCGAACAAGTTGCCGTTATACTCACGAAAACGGGTTGTTTTATTTTCATTTCCTCCATATCCTACATAGAAAAGATTCAGACTATTATAATTTTCAAATATTCCGTTACGCCAGTTTTTCCTAGTAAAAAAATGATCCGGATATAAAGGGTCATTTGCGCCCCAAAAACAATTCAGATCGCTTAGCCGATCGTTTCGCCCCTCTTCCATGACCACCTGTACCTTATAGCTGATCTCGTAATTGCCTGTTAGACGCTCGTGGTACCACAGAGTCAGTCCGTCGGGGGATACAATATCCATGGTGTCTTTTTGAAAACCAATTTTTGTTTGCCGGGAGTTGGTCTCCACTATCCAGTTGGACGGAAAGCAAAATGCGGCTGTCCCGATGAATGGATACAAGAGGAGGAGGAGTGCAAATATACTTTTGCTTGGATTAAGTAGTTGCATAGTAAATGATATAAGTCGGTTGATTAAATTTCTTTGGATACAAAGAAAAGACTTTAGGGCAATGAATAGGGATCTAAATTGTACAGAAAAGGGATAAAATATTCTATTTATGCACGAAAAGGATTATTCTGAAAAGTAATGTGTGGGAGGTAGGGTAGAAAATATGTAATCTCCAAAAATGGTTTATGATTTGGAAATGTGCGAATCTATTTATTTCTTTGTTTTTCGGAGCAATGGTCTGTGTAAAGAACCGATGCAGATTAATGGGTGAGAAAAACTAAATAGTCTCCTTGGGCATGAATGGTAAACTGGCTACCGGTAGCTTCGTTGAGTGTTCCTTGCCACCAATTGCTAAAGTCGCTTAAGGGGTAAACGAGTCCTTCACCTTGCAATCCCGTAGCGCCGAAATTGATAATGGAGATCTGTTGACCGGGCTTGCTTGCGAAAGTCTGGGTACCGCTGACGGGTATGAAGATTCCATAATCGGTGACGGTACGTACCGTTGCACCCGAACGCATGTAATCCATCAACAGACTGATATTTCCCAAAGTATGATCTTCTCGTTTGCCGGTTGCACCAACAATCAATAGATTTTTCTTATTTTGTGAGAGAAGGTAGTTTACAGCTTTCGTCTGATCGTTCGTCTCCTGGTCTTTGATGTGAAGCAGAATATCCTCATAACGCTCCTTGTTGACCGGTAGCAGAGAATCTCCATCACCTATGATGATGGAAGGAGTTTTTCCCTTTTTAATATATTCGTTGGCTGCTCCATCGCAGCAAACAACGAAATTCGCCTCTTCCAGTAATTGCAGAGGAAGAGGGTGTGAAGGATATTCGCCATTGGCAAGTATCACTGCATCAGGTTGATAGATACTTCTGATCATTGGGCCTGCATCATTTTTTTCCATTTGAAGTAGCCAAAGATAGCGATTATGGAATAAAGTCCGTAAAGAAAAGAGGTGAAATAAAGGTCTTTGTAAATATAGAGTCCGCAACAAACAAGATCGACCAGGATCCAGGTAAGCCATTGTTCGAGGTATTTACGTGCCAACATCCACATGCCTACTATACTCAGTGCAGTTGTAAAACTATCCAACCAAGGTACATTGCTGTCGGTAAAGCGGATGAGTATCCATGCAATGGCGAGAAATGAGCCAACAAAGACGATGGCCAAAGGCAGGTAACATTTCAGTGGAGTGTGTACGATGGGAAGATCTTTACCAACATCCGGCGTGTTTTTTCTTCTTCGTTTGCCCCACATCCAGAAGAACCAACCATAGATGGCAGCTCCCAAATAGTAGATGTTAATTCCAAAGTCGGCATACAAGCCTGCTTGATAGTATACAAAGATATAGATAGCAGGCATGATGATGCCTGCTATCCAAAGATAGATACTTGCTCTGTACTCCAGCCATAGATAGACCAGACCCACTAGCGTACCGATAATTTCTAAATAGTCCATTGATGATCGTTTAGAATCGAATCGTGACATGTGCCAAGACATTCGTTCCTGCCATAGGGTAGAAGCGAGGGTCACGACTGATCTCGTAAGGTTTGTTTTTGTCCTTATTCTCGTATAGAGCAGCATCTTGTGAGTAGCCGTTCGTCTCATACATCTCGTTGAATAGGTTGTAAACGGTCACACCGACTGTCACTCCTTGGGTATATCGGGCTTTGAAATGGTAAGCCAGATTGAGATGACTCACAAAATAAGGATCGAGTGAGTTCTCTTTCACGCCAAAGTTATCGAGGTATTGACGGCTAACAAACTGTGACTGTAAAGAGGCTTCCCAACCGCGATAGTGGAAGTTGATCACACTATTTCCCATGAAGGAGGGAGAAAAAGCAATCGGTGTGTTTCCTACTTCTACTGCAGTTTGTGTATACATAGCTTTCCAATTGTCTTTATTGTAGTCGCTTAGATAGCCTACATAGTTCTGGATGCGGTTTTTGCTCCACGTTCCGTTGATATCCCAACGCAACCAGTCGGTTATTTTAGCACCGAGCGAAAGTTCAACTCCCATGCGGTAGCTATCTTTTACATTTTCGGCCATTGGCTCGCCGATGTCATTCACTTTCCCGTTTAAGATGAGCTGATCTTTATAATCCATGTAATAGAGATTTGCTCCGGCGGTGAACCATTGATTGCGGTAGGTATACCCCAACTCGTAATCGTACATCTTTTCTGCTTTAGGATATTGGTTGAACATTCCGTCTGTATAATTATTACGGGTCGGCTCTTTTTGAGCTACAGAGAAAGAGGCATAGGCACTGTTGGAGGCATTGATCTGCCAGAATAAACCGGCTTTCGGATTGAAGAAGTCGAAATTCTCATTGATATTCAGTGCCTGACGACGTCCCGGATTGGCAGTCCAATCCCAGTTATCGTTTTCGCCTTTGATCTGATAGTTGATGTGTCGGTATTGAAGATCGGCATAAGCACTCAGTCCGTCGGTCAGTTGATAGTTACCTTTGAGGTAAATGTTTCCATCTGTCTTTTCTCCTTTGTTTCGGTAGTATTCATGTTGAGGATCAAGGGGTGCTGTATAATTCTTCACCCATAGCACTTTGCCATAATGATCGTTCACGTATCGGTTGAGGCCGCCCCCGATAGAGGCATCCCAACGTTCATTCTTATAGTTGACAGAAAAGACCCCACCGCCAAAATCGCTGTCGACTAGTTTGCGGCGAACCAGATTCGTTTTCTCTTGCGCAGTAGCATTACCGGGAAGGTAGAACGGTTGCAATCCGTACTCAACAAGCGTTCTTCCGTTCTTATACTCTTCGTAGAATCCGAAGCCATTGGTGTAATGAAGAGCGACGTTTACATTCCACTGGGGAGAAAGGATCTGATTGAAGAGCAACTGATAATGAGTCTGACGGTAATTATCGGTCTGGTCGTCATAAAAACCAATTACTTTTTCGTTATCGTCATCCTCATTTCCCTCTTTGATTTTTCCATTGGGATTGTAGGTACGATCTGATTTAAGCTTGTCTCTGCTGATTCCGTCCCATGCATGATAAGTAACTTCCTTTCCTCCGAAGGTAATGAATTTCAGCGTTGTTTTTTCTCCGAAGTAACCACCTTGAACAAAGTAAGACTTAAGATCCGACCAAGCACGATCGCGATAGCCATCACTTTGGATATTGGATAAACGTGCGTCGAAAGCCCAATGTTTATTGATCAGTCCTGTTCCAACCTTAACAGTTTCTTTGTGAGTATTATACGAACCGTAAGATCCCGAAACCTCGGCATAAGGTTTGGCAGAGATTCCTTGGGTACGCATATTGATGCTACCCCCGAAAGCACCTGCACCATTGGTCGAAGTGCCTGCTCCGCGTTGGATCTGTAGATCTTCCAACGAAGAGGCAAAGTCGGGAGTGTTGACCCAGTAGATGGCATGACTCTCAGCATCGTTCATCGGGATACCATTCGTTGTAATGTTGATACGTGACGCATCCGTTCCACGAACCCGGATAGAAGTATAACCAATACCGGCTCCCGCATCGGAAGTTGTGAGTACAGATGGAGTAGTGGAAAGTAAAAAAGGAATATCTTTTCCGAAATTCTGTTTGCTGATTTGCTCCTTTTTTACGTTTGTGAAAGCCACCGGAGTTTTACTTGTGGCACGTGTGGATGTAACTTGCACCTCTTGTAGGTTGATTACTTTCAAACTGTCTTTTACGCTAGTCTGTGCGTAGGCAGCGATGCTGACACCCCAAAGGGCGACAGCAAGTGTCATTTTTGTTTTCATTTTGCTTAATTATTCGTTCTCTACGCCGGCATTACCCGGTTCAGGTTATATGGGTATGTTCTCAGCCCGTCATGTTAAGGCACCCCTCTCAGTGAATTGTTTGCAAAAATAGGTTATTAGGGTGAAGAATGCAAAAAAAACTTTTGTATTAACTTGGAATATTTTATTTTTGTAAGTTGTTCTCCAAAAATAGATCTGGTTTTATTCAATAATCATATAATTTATACTTATGCTTTTCTTATTTAATTTAATCCAAACTGCTGGTTTGCTTTCTTCCGATAAGGCTGCTGCTGGTGGACAAGTTGCTCAGAAAGCTACCAATGCTCATGCAGCTGATCAGTTATCTACACTTACTCAGCAATTGGCTGATTGGGCTATAAATGCTGGTGGACGCATATTAGGTGCCATTATTATTTTCATTGTCGGACGTTTTCTCGTTTCAATGCTTAATAAGCTTGTATCCAAAGTGATGGAGAAACGAAAAGTAGACATCAGTATCAAAACTTTCGTTAAGAGTCTAGTAAACATTCTTCTAACCGTCCTGCTAATTGTAGCTGTGATCGAAAAGTTAGGAGTCGAAACGACTTCTTTCGCTGCTCTTCTTGCATCTGCCGGTGTGGCTATTGGTATGGCTCTTTCCGGTAATCTTCAAAACTTTGCAGGAGGGCTGATTATTTTGTTGTTTAAACCTTATAAAGTTGGTGATTGGATTGAATGTCAGAGTGTTTCGGGTACAGTTAAGGAGATACAAATCTTTCACACGATTTTAACAACTGCCGATAATAAAGTCATTTACATTCCAAATGGATCGTTAAGTAGTGGAGTTGTTGTGAATTACAGCAATCAGGTCAGTCGACGTGTGGAATGGATTGTCGGCATTGATTACGGGGAGGATTATGACAAGGTGGAGCAGATCGTTAAAGAGATCTTGGCTAAAGACGGGCGTATATTAGAAGACCCTGCCCCTTTCGTTGCTCTTCATGCTCTAGATGCAAGCAGCGTGAATGTGGTTGCTCGCGTATGGGTGAAAAGTGAAGATTATTGGAATGTCTATTTCGACATAAACAAAGAAATCTATGCCACTTTTAACAAAAAGGGCATCAATTTCCCGTTCCCTCAAATTACGGTTCATCACGGGAACTGATAAATTTAATCCCTATGGATGAAAAGCAATCACTTGGTGAGTTCTTTTCATCTATAGGGACCATTGTTTATTCTACTCCAAACTCTTCAGCTAATTGATAGTTGTCTTCCTGTATGTCTAAGAGATGATTGATCTGTCTTCGTTTCTCGATATCTTTGAAATACATCTCCACTACTTGATAAATATTGAAATTGCTTGTCGAACCGGCAGCAATATCTAATGAGTCTACCATTTTTTTTACTTCCCGATGAATTCTCTCCTTCTGAATGAGATGTAGTTCGTTACTGTGTATCAAATGTTTTCCCATGATTCATTGTTTAAGTGTTATATATGTATAACAGCCTATGCTGCATAAGGTTCATTTTACCACGAAACAATATAATTATACCTTTTGTTAATTTATTCAACGAACGATCTTTGCATCTAAATTAAAATGAAAGACTTATGAGAAAATTTGTATTGATTCTTACCATGATCGTTGCGAGTCTGCTTGTCAAAGCCCAGCAGACTGTTGGATTGGAGAAGTATGCCGAGACACCTTATCCTGTTGGAAATATAGCTTTTACGGATAAGGGGGAGTTGGTGTATAGTAATCATCCTTTTTTTGCACCTGATATCAGGGTGATGCATTATAACCCTCAAACTAAAAAATCGACCCCTTTCCCTAATAAGGAATGGAACACCCGACGAAAGAATAGTGAGCATTTCTTGGATGATGTGCTGGGGATACGCTCGGATAAAAACGGTGTGGTGTGGATGCTGGATATGGGATTGAAAACGGGGATTACTCCGAAGCTGGTTGGCTGGAATACACGTACTAATAAATTGGAGAAAATATATCCTATTCCTTCACCGGCAAGTATACGTACTTCTCAATTGAACGATTTTGTGATTGATGAGAAAAGAAAGGTGATCGTTATTGCCGATGAAGAGATTGGTAATGGAGGAGATGGGAGCAAAGCTGCACTGGTGATCCTTGATCTTACGACGGGGAAAGCGAAACGGGTGCTTCAGTCCGATCGTTCTACGCGACCAGAGAAAAAACCGATTGTGGCGGATGGCAAACAGTTGAATATTCCCGGAACGACGAAGCCTATCTTAGTGGGTGCTGATGGGATTACTTTGGACAAAAACAATGATTGGTTGTATTTTGCTCCGCTTAACGGTACGAAGGTTTATCGTGTGCGGATGGATGATTTACTCAATACATCGGGAAATGCTTTATCGCAAAAAGTTGAAATATTCTCTGATAAAGAAAATAATGGGGGAATCAGTATCGATGTCAGAGGAAATTTGTACCTTACGCTTGTAGGAGATAAAGCAATTAGTGTGATCCCTTATGATACACGTAAGCCATATAAGTATGTGATGGATGCCGAACTTGTTTGGCCCGATGGGGTGAGCTATAACAAAGATGGATATATGTATGTCTCTGCCGCTCAGTTGCCTCTGGCTGCTGTGTTCAACAACGGCAAGGATCTGACTAAAAAGCCTTATTCTATTTTTAGGTTTAAGCCTCTTACCAAAGGAATATTCGGACGGTAAGAAAAAACGATTGTTCATGGGATGTTTCGCGACCTTGTGCGACGAGGAATTAGGACTTCTATTATATAAAACAAATAAAAATGGTTCATGTAAAGCTTATTCAGACTACACGTGCATTACTGTTAGTTTTGATCGTTGTAGCTATTGGTGTGAGAGGTGGCTCTCTTTTGGGTTTTGATCTTTCTTTTGATCCTAAGGAAGAGACTCCTATTGCTAAGTTCAATGAGGTGGATGTGAAAAACTTGTTCCCTGATTTTACGAAAATTGAAGAGGTGCAACAAAGTGTTTACCGCGTTTATGATGGCGAAAAAGTACTTGGAACACTACTTAATTCGAGCCCGAAAGCTGATTCTATCGTGGGGTATGTTAACTCAACTCCTTTATTGGTTGCTTTGGATGCTCAAAATATGATTATTGGCGTCCACCTTTTACCCAATCGTGAAAGCCCCGACTTCATTGCAAAAATAGTGGATAACGGTTTGCTTGAACGTTGGAAGGGAACTCCTTTGATCACTTTCTCTTCACTCGATGTGGATGGTGTTAGCGGGGCGACTTACTCATCACAAGCGATCATCAAAAATGTTCAGATTGCTGTGAATGCCTATGCTTCGTCGGATGCCCGTCAACAAGAAAAGATCGATCTGTTCAATGTGATTAAATGGAGCTGCGCTGTGGCGATGTTGATTGCTTCACTTCTCCTGTTCTTCATGCCGGCACGCTTGAAGAAGTTCCGTAATTATATTCTATTGTTCAACTTATTGGTGCTGGGTTTTTGGGTCGGTGATACTCTTTCTATCAATTCTATTTATAATTGGATCATCGGTGGTGTACAACTGAGTACGCGATGGTTTATTGTCTTGGTATTGGTTATCAGTATTTTGATTCCACTTTTTACCCAAAAAGCTTTTTATTGCTCTTGTTTATGCCCTTATGGGGCCGCGCAAGAGTTGACTCATAAACTGAATCGTAAATATAAGTTGGAGTTGCCGCTTCGTATCCGACGGAAATTACCGCTGTTGCGTGAGTGCATCTTTGGCATATTGGTGTTTTTATTGTGCGTAGGAGTGGTATTCGACCTGACAAATATTGAGCCATTCTCTGTGTTTATGTTTCAAACGGCTTCCGTGCCTGTTATCATCCTGGCTCTTTCGTTTATTGTGCTATCCTTTTTTATACCTAAGCCTTGGTGCCGCTATTTCTGCCCTACGGGACAGTTCCTGGAGATTATTCGTAAACTGTTTATCGTTAAGTAAACGGTTCTGTTATTGAATTTTACCTGTTATTTTTATACGGAAAATGAAGAAAAATAATTTATTATTGATTTTGCTGGCAGTTGCACTCGTCGCTTCCGGTATTGAGATCCTCTATCTGAAGAAAGGGCTCAAAGATGCTCCGACCTCTGTTGATGAGAGCGCTATCGTGCTAAAGAATATACATAATAGGAAAAGCGTTCGGAAGTATACCGATCAGTCGGTTCCCGATTCACTGATCCATACCATATTGAAGGCAGGGATGGCAGCTCCCAGCGGACATGATGCCCGCCCGTGGCAATTCATCGTGATTCGTGATAAAGCTGTGATGAAGAAGCTTCGTTCCAAACTGGAGTGGGCGAGAGGACTCGACTACTCGACTGTTGCTATTGTTGTTTGCGGGGATATGAGAAAGGTGAACCCAAAGAATAAAGAGTTTTGGATCACCGACTGTTCAGCAGCTACAGAGAATATTCTTCTTGCTACCGAGGCTTTGGGACTCGGAGCAGTGTGGAGTACTTTGTATCCGGGAGAAGATCGCATGCAGCATACACGCGATGTTTTGCAACTCCCCGACTACCTTATGCCGCTCTGCATCCTGCCGATGGGATATCCGTTGGAAGAAACTAAACCTAAGGATAAATTCGATCCGAAACGCATTCATTGGGAAAGCTATCAAGAGAATGAACAAGGTGAAGTGAAAGTACAAGATCAAGAATAAACTGCCGATGAGATTCTCATGAATAAACTGTCGATGAGATTCTATGATTGGTGGCTAAACAGCAGTCTAAAGTTGGAGGGCATAAACTCGCACTTAAATATCAGTGCGAAAAAGCTGCTGATCGCTTAAGATAAACCACATTTTAAATGGATGGAAGTCTAATAGCTCTTCAATTATGGGTGGCTTAGATTCGTTCTATTCCGGCTGAGGCTTGATGCTGCTTTCTCTAATTTGCAAACTGGTTGGTATCACAACCTGTTTGATTGCTCGCTCTCCTTTTATTTGCTCAATCAGTAACTGACAGGCTGTCTCTCCCATCCGGTAGGTTTGGTGAGAGACAGCTGATAGTTTGGGATCTACATAGTTCGCATGCTGTTCGTCTGTATAACCGATAATGGCTATATCTTCCGGGATTCTCAGTTGATGTTTCTTGATAATCTCTATCGCAGCAAATGCCAAGGTATCATTCATCGCAAGTATCGCATCCGGAGGATTGGGCAACGATAATAATGCTTCGGTGGCGATCTTTCCTTCCTCATAATCGATCTTCCTACAGACTACTAATTCTTTTTCTATGGGGATGCGATTGTTTCTTAATGCTTCCAAATAGCCGTGTTTCCTTTGTCGGACAATGTCTAAATGATTGGCTCCTCCGATAAACGCAATCCGTTTACTTCCATTGTCGATCAGATGCTGTGTCGCTATTTCTGCCGAATGTGATCCATCGGAAACTACGGATGAAAATTGATCCGTCAGACACACACGGTCGAATAGGATAAGTGGTATATTGATGTTTTTTAGAGTCAACAGATGATTATAGTCAGTTGTTTCTTGGGAGATACAGGCAATCACTCCTTCTACTCGAATGTTGATGAGACTTTCGATATTTCTTTTCTCATGTTCATAACTTTCGTGCGAGGTGGTGATAATTACGAAATAGCCGTTGGCTATTGCCATATCTTCTATTCCGCTCAGTATGGATGCAAAAAAATGGGTCACAATATCCGGAACAATCACTCCAATGATTCTTGGGGAGTTTTTACGCAGACTGATTGCAAAAGGATTGGGACGATAATTCAACTCTTTTGCTAACTTTTTAGTTCTTTCGCATAACTCCTGACTGATCTCGGGACTGTCTTTTAAAGCTCTTGATACCGTGGGAATAGATACTCCCAGCATTTGTGCCAAAGTTTTTAATGAAACATGTTTTTGATTTTCCATTTGATTTCTGATAAGCGTGTTTCTCCTTTTATGCAAAGAAAGCGTTTTTTTATGAACATCAAGCCCTTTGCAATACTTTTTACGTAATCAATTACGTGTTTTTTCCACTCTTACTTAATGAGGTATCTTTATTACTGTTATATTTTTGCTATTATAAAAAATAATGACGCATATGATGCAATATAATGAAATAGGTAGGACCGGTATGAAGGTCTCTTCTTTGAGTTTTGGTGCTTCTTCTTTAGGAGGAGTTTTTCATGAAATTAAAGAGAAAGAAGGAATAGAAGCTGTTTATACAGCTATTGAAGCTGGAATGAATTTTATTGATGTCTCTCCTTATTATGGACATTATAAAGCTGAAACAGTTTTGGGAAAAGCGTTGAAGGATATTCCACGTGACCGATACTATCTTTCTACGAAAGTGGGACGCTATGGAATGGATGGAGTGAACACGTGGGACTATTCGGCTAAACGTGCTGTGGAGAGTGTTTATGAGAGTATGGAACGACTGCATGTGGATCATATCGACCTGATCAATGTGCATGATATTGAGTTTGCAGATCTTGACTTAGTGGTGAAAGAAACGTTGCCCGCTTTAGTCGAACTTCGAGAAAAAGGGGTTGTCGGTCATGTGGGAATCACGGATTTGCAACTGGAGAATTTAAGATGGGTGATCGATCATGTTCCTGCAGGTACGGTGGAGAGTATACTTAACTTTTGCCATTTCTGTCTGTGTGATGATAAATTGCTCGATTTTCTCGATTATTTTGAATCGAAAGGAGTGGGGGTTATTAATGCCTCACCTCTATCTATGGGATTATTAAGTGAACGGGGGGTACCTGCTTGGCATCCGGCACCCGAATCTTTATTGCGTGCCTGCCAACAAGCTGTGGAACATTGTAAAGCCAAAGGTTATCCAATCGAAAAATTGGCCATGCAGTTCTCCGTTAGCAACCCCCGTATATCAACCACGCTCTTTAGCACGGCTAACCCACAAAATGTAAAAAAGAATATCGCATTTATTCAAGACCCTATCGACTGGGAATTGGTGAATGAGGTAAAAGCGATTATAGGCGATCAACAACGGGTTAGTTGGGCCAACTCGTAATTGATGTTGTAACTTATTATTTATAAGTCAACTTATTATATCATATCAATTTATGATGATAATGCCAACTTTTAATTTATACAGCAAATGATGGATTATACAATAATTGATGCGCATGCGCATTTGTGGCTTAAGCAAGATGCGGTAGTCGACGGAAAGTCAATACGTACTTTAACCAATGGACGCTCTTTGTTTATGGGAGAGGAGCGACAGATGCTTCCACCGTTTATGATTGATGGTGTGAATAGTGCTGAAGTCTTCTTGTCGAATATGGATTACGCTCAGGTTGCCGGGGCTGTAATCACTCAGGAATACATTGACGGTATTCAGAATGACTATTTGGCAAGTGTGGAAAAACGTTTTCCGAATCGCTTTTTTGTCTGTGGAATGTGTGAGTTTCGTCGTCCCGGCTATTTAGAACAAGCAAAGAACTTAATATCGACAGGGTTTAAAGGAATTAAGATTCCGGCTCAGCGTTTACTTTTAAATGAGGGTCGGGTGAGGCTTACTTGCAATGAGATGATGGAGATGTTTCATCTAATGGAAGATAAGCAGATTATTTTGTCCATTGATTTAGCTGATGGAGACACACAGGTTGCTGAGATGGAAGAGATTATCCAAGAATGTCCAAACCTTAAAATTGCAATCGGGCATTTTGGTATGGTTACTTTGCCCGGGTGGAAAGAACAGATCAAACTGGCACGGCATCCGAATGTCAAAATTGAATCGGGTGGGATCACTTGGCTTTTCAATGATGAGTTTTATCCATTTAAAGGTGCGGTAGATGCAATCGTTGAGGCTGCAGAATTAGTTGGCATGGATCAATTGATGTGGGGGTCCGATTATCCAAGGACTATCACGGCGATTACCTATAAGATGTCATACGATTTTATCGTTAAGTCCCAAGATCTCTCTATAGACGACAAAAAGAAGTTCTTAGGAGAAAATGCGCGATTATTTTATGGTTTTCAGGAACTTCCTGTTTTGCCGTATATTAAAAATATGTCCGAATAAATAGAATTAATTAAGATAAAATGATAATGAAAGCTGTTCAAATAACAAACCCTTCAGAGGTTAAAGTAACAGAATTAGCCAAACCTTTGGTTGGGGATGGAGAAATATTAGTTAAGATTAAATATGTGGGTTTTTGCGGATCCGATCTGAATACTTTTTTGGGACGTAATCCAATGGTGAAGTTGCCGGTTATTCCCGGACACGAAGTTGGAGCCGTGATCGAAGAGATTGGTTCTCATGTTCCCGACCAGTTTATTAAAGGGATGCCTGTCACACTCAATCCTTATACCAATTGTGGTAAATGTGCTTCATGCCGGAATAATAGAGTGAATGCTTGCGAATTTAACGAAACTTTGGGGGTACAACGCAATGGTGTGATGTGTGAATATGCAGTGCTGCCTTGGTCGAAGGTTATCCCTTCCGAAGGTATTTCAGCAAGAGATTGTGCTTTGATAGAGCCGATGAGCGTTGGTTTTCATGCTGTTTCCCGTGCACAGGTAGTCGACAATGAGTTTGTGATGGTGATTGGCTGTGGCATGATTGGGGTAGGAGCTATTGTACGTGCGGCACTACGGGGTGCGAAAGTTATTGCTGTTGATCTGGATGAAGAGAAACTGGAACTGGCAAAAAGTATCGGTGCGGCTTATACAGTCAACTCAAAAACGGAGGATGTACATCAACGAATAAAGGAGATAACTAATGGTCTAGGGGCTGATGTCGTGATTGAAGCGGTAGGCAGTCCGACTACTTATGTGATGGCGATCGACGAAGTCGGTTTCACCGGACGTGTTGTTTTCATTGGCTATGCAAAAAGTGAAATTGCTTTTCAAACGAAATATTTCGTACAAAAAGAGCTTGATATAAGAGGGTCAAGAAATGCTTTACCAGCTGATTTCGATGCAGTTATTGGCTATTTAAAACAAG
>Ga0114938_1001114_pt1 | contig 18978 bp, 3 predicted proteins | sample AshMeaBigSpring_FD_88675 | JGI IMG/M metagenome (GOLD analysis project Ga0114938, IMG submission 88675) | Groundwater microbial communities from Big Spring, Nevada to study Microbial Dark Matter (Phase II) - Ash Meadows Big Spring | ecosystem: Environmental > Aquatic > Deep subsurface >...
CACGATCCAGCGGTTGCTCCGGGTACGTGAATTCCTTTGTAATCCAGATATTCATGCCGATGTCGAGGTCGCTGAGCACGAAGACCGGCGTTTGCAACCGCTCCGCCAGGTCGAAGGCCGTGCCTGCCATCTCAAAGCATTCGGTCGGGTCGGCTGGAATCAACACCGGATGACGCCCGTCGCCGTGTCCGAGCGTGTGCGCCGCCAGCAGATCGCCCTGGCTGGTGCGTGTGGGCAGCCCCGTGCTCGGCCCCATGCGCTGCACATCCCAGATGACGGCGGGGATTTCGGCGAAGTAGCCGTAGCCGACATATTCCGCCATCAGGCTGATGCCTGGCCCGCTGGTGGCGGTCATCGCACGCGCGCCGGCCCAACCGGCGCCCAGCACCATGCCGATGGCGGCCAGTTCATCCTCGGCCTGCACGATGGCGTAGGTGGCTTTCTGCGTCTCCGGGTCGCGGCGCAGCTTGGCGGCATAGTCGGCCATCGACTCGGCAATGCTCGTCGACGGGGTGATCGGGTACCAGGCGACGAAGGTGAAACCGTTGAAGACGGCGCCCATCGCACTCGCCGAGTTGCCATCCACCAACACCGTGCCTTCGTTGAAGCCAGTCATGCGGCCGACGCGATAGGGCTGGTCGTTGGTCAGGTTGGCGGCGGCCCAGTTGTAAGCCGTCGTCACCATGCCCCAGTTCAACTCGATCGGCTTGGTCTTGCCGCCGAAGTTCCACGCAAGCGCCGCCTTGATCTCATCCATCTCGATTTCGAGCAGATAGGCCGCCACGCCGACATAGACCATGTTGGCGATATAGCGCTGCAGGTTGTAGGGCAGGTTGGCCGCCTTCACCAGTTCCTTGACCGGCATCGGGTAATACTTGACATCCTTACGATGGTTGGCGATCGGCAGTGTGTCATCGTAGAGGATGATGCCGCCCGACACGACGCTCGCCATATCCTCGGCCACGGTGGCGCCGTTCATGCAGATCATGATCTCCACACGCTCGCGACGAGCGAGATAGCCATCTTTGCTCAGACGGATGTTGAACCATGTGGGCAGACCCTGAATGTTGCTTGGAAAGAGGTTTTTGCCCGTGACAGGGATGCCCATCTTGTACATCGATCGGATCAGCATGTTGTTGCTGGTCTGGCTGCCGGAGCCATTGGCGGTCGCCACGTTGATGTTGAAATCGTTGATGATCAACTGGTCGACCTGTTCGGTTTGAGGTTCTTGCACGATCACACTCATTCTTTTCCCTCCCAGATGAGGCGACTTTGCCACAATCCTTTTGAAAGTTTTGACCAAATTCTATTGAGAAAACGTCGCCTGTGCTGGCGTCGTTTGGCTCACATATGCACGTGCGCCGGCGCCCCGTTTGTCAGCGTTGGCAGTTCGATGGCAACGCCGCGCGCACTCAATAACTGCATATGCTCGATTAGCAGCCGCTTGCCCTCAGCGCTTTCGCCGGCGCAGATCGCATCGACGATCCGTTCATGGTAGCGCCACACCTCTTGTAGATATGCATAATCAGCGTAGGTGTTCAACTCGACCGCCTCGTACGCATCCCAGTACGCCTCCAGCAGCCCGACGACGAAAGGATTGTCCAGCCGCCGGTAGATCGTCAGGTGCAGCTCGCGATGCTCCTGATAGGGAATCTGGATGCGCGGCTCACTCAGCTTGGCACGCGCCGCCGCCACCAGCGCACGCAGCGTGGCGTAGTCCCTCTCCGTCAGCAGCGCCACCGCTTCGTCCCAGTAGGCGGTCTCCAAATGGGCGCGCAGCCCGCTGAACGCGTCGAAATGCGCCGGGTTGATCGCCAGCGCCGCCAGCAGGCTCAAGCGCACTGCGGGTAGAAAGCTGTATTCGGTGCGCACGATGCCGCGCCGCGGGCTGGCTTCGACCAACCCCAACATGCGCGCCACCTCGAACTGCTCGCGCAGCTTGCCCATACTCATGCCGGTTTCCTGGCTGATCTCCGCCAGCGATGGCAGCCGCTCGCCGGCCGGGTGGCCATTGGCGAGCAGATAGCGCAGGAATTCGGACTCAATCTTGGGCAAAATCATAGAATCATCTGATTATTACTATTATTATAATTGATAGAACTATAATAGCATGGATGGCGAAGAACGGTCAAACTATGGAGACAAAAATGCGATGATTTTCCGGGTGAGGCGAGGGATGGCGCTATCGGTGATAGCGGATAGTATGGGTGACAATTCAGCTTGACGGAGAATTCTGTCCAGGACTTGCCGTCGTCGGCACGGCCCTTGCTGCCAGTTTTGCCAGTTCTAGTAGGTGACGTAGCGCAGCATTCACCGCCTGGCCGTTGGGGAAGCCTCGGCAACATCTGGATCGAGCACGATGACGTTGGATGTGGCGCGCACGTCGGCAGCATACTTGCCGCGCACCATCTCACCGAAGTTTTCACGTCGATATTCAGGTCGCAGTTCGTCAGTATCAACCTTCTTCATAGAGCTTTCTCTCCGCCGGCGTGGCCGGTCTGGCACTGATAATACGTATTCGATTGCCCCGAACGGTGTACGATACGACCAGCAATCGGCCCCGATTCGAGAGACCAACCCTGGCAATCATCAATGTTTACATGTGCCGACGCGCTCAATATGATTCTCCCACAGTTGTGGGGATGGGGATGAAGTCAGTGGTGAGGTTGGCGCATTGGGGCGCCAACCTCACCACTGGGAACAATCTAGCGGCTGTCTAGCGCACGATCAGCGGCAGATGCAATTGCAGCGCTGCGGTGGGCGCCGGGAGGTCGTCAGCACCTGCATCTGGCACAGCAGGCGACGGTGCGTCTGCTGGCGTTGTGTCCGGCGTGGGGGTGGCTGCCGGCGGAGGAGTCGGTAGCGTGAAGTCTGTCAGCGCGCTCATCACCGCCGGCAGGTAGAGGCGCTGTGTAGCCGCGTCCGGCTCCGGTTCAGGCTCGAGCGCCGTCGGCGTCCCCGGCGCGGCAAAGAGCGCGAACTCGCTCAGATGCGCCAGCGTCACCGTCAGCGTGTGGGCGCCCAGGTCGTGGCTGACGAAGGCGATGCTATCGCTCACCCACGTTGTCCCGTCCCAGGTGAGCAACGCCAGCGACGAAGCGTCCAGCCCGAAGAGCAGCGCCGGATTGTAGGTAGTCATCATCGTCACCGGCTGCGGGAAGATATAGCCCGCCAACTGCCCGCCGTTCAGATAGGCGCCCAGGTCGAAGACCAGGTTGCCAAAGTGCAGCCCGCCCGGCTGCTGCCCCGTGTCGCCCGTCGGCGTCACCACCGCCGTGTACGCCAGGTAGAAGACATCTCTCGCGCCCAGCGTGCCGGTGAAGCTGCCCGGCGGCAGCACCACGCCGACCTGTACATCGCCATCCGGGAAGGTCAGGCTCGACCCTGTCTCATTGTCGATGACGCCGATCTGCGGCGCCTCTCCTGTCTCACTGCGCGCCGTCACTACCACCGCCACCAATGCATCGTCGCGGTTGCCATTCACATCCTGCATCGTGTAGAAGAAGCTGTCCACGCCGCTGAAAGCCGGATCAGACGTGTACGTGACCGTCTCGCCGCCGGCGTCGATGACCGCCGCACCATGCGCCGGCAGCCCGACCGCCGTCACGATCAGCCCGCCGCCCGCCGGGTCGCGGTCGTTCGCCAGCGGGTCGATCTGGATAGCCTCACCTTGCAGCACGCCAGCCGCATCGTTGATGGCCACCGGCAGCGGATGCACCACCTGCTGCACCGCATCCGATGTGCTGCCGCTATAGTTGCTGTCGCCGCTATAGACCGCCGTCAGCGTGTAGACGCCCACTGCGAAATCACTGCGTGCCAGCATCGCCACGCCGCCGGAGAGTGCAATTGTGTCGAGTAGGGTTGCGCCGCGGTAGAAGTGCACCGGCCCGGTCGGGTCAGCCGGCGGCGCCGCAATCATCGCACCAACCTGCTTCTCCACCGTCGCCGTCATCACGAAGGTGTCGCCCACCTTCGTGGGATTCGGTGCGCTCACCAGCCGTGTTGCTGTGCCGCGCGGACTCACGACCTGAACCAGCGGGTCGGCCGTGCTGCCGCTGTAGTTGCCGTCGCCCAGGTACGCGACTGTGACCGTATGCACCCCGATGGCCCACGTGTCACGGGCGCAGACGGCGACGCCGTCCACCAGTGCGACGGTGGCGAGGTCACCCGTCTCGTCGCTGAAGCGCACCTGGCCGGTCGGCCCGACGATCTGCCCTGCTGCCGTCATCCCGGTCACCACCACGCGCGCCGTGATGGTGACCGGCTGGCTGTACGGCGCCGGGTTGAGACTGCTCTCCCCACGCGTCTGCGTGGCGTGCGGGGCATTCGTCAGGCTGAAGGCGACCGGCTGTGCGCCGCTGGTCATCACCGTGACGCTGTACGCCCCGCCGACGGCATTCGCCGCCACCGTGACCGAGAGCGCCCCGCTGGCGACCGTCGCCGTCTGCGTGACGGGCGTTGTGCCCGCGCCGCTGCTCGGTCCGGCAACGGTGATGTGCCCGCCGTTGACCGGTTCATCATGGCTGCTGCTGACCGACACGGCCAGCGGGTTGGTGAAGGCGCCACTCCACGGCGTGCTCTGGTTGTCGCCGCCTGACTTGGCGAGGGTGAAGCCCTGGCTCTCGAAGGCGCCGATGTCGCAGCCGCTGCCTTGTGGCCGGCTGACGCCGCGTTGGTCGGTGAAGGGGCATGCGTTCGCCGGCGCCGGGCTGGTAATCAGGCTGCCGACGCCCGCGTCGATGGCTGTGCTGCCTGGCAGCAGCGGGAAGACCGGCACGCTGAGCGTTAAGGATGCGCCCGCACCAACCTGCGCATCGCCGATCGGCTGCCCGTAGTCGCCCAGCGGGCCGAGCAGGATCGCGTCGGACTGGCGGAAGTTGCTGCCGCATGAGCCGTCGTTGTCGAGGCTGGCCAGGGCGGGCGGCGCCACGGGCGTAGCGGGCGTGCCGAAGAGACAGGCTTGCTCGCCCACACCGGCCGCCACGATGGTGTTGGTAATCGCCACCGTCGGCCCGCCGTAGCCGCCGTTGAGACCGACGAGCGCAAAGAAGGCGCCGGGCGCCGGCGTCCCATCGAGGCGGTTGCCCGCAATCGTCACATTCTGCAACGTGACGGTATCAGGCCCAAAGCCCTGCTCATTTGTAAGCACGTCGTAGTCGGCGGCGAAGAGGGCGCTGGCTGTATACTGTGCCACGTTGCCGGCGAGGGTCGTGTTGACGAGGTCAAGCCGCGCGCCGCCGAACGCACTGCCGATGCCGCCAACATACTGCGCACTGTTGCTGTAGATCGACGACTGCTCGACGTGTAGAGTGGTGGGGCCGGCGACGAGCACGGCGCCGGCAAAGAGCGACGCACTGTTGCTGTAGAGGGCGCTGCTGCGGATCTGCACATTGCTGGGAGAGACGGAATCGCCGATGATGCCGACAGCGCCGCCAGCAACCGCACCATTGTCGTGGAGCGCGGAACTGGCGACCTGCAGCACACCCTGGGTATAGATGGCGCCGCCAACTGCGTCATCCTGGCAATCGACGCCAGCCTGGTTGCCGTGTAGTTCCGAACCGCTCAGGTACAGCGCGCCGGTGTTGTAGATGGCGCCGCCGTCACACAGGCTCTGGTTGCCAGCGAACAGTGTGCTGCCGATGGCGGCATTGGTGCTTTCGGACTCGATGTCGAGCGCGCCGCCATCTTCCGCTGTGTTCGAGACAAAGCTCGACGCCACGACGGAGAGCCAGCCCAGATTCTGCAGCGCGCCAGCACCGTCCACCGCACGATTGGCCGTGAAGTTGACGCCGTTGACCGTGAGCCGGCCCGTATTGACGATGCCGCCGCCGCTGCCCGCCGCCGTGTTGCCGGCGAGGGTGCTATCCATGAGCGAGATGCCCAGGTTGGCGTCCGTCGTCTTGATGTAGAGACCGCCGCCCGCCGCCGCCGCATTGCTCAGCACGGCGGTGTCGCTGATGGTGATCTGGCGATAATTATCGACGAAGATCGCGCCACCCCACCCGTTGCTCACCGGCGCGGCCTGATTCGCCTGGAAGTTGCTGGACGTAATCGCGCTCTGGCCGCCAAAGCTGCTCTCGGTGATGTAGAATGCGCCGCCGTGTTTGGCCTGGTTCTCGGTGAAGTCAGTGCCGTCGATCGTGAAGACGCAGTTATCGCAGTAGATCGCCCCGCCGAGTTCCTGGTCGCCGCTGGCCATGTTGCCGGTCAGCGTGCTGTTGTCCAGGTCGAGCGTGCCGGACGCCACGTAGAGGCCGCCGCCGCGTGCGTAGGCGGTATTGCTCAGGATGGCCGTGTCGCTGACCACGAGCGTATACTGGCTGCCGCCGGCGAAGCTGATGGCGCCGCCCTGCCCGTCGCTGCCACCGGAGGATGCGGTGTTGGAGATGAAGCTGCTGCTGGTGATGGTCAGCGGTCCGGCCGCATAGATGGCGCCGCCGCCGTTGGCGTCACTCACCCAGCCGTCGCGCAGGGTCAGGCCGTCGATGGCGACGGCATTCCCGGCGCCGACGGCGAAGATGCGCGAGAGGCCGCCGCCGCTGACGGTCAACTTGTCTGACCCGGGCCCGTTGACCGTCAACGTCTTGCTGATTTCGATCTGGCCGGTGGTCAGACTGATGTTCTGGTTCTCCAGCGCAGCATCGAAGGTGATGACGCCGCCCTCGCAGAGATTGGCCACCGCCCCGCGCAGCGTGCGATAGCCGCTGTCCGCCGCCGAGTTGACCACGATGCTGTCGGCACAGGTCAGGTTGAAGCTGCGATCCACATCGCTCGCCGCGTTGTAGTTGCCGTTCCCCGCCTGGCTGGCGCGGATCGTGCAGGCGCCGTTCTCCGCCAGGCTGACGGTGTTTTCGCTGACCGTGCAGACGCTTGGCGTCGTCGACGTGAAGACGACCGTCAGCCCCGACGAGGCCGTGGCCGTCACCGTGAATGCATCGGCGCCGTACTGCTTGTCACCCAGCGTATCGAAGGTAATTGACTGGTCGGCGGGGTTGACCGTCTGCACCACGCCGCTCGAGACGCCGCCGGTGATATTCGTCCGCCCGCCATACTCGGCGGTGATGGTATGGACGCCGCTGCTGAGCAGACTGGTGCTGTAGGTCGCCACACCGGAGACATCAAGCGTGCCTGTGCCGAGGCTTGTTGTATTCTCCTTGAAGGTGACATCCTCGCCGAGCATGGACGCCGCGCCGGGCGCCCGCACGGTGACGGTGGCCGTGAAGGTCACGCTGTCGCCGTAGACGGAGGGGTTGATCCCCGAAGCGAGCGTCGTCGTCGTGGTCGCCTTGCCGACGACCTGGTTCACCGCCACTGCGGTGGAGCCGGCAAAGCTGTCGTCGCCGCCGTACGCCGCCGTGATGCTGTGCGTAGCCGGCGACGGCGGACTCTGCCCCCCGTCATAGGCGTCGAGGCTGCCGGTGGTGTAGGTCGCCACGCCGCTGGCGTCGAGCGTGCCCGTGCCCAATTCAGTCGTACCATCCGTGAAGGTGACGACACCCGTGGGCAAGCCCACACCCGGCGCCGTCACGCTGACGGTAGCGGTGAAGGTGACAGACTGGCCGTAGACCGACGGATTCGGTGCGCCGGCCAGCGCAGTGCTCGTCGCCGCGCGGTTCACGACCTGGGTCATAGCGTCGAAGCTGCCGGTATAGCGGGCATCGCCGCCGTAAGTTGCTGTGATGACATGGCTGCCCACGACGAACGTGTTTGTGATGTAGGTCGCCACGCCGTCGACCATAGCTGCTGAGACTTGGGTGCTGTTCACCGTGAAGGTGATGGCACCGCTGGGCGTGCCCAGGCTGTCGCTTACGGTGGCGGTGAAGGTGACGCTCTCGCCGAAGACCGGCGAGGGGGCGCTGCTTGTCAGCGTTGTCGCCGACGCACGCTGCGTGTTGGTCAATGCATAGGTGATATCTGGAGTGGCGCCCGTCGCGCCGGCCGTGACGTTGTAGCTGCCGAGCGTGCTGTTGGCGGTCGGTGTGAATGCGCCCGCACCGCCGGTAATCGTCACCGTGCTGGTGACGGGACTGGCGCCGGCGCCGCTCTGTGGGCCGGTGAAGGTGACAACGCCGCCGTCCACCGGCTCGGTGAAACTGCTGGTGACGGTCACCGCCAGCGGCGTGGTGAAGTCCGTGCCGACCCACGTCTGCTGGTCGTCGCCGCCGGCCAGCGCCAGGCCGAAGCCGCGGCTCTCGAAGGCGCCGATGTCGCAGCCACTGCCCTGGGGTCGGACGACGCCGCGCTGGTCGGTTGGCGGGCACGCTGTTGGGTCGCCGGCGTCGAGGGCGGGCGAGCCAGGCAGTAGGGCGTAGGTCTGCGTGGCGCCGCCGTAACCGGCGAGCCGAGCGAGCAGCGGGTCAACCCCGGTGTGCGTGCCATTGTCGCCGTTGGCAATGTCGCACGCATCGCTGCCGGTCGCCTCGACCAGATTGTGGCTTTGGCGGTTGACTGTGCCCCGGCAGTCGCCGCCGGCGATGTTGCCGGCAATCAATACATGCACGAGATCGAGCGTGGTGCCAGGGTCGCTATAGATGCCGCCGCCGCTCGCTGCGGCTGCATTGCCGGCAATGGTGGTGTTGGTGATCGCCAGCGCACCGTTGCGCAAGTAGATGCCACCGCCGTCGCCGGCCGCCGAATTGCCGGCAATCGTGCTGTTAAGGATGTGCATTGTGCGGTCATTGCTGATGCCGCTACCAGGACCGTCGACTGTATTGTTGGCGATCAGGGTGTCCTCCACGGTCAGCGTACCATTGTTATCGATCCCTCCACCGTTGTACGCAGTGTTGCTGATCAGGATGCTTTGCGCCAGGGAAAGCGTCGCGTAGTTGGCGATGCCGCCGCCACTACCGTAAGGATCGGTTGATCCACCCTGAAACAAACTGTTCCGGACGGATCCTGTCCCCAGGTTCATCAGACCGGCGCCAAGCGTGCCAACCCAGTTATCGAGGAAGGTGCTGCTGTCTATCGTTATGCTGCCGCTAGCGTCATTGTAGATACCACCGCCGTCGGATTCACCCCGGTTTTGGGCGATGGTGCTGCCGGTCACAGTCAACATGCCGGCGCTGTAAATGCCGCCGCCATAGTTGCCGCTATTCCTGCTGACCGTGCTTGTCAGGAGATGGAACGTGCCAGTATTGTAGATGCCGCCGCCATCGTCCGTGCCAATGTTACTGTCCACCATCGTGCCCGTCACCAACAACGCGCCAGCGTTGTAGATGCCGGCGCCCCAGTACCCCGTATTATTGGCAACCGTGCTGCTGATGACACTCAGCGACCCGTCGTTGTAGATAGCGCTGCCGACGTCCGGGCCGCTATGGCCCGTCAGGGTGCTCTTCGTCACCGTCAGCACGCCGCTGTTGAGAATGCCGGCGCCCTTAGCGTCGGTGCCTAATTTGCCGTCGCGGATAGTCAACGCGTCGATGGTGGCGTTTACCCCGCTGTTGACCGCAAAGACACGCGTAGCGCTGTTGCCGCTCACGGCGAGCAGCGCTGCGCCCGGTCCGGCAATCGTCACATTCTTCGTCAGCGTCAGCGCATGGCCGCTGGTCAGGGTGATGGTAGCCGCGCCGCCGGCGGTCAGCGCCGGGTCGAAATCCACCGTGCCGCCGGCGCAGACGACCTGGATCGCCCAGCGCAAACTGCCGGCGCCGGCGTCGTCGCTGTTCGTCACCGTCGCCGGGTCGGCGCAGGTGTTGGTGAGGCGGAAGTCGATGGCGGGGTCTGCACCCGTAGCAATCGCCGTAACGGAGTAAGGTCCCCCCGCCATGAGGTTGGCGGCGACGATCTGCGTGACGGTTCCGCCGGCGATGGTTCCGGTGTAGACCGTCGGTGCGACGCCGGCGCCGCTCGCCGGGCCCGTGTAAATCACGCGCCCACCGTCTACCGGCTCGGTGAAGCTGCTGGTGACGGTCACCGCTAGCGGCGTGCTGAATGGCGTGCCGACCCACGTCTGCTGGTCGTCGCCGCTGTCCAGGCTCAGCGTGAAGCCGCGGCTCTCGAAGGCGCCGATGTCGCAGACGCTGCCCTGCGGACGGGCAACGCCGCGCTGGTCGGTCACCGGACAGGTGGCCGCATCCCCGGCGTCGATAGCGGGCGAGCCGGGCAGCAGCGGTACGGTCTGCGTGTCGCCGCCGTAGTCGCCGAAGTTGCCAAGCAGCGGGTCGCCGCTGAGCGCTGCGCTACACGATCCATCCGCTACCAGGTTGTTGGTGTTCTCACCAATCGTGCCATTGTTGATACAGTCGGCGCCACCAATACTGTCGGCTACCAGGCTATTGCGTAAGTAGAGCGCGCCTGTGTTATGGCTATAAATACCGCCGCCAAAACCGGCGACGCCGCTTCTGACGCTTGCCACGATGGAACTGTTTGTGATGGTCAGGGCAGTGATGTTGGCGATTGCGCTTCCACTGCCGGCAGTATTGGAGTAGAACGTGCTGTTCTCCACCACTGCCGTTCCTGCATTGAAGATCCCACCGCCGCTCATGTCGATGAAGTCGCTGCTTGAATTGAAACCGAATGTGGCGCCGGTAACCATCAGCGTGCCGCCATTGCCATTGTAGATGCCGCCACCGTGGCCGGCGGTGTTCGAGAGAAACGCGCTATCCTGCACCGTCATCCTGCCAAGATTGAAGGCACCTCCACCATCGAGCACAGGTCCGCCCTCGACAACGTTGAGGAAGTTATCACGCACCGTGCTCCTGGTCACGGTCAGCGTGCCAGTGGCGGAATTGAGGATGCCGCTGCCAAAGCCGCCGCTATTCCTGCTGACCGTGCTTGTCAGGAGATGGAGCGTGCCAGTGTTATAGATGCCGCCGCCATCGTTCGTGCCAATGTTGCTGTCCACCATCGTGTCCGACACCAACAACGCGCCAGCGTTGTAGATGCCGCTGCCCCAATACCCCGTATTGTTGGCAACCGTGCTGCTGATGACACTCAGCGACCCGTCGTTGTAGATAGCGCCGCCAAGGATATAGCCGACGATCGGGCCGCTATGGCCCGTCAGGGTGCTCTTCGTCACCGTCAGCACGCCGCTGTTGAGAATGCCGGCGCCCTTTGCGCCGGTGCCTAATTTGCCGTCGCGGATAGTCAACGCGTCGATGGTGGCGGTCACCCCGCTGTTGACCGCAAAGACACGCGTTGCACTGTTGCCGCTGACGGTCAGCAGTTCTGCCCCCGGCCCGGCAATCGTCACATCCTTGGTCAGCGTCAGCGCCTGGCCGCTCGTCAGCGTGATGGTGGCCGCGCCGCCGGCGGTCAGCGCTGGCGCAAAGCCCACCGTGCCACCCGCGCAAACATCGCCGATGGCCTGGCGCAGCGAGCCGGCGCCGCTGTCTGCCGTGTTGACAACTATCGCGCTGTTGAGACAGGTGACTTCCTGGTTGGGTGAGAGCGTCGCACTGGTAGGTAGGTAGAGATCGGTAGCCATGAGGGTGGTCGTAACGACGTGCGTGCCGACCGCAAGCCCGACGGTGCTCGTCTGTGCGGAGCCGGCCGTCACGGCCACTGCGCCGAGGCTGACGCCGTCGGCAAAGAATTCGACACTGCCCGGCGCGTCCGTGGGATCGATCATCGCTGTGAAGGTGACGAGCACGCCCGCATCTACCGGGCTGGCGGAGGTGGTGAGGGTTGTCGTCGTTGCCGCCGTTTCGAAGACCGCCCAGTCCGAGAAGGCTGTCACGCCCGCCCGCGTCACGGTCAGGTCGGTGACGCCGTCGAAGCTGGTACGGTCGCACTGCCAGACGCCGCCACTGTAGCGGCACGCGCCGGGGCTCTCCAGCCCGTTCTGCGGCAGGACGACCGTGGCCACGTAGTTCGTGCCCGACGGCGTAATCGTCCAGTAGATGTCCGTCGCGGCGCTGCCTGGTGCGTTTGGGTGGTTGGCGTCGATGCGATCCACCTGGATGGCGGTGAGCGGGTTGCCGCCGGTCAGGTCGGTCACTTCGATTTCCATGCCGTAGGAACCCGGGTAGATGCTGGCCAGTCCGAAGGGATAGTTCGTCGCTGAATCGATCGGCTGCGTCTTGTGGATTGTGCCGTAGTTGGTCAGACCGCCGCTGCTAAAGAACACGGTGTCATTGGGATTGATTTCGACTAAGAGCGTGTTGGTAAAGACGTTGATGTCCCCAAACCAAGTAGTATCGCTCAGGAAGAGCGTCTGCGTAACTGTCTCGCTGCCGTCCACGCCGCCGTCGAAGGTAATGGCGTTATCATTGGTCGTCAACGTGCCGCTGACAATAAGGTTGCCGCTGATGGTAATGGTGTTGGTCAGTACCAGTTCGCCATCAATGTCGATCTCGATGTCGCCGTAGTCAGAGGCGCTGATAAGTTTGCCGGAGCGCACGGTCAGCTTCTTGCTCACCTTGAGCTTGCCCACGATGGTGACCTTGTCGGTTTTGTTGCTCTTGTTCACCACCAGGTTGTAGAAGGTCACCGGGTTGCCGGTGAGCGTCTGCGCCTGGTCGCCGGTGAGGGTGACCGTCTTGCCATTGGCATTGAAGCTACCACCAGATTCGATAGTGAGGTTGCCGGTCAGGTCGATATTCTGATCCAGGGTGATAGTGACCCCGTTTGGAATGGCATAGCTGCACACCCCCGTACACGGCGGGAAGATATCGCTCCAGTTGCCCGACCCGGAGGGGGTCAGGATGGTTGAGGTGGTGTACGTTGACGTTGCGCTGCCGGACTGTGCACTGCCACTGAACCAGGCCGTGTTGGTGATTGTCATCCCGCCGGCTGCCGTGTTGGTGACGGCAAAGGTGAAGGTGATGACCTCTGCCGGCCCAACGGGGCCGCTCCACGCCAGGGTATCGCCGGAGAAATTGGCGCCGGATGGCTGTTCGATCCAATCTGCAAAGCTGGCCCCGGCGGGGAGCGTGTCGGTGAGTGTGACGCTACTGTCAGTGACCGCCCCGCCGTTCGCCAGGGCTAGCGTATAGGTGATGGTTCCCTGGTAGGGGACATCGGTTTCCGGCGAGGCCATTTTGGTCAGGTTTACCATCGGTGATGGCGCCGCTTCATACGCGCCCAAATCGACCGTGCCGTTCTGGACGCGGGGGCTGCCGTCCAGATCGGTGGGGAGGGCGATGGCGTTGTTGTCACCGGCATCAATGGCCGGGGAGCCAAACATCAGCCGGTAGTTGCCGGTGGTGGTGGGCGCAGCGGTGGCAGTAATGGGGGCCGCAAAGAGCGGGTCAGCGGTGAGGATGCCCGGCCCAAAGGTGACACTGCCCGGCCCAAAGGTGACACTGCCCGGCCCAAAGGTGACACTGCCCGGCCCAAAGGTGACACTGCTACTACTGTTAACAATATCGTTGGTGTCACTCTGAATGAGGGTGTAGCTTAATATCGCGGTGGCAGAACTGTTGTACAGTTGGTTACCGCTGCCGGCCTGGTTGCCCCACAGAATCACGTTGGTCAGGCGGGGGCTGCTGCTTCCGCCACTATAGCTATAGTTGTACATCGCCCCGCCATTAGAAGAGGCCGAGTTGCCGCTGAAGGTAACGTTGGTCAGGCTGGGGCTGCTGGTTCCGGAAACGCCATAGTTGAACATCGCCCCGCCATTAAGGGCCGAGTTGCCGCTGAAGGTGACGTTGGTCAGGCTGGGGCTGCTGGTTCCGGAAACGCCACTGTTGTACATCGCCCCGCCATTAGAAGAGGCCGAGTTGCCGCTGAAGGTGACGTTGCTCAGGCTGGGGCTGCTGGTTCCGCCAGAACCGCCAGTGTTCAACATCGCCCCGCCTTTAGAAGAGGCCGAGTTGCCGGAGAAGGTGACGTTGCTCAGGCTGGGGCTGCTGCTTCCGGAAACGCCACTGTTGTACATCGCCCCGCCATTAGAAGAGGCCGAGTTGCCGCTGAAGGTGAGGTGGCTCAGGCTGGGGCTGCTGCTTCCGCCAGAACCGCCGTCGTTCAACATCGCCCCGCCACTAAGGGCCGAGTTGCCGCTGAAGGTGAGGTGGCTCAGGCTGGGGCTGCATTCCTTGCCGCCGCCCCTCCCGGCGCAGAAGAAACCGCCGCCGCCGTTGTTAGGACTGCTCCCGGTGGCCTGCCCGGCGGTGATGGTGAAGCCGTCCACGATGGTGGTGGCGGTAATGGGATTGCTGGTCACGCCATCGGCCCAGATGACGTGGTAGGCGTTGCTGCCCACAATAGCGGTGGTGGTGATGACCACGCCATTGGTGCTGGTATCGTCGCCGCCAATATCACCGGAGAGGATGGTGGGGTTGGCCGTCCAGTCGCGCTGGGTGCGCAGGGTTTCGGTGGCGGCAAAACCGCCGTACAGTTGCATGCCGCTGGTCACGGTAAAGGTGGCGCTCGCCGACGTGCCGGGGGTGTAGACGCCACTCGCCACCCAGATCTCGTCGCCGCTGCCGGCTGCCGCCAAGGCGTTCTGCAGAGTTGCGGAATGCTCCCAACTCGCGCCGCTGCCGGTGCCCGCGCCGCCAGGGGTCACGTGGATCACCGATCCCTGCGCCTGGGCCACCCCGGGCGCCAGCAGCAGAAGCACCGCCAGCACGAGCACTGCCGCTCGCACCCAACCACATGCAGCGACTCTGTGAAGTGCCGCCATCCAATCGGATTGACGTAACGTTTTGCCGGCCATTTGCTTTGCCTCCTGTCCCGTCAATTGAAATTCTGTCCTGAACGCTGTGTCTCCCCACAGGCGACCGAGCGCTCATACCGGCCATCAGCTCGCTCAATATCCTCACTGCACCGCAACACTGGGCGCAGCCTTCGCCACAAAATCGTGATTGCATCGCCTTTGGCAGCGGCGCGGTGCGAGTTCTCGCACCGCGCCGCTCACATCTCTACCGCACGACCACCGGCAGATGTACTCGATTGGGCAGTGCGTCGGCGTCCACAGCGGGCGTCGGCGCGTCGGTGGGCGGGAGGTCGACGGGCATAGCTTCATCCACCGCTTCCGCCTCCAGCGCCGGTGTGCTCTCCGGCTGCACATCGCTCTCTGCGACCGGTTCCGCCGGCGGTGCGCTCATTTCCTCTGCGGTTGGCGCAGGCGTCACCACCGGCGCCGGTGTGATAACCGCTGCCTCCGGCGTGTCTGTCGCCTCCGGTGCATTGTCCGTGGCGCGTTCATCCTGGAATGCCGCGCGCGTCATTTCACTCATCACGGCGGGCAGATAGAGTTGTCGGGCAACCGCATTCGGCTCCGGCTCCGGGTCGAGCGCGGTCGGCACGTCTGCGCGCAAGAGGAACCCAAAGTTGATGCCGTTGCCGCTCTCCCCTGTGTTCAGCACCACGGTGCGATTGCTCGATCCCGCTGGGAAGAAGGCCGCCGGCGCCTGGCTGGCATCCACCGCATACGCGCCGGCGGGCAGCCCGTCGAAGTGGAAGAAGCCGTCGGCGTCGGTCAGTGTGCTCGCCTGCACAGCCCCAGTCAGCGCAATGGGGAAGTTCTCAAGCCCCGCCGTCGCTCCCACATCGGCGCGGAAGATGCGCCCGCTGATCGCGCTCTGGCGGCTCATGCTGACATCCAGGTTGGCGCCGGGGCGTTCGGTCGTGAGGGTGGCCGTCACCGCACTGGTCTGCACGAACTCGCCCGCAGCCACATTGACCCGATAGATGCCAGCGGGCACGCCGCTGAATTGGTAACTGCCGTTGGCGGCAGCCGTCACCTGCTGGATCACGCTGTCGCCCGCCAGCAGTTGCACCGTGACGCCGCCGACGCCCTTCTCATGGCGATCGGCGATGGCGTTGCCGTCGATGTCCTCGAAGAGGATGCCGCGGATCGCACCGTTGGCAAGCAGTTGCGTGTCGGCTTTGTTGAGGCGCGCACTCTCCCCGCTGAAGGTCACCGAGATCGCCTGCTGCGATGCCGTGAATCCGGGCGGCGGCGTCACGACGATGTTGTACGCACCGGGCGCCACGCCCAGGAACTGGAAGACGCCGAGGTTGTTGACGCGCACCGTGGCCATGACAACGGCTGCGCCGCTGCTATGCACTTGCCCGCCGCCAGACAGACCTACGTCGCTGCCTGGTTCGGTGACGCCGTTGAGACTTGCTTCGGGCAAGACCGTGAAGAGCGCCGCGGCGCTGACATTCGTGGCGTCGGTGGGCAGGTTGACCAGGCGCGTCGATGCGCCGCTGATCGTGTAGCCCGTCCCCGCCAGCGACCCGACTGCCACCGTGTAGACACCCGCAGACAGGTTGCTGAACAGATAGCTGCCGTCCGACTCGGTGACGGTCTCCAGCATAGACGCGTCGCGCTGCAGTTGCAGCGTGACGCCGGCGACGCCCGCTTCGCCGGCGTCGCGCAGCGCGTTGTCGTTTGCGTCGACAAACAGCGCGCCGAAGATCGAGTTTGGCACGCGCAAGGCAAAGTTGGCGACGGCGCTCGAGGTCGCACCGAGGTCGACCGCAACTGCGGCCGCGCCACCCGCAAGCGTATAGCCCGTGGGCGCTTCGACCTCGACGCGATATTGGCCGGCGCCGAGCGCAGCAAACCGATAGCTGCCGTTGACGCCCGTGAGACCTTGCGTCACCAGTTGCGCGGTTGCCCGGTTGATGAGCCTGACCGTTACGCCGCTGACGCCCTCTTCGCCGCTCTCTTGCGCGGCATTGCCGTTGCCGTCGCTGAAGACGACGCCCTGAATCATGCCTTGCACCTGGAACCCGAAGTTGGCCACACGCGACCCGCCGGACGGCATGCCCACGGGCTGCGTCAGCAGCGTCGATGCCGCATAGCCCGCCGGCAGCGTCGCGATGACGGTGTAGTTGCCGACCGGCACATTGCTGTAGCGATAGGCGCCATCGCGCGTGGTCTCAACCGCGCCCAGCGGGTTGACCGTGACGGTGACGCCGCCGATCCCCGGCTCATTGCTGTCTTGTTGGCCGTTGCCGTCGGTGTCCTCGTAGACTACGCCCTGGATCAAGCCCTGCGCCTGCAAGGCGAAGTTCGCCGCGCTGGCGCCACCGCTGACGACATTGACCGTGCGCGTGGTGAGGCTCCCCGCAATGTACCCATCTGGCACGCTGATGGCGAGCACATAGCGGTCTGGAATCACATCGGCGAAGAGATAACCGCCATCGAGCGTGGTGGTGGCGGTTGGGCCATCCGTGCGCGTGATGGTGACGCCGCCGACGCCGGCTTCGCCGCTATCCTGCATGCCGTTGCCGTTTTTGTCGTCGAAGACCACACCCTGGATCACACCCTGCGCCTGGAGGATGAAGTTTGCCTGGGCCGCGCTGCCGCTGGCCACATTCACCGTGCGGCTGGTGCGCCCGTAGGCCAGATAGCCTGCCGGCACCGCGACGCTGACGGTGTGGCTGCCCACGCTCACGGCGCTGAAGCGATAGGTGCCATCGCCGCCAGTGGTCGTCTCCTGGCCGGCGTCGCGGCTGATCGTGACGCCACCGACGCCGGGTTCGCCCACATCCTGGCGGCCGTTGCCGTTGCGGTCATCGAAGACCACGCCCTGGATCACCCCCTGCGCCTGGAGGGCGAAGTTGGCCTGCGCCGCGCCGCCGCTGCCGACGTTGACCGTGCGGCTGGTCTGCCCGGTGGCAACGAAGCCGGCCGGCACGCTGATGCCAAGCGTGTAGCTGCCCGGATTGATGTTGCTGAAGCGGTAGCCGCCGTCGAGGCTGGTGGTCGTCGTCACGCCGCTGGATTGGCTGACGACCACGCCGCCGACGCCCGGCTCGCCCGTGTCCTGTTCGTTGTTGCCGTTGCGGTCGTCGAAGACTACACCCTGGATCACACCCTGCGCTTGCACGGCGAAGTTCGCCTGCGCAGAGCCGCCGCTCGCCACATTCACCACGCGGCTGGTCTGACCGACGGGGACATAGCCGGCCGGCACGCCGAGGAAGAGCGTGTAGCCGCCCGGCACCACGCCGGTGAAGCTGTAGCTGCCGTCGCCGCTGGTCGTGGCGTTCGGCCCGTCGTCGCGCGTGATCGTCACGCCACCGACGCCGGCCTCGCCCACATCCTGCGCACCGTTGCCGTTGAGGTCGTCGAAGACCACACCCTGCAGCACGCTCTGTGCCTGCAAGGCGAAGTTCGCCCGCGCCGACCCGCCGGCAGCCACCGTCACCATGCGGTTGGTCCGTCCGACCGCGACATAGCCGGCGGGCAATTCCAGGAAGAGGGTGTAGCTGCCCGGCGTCACATTGCTGAAGCGGTACTTGCCGTCGAGACTTGTGGCGACGGTTGGGTCATCTTCGAGCGTGATGGTGACGCCGCCCATACCCGCTTCGCCGCCGTCCTGTACGCCGTTGCCGTTGAGGTCGTCGAAGACCACGCCGAGCACGCCCTGCACCTGCACGGCGAAGTTCGCCTGCACGGCGCCGCCGATCGCCACATTCACCGTGCTGGTCGTCTGACCCGCCGGCACATAGCCCGCGGGCACGCCAATCGACAGTGTGTAGCTGCCCGGCGCCACATTGTTGAAGCGATAGCTGCCGTCAGTGCTCGTGGTGGCCGTCACGCCGGTGGACTGGCTGACGACCACGCCGCCGACGCCGGCTTCGCTGGCATCCTGTGCGCCGTTGCCGTTGAAGTCGTCGAAGACCACACCCTGGATCGCGCCGCGCGCCTGCAGGATGAAGTTCGACTGCACCGAGCCGCCGCTCGCCACATTCACCGTGCGGCTGGTCTGCCCGACTGCCACATAGCTGTCGGGCAGCGTGAGGGCGAGGGCATAGACGCCGGGCACGACGTCGGTGAAGCGGTAAGTCCCGTCGAGGCTGGTGGCCGTGGACGGGCCATCGCCGCGCGTGATGGTGACGCCGCCGACGCCGGCTTCGCCGCTATCCTGCACGCCGTTGCCGTTGCGGTCGTCGAGGACCAGCCCCTGGATCACGCCCTGCGCCTGCAAGGCGAAGTTCGCCTGCGCCGCGCCGCCCGCCGCCACGCTCACCGTGCGGCTGGTGCGACCCACGGCGACATAGCCGGAGGGCACGCCGAGCGACAAGGTGTAGCTGCCCACAGTCACGTTGCTGAAGCGATAGCTGCCGTCGCTGGCG